>Ga0209958_1000193_pt1 | contig 180783 bp, 167 predicted proteins | sample ThiBio_inoc_plan_FD_183942 | JGI IMG/M metagenome (GOLD analysis project Ga0209958, IMG submission 183942) | Wastewater bioreactor microbial communities from Cape Town, South Africa - Thiocy_inoc_plan (SPAdes) | ecosystem: Engineered > Bioremediation > Thiocyanate > Unclassified | place: South... | reverse complement strand
TTCTGCTTGTAAGGCAGACGCTCTACCAACTGAGCTAAGCGCCCTTAACGTCTTCATCGTTTGTGAGGTGCATTATAGAGAATCTTTACAGCCTGTCAAACGCTTTTGCCATTCTTTTCTGAAAAAAGCGTACGAATGATTAAAAAATAAGTAATTCATTGAAAAAATCAAGATTTTCGTATTTTATTTAAGCACTTATTCATATTTTCATCCTTCGTTTTCTAAAGTATGTTCTGAAATATAAACCAATGCCTGCTCAAAAATCAGCTCAAATAACTCAATAATCTCATCATTCTTCATCCGAATACAGCCATGTGACATCGGAATGCCCATCGGTTCTGTATCAGGCGTGCCATGAATATAGATATATCGTTTAAATGTATCGCAACCATTTCCATGATTGAATCCATCTTCTAAACCATCCAACCATAAAATTCGTGACAAGATCCAATCACGTTGTGGAAATTGTTGTGCGAGTTTTTGGTTATACACTTCCCCTGTCGGCTGACGTGCAATAAAGACTGTATTTTTCTTTAGATCTGCACCAATCTTTTGTGCGACTTGATGCCAACCTCTTGGCGTCTTACCACTATTCTCTTGCTCACCAATACCATTCTTGCCAGAAGAGATCACATAAAATTTATTGTGCTTTGGCAAACGTAGAATTTGTTGTGCTAAATCTATGACGATGTCTGCCTGATCAAGGGTATAAGTCATTTTTATCTCAACAGATGATAGAACACAGTTATTTCAACATAGACCAAAAGCTTTTTCTTGTATTTTTCGGTAGTTTTGATTGTTGATTGATTTTAAATATAAAAAAACAAAACAGCATAATAAGATCAAACATGCTGTTTTAGATCAGCAAAAGTAGTGCTTTAATCAACTCTCAGCGCTAAGGATTGCTTTTCTTAAGCTTATCGTCTTGCGGTATCAGGAATATATTCCGCAAGAGTGTTACTTTTCTTAATGCATTTACTCTAACATAGTTCTCGTCTTGCGCTCGGACAAAGCGTTGCTTTGTTTATCCTCGCTCAGGCTCGGGTCTTAACCACAACCACACAGCAACAATAAACATAGTTAGATCTGTAAAAATTTTGACAAGGAATGGTGCGTTAGTAAACAGCATTAAAATACCACTGATTAGCATCATGATACTGGCAATCCATTTTGCTTTACGCGGTACTGTTCCATTTTCACGCCAATTGCGTAAGGTCGGTCCGTATTTAGGATGATTCAAGAGCCAAGCATCCATTTCAGGCCATCCTTTCGATGCAGCCCATGCCGCAAGGATTAAAAACACAGTGGTTGGCATGCCTGGTAAAATTGCTCCAATGATTCCTAAAATAATAAAAATCACAACTAAACTACGCCAGAACAATGTTTTCATTGAGTAATTAACCAACACATGTTTACAACCATGCTAGTATAAATTGTTTTTATTGCTCTTTCTTAAACTTAACTTATTATTTCCATGATTGAATAACAGCATGTCTAGCTTAATGAGTACGACCCTTTTTTTTGAACCTTGGTTGCAGTTTAAGAATCCTATAGTACGTCACTTGGCTTTTTGCATCGCGAGTCCGAATATTTTAGCTCGAATCCCGCCAGATTTAGAGATAAAGTATACTTTTGAGCTCCATTCTGATCAAATCTGGCAAACTCATTATGAGCGCTATGAAAAACGCTTAAAACAACTTGATCAACACCCACAGCCCCTCATTGATTTTCTCGCCCGACTCAAAAGTACTCGCCTTGGGCTACGATTCGAGAACTTACTTTGGTTTTGGTTATTAGATGATGAGTATCATCCCTATCAACTTTTGGGTCATAGCATTCAAAAAACTGCAGGAGCGATTACGCTAGGTGAACTAGATTTCGTCATTTTAAATCAAGACACGCAAGAAATTGAACATTGGGAAGTTGCACTAAAGTATTACCTAGGCGAAAGTAACTTAGACTTAGCGCAATGGTATGGGCTAAATCGAGAAGACACATTACAAAGAAAATTGAAGCATTTCACTCAACGTCAATTTCAGTTTACGGATGCAAATTATCATCAGATTCAACGTAGATTTGCGGTTATGAAAGGGCAATTATATTTACCAACTGATTTGAATCAGTCAGCACTCCCTAATTGGGTCAACTCGTCCCGACGTTTAGGATTATGGGGAACCAAAATTCCCACAACAGATTACTATCGATTACAACGTCATGAATGGTTATGTCCTAATCAACAAGCATCCTCAAAAAATGCAACATGGTGGACAAATGGTCTTTATTATCATGACACACCTAGTCCCTCTTTTTATATGTTTCGCCAACCCTCTTTATTATTCATTAGATCTTCTTCATCAGATTATTTTTTATAAAGTAACATTTTATAACACTTCTACTATCAAACCATTATGTTTATTTTCTGCATTTTTTCTTAGCCTCTAAGAACATCATAATTACATTTAAACGGAGAAGATGATGAAAAAAATCTTAGTTGCTTCAATCATGACTGCTTTTGTTTTAACTGGTTGTAATACATTTAAGGGTTTTGGGCAGGATGTATCTAAAGCAGGTGACAAAGTTACTCAAACTGCTGAAAAAACTCAGGATAAAATGTAATTTTAGTGAACACCCTTCGCAAAACCTTATCTAAACATAGATAAGGTTTATTTTTGCATACCTTTCTCTATCATATTCCCCTATTATATCGGTTCAGATTTCACCAGATTTAACCACATCTCGCATGAACCATTCCGATACTCTTGAACTTAGTTTACAGCTCCTACGCCAACCTTCTGTCACCCCTGTTGACCATGATTGTCAAAATATTATGGCCGAGCGTTTAGCAAAAATTGGCTTTAATATCGAAAACATGCGTTTTGAAGATGTTGATAACTTATGGGCACGCAGAGGCACTACAGCACCCGTTTTTTGTTTTGCAGGTCATACAGATGTCGTTCCTACAGGCCATTTAGATGCTTGGAATTCAGATCCATTTTTACCAAGTATCCGTGACGGTAAATTATATGGTCGTGGTTCAGCAGATATGAAAACAGCGCTAGCTGCAATGGTGGTTGCATCTGAACGTTTTGTGGCGAAGCATCCGAATCATAAGGGCTCTATTGCATTTTTGATTACATCTGATGAAGAAGGTCCTTCAATCAACGGGACTGTGAAGGTCATTGAAACTTTAGAAGCACGTAACGAAAAAATGAACTGGTGCTTGGTAGGCGAACCATCGAGCACACATCAACTAGGCGATATTGTCAAAAATGGTCGTCGTGGCTCTTTGAATGCTGTTTTGACTGTCCATGGCAAACAAGGACATGTGGCCTATCCTCATTTAGCAGAAAATCCTATTCATTCAGCATCAAAGGCTTTAACTGAACTGTGCGATACTGTTTGGGATAATGGTAATGAATATTTTCCTGCGACCTCTTTTCAAATTTCAAATATACAAGCTGGAACAGGTGCAACCAACGTAATCCCAGGCACACTAAAAGTTACTTTTAACTTTCGCTACTCAACTGAAGTGACAGCTGAAATTCTCAAACAACGCGTACTTGAGACTTTAGATAAATATAATTTAACTTATGATATTCAGTGGACACTATCAGGTTTACCATTCCTCACTCCTGTTGGTGAATTAGTGAATGCTGCAAAAACAGCGATCAAAAATGTGACTGGTGTTGAAACGGTTCTATCAACAAGTGGGGGAACTTCAGATGGTCGCTTTATTGCACCTACGGGCGCTCAAGTTCTAGAATTAGGTGTATTAAATGCAACAATTCATCAAATCAATGAACATGTAAATGTCGATGATTTAGAGCCACTTGCTGAGATTTATGAGCAAATTTTAGTTGAATTACTTACTTAACATACAAGTTGAGGCAATAAAAAAGGAACTCTTTTGAGTTCCTTTTTTATTTATAATCCTAGTTGGGTTTGAATATTTTGTAGATGAGGGACATAAAATTGTTTTTCCCCAATCTTGACATATTTAAATACGTTATTGTCATCAATGTCTTTTTCTTCATCTACAATTTCAGAAATACGTAAACGAATGGATTCAGGCATTTCATTACAAACCAAAGCAAATCGTTCTGAAACATCATCACCTTCAACCACCAACGCTACCCCATTTTTATTCGCCGGATCATTTACAGCATAAATAGGAAGCTTGAGATCATGCCATTCAACATGATCAATATTGGTTTGTGTATCCATCGCTGATAACACGATATTCTGCGGTAGCAGCATTGGAACTTTTTCATGACATTTAATGATATAAGCGTCAATAAACCCTGTTGATACCGTAATTAAATGTTGTAACTCTTGTTGGTCAATTTGCCCCAAACCTGAGTTTGCGCTTTTTTTTACCATTAATTTTTACCTCATGAGCGCACTGTTAGTAAACTTTCAATATTTTCCAAGAGCGTTTCTTCTTGGAATGGTTTACCCATATATTGACTTACACCAAGTGATAAAGCACGTTCACGATGCTTTTCACCTGTACGTGATGTAATCATGATAATTGGTAAGTCGCGATGTAATTCATGATGTCGAACAAGGTTTGTTACTTCGAAACCATCCATACGCGGCATTTCAATATCAAGTAACATCAAGTCTGGCTTAATGGTTTCTAGCTGCTCAATCGCATCCACACCATCTTTCGCAGTCACAACATCATAACCTTGACGCTCTAATAGACGCGAAGTTACCTTACGTACAGTTACCGAGTCATCGACGATCATAATCAAGCGACGTTCATCATAGCGCTGCTTGGTATAAGTTTCATCAGCCTGTTTACTACGTGCTGTAGACTGTGCTTGTCGAGCAATATTTTGACCATCTAAGATCAAACATACCTGACCATCACCCATAATCGTCGCACCAGCAATAACCCCGATGCTTGAGAACTGTTGTCCAATAGGTTTTACAACAATTTGTCCACGAGAACCAATTAACTGATCAACAAGTAATGCTGTTGTTTGTCCCTGTGCACCTTTAACCAACAATACAGGCAATGAATGAACAACACCATGCAAACGAGGAATCGGCTGCCCTGCCACAAACTCAGATAAATAACGTAAACGATAACTTTCTTGATCGATCTTGAAATAATCGTCTTTACTTTCAAAGTATTGTTCTAATGCTGCAGGTGAAATACGAACAATACGGTCAATTTGTGCGAGTGGGAAGGCAAACTGTTGATCGCCCGCTTTTACCATCAAGGCATCACTTACAGCTACTGTAGTCGGTACTCGAATGGTAAATGTTGTTCCCTTACCTAAAACAGAGTTAACACTCACATGACCGCCAAGCGCTTTAATATCGCTCTGAACAACATCTAGACCAACACCACGCCCAGAAATTTGTGTAACTTGTGCAGCAGTACTAAAACCTGGATGGAATATAAATTGCAGAATTTCTTCATGTTCAAGTTTCTGCTCTTTAGTCATTAAACCTGTTTGAATCGCTTTATCTTTAATGCGATTCACATCGATACCTTTACCATCGTCACTAAATGTCACAACAATATCAGTACCCTGACGACCAATATCTAAAGCGATATGTCCAGTTTCTGGTTTCTTCGCTTGTAAACGTTGCTCTCTGTCTTCAATACCGTGGTCAATCGCGTTACGCAACATATGTTCAAATGGCGCAACCAATTTTTCCAAAATACTACGGTCTAATTCACCCTCAGTATTGTTAACAATTAATTCTGTTGGTCGGTTTAAAGTCGATGCTGTTTGACGAACAATACGTTGTAAACGTGGCAATAATCGAGAGAATGGTACCAATCGGGTACGCATCAAACTTTCTTGAATTTCTGCTTGAATACGAGATTGTTGTAATAACAAGCCTTCAGTATCACGGATCTTCTCAGAAAGTGTCGTCTTAAAGTCGACCAAGTCCGAAGCGGATTCCGCAAGAGATTTTGACAACTGATTTAAAGATGAATATTGGTCCATCTCTAATGGGTCAAAATCTGCGTAGCGAGAGTTCTCACCACCATGACGTGCAATAATTTGACTTTCTAACTCACCTTCCATTCGGCGTAACTGATCTGCCAAACGTTTGATCGCGAGCTCCATCTCCGTTAACGTACCACCCAATTGACCAAGGTCCATTTCGATACGCGAACGGTTAATGGCATTCTCACCTGACAAGTCAATCATTTTCTCAATGACATCAGCAGAGACACGAATCATCTCATTATTTTGTTCAATACGCTCGGTCGTTTCCCATTCACCTAACATTGATGGAGGTTCTGTACCATCACCTTGAACAAACTCCATTGTATATTCTGGAGTGAAAATATCTTTAGCTGAGAGCTTTTGTGGAAGTTGTGCTGAAACATCCACAAACTCCATATTCTCTAAACTTTGTTTTAATCCATCAAAGTTTGCATATTGACGTTTGAAAATCGCATCATTCAACCAAGCCAGTGCTGTATTGAGAAGATTATCGTAAACGTTTGAATTGAAATGGTGTACACCAAACTGTTCAAATGCATTCTCGAGATGATAAGCAACAATCGCAATTGCATCTAACTCAGCCATACGTGCACCACCTTTTAAACTGTGGGCATTACGTTGTAACTGTAAGAGCAAACTACGATTACCACGTTGATCAAACCATTGTCTCAATAGACCTTTGGCTTGTTCAAGTAGTTCTTCTGCTTCTTCTAAGAATGTTTGCTCAACAAGAGAACGAACATCATCATCTAGCGCAACTTCACGAACAATCTCAGCATTTGAAGTATCTTCTAGAACTTCTTGAGCTTCGACCAATGAGAATTCATCAATTGATAAGTCCGTGAGATCATCCATTTCGACCACAGCGGCAACATGATTTTCGGCTACAGGCTCAAAAGTAACAGGTGATGACGGAGTAAAATCAATAGATTGATCTGCTTGCTGAAGCAACTGAAGTACGTGTGTAGCAGGATAATCGACTTGTTTATCACGAATGGTTTGAATTCGATCTGCAATATCATCTTGTACTGCACGAATGACTGCGATTAATTGTGGGTTCGGTTGCAACTGCTGATTGATTAATTTCTCATAAATTGTTTCCAATTCATGTGCAATTAAACCAATATGACGTGCTTGAATCATATTTGAACCACCTTTTAAGGTGTGCAAATATCGCATCAAGTTTTTCAATGCACCTACATTTTGTTGATCGGCTGTCCATGTATTTAGATCAGCATCAATACCAACCAATAACTCATCAGCTTCTTCAAGGAAGATATCTAACAAGTCTGGATCAAAGTCACGATTTGAATCACTCGATTGTAAGCTTTGTTTATCTAAAGCAAATTGTGCAGCTAAATCACTCACATCAACAACATGATGTGTTTCAGTTCTTAACGTATTTACTGAAACAGTCGAATCAACCGTGGTTTCCACTGTGGCTGTATGCAAACTATCCAATTCTTCAACGTCGTCAACTGGAATAACCGCTGATGCAATACTTACTGAATCTTGGTTTGCTAATACATTCAACGCATGTGTAGCAGGATAATCGACTTGTTTATCACGAATGGTTTGAATTCGATCTGCAATATCATCTTGTACTGCACGAATGACTGCGATTAATTGTGGGTTCGGTTGCAACTGCTGATTGATTAATTTCTCATAAATTGTTTCCAATTCATGTGCAATTAAACCAATATGACGTGCTTGAATCATATTTGAACCACCTTTTAAGGTGTGCAAATATCGCATCAAGTTTTTCAATGCACCTACATTTTGTTGATCAGCTGTCCATGTGTTTAGATCAGCATCAATACCAACCATTAACTCATCAGCTTCTTCAAGGAAGATATCTAACAAGTCTGGATCAAAGTCACGATTTGAATCACTCGATTGTAAGCTTTGTTTATCTAAAGCAAATTGTGCAGCTAAATCACTCACATCAACTTTATTATTAGAGGACTCAAATTCAGCAATCGGTGCTTCAACTAAACCTGCTTGTTGCTCAGTTACAGGCGCTTCCAAGAACTCAATATTTTGCTGTGTAAATGAACTCAATTCATTTAATACAAGTTCATGTGCCTTTGTCAAAGTCACACGCTGCCCTGCAGCCAAGGTATCAAACAATTGAATGAACTGTTGATGTACTTGATAATACAGTTCAAAAGCATAATCAAGATTCAGTAAATTTGGCTTAAATAACAGATCTTGATAACTAGAACGTAACAAACTTGTATATTGATACATACCAATCGTCGCATGATGATGGGTATGTTCTAATAAGGTTTCAGTTTGCTGACTTAACAGTTGGATATATTGAGGAAATTCAGTACGCGCACGTTTCTCAAAATCAAACTCAACGTCAAGAAGATCATTGATATTCAGTTCTAGTAATTGTGAAACTAAACCCTGTGGACGTAAAGATTCGCCTTGTTTTTCTTCTAATTGGAAATCGTAGCTATCCCATGCAACATTGAAAGTATTATAAATTTCTTCAAATTTCTGTTGCGAACCTTGGTGTTTCAACGTGTGCAAATAGTCACGAACAAACTGTGCATAGTGTGTCAAAAGTGCCGTTTCATCAGAACTTGAATCAAGCTCTTCTTGCAATAATGTTTTGAATAAATTCTCAACTTTCGAACTTGCTTCAAACACATGCTCAACATGCGCCATAGCAGAACTGCCACGTAAAGTATGAAGCGCTCGAATTAGCGTATTATAATTATCATTTGTCGGACGATCATTTAGTAAAAATTGATCGATCGTAGTCAAATGATCTTCTGCTTCTTCCAAGAAAATCGATAATGTTTCTTTGATTAACGCTTCATCATCTAGTGGATGACCTATAAATACAGATTCTGAATGTGCGACATCAACAATATTCTCTTCTACGACAGTATCCACACTTACAGATATCAGTTCGAGACCAGTTTCAGCGTTATCATTCAGCATATTCGATAATTGTAATAACTCAGCTAGCGCTGGTTCTATACTAAGTTGCTGCTGTAGTTGCTGACCTAATAAAACTAAAGGTTTTAAATCTATCTGATGTTTTTGAACCAATTTAAAATCATGTACAAGTTTAAAGCGGTATATATTAAAAATCGCTTTTACATAATGTTGAATATCTGAATTCAACAACACTGTCCCTGCAAGTACTCGATTTAAAGCATCTTCAACCGTCCACGCCAATTCACCTGAAGATTTGGCACCGACCATCCTTCCAGAACCTTTTAAGGTATGGAAATGTCGGCGAATATCTGTGAGCACATCTTGTTGATTTGGCTGTTCAATCCATTGAACGATTAATGGCTCTAACTCAACAAAGATTTCATCTAATTCTTCAATAAAAATTTCAAGAATTTCTGCATCTTGCTCAAGATAACTATCTTCAGGAAGCGTCATCGTTTCAACTAACGTTTTTAATATTTCTTTCATAGCGGCTTCTTTCGTTTTTATCCACTAATTGTGGCTAAAAATTACGTGTATCTATCACACAAGATGTAGCTCCATGTTAGTCATCATCTTGTAGAGATATTCTACATCTCTTCAAAAAAGGGAAAGGACAGATATACTCTGCCTCCCCTTTGCTGCTTATTCAGGTAGCTTAAAGTCAGTTACAGATTCACGTAATGATTCAGCCATATTTGCCAATTCAGAAACCGAACGAGCTGTATCAAACGTTGCTGTAGTCGTTTGTGACGTAATTTCTTGTACAACATTCATCGTCGTTGCAATGTGACTTGCTGATGCAGACTGAAGTTTTGCTGCATCAGAAATGCTCGCAATCAGTTTCGCCAAGTCACCAGATACGGTTTGAATCTCATCTAGTGCAATACCCGCATCTTTTGCCAAGTTCGCACCACGAACAACTTCTGACGTCGTTTGTTCCATTGAAATAACGGCTTCGTTCGTATCTGTTTGAATGGTTTTTACTAAGCTTTCAATCTGTTTAGTTGCGGATGCAGAACGTTCTGCAAGACGTTGTACTTCGTCGGCTACGACTGCGAAACCACGACCTGCTTCACCAGCCATGGATGCTTGAATCGCTGCGTTTAATGCCAAGATGTTGGTTTGGTCGGCAATATCATTAATTAAGGATACGATGTTACCAATCTCTTGAGATGATTCACCCAAACGCTTAATACGCTTTGAAGTTTCTTGAATTTGTTCACGAATGTGATCCATACCTTCGATAGAGCGGTTTACAACTTCTGCTCCATTCGACGCAATTTGTACAGATCGTTGTGCTACTTCAGCAGACTCGGATGCATTCGAAGATACTTGGTCAATCGACAATGCCATTTCGTTCATCGCTGCTGATGCACCCGCAATTTCTTGCGCCTGATGTTCAGAAGCTTCTGCTAATTGGTTGGTAATATCTTGAGTATCTTGAGTATAACGAGCAACTTCTTGAGATGTTTCAGTGATTCGAGATACAAGGTCACGTAATTGATCAATTGCGAAGTTAATCGAGTCGGCAATCGCACCAGTAAAATCTTCTGATACTGTTGCATATGAACGTAAATCACCATCTGCTAAGTCGGCAATTTCATCTAGTAAACGTAAAATTGCATTTTGGTTACGGTCATATTCATCTTGTAGACGAGTTACACGCTCTTTATCTGTATTACTACGTAAAGCAAGTAATTGTAGTGCAGAGAAAATTAATAAACCTAACGCACCAATTAATACAACACCCGCAATAACGTTACCCCAGCCACCCTCTGCTTTGTTAGATAAATCGTTTAATGACGTTAATAAGGCATCAGATTGAGAAAAGATTTGCGAAGATGCTTGGCGTACACGAACAATTTGGTTTGCGTTTTGTAATACTGTTGCTGCCGCTGATTTCAATACTGCATCATAATCAGATTTAATACTATCTACAGACTCACGTAAATCAGGAGACGCAATACGATCTACACCAAGTTCTGTACTACCATTTAATTGTGCATTTAAATAAACACCAAAGGTATCAATATCTGCTCCAAAGTCGTTTGCCGAAACGTTTGAGTTATCGGTACCAACTAAAACAGAGTTAATCGAACGTAAAATACGTTCAGCAATAAACACTTGGTTTTTCGTGATAATTACCTGACTACTTGGCATGTTCTCACGAACCATCTGATCAACCATCAAGTTATATTCAGCCTGAATTTCAGGAATCGTTTCACTGATCGAGATGTTCGTATCGTATAATTGATTAATGACTTTTTGTTGCGAAGCAATTAACTCAATGTTCTTAGAAACACTCGTCCAAAGTTCATTAGCTTTTTTATATTCTTTCGAGCCTGTACCATAAACACTTTCAACAGTTTCTAAGTTTTCAGCGAAACGCTTCTCTGATTCTACTAAACTTTTCATTGCTTCAGGTGTACCAGATGCTGTTGCCTCGGTTGCCTGACGAGAAATCATCTGAGATAACAAGCGTAACTCACCTAAACTACGAGTTAACTGGTTATAACGAGGTACACTCACGAATAAATAAATTAAGAGGATAACTGCAAGAGCTAAAGCACCAATCGCACGGTATAGAATAGGTTTCGACTTTTCAGTTTCACCGAACAAGCGAGAAAACTGATCAATTTGGGTACGAGCATTTTCTAAAAATGCGCCGCCTTTCTTAAGACCAGCACTCTCAGTACTACTACCATTTTTCTTTTTAAGTTTAAAGCCCATGTCAGCTTCTCCCCTGAATACGCGTTTATTTTCCGTAGCGTATCAAATTAGTTTATAAATTTTATTGATGCATTCATATATTGAGGATTTTGCAACAACCGACTCAGTAAAAACACATGCCATTGCTGATTATGCTGATGGAAGTATCCCTGACAATAATCTTTCAATTTATTATCTAGATCAGCACTTTGTGAAAAGAAACTCTTTTTATTAAAGTGCTGAATCCCAAGAACTTGGTCGACAACCAAGCCCACATAATGGTCCTGATGGCTAATGCATATTACTTTTTGTGTTGGTGAAAACTGACTCCGTTGTCCTGAAATAAAATGTGTTAAATCAGAAACTGAAAGCAATCGACCACGAATATTTGCCAAACCACGTACCCATGCCTGAGTATTAGGAACAGGGGTATATTTTGGAGGATAAATCACCTCCGAAATCTCCCCTAATGGTGCAACGAAATATTGCCCTAACATCTCAAATGCGATACCAGACCAACGGCTGACTTCATTTTGAGTTGAAGCATATTGTTTGTTGCCTCGCTTGGATAAGCGAAGCAATTCGATAAATCCATTTGCTGCCATACCCTATCCCGTATTGAGTAATGAAAAGGCTCGTACGAATTAACTTAATAATTGTTTAATCACATCAATTAGCTGTTGCTCATCAATCGGCTTGGTCAAATAATCACAAGCACCTTGACGCTTACCCCAAACACGATCTGTTGCCTGATCTTTGGTACTTACGATCACAACAGGAATATGCTGCGTGTCTTTACCTTTGCTAATTTGGCGTGTCGCTTGGAAACCATTCATTCCTGGCATTACCACATCCATTAATACGAGATCTGGTAGTTCTGCTTGCGCCATCGTGACACCGTCAGCGCCATTGGTTGCTTCTAAAACTTCATAACCGTGCTTAGTCAAAATTTCTCTAAAGCGAAATGTTTCAGTAGGTGAATCATCTACAATAAGTATACGAGCCATTTTTTCCTCAATTTAAATTTTATGCGCTAACGTGATTACGAATCGCATTTAACAGCTCATCTTTACTAAATGGCTTAGTTAAATATTCATCCGAACCTACAACGCGCCCTTTAGCCTGATCAAACAAACCGTCTTTGCTTGACAACATAATCACTGGGATATTTTGGTAATTTAAAGAATTTTTAATCAGTGCACAGGTTTGATAACCATCTAAACGAGGCATCATGATATCGACGAACACGATATCAGGATTTGCTTCTGCAATTTTTGATAATGCTTCAAAACCATCAACAGCGGTGATCACCTCACAACCTTCTCGTTGTAAAAGCGTTTCAGCTGTACGACGAATCGTTTTTGAATCGTCAATCACCATTACCTTCAAATTTTGAAATTTATCTTCCATTTAATTGTCCTGCCCCATTCACTCAATACAAATTATGGTTGGTTTAATTTGTTTTATACAGATCAGTTGATATTTTTAACATATCTTTACTTGCATTATCAATGAAGTTTTTTGAACCAACCTATCAGTTTTCAATAACAATAACAAATTGCTCACACTTTTCGTCAAATTCCTAAATTTTTTGTATACTAACTATTTTTAATTATCTAAATAGCTACTAATATACAACTGATTATTATTTAAAAATAAGTGATTTAGTTAACTTTTTCCGGGGAATGTAATGACTGGTTCGTTAAAGTGCGGTTTCGGCATTAGCCACTTTACAACGATTGCTCGTAATTACATTTGCGCGTTTTTTTTATTGATTTTTTGCAGTTCATGTTTTGCAGCTACAGAACAGCCCAGAGCTGTATGGTATCGTTATTATGATAAAAATGGTGTAGCCAATGTGAGTACATCAGTTACACCTGAACATATTCGTTATGGTTATGAAGCACTTGATCGTAATATGCAAGTGATCAAACGCAATCGCGCTTATAACTCAACAATAGATGTACAACAATCTTCTCATCGCGAATCTATGGCACGTCAACGTGAACAAGATATGAAATTAAAACGTGCGTATGGAAATACCAAAATAGCAACTCTTAAAAGAGATCAAATTTTGGCTAATTTGAAAAAGCAACTTAATTATCAACAAGAACAATTACAACAATTGCAGCAAGACAAAATCGGATTCAAAAGACAAGAAATGGAATATCATCGTAAAGGTGAAACCCCACCAGCTCAACTCAAAAATAATTTAGATAATAATGCTAAAAATATTGAAAATGTAAAAAGAACAGTAGAAAGTTTACGCAATGCATATCATAAAACTGAAAGTGATTATACCGATATTATTAATCGCCTAAAAAGTCTTGAACAACAATAAAGCCTTCTCCTATCTTCCCCTCAAAATATTAAATCTAACTTTTCATAGTTTTAATTCATTCAGCTTGCTTTAGATTACACGAAATTCAATGATTCATGTCATAATGCGGATTGCTTAAAACTGAGTAGATGATTTTGCTCGTTTAAGTATTTCTAAATAACACTTAACCTTAGGACAGTTTCCATGCGCGCAAGCCGCTTTTTATTTGCAACGTTAAGAGAAACCCCAAATGATGCTGAAGTCATTTCACACCAGCTCATGTTACGTGCGGGGATGATTCGTAAATTAGCTTCTGGTTTATACTCTTGGTTGCCCATGGGAACACGTGTTTTAAAGAAAGTAGATGCGATTGTTCGGGAAGAAATGAACCGTTCAGGCGCATTAGAAGTGTTTATGCCCGTCACTCAACCTGCTGCGCTTTGGGAAGAATCTGGTCGTTTTGAACAATACGGTCCAGAATTACTTCGTTTCAAAGATCGTCATGATAATCCATTCGTGCTTGGTCCTACTCATGAAGAAGTCATTACAGATTTGGCGCGTAATGAGCTGAAAAGTTATAAGCAATTACCAGTAAATTTCTATCAAATCCAAACTAAATTCCGTGATGAAATTCGTCCACGTTTCGGTGTAATGCGATCTCGTGAATTTATTATGAAAGATGCTTATTCTTTCCATGCAACTCAAGCATCGCTACAAGAAACCTATGATGTCATGTATGACACCTATAGCCGTATTTTTACACGTCTTGGGCTAGATTTTCGTCCAGTACAGGCAGACACAGGTTCTATTGGTGGTTCTGCTTCACACGAGTTTCATGTACTTGCTGCAAGTGGCGAAGATGATATCGCATTTTCAACTGAATCTGATTATGCCGCTAACGTTGAAATGGCAGAAGCATTGTTAGTCGGTGAGCGTGCTGCGCCAACTCAAACAATGACCTTAGTCGATACACCAAATCAGAAAACAATTGCCGATGTTTGCCAATTTTTAAACAGTGATGCAAAACAATCTGTAAAAGCTTTACTCGTACAAGGTCAAACAGATGAAAATGGCAATACACCGGTTGTTGCCCTATTCTTACGTGGCGATCACGAATTGAATGATATTAAAGCTGAAAAGCATCCTTTAATTGCTGCACCTTTGGCATTTGCAACTGAAGCACAATTAGAACAACATGGTTTAACAGCAGGTTTCTGCGGTCCACAAGGTTTAGTTGAAAAAGGCTTAACCGTGATTGTGGATCGTGCTGCATCCGTATTATCTGACTTTGTTGCGGGTGCAAATGAAGTCGATAAACATGCGACAGGTGTGAACTGGGAGCGTGATGCAAAATTCACCGAAGTTTATGATTTACGTAATGTTGTTGAAGGCGACCCTTCTCCAGATGGTAAAGGTACACTTCAAATCAAACGTGGTATTGAAGTCGGTCATATCTTTCAACTCGGTACAAAATACTCAGAAGCTTTAGGGTGTAAAGTACTCGGTGAAGATGGCAAACCATTCACTGTTACAATGGGATGTTATGGAATTGGTGTAACACGTGTGGTTGCAGCAGCAATTGAACAAAATTTTGATGACAAAGGAATTATTTGGCCTCAAGCGATTGCTCCATTCGACATTGCGATTGTGCCAATGAATGCGCATAAATCACCTCGCACCCTTGAAGCAGCTGAAGCACTTTATACTGAATTACAGGCTCAAGGCTATGATGTATTGCTTGATGATCGTAATGAACGCCCTGGTGTGAAATTCTCTGATCTTGAATTAATGGGTATTCCTCACCGTATTGTTATTGGTGAGAAAGGTCTTGATGCAGGCACTTTTGAGTACAAAGGTCGTCGCGATCTTGAAGCAAGCAATTTAGGTAAAGAAGAACTCTTAGCTAAACTTATAGGCTAATCTTCATCCTAGCAATAAAAAAGCCGTTTAATAAACGGCTTTTTTATTGAAAACTTAAACTGTCAGATCTTTGATTGTTTCTGAAGAGCCGTTATTTTTAACAGATTCTATCCCTTTATCACGAGATTGCTCAGTTGCATAAAGCTGACTTGTACCAATCACCTGATGATTAGCCGCCTTTAAATTAAAATAAGCTTTATCATTTTTTGAAGTTAGTCTTTCATAGCGTGCTTCATCTGAACTATTTTTTTGAACGGATGCAATCCCATTTAAAGCAGATGCTTTAGTTTTGTAAAGTTCACTATTCAAAATAGCTTCACCATTCCCAGCCTTAAGTATGAAACGATATTGACCATCACTTGCTTGATTTACCTCAAACCATCCTGCCATAAATACCTCTTTTATTTAAGTTGTTTTGATTGTTATAGCTTTATTTATAGATTATTTTTTATACCAATAGAAAATGATTTATTGTTCACTTTTGGTAAGTTTTTGAATAGCAAAGGGGCACTGATATACCCCCTCCCTTAAATGATTTGAATTAAATCTTTTTTACAAACTCAGATTTCAATTTCATTGCACCGATCCCATCGATTTTACAATCAATATTATGTCCATCATTCGCATCGACTAATAAACGAATACTTTTCACTTTCGTCCCGACTTTAACTACAGATGATGAACCTTTGATTTTTAAATCCTTTATGACAGTGACGCTATCACCATCAACTAAAATATTACCGTTGGCATCTTTAATAATCTCTTGTTGTTCTGAAGCAGATGTCTCCCCTTCTTTCCATTCATGTGAACATTCAGGGCAGATCAATAAGTCGCCATCTTGGTAAGTATATTCTGATTGGCATTTTGGGCAGTGTGGAAAAGACATAAAAACATCTCAAAACCACTATTATGATCGATAGACGCATTTTTTTCAAAATTTAAGCTTGAATCGCTTGTCCAATTAAATAATTTTTAAGTACTAGGGCATGATTAAGCTTAGGATCTTTAGCTGCGTAAATGAGCGTTACTTGCTGTTGCTGTGCCATGTCTCTAAGCTGATTTACATAAGGGTTTTCTTTAAGCTCTTTATAATACCCTTCCTGAAAACTCAGCCAATGTTCAACCTTATGACAAAATGCTTTTCTCAATTCAGTTGAGGGGGCAATATCTTTAAGCCATAAATCTAAATGTGCTTGCTGTTTCGATATCCCCCTTGGCCATAACCGATCTACTAATACACGCTGTCCATCAGTCGGTTCTACAGGATCATAAATACGTTTAATCTCAATTTTCACATCAGCCTACCCCACATCTCACAAATTTTTCAGCTTTCCATTGAAATATTAACAACCTGCCCTTTTGAATCAAAACTAACGCAGATAACGTAATTTGTGATCTCATCTGGTAAGGTGAAATCTAAAATTTCATAACTTTCCAGATCACCCTCATCCCAACGTGAATCTAATACTAGCAACTCTAAAATTTGTAATAAATTAGGTTTTGATGTGTCAAAATATTTTTCCCAATATTCAGGTTCAACTTCTTCAAGATGATGTTGAATAAATAACTCCACACTATCTTCTGCTTGTTGATTTTCTAAAGCTTCGCGCATGGCAACACGAGCTAATTGTTCTCTGTGTTCAAGAATTTCTTCAGACATAATATTCCCCAATATGATTAAATATTAAAAATTTAGCTAGTTTGAATTAAGCTAAAGAGTTGTTATTCATTTGGAATTTCAGCTTGAATCAGCAACCCCAATAAATACAGAGATTCCTGCCAACCTAAATAACATGCTTCAACAGGAATAACATCAGGTATTCCCTCTTGAGTAATATGCACTTCGGTTCCTACTGACACTGATTTTAATTTTATTGTGACCTGAATTTCACCTGGTAAATTAGGATCATCGAACTTATCGGTATAGCGTAATAATTCATTCGGGATAAGCTCAATGTACGTCCCTCCAAATGAATGAATTTGTCCAGTTGAAAAGTTAGTAAATGACATTTTGTATGTTCCACCCTCTTGCGGGTCTAAGTGATGAATTTTGGCGGTAAATCCATGAGGTGGCATCCACTTTACTAAGGCATCTGGATCGAGAAAGGCTTTAAAAACACGAGCTGACGGTGCATTAAACACACGATGTAGTTGTACTGTTCCACTCATTATTATTCTCCGACTAAGTTATTTTTAATTCGTGCCTCTATCATAACGATTTAGTCATGAAATACTATTCCTTCAATCGCTCAATTGAACCCGAATATCTAGAATCTAAAGCTGCTTTTTTGTAAAAAATGGCGCAAAATAGCACTCCATATTTAGTGATAAGAACGCAGCTTTAGGATTAATCTATGAGTCAGCTTGCTTTTACTGCTTTTAGCTTAAATGGTGTAGATGCGCAAAAATTTCTACAGGGTCAAGTGACTGTTCATGTAGAACGTCTGCCTGAAAATGAAAATCGCTATACCGCTATTTGTGACTTAAAAGGACGTATTCATTTTGGGCTATGGATTAAAAGATTAAATCCAGAAAGTTTTGAACTTGTAACCACCCAAGATCAAGCCGAAGAATTTTCCAAACACATTAAAAAGTTTGGTGCTTTTTCAAAAATGAAATTAGAAGAAATAGGATCTGTTTTTCCTTCATTAAATGGCATTCAGACTGAGTTTTCTCCTGTAGAGACAGACATCGATGGTTGGCAAATTCAAGCGATTCAGTCAGGTCAAGCATGGATTAGTCAAAGTACAGAACATTTGTTTCAACCACAAGAACTACGTTTGCATCAACGTGATGGTGTACATTTTGATAAAGGTTGTTATCTAGGTCAGGAAATTGTGGCACGTCTATGGTTTAAAGCAAAACCAAAACATTGGTTACATTTAATCCAAGCCAAAGATACTGTTCCTTCTCCTGCTAGCCAGCTAAGTAAAGATGTTGAGGTTGTGAATAGTGCTGCATTTGAAGATGGCTATATCGCACTTGTAATTGCAAAACCAGCTGCTTTAGAAGAACTTGGTGTAAAGGTTTTGGATTTACCAGAAGTATTAAATGGTGATGTAGCACGACCACAATAATTATTTTAAACAAAAGCCCTTTTATTAGGGCTTTTTAATTATAAATAAGATCCTTTAATTAAAATTAAGCATATACTCTTATTTAAAACAAATACTTTTTTATTTTATTCAATATATCGGAATTATCTGTGCTTAAATCTATATTAATTTTTATGATTACGATGGCTACCGCTTTATTTAATATGCAATCTAGTTTTGCTAACACAGAAAAAATTAATCAAAGAATCCAAAATCTCCCTAATGAATTAAAACCAGAATTTATAGATAAAACACCTATTCCAGATCTTTATACGCTTTCAAACATCAGAGGCTCTATATGGATAGATGCTTCTGGTCGATATTTAATTTCTGGAGATATTATTGATCTTGAAAATATGCAGAACATAGCGGACTTCAACTATCAAAAGCATTATGCAATTAACTCCAAACAACTACCCACTGCAAATGCATTAAAAGAGATCAAAGGAAATGGTGAAAGAGTTTTATATGTTTTTGCCGATCCAGATTGTCCTGCTTGTCAGGCCTTACAAGGTATTCTTGAAGAAGTGGATAACATAACGATCTATACATTCCCTATGGGTTTAACACATCTACACCCCTCAGCGATTGAAACATCTAAGAATATTTGGTGCTCAAAAGATCCGATTAAAGCATGGAAAACCTATTTATTAGATGGCGCTAAACCCAATCAAAGAAATAACTCATGTGATCAGCCTATAGATCAAAATATGATAATGACTAAAAAATATCGGATTAATCTAACACCAACAATATTTAATTCTAAAGGTCATAGAATTGTAGGAGTACCTCAACTCGAAAGTTTAGAAGATTTTATTAACAACACTGATCATTAATGTGGTGCTTAATTGAATACTCTCTTTATTTGCAGTCGCAATCAATGGCGTAGTCCAACAGCCGAACGTATTTTCGCAAACGGGTATGGTCTACATACCCGTTCAGCAGGAACCAGTCGCAATGCTAGACATACGATTTCAATCAAAGATATTCTATGGGCTGAACAAATTTTTGTTATGGAATCTCGACACAAACAACAGATCACAGAACAATTTTCCAAACAATTGCTACATAAAAAACTGTTCGTGCTCGATATACCAGATGAATACCACTATATGGATCCCGAGCTGATTGAATTACTGCAATTGGCAATACGACCATATTTAAAATAAATTCTGATTTCACTTCTTGTCGAAAATATAAATGAGCGCTATTGTTCGACTATTCTCAACAATATCTCTCTCAAATGAAAATAACCATCAAAACTTGGCTATCAGCCTTATCACTGAGTCTATTAAGCTTACAAATAGTACATGCTGATAGCAAAACCTTAGAACAAAACTTTAAACAAAATTATCCAGATATTCCCGTTACTTCAGTCACCCCATCTCCATTAAATGGAATTTATGAAGTCTATGTGTCTGGCAAGATTATCTATACAGATGAAAATGCTAAATATCTTTTCTTTGGCAATTTACTCGATGTAAAAAATCAGAAAAACCTAACAGAAGATCGTATTTCTGAACTGAGTAAAATTGATGTAAAACAACTACCTCTCAAGCAAGCCATTAAACACATTAAAGGTAAAGGCGAACGTACTTTATATGTCTTTACCGATCCCGATTGCCCATATTGTCAAAAACTTGAACAATACATGACCTCTATCGACAATGTAACGGTCTACATTTTTTTATTCCCACTTAAGAAACTGCATCCACAAGCTGAAACTGCAGCAAATAAAATTTGGTGTGCAAAAAACCAATATGAGGCTTGGGAAGATTACATGCTACATCGTAAGTTAGCCCAAAATTCAGGTACATGTGAAACACCTGTACAGAAAAATATTGCTTTAGGACAAAATCTAGAAATTAGTGGGACACCTACAATCTTCCTTGAAAATGGCACTAGAGTCGCAGGCTTACCACAAAATGCTCAACAAATTGAACAACTTCTATTAGAAGCACAAACTAAAAAATAGTATCTAATTAAGTGGTGGCTTTTCAGTTGATTGATAAGCCACCACTTACAACATAAGATTCTGATTTATATTAAATAATATAAAAATTAAAATAAATTAATTAAGCAAGATTTATACAAAATCTATATTTACATTTCACACCAAACTTTTATGATGAAGGCATTAAAAACTGCCATGTAATGGATTAAAGCAGATATCTGTGAAAGGAATAAATAAAATGAAAAAGTTGCTGATTGCCAGCTTAATTCTTGCTACAAGTCATTCAACATTTGCGGCTGATAGTAAAGTAACTGCAAAACCAGATGCATTTGCTCAAGCAACTAAACTATACGAAGCAAAAAACTACCCTGCTGCGTTTCAAGAAATGCAACGTCTCGCCGATACAGGGAATGCCCAAGCAATTTATAACCTAGGTTATATGACTCAAGTTGGTCAAGGCACAGTAAAGGATGAAAAGAAAGCCGTACAACATTATCAAGATGCATCAAATAAAGGTTTTGCTCAAGCCAGTTATACATTAGCACAGGCTTATCATAAAGGTGATTTGGGCATCACTAAAAATAATCAAAAATACAAAGAGTATTTAGATAAAGCTTCTAATCAAGGTTCTGATGAAGCCATTGTTGAAACTGCAAAAATTTTATTTGAGCAAGGTAAACCTGAATATGATCAGATCGCTGTTCAGAAACTATTACCATTGCTACGCAAAGATTATTATCCAGCAAAACATCTCAAGACAATCTACGATTTGAGTGTTGGTGTTAAAAATAAAAATCCTATTATGCAAGCACAGGCAATTGATAGCATTAAAGATTTAGCTAAAAAAGGTTATGCACCATCTTTAATGGTTCTCGGCAATATGTTAGCAAATGGAGGTATTGTTGACCAAGATTTAGAGCAGGCAAAAAATATTTTTGCTCGCTTAGCAGCAGCTAACTATCCAAATGCGAAGGAATCATTGGCTAAAGTTGAAGAAGCAATTGCTGCAAAAAAAGCAGCTTCAGTAAAAACAAAGAACTAAAATCAATTCAGCAGCACTGCAATTCTATAGAGTGCTGCTTTTTATTTAAAATTGTTTGCTTAACTTAATCCCAGCACTCCAATTTCGTCCATCCGCAGGTTCAAAGAAACGATTATTTCCTTCATTCACAATCACTGAACCGACATATTGTTTATTAAATAAATTATCTATACGGGCAAATCCATTTAAACTCCAATCCGTATAGTGAAATGTATATCCTGTATAAGCCGATGCAATTGTATAACTCTCTGCTGCATCACCATTCATATCATTCACATAAACTTTATCCATGAATTGGGTATCAAGCCCTGCATAAAACCCCTGTTCTGGTTTCCAAGAAAAACCAATAAAAGCTTGGTTTTTTGCAATACCAGGAATGACATTACCTTCAGGAATTTGAGCAACTTTTCCAATCGCGGGTACTGTAGAGTCAAAAGTTGCATCTAAATAGGCATAACTTGCATTAACAACCAAATCTTTCCAAAACTTTTTATTCCATGCAAATTCAACGCCCTTACGTAAAGTCTTTTCGGCATTACGAAAGGTTGCTCGCCCACCTATATTTTCTGCAGCGACGATATCGTCTTTGGTCTGAATATAGAATGTTGCCAAATTAAAATCACCAAATACATTTGATGATTTTAAGCCTAGCTCATAATTATCACTTTTAGAGGGTTTTAAATCTAAGCTACTTGCTCCACCTTGTGCAGGATAAGCCATCTCCGTAAATGTCGGGGTCTCAAAACCTTTGGCATAACTTGCGTAGATTAAGGCTTGAGGGATAATCTGCCAGCTCAGAGCGATTGAAGGTAGAACCTCTTGGTAAGTCGTTTTTCCACTGTTATCACCATTCAATCCAACAATATAATGGTCGTTGGATTGGTAATGCACATTACTATAACGAACACCAGTATCAAGCCGCATCGCAGGTAAAAAGTACCAAGCAGCTTGTAAATATGGATCTATATTCCACAAAGTGTTTCTTTCATCTCGACGTAAAGCACCTTTAATACCTTTTTCACCAGTGTCATTAAAGTTCAGATATCCTTGTCGACTCTCATTCATCCCATCAATTGCAAGCCCTGCACTGAATTGGGTACGTGGCAACAAATCTTTTCCTGTCCAACGAAAGTCGGCACCATAATAGTCACGTTTAAAATCAATGACTCCGCCCGCTTGATAAGGCGTATTAGGATTAGTCTGAGTTATTTGCGGAATAGATTGATACTGAGTTACATGACGTTGTCCTATATAACTCATTACGTAAATTTCATTTTGATCATTTATGGGCTTTGACCATGTGACCCCAGTTTGGGTTTGGTCAATTTTTTTCCGAGCATTGTAATCCAAAACATTTTTAGCCACTTGTTTAGGATTACTTTCCTTTTCTACACGAGTTAACCCACCTGGATCATCAGCATCAATGTTCACATAGTTTGTGATCCAATTAATTTTGCTACCATCATCTAAATTCCATGTGAGTTTTGCATTGTTTAAGACTTTTTCTGCACCGCTATGATCGCGATAACCATCTGTATCAAAATAGGATGAGCTAATCATATAGCTTGGTTCATTTTGATTTTTTGAACCGCCTTGTGAAACTAAACCAGCATGATTTTTGTGATGACTACCGCCCGCATAACTCATCTCTATCGAATCTTTGCCTTGTCCTTCCTTTGTTGTTGCTAGAATCGCACCTCCTGAAGAATTTCCATATAACGAAGAAAATGGACCTGTTAATACTTCAAGATGACCTAAACTACTTAAATCAATATTTGAGGTTTGCCCTTGTCCATCTGGCATCGTGGCAGGAATACCATCGGTATATAAACGAATTCCACGAACTCCAAATGTGGAACGCGCACCAAAACCACGCATAGAAAGTTGTAAATCTTGTGCATAATTCTCTCGATTGCGCAGTTGAACGCTAGGTATCCCCTTCACAACCTCAGTTAAATTAACTTCTAAGCTCTGATCATTTTTAGGCATATCTACCCTAAAAATTGATGCTGGTGTTTCCATATAAGCTGTGTCAGTACGAGTTGCTTCGACCTTGATTGTCGGAAATTGTATAGGCCGATCGACCTCTGATTCAACAGCCCAAGCAAAAGAACCATTTAAACCCATGCTTATTACAACACAACCGTATAAAAAATTTGTTTTTACTAAAGGCATGAAAATTCCTTGTTTCACAGAATTTAAGGGCAAGCTTTTTAAAGTAAGTATTTCATTATTTTATAATTAGATGAGATCTTTAACCTTAGCTAAAAAAACCAAAAATCAATTTTAATGATGATTAGCTAATCAAATTAAATATCGTCATAATTGTAAGTTAAACATTTGCCCTCATTGTATTGTTGTTGAAACAACTTGAGCTCACTATGCCCGAACTTCCTGAAGTTGAAACCACAAAAACCAGTTTACTGCCGCTTTTAGAGCAACGTGTACAAGCTGTAAGAGTAAACAATCCTAGTTTGCGCTGGCCTATTCCTGATGATCTTGAAAAATTAATTGGTCAACGTTTAATTCAACTCAAACGTCGTTCCAAATATATTCTGGCCGAATTTGAACAAGATCAAATGCTTTGGCACTTAGGTATGTCAGGAAGCTTTCGCCTATGTCAATCCAGTGATGAATTAAAAAAACATGACCATCTTGTGATCGAATTTGAAGATCAGCAACTCCGCTACCATGACCCACGGCGCTTTGGGTGTATCCTGTGGTTAGATGAAACCAATCAAAGTAAATTGATTGATACGCTAGGCCCAGAACCATTAACTCAAGATTTTAATCCAACATATTTGCATGAAAAATTAGCTAAAAAAAATGTCGGCATCAAAATTGCTTTAATGGATAACCATGTAGTGGTTGGTGTGGGCAATATTTATGCGACTGAAAGTTTATTCAACATTGGAGTTCATCCTGCACAACCTGCTTCGACACTGAGCAAAGCACAAGTGGAAAAGTTAGTCATCGAGGTAAAACGCATCTTAAAACAAGCAATTGATTTAGGTGGATCAACTTTGCGTGACTATAGTAATGCCATGGGTGAAAATGGCTATTTTCAGCAGACACTTTTAGCTTATGGTCGCGCAGGTGAGATGTGTGTTAATTGTGAAACTACATTAGAAAACTTAAAGTTAGGTCAACGTGCTAGTGTATTTTGTCCACAATGCCAACCTTTGAAACTAAGCAAAGTATAGATCATTTAAGATGCAATCAAGGAGAACAACCTTATGCAAACCGCAATTGTTCGACATATTCTCGTCAAAGATAAAGACTTAGCCGAACAGCTAAAAAAACGAATTCAGTCTGGTGCTGATTTTAGCAAAATCGCCAAACAATACTCGACTTGCAACTCAGCTAAACGTGGGGGCGAACTCGGTGAAGTGAAAAAGGGGCAATTGGTCCCTGTTATTGATAAATTAGTTTTTACAGCAGCAGAACGAATCTTACACGGCCCGATCAAAAGCCAATTTGGTTTTCACTTAATTGAAGTGAAATTTCGCATGGATGGCTTAAGATAATGGTTTGAGCTTAATTATTTTAAGCTCTCTCCTCTTCTCAGTTATTTTAATTCCTGCGGTTTCATCACATAAGTCCATGCATCTATTTTTTCACCAGATTCCAAGACAACCTCAGCAACAACTCGCTCATATTGGAATCCTTCAAACTCATCTAACATTTGCCAGTTTTGTTCTAATTTTTCCGTGCTGAATAAATATCCCATGATTAATGGATCTTGTTCAGCTAAAACTAAGGCAGGTAAACCTTTGTCTGGTCCCCAATCTAATATATGCACAGTTCCATGAACAGATCCCTTATTCCACTCTCCATCAATCGCTGCAAGGATATGCGCATTTTCTCGATTTGGGCATAATGTGCCATATACAAATAATCGATTCATATTGGTTAATCCCTCTTTTAATTTGTACAGCATCTTAAAATGAAAGCATTAAATTTTCTATGTAAAACGATGCATTATTCACTAAATATGATTCAGATACCCCATAAAAAAACGGCATTTTAAAATGCCGTTTTTTATGAAAATAATGAGTACTTATTTTTTCAAAGAATCTCTAATTTCACGTAATAATTGAATATCTTCCGGTGTTGCTGCTGGTTCAGCTGGCGCTGCTTCTTCTTGTTTACGCATACGGTTCATTACTTTCACCATAAGAAACACAACCCATGCCAAAATAATGAAATTAATAAAGATGGTTAAGAAATTACCATAGGTCAAAACATTGACACCTGCTTTCGTTAATTGATCTAAAGACTGTAAATTATTTGGATTGTCTCCGAGCACAATAAACTTCTGCGTAAAATCAACACCCCCACCTGTAATAACTGAAATAAGTGGCATGATGATATCTTTCACCAATGAATCAATAATTTTACCAAATGCACCACCAATGATGACACCAATGGCAAGATCCATCATATTGCCTTTGATGGCAAATTCTTTAAATTCTTGAATAATACTCATTTATAACTCTCCAGAGTTGAACTTAATCGCAACCTATTTTTGCATTGTTTATTACACAGGTGCGGCTATCCACATAATGTTGATAATTTAATATTTTTATCAAAAAAAGAAAGCTATTTCACACTTTAACAACACTTTTTATTTTAATAAAAATATGTGTTTAAGCATGTCCCTACCCTGAAATTTATGCAATAAAAAACCGCTAAATAAATTTAGCGGTTTTGTCATTTTTCAGTGAAGAAAAATTATTTATCACGGTTACGCTTACGTTCGTTTTCAGTTAAGTAACGTTTACGAATACGGATCGATTTTGGTGTTACTTCAACTAACTCATCATCTTCAATGAATTCAAGTGCTTGTTCAAGCGTGTATTCAATTGCAGGCGTCAAAGTTAAAGCATCATCAGTACCAGACGCACGAACGTTGGTTAATTGTTTTGCTTTAGTTGGGTTAACAACCATATCGTCCGAACGAGAGTTAATACCCACGATCATACCTTCATAAACTTCTAACTGAGGTTTAGCGAATAAACGACCACGGTCTTGTAAGCTAAATAATGCATAGCCCAAGCATGTACCTTGAACCATAGAAATCAATACACCGTTTTGACGCTTCGCAACAGTACCTTGCTTAACAGGACCGTAATGAGAGAAGCTTGATGTCATGATCCCTGTACCAGAAGTCATGGTTAAGAACTCAGAACGGAAACCGATTAAACCACGTGAAGGTACAGTTGCTTCAATACGGATACGACCTTTTCCGTCAACTTCCATATTGGTCATTTCGCCTTTACGGTGACCCATTTGTTCCATTACTGAACCTTGATGTTGTTCTTCAACATCAAACGTTACGTTTTCGTATGGCTCTTGTCTTTCGCCATCGACTTCTTTCATGATCACTTGTGGGCGTGATACGCCCATTTCAAAGCCTTCACGACGCATATTTTCAATCAATACTGAAAGGTGAAGTTCACCACGACCAGAAACTTTAAAACGGTCTGGACTGTCAGTATCTTCAACGCGTAATGCTACGTTGTGAATCAATTCACGATCAAGACGTTCACGAATATTACGTGAAGTTACAAATTTACCTTCTTTACCAGCAAACGGTGAGTTGTTTACTTGGAATGTCATCGAAACCGTAGGTTCATCTACAGACAATGGTGGCAAAGCTTCTACATTTTTTTGATCACAAATTGTGTCAGAAATATTGAGTGCATCAATACCAGTGATACAAACGATATCACCTGCTGATGCTTCTTCAACATCAATACGCTCTAAACCGTGGTAACCCATGATTTTTAAGATACGACCGTTACGTGTATTGCCTTCTTTATCAATCACAGTCACAGGAGTATTCGTTTTTACACCACCACGCTGAATACGACCAACACCGATAACACCAACGAAGCTGTTATAGTCAAGTGAAGAAATCTGCATTTGGAATGGACCATCAACATCAACTGCTGGTGGTTCAACGATATCAACGATAGTTTGGAACAATGGTGTCATATCTTCCGCTAATTCTTCAGGAGAAGGACCAGCTACACCACGTAAACCAGAAGCGTAAACGATTGGGAAATCTAACTGTTCATCAGTTGCACCCAAGTTATCAAACAAGTCAAATACTTGATCGATTACCCAGTCACAACGTGCACTTGGCTTATCAACTTTGTTGATAATTACGATTGGCTTCAAACCACGCGCGAATGCTTTTTGCGTTACGAAGCGAGTTTGTGGCATTGGACCTTCTTGAGAGTCAACAAGAAGCAATACGCAGTCAACCATCGACATTACACGTTCAACTTCACCGCCGAAGTCCGCGTGTCCTGGGGTGTCTACGATATTGATACGGTAAGTTGTGTCAGTACGTTGATCTAACCACGTAATTGACGTATTTTTTGCAAGAATAGTAATACCACGTTCACTTTCAAGCGCATTCGAGTCCATGACACGCTCAATCTCGCCTGCACGGTCACCCAAAGCACCAGATTGTTGAAGTAATTTATCGACAAGCGTGGTTTTACCGTGGTCGACGTGCGCAATAATTGCGATATTGCGGAGATTCTTAATATCAGACATAGAATTCGATACGCTTAAAATTTGAGGGCAGATTATATAGAAAAATCCTAAACTTTAGTAGTGACAGTTTGTTGACATGAAACTTTTTTTCGGACGAACTGTTTCAGAATCGTTGGTAAAGTAGGCTAACTCTATTAGAATATTCCACTATTGCTTATCGCTTTTCTTATACTCCCATGTCAAATTCTCAGCCCCAACAGCCACTTGATCTCGTCTACGGACTCAATGATCGCCCAAAACCGTTCATCGCATTTTTAGCGGCTTTACAACATCTTTTAGCAATTTTAGTCCCAATTGTTACTCCAGGATTGTTAATTTGCTTAGCGCTTGGTGTATCTCGTGAAGACACCAATATGATCCTGTCGATGTCTCTGATCATCTCAGGAATTGCAACCTTTTTACAGTGTAAAAAAGTTGGTCCTTTCGGTGCAGGACTACTGATTGTTCAGGGGACAAGTTTTAATTTTATTGGTCCAATTATTGGTATTGGTAGTGCCATGGTTGCTGCAGGTACGTCTGTTGAGCAAGTGATGGCTGCTATTTTCGGTGTGGTAATTGCAGGTTCATTTATTGAAATGGGCGTGTCTCGAATTCTACCTTGGGTAAAACAATTAATTACTCCTTTAGTTACAGGTATCGTTGTTCTCTTAATTGGTTTAACACTGATTAAAGAAGGTCTGATTAGCATGGGAGGCGGTTATATGGCCATGCAAGATCATACTTTTGCCAATACAGACAATCTGATCATGTCCTGTACAGTACTGGCGGTCATTATTTTATTGAATCGTGTTCAAATTATTTGGGTAAAAAGTTCAGCAATTTTAATCGCTTTAGTGATTGGTTATATTCTTGCAGGCTTTATGGGTCATTTAAACTTTTCCGTATTGCAAGATGCCCCATTAATTCAGATTCCTACGCCGATGCATTTTGGATTAAGTTTCTCTTGGAGCTTGTTCATTCCAATGGCATTCATCTATCTCGTTACTTCACTTGAAGCCATTGGCGATGTGACAGCAACCAGCAAAATCTCTAACCAGCCTGTAGATGGTCCTATTTGGATGCAGCGTATTAAAGGCGGTGTGTTAGTGAATGGTGCTAACTCTTTCTTAGCAGGTATCTTCAACACCTTCCCAAGTTCAGTGTTTGCACAAAACAATGGCGTGATTCAACTCACTGGCGTGGCAAGTCGTTACGTCGGGATCTGGATTGCGATCTTATTGATCATTTTAGGCCTCTTCCCTGCTGTAGCTGCTGTAATTCAAGCTGTTCCCCAAGCAGTGCTAGGTGGTGCGGTAATGGTGATGTTTGGTGCGGTGGCTGCATCTGGAATTAATATTCTTTCAAGTATTCATCTTGACCGTCGTGCTTTACTGATTATTGCGATTTCACTTGCATTAGGTTTAGGTGTAGCACAAGTTCCACAAATCCTTGAACATCTTCCTGAATTATTCAAAAACATTTTCAGCTCAGGTGTTGCAACGGGTGGTATTGCAGCGTTGATTTTAAATATTGTTTTACCTGAAACTCAAAAATAGTCTTTTAACCATCGTAATTGCCCAGTTTCACCACTGGGCTTTGTTTTTGATGAGAGATCAAAATGGATCCACGTAGTGAAGTCGTTATACGACAACAAGATTATTTAAATGGGCAAGTTTTATTGATTAATGCGCCCAATGATCAACTCGCCAAAAATTTACCTAGCCAAGTGCAAGCGTCTGTCTGGACTTGGAATTATGCTGATCATCAAGGTTTTCAAAGCAGTGGTATAAATTCACATTTTTCAGTTGAGTTTCCACAAGCAAGTTTTGATCAGGTTGTTATTTTCGTTCCAAAATCTAAAGAGTTATTGAATTATATCCTTCATGTCGTGGTTAGCCAGTTAACACTAGGTCAAAGCGTATTTTTAGTGGGTGAAAAAAAAGGCGGTGTTGAACGTGCTGCAAAACAACTACTGCAATATGGTAAAGCCTTTAAAATTGATAGCGCACGCCACTGTCAATTTTGGCACATGAAAATTGAAAAGACTGAAATACACAAACCACTTGACCATTGGTTAAAAAACTATATTGTGCAAGTCAATCAAGAACAGCTCGAAATCTGTGCTTTACCGGGTGTATTTAGTCAAGACCATTTAGATATTGGAACAGCTGTATTACTCCCTTACCTGAGCCAAGTAAAATCAGGTAAGATTGCCGACTTTGGTTGCGGTGCTGGAATTATTAGTGCTTATTTAGCCAAAATAAATGCAAACCAGCACATTTTTGCACTTGATGTTGATGCATTTGCATTACGGTCTACTGAGTTCACTTTTCAAAAAAATGATCTGAACTTAGCACAGCTACATCTACAGCCTGTCACTGGTTTTGTTGATGCACCTAAAGATCTAGATGCCATCGTAAGTAATCCACCTTTTCATCAAGGCATTCATACCAATTACGATGCAAGTGAAGAACTCTGCCAATTGGCGAAAAAGCATCTGAAAAGTTCAGGTGAACTATGGATCGTGGCTAATCGTTTTCTAAATTATCCACCTCTGATTGAGCAGAGCTTTGGTCAATGTCTTGTGAAGGCAGATCAACAGGGATTCAAAGTGTTATATGCCTGTGCGAAATAAACAGTTTAAGGAATTTTTATGAGCGATACATCTGCTCCTCAACACCTTCAGCGTCAGCTCGGAGCACGCCATCTAAATATGATCGCCATAGGTGGATCAATTGGTACAGGTTTATTCCTAGCTTCAGGTTCAACGATTGCAACAGCAGGTCCTGGTGGTGCGTTATTGGCCTATGCCCTTATCGGAATCATGATTTATTTCTTGATGACCAGTCTCGGTGAATTAGCCACGCACAACCCAACTTCAGGTGCATTCTTCACCTATGGTAGTCGTTATGTCGAAGATGGTTTTGGTTTCGCCTTAGGCTGGAACTATTGGTATAACTGGGCAATCACTGTTGCTTTTGAATTGGTCGCAGTTCAGTTCATCATGAAATTCTGGTTTCCAGATATTCCTGGGTTTTACTGGAGTGCAATCTTCCTTGCCATTATTTTTGCGATTAATGCATTGACGGTAAAAGGCTTTGGTGAAAGTGAATTCTTATTTTCTTTGATTAAAGTGATTGCAATTATTGTGTTTATCATCATCGGTATCTGGATGATCGCTAAAATTATGATGACACCGAATGTATCAACTTTCCAACACTGGCATTATAAAGATGCACCATTTGTTGGCGGCTTACAAGCCCTGATCGGTGTTGCCATGATCGCCGGATTCTCCTTCCAAGGAACTGAGATGGTCGGTGTTGCCGCAGGTGAATCTAAAGATCCAAAGAAAACGATTCCTTTAGCGATTAAACAAATCTTCTGGCGTATTTTACTGTTCTATATCTTATGTATTTTTATCATTGGTACATTGGTGAGCTATGATGATCCGCTTCTATTAAAAGCTGCACAAAGTGAAGATATTGCACTCTCACCATTTACCTTATTGTATGAAAAAGCAGGCTTTGCCTTTGCTGCAAGTTTGATGAATGCCGTTATTCTCAGTGCTATTTTATCTGCAGGTAACTCTGGGATGTATTCATCTACGCGTATGCTATTCGATATGGCAAAAGAAGGTCGAGCGCCAAAATGGTTCTCAAAACTTGATGGTCGTGGCGTACCCATGAATGCACTTTATGCAACCACTGCCGTTGCTGCATTATGTTTCTTGACCACCTTTATCGGCGAAAAACAAGTCTTTAACTGGTTGTTAAATATGTCTGGGATGTGTGGTTTTATCGTCTGGTTAGGTATTGCCATTTCACATTATCGTTTCCGTAAAGGCTATATTGCTCAAGGACATAAACTTGAAGATCTTGCTTATCGTGCCAAGTTTTTCCCATTTGCACCTTGGTTTGCCTTTGTTCTCTGCTCTATCATTATTTTAGGACAAAACTATCAAGCTGTGCTGGGTGGTAAAGTTGATTGGTTAGGCTTAGTTTCAACCTATATCAGTATTCCATTATTTTTGGCGATTTGGTTAGGTTATAAATGGAAGTACAAAACCAAATTGATTGCATATAAAGATATGAACGTGAAAGAAGGCGAATAAAAAGCCCAAAATTCACTTGACCCTTAAGTAAATATCAGTAAAATCAGCAGCTCATATTTTCAGCTGCACTATTATATAGGAGGACGACATCATGCCAGCACTACAAGAAACAACAACTTAAGATTTGGCACTGTCGACTCACGGACAAGTGTACAAATCAGAATCACTTGTCCGAATGCTCTACTTAACCTAGCATTCGCTAGGTTTTTTTATGCCTATTCGGACGAAAAATTAAAATACCTGAGATAAGAAAATGGGCATACAAAAAATACTTAATGCTAATGCTGAATATGGTGTTCCAGTAAAAATATTCACCAATGATATTGATAGCGAAAGCATTGAACAGCTAAAAAAAATGGCGCAACTGCAATTTGTGTATTCACATATTGCCGTTATGCCTGATGTGCATGTAGGCAAAGGTGCAACTGTTGGCAGTGTCATTCCCACAAAAAATGCAATTATTCCCGCTGCTGTCGGTGTCGACATCGGTTGTGGCATGAATGCTATTCGACTCAATCTCAAAGCATCACAGTTGCCAAATAATCTCGCACCTTTACGTCATGCAATTGAACGTAAAGTCCCTGTAGGATTTGAGTTACATAAACAAATTAAGGCGAAAGCCTCAAATATTATTCCACTGGAAAAACGCTTGCAGCCGATCATTAAAAAGCACCCCGGCTTAGTTCGGATGCTCAGAAAGTTTGATGCAACATGGCAAAAACAACTCGGTACCTTGGGCGGTGGCAATCACTTTATCGAACTCTGTTTGGATGAAAATCAGAATGTTTGGGTGATGCTACATTCTGGTAGCCGTGGTTTAGGTAATGTGATTGGAACTTATTTTATCGAGCTAGCAAAGAAAGAAGCTCAACATCGATTTGGGCATGTACCAGATAAGGACTTGAGTTATTTTGCAGAAGGCTCAAATAGTTTTAATGACTATGTTGAAGCGGTGGAATGGGCACAGGAATATGCTTTTGAGAATAGACGTGAAATGATGCGTCTCATTTTAGAAGCAATTCGACCTCTGCTCCCCCCCTTTCAAATGACCAAAGAAGCGATTAACTGCCACCACAATTATGTCAGCCAAGAAAATCACTTTGGTGAAGATCTCCTGATTACTCGAAAAGGTGCAATTCGTGCTGGTCAAGATGAATTAGGCATTATTCCTGGTTCCATGGGGGCTCGCTCTTATATTGTGAAGGGCAAAGCTAACCCTGAATCATTCTGCTCCTGTTCGCATGGCGCAGGAAGAAAAATGAGCCGTAGTAAAGCCAAATTACTTTTTGGTCAAGAGGATTTGATTCAGCAGACCCAAGGTATTGAATGTCGTAAAGACAGTGGTGTAATTGACGAAATACCAAGTGCATATAAAGATATTGATCAAGTCATGGCAAACCAATCAGATTTAATCGAAATCGTGCACACCCTTAAACAAGTTCTATGTATAAAAGGTTAAATAGATGAAACTTAAAGCAATGCCTAAAATCAGAGTCCGTAATCCTGTTGCGCTCTCCCCTTTACTACAAAAAGGAGGAATCCATGAAACAGAAAAACCTAGAGCTCAACACCGTCGAGAAAGACAAAACACCAAACAACGGCTTAGAAAAGAAGCTTGGTAAATTCTAGAAAATATCAATTAAACACATCAATCAAATTATTTTGCAGGAGCAATCGAAATGTTTATATATTCAAATCACTCATATAAAAACCCATATAAAAAAAGCGACTCATCAGAGTCGCTTTTTTTATTCAGTTCAAAAACTCAAATTATTGAGCTTGTTGACCTGGTTGTACTAGAACAGTACGGCTACCAGTGATCGCAGCGAATACGCGACGGTTCATAGCACGACCTTCTTTAGTTTTGTTGTCAGCAATCGGTTGATCCCAAGCAAAACCTTGAGTAGTCAAGCGAGATTCGTTAACGTTATATTCGTTAACAAGCGCTGATTTAACAGAGTTAGCACGAGCTAAAGATAAACGTTCGTTTAACTTACGTGGACCAGTATTATCAGTGTGACCTTCAATACGTGCAGTCGCATTCGGGTATTCAGCTAATTTCTCAGCTACTTTCGCGATTTCAGACTTGTATTGTGGTTTGATGTCAGACTTATTCGTATCAAAGAATACGCGAAGTTCCATGTTAAGATCTTCAGTCAACTCTTGTGGTTGTGGAGCAACTGGAGTTGGTTCAACTGGAGCAACTTCTACTACTGGAGCAGCTGGCTTCAAATGACCACCAAGAACTACGTTTAAACCAGCAAGCGCTGTATAGTTCCAGAAGTCTTCATCGATGTTATAAGTACCACGAGCTTCTGTACGAAGAGATAATGCATCATTTAAGCGCCAGAAAGCACCAAAACCTGCATTACCTAAAGTACCTTCTTCTTTGTCACCACGAACACCACGGTTAACGTCATCGAAAGTATATTTATAATGACCAGCACCTAATAATACATATGGCTTGATTTTGCTGTCATAGTTTTTAGTGATTAAATCAGAAGTAACATAGAAGTTACCATTGATTTGCTGTTGTTTATATTCAGCATTAGCCGCAGCGCCGTCTACATCACCTTTAACTTGATTATATTCAGCTTCAAAACCTAACCAAGGTGTTAATTCAACACCAAGAGCGGCACCAACAAATAAATCATCCTGAAGTTCAGGACCATTCGTTAAATGTTTATCACCATTGTTGTGCTTAGAATCTTGAAATGTGTAACCAAGCATTAATGGAGTTACTGTAACACCGGCATTAGCAGCAGCTAAAGGAGCAGCAACAAGCATAGCAAGTGCAATACGACTCAATTTCATGGATATCCTCCAGAGATAACAATTGTTTGTTGTTCAAGCTTAGCCTATGATTTTTGGCCCTGCGAACATAAAAATGTTTACAGTATTATTTTTAAGCTATTCACTTCACTTTGAATCATACAAACACTTGATGAATTTTCCAAGTGCTTGATAACTTTAACCTCGTAAATTATTGACAAAATTTCTTACAATTTCCGTTGTAGTTCAGTAAATTTTCAATTCAACTTTAAAGTTCGAATAGCTTATTGTTCGCTTTCTTCAATTTTAGCAGTATTTGCTTCATGAAGTAATGGTTAGTTTTCTAATACTAAACTTAATTTAATAAATACAGTAATTACTTAACACTTTGTTAATAAAAAAATTACAAAATTATCAAAAGGTAAAAAAATGTTAAAAGTAAGAGGATTCACTCTCAGTGAATTAATAGTCACACTTGCTATTTGTGCGATTCTAGTATGCCTCACTTTACCTTATTTGAATCAATTATTGATTTCAAATGAAGTAAATCAAATGAAAAGAATACTCACAATTTACATACAAAAATCCAAATCTGATGCACAGATTTATCATAAAAATGTGACTTTATGCGCAAGTAAAGACTTAACTAGCTGCGATTCAGATTGGAACAGTGGACTAATCGGATTCCTTGATTTAAATGCTAATCGGCAACGTGATTCAAATGATCCTTTATTGTATTCCACAGCATTTAATTATAAGTATGGGAGATTAGATTGGAGGGGTACATTAAGAATAAATTCACTTACTTTCCAAGGTGATACAGGGCTACCAAGAGGCTCAAATGGAAGCTTCTATTATTGTATGAATGATTCTAATCATCATACCCAATTAATTCTCAGCAATATGGGACAAATACGTAGTAAGGAAATTACCGCGTGTTAAAAACTCTTCAGTCTAGCTTAAACGACGTAAAATACTTTATTCGTATGCTTTTTTTAATATACTGCATAGGTTTTGAACATTCTCTGCAAATTATAAGTCTGGAGACACATAATGACTGACATCGTAATTGTCAACGGCGCTCGTACAGCAATGGGCGGCTTCCAAGGCGCATTATCAAGCGCAACTGCACCCGAATTAGGTGCAATCACCATTAAAGAAGCAATTGCTCGTTCGGGATTACAGCCTACTGATGTAGAAGAAGTAATCATGGGCTGTGTGTTACCAGCAGGTTTAAAACAAGGTCCAGCTCGTCAAGCTATGCGTAAAGCAGGTTTGCCTGATTCTACTGGTGCAGTAACCATTAACAAACTTTGTGGTTCTGGCATGAAAGCTGTTATGCAAGCTGCGGATATGATCAAAGCTGGCAGTGCTGAAATCGTGGTTGCGGGCGGTATGGAGTCAATGACCAATGCTCCTTACGTTTTACCTAAGGCACGTGCTGGTTATCGCATGGGTCATGGTGAAATTAAGGATCATATGTTCCTTGATGGTTTAGAAGATGCAGAAACTGGTCGTTTAATGGGATCATTTGCACAAGATATGGCAAATAAACGTAGCTATACACGTGAACAAATGGATGATTTCGCTATACGTTCTCTACAACGTGCACAGAAAGCAATTACTGAAGGTTATTTCAAAGATGAAATCGTTCCAGTAACAGTGTCTAGCCGTAAAGGTGATGTTGTTGTTGACCAAGATGAACAGCCATTAAATGCAAAAATTGACAAAATCCCAAGTTTGAAACCTGCATTTGCAAAAGACGGTACGATTACTGCTGCCAACGCAAGTTCGATTTCTGATGGTGCTTCTGCTTTAGTATTAACATCAAGTGAAGTCGCTACTCAACGTGGCTTACAACCTCTAGCGAAAATTGTTGCAACCGCATCAAATTCTCAACATCCTTCTGAATTTACGATTGCTCCTGTAGGGGCAATTGAAAAAGTTTTGAAAAAAGCTGGTTGGGATGCACAAGACGTTGATCTTTGGGAAATCAATGAAGCTTTTGCAATGGTTACAATGTGCCCAATTGATGACTTCAAATTAGATGCAGAAAAAGTGAATATCAATGGTGGTGCTTGTGCACTTGGTCATCCAGTTGGTTCTACGGGTTCACGTATCATTCTTACGTTGATTCATGCACTTAAACGCACTGGTGGTAAAAAAGGTGTTGCGGCGCTTTGTATTGGTGGTGGTGAAGCAACAGCAGTTGCAATTGAATTGATCTAAACATTAATTCGATTAACTAAAAATCCTGCCAAGTGCAGGATTTTTTATTTTCATAATTACAAAAAATAATGCACCTGTTATTAAAATCCCGATAAGTTATGCACTGTATAAAAAAACAACAAGGAGTTCCCTCATGCAGCTCAACCATTATCTAAATTTTAAAGGACAAGCTGAACAAGCATTTATTTTTTATCAATCTGTTTTTGGCGGTGAATTCACAATGATCAGTCGCTATGGTGATATGCCGCCGACAGAAGGGGTTATGTTATCAGAAGCAGATAAATGCTTAATACTGCATGTTTCCTTACCTATTAATGAATATACCGTACTCATGGGTTCAGACGTTAATGATCAGTTCTGCTCTCCGAATAGTGTTTTCACCCAAGGCAACAATCATTATATTTCAATCAATATTGAACACGATGAAATGGAGGCACGACGTTTATTCAACCAGCTTTCTGTACGTGGTCATATTGAAATGCAATTAGAAAAAACCTTTTGGGGCGCACTGTATGGTGCTTTCACTGATCAGTTCGGAATCAAGTGGATGGTCAATTGTCAGCTTGAAGAATAAGATCATTTGGCTGATGCAATATAAAGCCTATATTGCATCAGCAACATTATTCACTTAAAGATTTCCGAGTATTTTCTTGACACCAACATCTTCAAAAATTTCAGAATATTGCTTCATAAAAGCTGGTAATTGCTGTTTCATTTGGTCTTTCTGAATCACTGTCCATCGTGGCGGATAGATTTCATAACTTAGAAACTGTAGACGGCATCGTAAATGATAATAAAAATCCTGCCGATCTTTTTCAGTCTGTATATATTCTTGTTGAGTAACAAACCAATATAGCTGATCCCATAAACTATAGCCTTGTGTTAAGTCGAGTCTCTGCTGTAATGACAGATTATCTTTAACTAAAGATAAGTACTGTTTGAGTTCGTCCAAAGTTGGTTGAGTATCACTATATACTTTTGCTTTAATAAAGTTGTGTGGTAATAACTTCTGTTGGGTTAATGCAAAATAATCTAAATATTGGTGAAATTGAATAAACTTTTGCTTTAACGCAAACAAAACCAAAGCATTCGCAATCGTTTTAATTTCAATTTTTTCAATGATCTCAAAAAACTGTGCTTGCTCCCCTTTAAATAAAACCCATTGATATGCTCGAATTTTCACCTGCTGTGGACTGAGCAACTCGATCGGATACTGATTAAAATAATTTTTAAAATTAAAATTCTGCTGTCTTAATGCAAAATAAGCATAATCCATCACGGATAAAAAACGACTATGCCATAATTCAATAATATCATCAGTATTTAAAATTTTTCTTTGATATAAAACATCAAATAAATAATATTGCACATCTCTAAATTGACTACGTTTTAACTCAAATAATAATTTTTGGTCTGATTCATTTTGAGTAATATGATCTAACCAAAATTTACGCACGATTTGATCTTTCGCAATTTTAGATAATTCAAGTAATTGTTCCTGCTTAATCCATTTATATTTTACAATATAATTCAATAACATACGAGATAATTGACCTTGTTCAAAAATAACAGTGCGCTGCAAATAATCTGTATTTTCCGCGACGGTATTCAATAATAAATTTTCAATTTCAGGGACAGTGCGTACACGTTGTTGTACTGCGGCAATCTGTAAAAAATGCGCTATACACAATTGAGCAAATTCAGGACGCTGACTCCAACGTTGGATATGCTGTGCTGCCAACTCTCGATTGATTTCCACATAATCACTTAAACGAAATAATAAGGCAGGAAACAGTTCTTGTTCGTAGCAATCCTTTAAATGTTCTAATGTCCGTTGTCGCGCATAACCATCATAATATCTCAATGACTGTAGTAACTCATCCAAACTCTTTTTAATAAATGGAATATCTACGATCTCTGGTTCAGGCTGAGGAACATTCAATATACGTGTTTGTTCAAGCGCTTGGCGTTCTGCCAATATTTCGGCTGTATTTATATATGGCTCAGATGAACAAAATATCTTTTTTAAAAATTTAAACATGTTCTTTCTAAATAAATGCTTTAATTTTTTATAACAAATTTAAAAATAGCTGTCACTCTATATTCCTTCTTAAACATCGATATTGGAATACTGCGCAATAATCATCAGCCCAATCGTAATAAAACCAATTCCAACCCACCCTGCTAAATCAATATGCTGTCCTAAAAAAACCTTAGCTAAAGCGGCTGTCGCAATAACACCTAGCCCAGACCAAAGCACATATAAAATCCCAGCCTGCATATATTTCAATGCAATCGCAGCACAAGTAAAAGAAAAAAGATACAGAACCAAAGCGATTCCTTGATCGAGCTTATTCACTAATCCATTTGCTTTGGCAGAATAAAAAGTTGAGAGCACATCAGTTGCGATGGCGAAAAGCAGCCAAATCACCCCAGGATTTATTTTTGCAATAAAGGTCAGCATTGTTATTCTTCAATCTATAAATTTTAAATAATACGCAATAAAAAAGCTGAACCTGAGTTCAGCTCTTTTACTTAAACGAGATCTAAGCGCCTGTTTGGTAACTTGCTTGTGGTACTGCTGTTGATGCTTGATAAGGATTGGTGAAATCTTGAAGTCCAGCAGCGGCTTCATGAATATCCTTACCTTCTTTAACCACAAAGCTATCAAAGCCAGAACGTTTTAAATAGTTTAAAACATCTTTAAAGATATCACCGACAGCACGTAACTCGCCTTGATAACCTTGACGACGTAATAATGCTGCAAATGAATAACCACGTCCATCATTAAAACCAGCGAATTCAATGAAGATCGCATCTAATTCATTCAATGGAAATTGATGTGTTTCAGGTGAATCATTAACAGTAATGTATAACGCTTTTTTAGCTTGTACATTTACCAATTGATCTAACTGAGCAGTTGTTACAACCACATCGCCTTGTGGAATTACGCCATCTTCAGCAATCACTTGATAAGTATTATCAGCAATCGTGCCATCTTTGAACAGCACTTGTAGCGATGTATTAAGCATAAGCACGCTCCTTAAATGGTTGGATGCCAACACGGCGATACGTATCAATGAAACGCTCACCTTCAGTACGTAAATCAAGGTAAGTATTTAGGATTTCTTCAATGACATCAGGTACTGCATCAGCAGCAAAAGATGGTCCTAAGATATCACCGATAGATGCATCATGATTAGCGTTACCGCCTAGCGTGATTTGATAAAATTCTGCACCTTTTTTATCTACACCAAGGATACCAATGTTACCCACATGGTGATGACCACAAGCATTCATACAGCCTGAGATATTCAGATCAAGTTCACCAAGATTATAAATTGTATCTAAATCATCAAAACGACGGCTAATCGCTTCTGAAATTGGAATTGATTTCGCATTTGCCAATGAACAGAAATCACCGCCTGGGCAGCAAATAATATCGGTAATAAAACCAATATGCGCACGTGCCATATTGTTCTGTTCTAAGGTTTGCCATAATTCAAATAAATCTTTTTGTGGTACATCCACAAGTGAAATATTTTGTTCATGTGTAGTACGGAACTCACCAAAAGTGTACTTATCTGCTAAATCTGCAATTAAGTTCATTTCTTCAGTGGTGACATCACCAGGAGCAACCCCTGCACGTTTCAAAGAAATCGTCACAATACGATAGCCTTTGACTTTATGTGCATTAGTATTCACGTTAAACCATTGTTTGAATTTAGGATATTCAGCAAACAATGCTGTGAAATCTTGATCTTCTAAATCTTGATAATCAAATGGAGTGAATTCTTCATCTAATCTTTTCAAGATCTCAGGCTGAATCTTCAATGCTTCACGTGTGTGTTCAAATTCGGCTTCAACTTTTTCGGCAAATACCTGTGGTGTTAATGCTTTCACCAAAATCTTAATACGTGCTTTGTATTTGTTATCACGACGGCCATGCAAGTTATACACACGTAAGGTCGCTTCTAAATAAGCAATCAAATCTTCACGTGGTAAGAATTCACGGATTATACTACCAATAATTGGAGTACGACCTAGACCACCACCCGCCATGATTTTATAACCGATTTCGCCTGCTTCATTGCGAACGATATAAACACCAATATCATGGAAAGCTGTTGCAGCACGATCTGTTTCTTCTAAAGCAGAAACTGCAATCTTGAACTTACGTGGCAAGAACGCAAATTCAGGATGGAAAGTACTCCACTGACGAATCAATTCACACGTCGGACGTGGGTCTGCAATCTCACCAGCAACCACACCTGCAAACTGATCAGTCGTGGTATTACGAATACAGTTACCTGAGGTTTGTACTGCATGCATTTGTACTGTTGCTAGCTCAGCAAGAATATCAGGTACATTTTCTAAAGCAGGCCAGTTCAACTGAATATTTTGACGAGTTGAAACGTGGGCATAACCACGATCATATTCAGTCGCAATTTCAGCAATTTTTCTGAGTTGTTTAGTATTCATCAAGCCATACGGCACAGCGATACGGAGCATAGGTGCATAACGTTGCACGTACAGACCATTTTGCAAACGTAATGGACGATATTCGTCTTCGGTCAATTTTCCTGCTAAATAGCGTTCTGTTTGATCACGAAACTGAGCAACACGTTGGTTAATCAGTTGTTGATCGAAATCCGTATATAAATACATGGCGTATGGCTAGTCATTCATTATAAAGGCGACTAGCATAGCGAGCTTTTATTCATCAACAAAATGCTTTTTTTGCATATTTAATAACGATTTTATTGATAAGCCTATCTAATTACCACAAATAGAAAAAGCTCAGACAAATCTGAGCTTTTACAATCATTTTCTAAATGAAATTAGTTCTTATCTGGCAATGCATAAGCTACGAGATAATCACCCATTTTTGTTCCAAATGAGCCATGTCCGCCGGCCATAATCACCACATATTGTTTGCCATTAGCTTCATATGTCATTGGTGTAGCTTGCCCACCTGCAGGTAAACGCGCTTCCCATAACTTGTCGCCATTCGATACATTAAAGGCACGTAAATAATTATCCTGTGTTGCACCGACAAACATCACATTCCCTGCGGTCGAAATCGAACCACCTAAACCCGGTACTCCAATTTTAACTGGCGGTAATTGGAACAATTGCGGCAAGCTGTCACGAATGGTACCAATACGTTTTTTCCAGACCACATTATGTGTTTTTAGGTCAACGCCAGCAACGTAGCCCCAACCCGGTTGCTTACATGGTAAGCCGAATGGTGAAAGAAATGGACTAATCTCTACCCCATATGGCGTGCCATACATTGGCTGCATCCCTTGTTCAGTTCCTGCGCCTTTTGCAGTTTGAGGACGATTAGGATCAGCTGGAACCAATCGACTGACAAATGGTAAGCCTATCGGATTTGTCACCGCAACTTGGCGATCAGCATTTACAGACATCCCTCCCCACTCAAACACGCCCAAATTACCTGGAAAAACTAAAGTTCCATTTTCTGAAGGCGGTGTATAGATACCATCGTAGTTCAAACGTTTGAATTTTACTCGGCAGATTAACTGGTCAAACATAGTAGCGCCCCACATGTCTTTATCAGTTAATTTATCTTTTGGTGCTAAGTTAAAATCAGAAAATGGTTGTGTTGCTGAATAATGTTCGCCTTTAGTTTGTGGTCCCCACTTCACAGTTTGTGGTACTGGTTTTTCAGTGACTGGAACTACGGGTTGCCCAGTGCGACGGTCTAAAACAAAAGCATTCCCCGTTTTAGTTAACACATAAATTGCGGGAACAGTTTGACCTGATTTAACTTGGATATCTGCCAAAGATGGCTGTGATGGCACATCCATATCCCACAAATCATGATGTGTAGTTTGGAAATGCCAGATCAACTTACCTGTTGTCGCATTGATCGCTAGCATCGAGTTGGCATAACGCTCTTTTAACTCAGTTCGATCACCGCCCCAGATATCTGGTGTACCTACACCTGTTGGCACATAGACAATATCCAATTTTGCATCATAGGCAAGAGGCGCCCATGCATTTGGTGAGTTATTTACAAATGTGGTTTCTTGACCCGGCATTGCATTTGGATCGGCTGCGCCCGTATCAAATACCCATAACAATTTCCCTGTATTCACATCATAACCACGGATGACACCAGAGGGTTCTTTATTAGAATAATTATCCGTGACTGAACCTGCAATGACCACAGTCGTACCAGAAACTACACCTGGTGAAGTTGGGTTATAGCCACCCGGATACGCATACGGCATGAACTCTTGTAAGTTCACTTCACCATTTTGACCAAAGTCAGAACATGCTTTACCCGTATCCGCATTAACAGCGACTAAACGGCCATCATTGACAGGAACAAACACTTTACGTGGACATTCACTAGAGTCTGATTTTTTGCTTTGTAGGCTACTTGCAAATTCACTGGTATTAGCGGCATCGTAGTACATCACACCACGACAGGTTAAGTGCTGAAAGGTTTTATCAGTTTTGAGTTTAGGATCAAAACGCCATTTTTCTTTACCTGTTGCAGGGTCAATCGCAATCAAATGTTGATGGGGTGTACACATAAACATATTGTTGCCAATTTTGATTGGTGTGACCTGATTTGTGGTTTCACCCGAATCATTCCCCGTCTTGAAGTCACCTGTACGAAATGTCCAAGCAACTTTAAGATCTTTGACATTTTTATCATTAATCTGGGTCAGTGGAGAATAGCGTTCACCACCCTGAGTACGACCATAGGCAGGCCAATCTTCTGGTGCAACACCAGTAACAGCTTTGGCTTGTGCAGGTTGCGGCGTTTGAATTACACCGTTAATTTCTTGGGGATCATTAAAAATTGAATACACCATCACCACAATCGCAATAGCTAGTGTCGATGACAAAGCAACTTTGCTCGATGTCAGATTATAGATACCACGTGTAACTGCAGGAATCAGCAATAACAATCCCAAAATACCAAGAATATCGAGACGAGGTGCGAGTGCCCAAAAATCGGTTCCGACTTCCCAAACACCCCAAATCACACTGCCTAACATTAATGCGGCATAAACCCATAATGGTCCTGATGCACGTTTATGCAGTTGCACCGCCACGACGAGCAGAAGAACACCTGCAACTACATAATAAATTGACCCTCCGATGATCGCGAGCCAAATACCACCAATAAGCAAGTACAAAGCAGTAATTATAAAAATAATTACCGTTAATGTCCTAAGCCCTGATTTTGAAGAAGATTGAGTCATACGATCACCTTACCTCTTTTATATTTTTAGAATCATTGAGAAGATGATCTACCTCCCCAACAGTCGGATACATAACAAAACTGAAACTTAGAAAATCGTTTGGAATTTAATACCGCCAACCCAAGTCTTATCACCATCTTTCAATGCACCAACGTGGTGTACATATTGAATATTTGGTCGAATAGTCAACCAATTGGTTGCATGAATGCCGTAATACAATTCCGTATTGTATTCTTCATCTAATAAAGGATTATTTTCATGATTGGCATGAATACGTGCTAAACCTAAAGCAAGTTCATCTTGTGGTCGTTGTTGTAATAATCCCTTATAGACCAAACCAATATTTTGCATATCTTTGATCGCGTTATTTTTGGAATCATGCACTGTGATATTTATAAAACCACTCAACCCTCGATCTGAGTCCATATCTTGACGAATAAGCTGTTGCTTCGCTGTAAACCACCCACCTTGTTTACGTGAGCTTTTTGTAGGATTACTTATCTCAACTGCATCGGCTGTACTGTAGTAATATCCAAAGCGGTATTCACCAGAAAGGGATTGCTGACTTAGTCTTGGTGACCAAACAAGTTCTAATGGAATGATTGCACCACGTGAGCCATCTGTACTTAAATTAAAGCCCTTACCACGTTTAAGATTCTCTGGGTTATATTCATATACCCCGATTTGAGCATAGAAGTCTGGTTGTAAATTATATTTGATACGTAATGCCCACTGACTCACAGGCCAGTTGTACCATTGATCACCGACCCAGTTACCGACCTGAGAACCGCATAGCGACAAGTTCTGGAAGTCACAGTCAAAGCTGTTGAAATCTTCACCTTCACCAAAACGACCGACTTTAATATCTAAGGCTTGATCTAAAAATTTCTTTTTGATCCATAGATCGGTTAAACGCCAAGTTTGACCACGCCCCCAAACTTCTTGCACAGAACTTTGGTGACCTTGTAAGCCTTCAGCAGTTTGAGATAAGGACTGACCATCACGATAAGTTACCGTAATCTGCGCCTCAGTATCTTGCCAACCTAAAATTTTATTTAAGTCGAAATGAGTACCCAAAGCCAATTGTCCAGTAAATTCACTGCCATGACTTGAATGTTGTTTTGAGTCTAAAATACCTGCAAACTCACCAGTGTAATCTGCAGAAAAATTGTATCCTTGCTGTTCTAACGCAGAGCGTTGACCGTTCCAATCACCAAGCAGCCATTGACCATTCGGATCAAAAGCAGAAGCTGCCTGAGTCTGTTGAATAAATAAACTTAATGATAGAACGGATAAACAAGAAACAATCCGTGAATTAGAGATTGTCATGTTTGTGTAACCTTTTATATTCTTATTTATAAAAGGTTACTCTGATTTTTCTGATAACAATTTATTTAAAATGTTAAAGATCTGTACAACATCTTAACAATACAGTGATGAATCTCACATATTGTCTACCACTTTCCCTCACCTAAACCTTGACCAATAAAGGCATATTTAATTTGTGAACGAGAGAATTTAATTGGACATGCCAATTGTGCTTCTGTTTGCTCAGAATTCTCTGACAATGGTACATCCACAACCCAGCCACGTTGTTCAGCAATTGGTGAAACTAATGCTTCATCAAGACTGAGAACAGGTTCGACACAAATATCTAAGTTGTGAAAAAGCTGTTGCCATTCCGCAAAATTTTGGCTCTTAAACTTTTCTTGCAATGCTTGTTTGACTGCTTGGCGGTCTTCAGGGTCAAATGAAGTACCTTTTGCCATTAAGATTGGCAATTCCAAAGCTGCTGATAAACCCGCCATAAATTGTGGTTCTAAACTTCCGACAGAGAAATAACGCCCATCTTTGGTTTCATAATAGTCATAAAAACTCGCACCATTTAACATTCCTTGTTCTGGTGCTTGTGGCGTCTGACCTGCCAAGCTCGCTGAAGCAGCCATGCTATTTAAACTCGCCACACAATCCGTCATGGAAATATCGATATATTGACCAAGACCACTGCGGTGACGTTCAACCACTGCGGCAAGAATACCAATCACTGCATGCAGAGAACCACCTGCCACATCAGCAATTTGAATTCCAAGCGGTGGTGGCCCACTATCCTGACGGCCACTGTGACCTGAAACACCCGCTAATGCGAGATAGTTAATATCATGCCCAGCACGATCTTTATAACTTCCTGTTTGGCCATATCCCGTAATCGAGCAATAGATTAAACGCGGATTAATCTCAGCTAAGGTCTCATAGTCCAAACCTAAACGGCGCATCACATCGGGACGGAACTGTTCCAAGACAATATCAAATTCAGAAATTTTAGTTTTGATCAGTTCAATATTGCTTGAATCTTTTAAATCAAGCGCAATCGACTGTTTATTTCGATTCAGATAACTGTGTGCAGTGGCTTGCCCATTGGCATAAGGTGGCATAATCCTTACCAAGTCTGGACGAGTTGGAGATTCCACATGGATCACTTCTGCACCCATATCCGCAAGATACATACTTGCAAATGGACCAGGCAATAAAGTAGAAAAATCTAGAACTTTCAATCCTTTTAAAGCAGATGGCATAATAATTTTTACTCGATTTGTTCAAATTTTCTTTTATACTAGGTTCGGATAAACACAAAAACAATGTCATGTTCAGCCATTTACCTTGATAGTTTCGGCAATTTAACATGTACAGAATGAGCAATTATTTTTCTTGTCAATTGCCCAATTTGATATTTTAGACGGTTATTTAGGTCAATTATCGTGAACAGTAAAGAAACTGAAGGATTCAATATGAGCCGTGATACGATCAGCATCCACTTCGTGAATGCGGCTTTAACAGGTGTTAAACGCCTAGGCATGGACGTTGAAACATTACTTTCACATGTCGGAATTGAGGCAGAACTGCTGCGTCAACCCAAAGCTCGAATCTCCCCTGAGCAATATACTCGTTTTGTCAAAATGTTATGGATGGTCACCCAAGACGAACACGTTGGTTTTGATGTACAGCCTCGTCGTTTAGGTACATTTGCGATTATGTGCCAATTGATTATCCATTCTAAGACTCTAGGACAGGCACTCGAACTTTCCTCACAATTTTACAAATTATTCGGTGATGAATGGTCTGTAAGTTTAGAGCGCGATAAACACGAAGCTCGTTTAGTGCCGCATATTCCTAAAGCGCTTGACCCTGATCATTTCATTACTGAAAGTATGCTGATGATTTGGCATGGACTTGCATCATGGTTAATCGAACGCCGACTACCTTTGGAACGTGTTCATTTTGGCTATGAGCGCCCTAACCACGCCGATGAATATGATGCGCTATTTTTTGCGCCTGTGATGCAATTCGATGCACCACGTACAGAAATCACTTTTGCTGCTGATTATCTGGATTTACCAATACGCCAAGATGACAAAACCTTAGAAGAGTTTTTGAAAGCGGCACCTGCACAATTACTAGTGAAATTTAAGAATACCAACTCATTAACTTCACGTATCCGAGATGTATTGAAGAGCCAAATTGGTGAAGAAATGCCAACATTGAATGATGTTGCATCAATGTTGTATTTATCACCTCAAACATTGCGTCGTCGTTTGGCTGCGGAAGGTAAAAGCTATCAAGGTGTCAAAGATGCCTTACGTCGTGATGCTGCAATCCATTTATTATTAACACCAAACCTAACACTTGAAGACGTTGCTCAACAGGTCGGCTTCAGCGAAACCAGTACCTTCCACCGCGCCTTTAAGAAATGGACAGGTGTTACTCCTGGTTTATATCGCCAATTGCACGGACATCATTCATAGATCATATTTCCAAGTTAGTCTGACCATGCTCAGGCTATCTTGGAAATTTCAATCACTCAATTTAATCTAAACATCTATTATTAGCGATCTCGTGCGGCTTGAATAAGTTTCACAGCATTGTCCCCCGTCACCTGCCAAGTGAGGCAACGTACACTACCGCCCATTGGACAAACACTCTCAGTATTGATTGGAATTATTTTCTTAAAAGTATTTTGCTTGATGATCATTAATGCCTGTTGATCATGTGCCATATTAAACGTTGGCACATAAATATTGTTATGCGTCACTGTGGCATTGAGATTCACGCCACATGCCGATTCAAAGCCATCCCACTCACCTTTTGGATTGGTTTTATATTCAACAGGAACTTCGACAATTTTCGCAGTTGGAAATGAAGCTTTCAACTCATCCATTACGGTTGTTCTAAATGATGGTATTTTTGAATAGTCATTCACAAGCAAGGTATTTTGATCTACCCAACTGACCATGCCATCTGAATGTGCCAACACTTCTTCATCAGGCTCTAAGATAGCAACCTCTCTCGCTCCCAATGTATTTTTTAATTTCTGTTTGGCTTCACTATAACTCAGCTCATTATCTTGCATAAAACGTGTGGTGGTAATCACTCGACCCGCATAATCATCAACAAAATTCCCCCCATCAAGCATCAAATCAGTTTTGGCTCTGTGAATTTGATAACGATCAGCAAACTGACTAAAACTTTTTTGTACTTCTTTACTTTGCTTTTGGGTCATAGATGCCCATGTATAGGTAAATTGCACGGGCTGCATTGGATTAACGGTAGTAAAATCACGCATCCAGATATCACGCACATCATCCACCAGTAAAATGTCTTCTGGCACTTTGCCGGTGAAATACGGTTTGGTGTCTTTATCAACCAGAATCACCACATTATCATTGCCCAAAATGGACTTGGCGTAATCAATTTGGAAATCGACAATCCGTTGAAAAGCAGATTTGTAATAGGGATCATGCACAGAAGGTGCAGATAATACTAACAACATTTTGTCATCAGCAACTTGATTAGAATAAGTTTGACTCATCTTGTTTTTATCCTCCTTTGCTGTGCTGTTTTCAACATCTCGTCCAGATGAATCACATCCCAAAAGTGACAAAATCAATGTCACCACTGCATAGTAAGGCTTTAGTTTTATCATGTATGTTCGCCTATTATTCTATCCATCATTTTGCTTTAGTCTAATCCAAGACACAGTAAGACATATACAAAGACACTAAAATTAACGATTGAATTAACGAGTCTTTCCCATTGGCGAAAAACATCAAACTTGCCAATGTTTATCATCATTGCACTGGCACTTAAATTGAGTACACTCGAAGCACAATGATTTTTAATTTAAGGCAATACAAGGAACAGCTATGAGCGAGGCCTATATTATTGATGCCATTCGCACACCACGCGGAAAAGGAAAAAAAGACGGCTCATTACATGAAGTAAAACCAATTACTTTACTGACAACATTATTGAATGAATTACAACAACGCCATCAACTCGACACCTCTAAAGTTGATGATATCGTTCTCGGTTGTGTGACACCAATTGGTGATCAAGGTGGGGATATTGCCAAAACTGCTGCGATTGCTGCAGGTTGGAATGATGATGTTGCAGGTGTCCAAATCAACCGCTTCTGTGCTTCTGGTTTAGAAGCAGTAAACTTGGCAGCACAAAAAGTTCGTTCAGGTTGGGAAGATGTTGTGGTTGCGGGTGGCGTAGAATCTATGTCACGTATCCCGATGGGTTCAGATGGTGGACCATGGGCACTTGATCCTGAAACCAATTTGAAATCATCTTTTGTACCACAAGGTGTAGGTGCAGACTTGATTGCAACTTTAGATGGCTATAGCCGTGCAGATGTAGATGCTTTTGCAGTTGGTTCACAACAAAAGGCCGCTTCTGCTCAAGCAAATGGTTATTTCGATAAATCCGTGGTGCCTGTGAAAGATCATGCAGGTGTAACAATCTTAGAAAAAGATGAATTTATCAAAGGAAATACCACTGTTGAAGGTTTAGCAAAACTGAATGCTAGCTTTGAAATGATGGGTCAAATGGGCTTCGATGCTGTTGCTTTACAGAAGTATCCTGAAGCGCAAAAAATTAATCACGTTCATCATGCAGGTAACTCATCAGGTATCGTTGATGGTGCTGCGGTGGTGCTATTGGCTTCTGAAAAAGCAGTCAAAGAGCAAGGTTTAAAACCTCGTGCCAAGGTACTTGCAACTGCATTAGTGGGTGCTGATCCAACCATTATGTTGACTGGCCCTGCCCCTGCTGCACGTAAAGCATTAGAAAAAGCAGGCTTGAGCATCGACGATATTGATTTATTTGAAGTCAACGAAGCTTTCGCAGCTGTGGTGATGCGTTTTATGACAGAACTGAAAGTTCCTGCTGAGAAAGTCAACGTCAATGGTGGTGCAATTGCGATGGGACATCCATTGGGTGCAACAGGTGCCATGATTTTAGGAACACTATTGGATGAATTAGAGCGTCAAGGTAAAAAACGCGGTCTAGCAACATTATGTGTTGGTGGTGGTATGGGTATCGCTACCATTATCGAGTTGGTGTAAGGAGAGCAACATGAGCGCTATTAAATACGAAAAAAACGCTGACAATATTGTAATTCTTACCCTTGATTCATCGGGTCAATCTGCGAATACCATGAATGCAGAGTTCCGTGATGCTTTAGATGAAGTCAGTCAAAAGCTGAAAGCTGAAACTGATCTGAAAGGTATTATTTTCCGTTCAGCTAAGAAAACCTTCTTTGCTGGCGGTGACTTAGATGAACTGATTCAAGTACAACCAGAACATGCGACTGAATTTTTCAAAATGATTGAAAAACTCAAAGGTGACTTACGCACAATTGAAACTTTAGGTGTACCTGTCGTTGCCGCTTTAAACGGTACAGCGCTTGGTGGTGGTTGGGAAATCGCTTTAGGTTGTCATTATCGTATTGCCATCAATGATCCAAAAACTAAATTTGGTTTACCAGAAGTAACTTTAGGTCTACTTCCTGGTGGCGGTGGTATCGTACGTATGGTGCGTCTGCTCGGCTTACAAAATGCATTTCCTTTTCTTATGGAAGGTAAGCAATTTGGAGTTGATAAAGCAAAATCTCTCGGCTTAGTACATGACACCGCTGAGAATGAACAAGAGCTGTTAGACAAAGCAATTGCATGGGTCAAAGCTAATCCAAAATCACAGCAACCATATGATGTGAAAGGCTACAAGATTCCAGGTGGCGATCCTAAAACGCCTGCGGTTGCGCAAGTGCTTGCAATTGCTCCTGCTATGCTACGTGACAAAACAAAAGGTTGTTACCCTGCGCCTGAAGCGATCATGGCTGCGGCAGTTGAAGGTGCGCAAGTTGATGTCGATACCGCGCTTCGTATTGAATCACGTTACTTTACACAACTAACTGTCGGTCAAGTGTCGAAGAACATGATCGGTACATTCTGGCATGGTCTCAATGCAATTAAATCAGGTGCAAGCCGTCCTGCGGATATTGCAAAATGGCAAGCGAAGAAAGTCGGTGTTTTAGGTGCAGGTATGATGGGTGCAGGTATTGCTTACTCAACCGCAATCAAAGGCATTCCTGTTGTTCTCAAAGATGTATCTGTAGAAAATGCAGAAAAAGGTAAAGCTTACTCGCAAAAGCTACTTGATAAACGTGTTTCACAGGGTCGTATGACCGCAGAAAAACGTGATCAAGTCTTAGCACTGATTACTGCAACCGCTGATGCAGCTGATTTACAAGGTTGTGATTTAATCATTGAAGCCGTATTTGAAAATCAAGAACTCAAAGCCAAGGTGACTCAAGAGGCTGAACAGTATTTAGCTGAAGATGGAATCTTTGCATCGAATACTTCTACCTTACCAATCACAGGCCTAGCAACAGCAAGTAAAGATACCAAAAACTTTATTGGCTTACATTTCTTTAGCCCTGTAGACAAAATGCAATTGGTCGAAATCATCAAAGGTAAAGAAACTTCTGCTGAAACATTAGCTAAAGCCTATGACTTTGTTCAACAAATTGCGAAAACACCAATCGTGGTGAATGACAGCCGCGGTTTCTTCACCAGTCGCGTCTTTGGTACATTCATTCAAGAAGGTATGCGCCTTCTTGCTGAGGGCGTGCATCCAGCGAAAATCGAAATGGCAGCGCTCAAAGCAGGTATGCCTGTGGGGCCTCTTGCGATTCAGGATGAGGTTTCTTTGACTCTCACTGAGCATGTTGCAAGCGAAACACGCAAAGCACTGCAAGCTGAAGGGAAAGACTTGCCAAAAACACCTGTAGATGAAGTGGTTCACACCATGATTCACGAGCTGAATCGTAAAGGTAAAGCAGCGGGTGCAGGCTTCTATGAATATCCAGAAAATGGCAAAAAACATTTGTGGGATGGACTCAGCCGTTGGACGAAAGCCAATGATATTTCTGAACAAGATATGATTGATCGTTTCTTGTTTGTTCAAGCACTCGATACTTTACGCTGCTATGAGGAAGGCGTTCTGGAATCAGTCATTGATGCCAATGTCGGCTCGATTTTCGGGATCGGTTTCGCACCGTGGACAGGTGGAGCGATTCAGTTCCTCAACCAAAACGGCGTTAAGCAATCTCTACAGCGCTCAGAAGAATTAGCTGCTAAATACGGGGAACGCTTTATAGCACCCGCATTACTTAGAAAACATGCTGAATCAGGTGAAGTATTTAAATAGTATGATGCTTCTAAACTAAGCTGTTTGTATGCCCTCCCTCTTTGATCAAAGGGGGAGGAATATTTATTTTAGACCTTTAGAAAGTAAGGTTTAACCTAAGAACCAAACTCTTTGAGGCACAGGTCGTTCCACAACTTGCTCAGGTTGTTCTACTACAACTGGCGCTTTCACGATATTAAAAGATCGTGTGAGATGATTCACATGGCTTTGCAACTCGGTATCATCTATTGTTTTAGCATAATCAATGAGATGCTGTGCATATTCTTGATTTTCCACCATATAAAGCACATCAACCACACGACCCGTTACCCGTCTTAAACGCACATAAAACTGCGTAACAGCTGCAAAAACATCCGTATCCGTTGAATCCAAAATCATTCTTTTCTCCATCAAATTTTGTTTTTCATCAATATTGTTATGATCTTTAAAATAGATAATTACCCTTAAAAAAAGCTCAGCTTCTTATCTACCTTGAAAGAATCTGTGTTCATTGTATTGAATACTATGGCTATTTTAACAATCCGATCCTGTAATCCATATTGGACAAAAGTCGATTTTTGATTTGCTTATTAACATCTGCACACGGAGTAGATTATACTTTTATGTTATAAGGCTATTTATTTTCTCTCTTTAGGAAAAATCCTATGTCTGAAAAACTCTGTCCAGAAACCTCTCCTTGGGGTTGGAAAGCACTCATTATCACCTGTATTTTAAGTTTCCTTTTTATGGTGATTTTTTACTTGGCGATGAACAACGAACCAGATTATATGCCAATGAATCAGAAGAAAGCAGCAGCTCAATCTGAAATGTCAGAGTCATCGATGACAACCGAAACAATGCATGCTGAGCATGAACATCATCACTAAAATATTATTGTCGATCATGATGAATCCGTGTTAAACAGGGATTTATCATGTTATTCGAGATTTTCAATGCTTCACCAAAATCGTCAGGCACTGGTTGTTGAAGGTGGTGGAATGCGTGGTGCATTTACCAGCGGTGTCTTAGATGCATTTTTACAGCAACAATTTAATCCTTTTGACCTATGTGTTGGTGTTTCTTCTGGTTCAACCAATGTCGCAAATTACTTAGCTGCTCAGCAAGGTCGTACTCTACAAATCTATTTAGATCATTCCCTTCGCTCTGAATTTATCCATTACGGTCGCTTCTTTAAAGGCGGTGATTTATTGGATTTAAAATGGATGTGGGATGTAGTTGAAAAAGAATATCCTTTAAATCAGACACACCTATTTGAAAATCACCCTGAATTTTATATGGTACTCACCCATGCGATTTCAGGTGAAGCCACTTATATCAGAGCATCTAAAGACAATATTTTAGATGGATTAAGAGCATCTAGTTCTATCCCTGTCCTCACACGTCAAGCAGTTGACGTATTTGGTGAACCCTACTTTGATGGCGGTGTTGCGGATGCCCTCCCAATACATTGGGCTGCTCAACAACATGATGTTTCGAAACTTATGGTATTGCGAACACGGCCAAAGAATTATTATAAAGCTAGCAGCAAAGGTGATCAGTTGCTCGCTAAATATGTGTTTAAACAAAAACGTGGTTTTGCACAAAGTTTGCTCAACAGAACTCAACGTTACAATGATTCGGTGCAATTTGTTCGCTCAGCGTCAAAACAACAAATTCTTGAAGTTTGCCCCCCTGATCTAAAAAACATGGCAGGTCGACTTTCTAAAAACAAAGCAAAAATCCGCTATAGCTACGATGTGGGTATAGAAACGGGGTTAAAAGCGATTGAGGATTGGAAGAACCTCTGAGTCTGCACGACCAAATCTTGAATGAATCATGATTGAATAATTTGGTTATTTCTATCCCAAATTATTCAATCATTTATGATTTTTTCTATTTTTAATATCTTCAATGCGATTTTTTTAACTGACTTTTGCAAACTCTTACGCATTGAATCCAATACAAAATATAAATAAATTCCCCAAAGTAATTTTAAAACCATATAATATTTAAGGTTTTATTAATTTTATTGATTAATGCTGCAACCTTAAAATTTTAATTTTTGGAATTTATTATGAGCAATCAACCATCACCACAAAAAAACTCAAATGAAGAAACGGTATTAGGATGGAAGTTTGTCATTATTGTGGGTGTATTAAGTACCATATTTCTCAGCTTTTTTTATTTAGCAATGTCTCAAGAACCTGATTACATGCCTGGTGCACAACGTAAAGCCCAACAAGAGAAAGAACTTGCTCTACGTGAACATGCTTCTGCTGCATCAGAAGTTATTGAGCATAACGAACAAAAGTAGCATCAAAATATGATGCTTAGATAATCTTTATCACGATCCGTTGAGTAAGCCCTCTCAACACGATTTTAATCTATAAAGTATTTAGACTCATCGTCATTTCAATGTGCGGAATTCCGCACTCATCATATGAATTACCTTGAACAATAAAACCTAGCTTTTCATAGAATGAGATCGCATGGACTTGAGAGGATAATGTCAGTACTGATCGACGTTGCTTTTGAGCATAGCTAATAATTTCTAGCATAATCATTTGTCCAAGACCTTGCCCCCGATAGGCTTTTAGTACAGCAACCCGCCCTACACTATTATTTTCGAGTAAACGTGCAGTCGCGATTGGCTGGTCTTGATCATAGATCACAAAATGCTGAGAAATCAGATCTTGATCATCCCACTCATCTGCTTCAGTGATGCCTTGTTCACAAATAAAAACCTGCGTTCGGATCAATTTAGCATCTTGCTGTAATTGATCCCAATGTCCTTGTTTAATTCTATACATGTAGCGTTAAAACCTGATCAACACTTACAACCAATATTTTCAATCGGCATTTGATCTTGCAACAATAATTCCAGACTTTGTTTTTCAATGCCATACATGGCTTTTAAAGCTTGAATTTGCTGCATGATCTGAGGATCTGGTTGCTGAAGTTCTTTGCGTTTGGTCGCCAAAATCATTTTATTTTTACTGGTATGCTCCAAAGCCACAAACTCAAAGACTTTGGTTTCATAGCCATAAGCTTTCAGTAATAAAGCACGTAAGGTATCGGTCAGCATTTCCGCTTGTTGCCCTGCATGGATACCAAATTGCAGCATCGGCTGTAATACTTCTGGGCTCTGCAATTGCGGACGCAGCTCTTTATGACAACATGGCGCACACATAATCATGGATGCATTCAGGCGAATGCCCGTATGAATCGCAAAATCAGTGGCGATATCACACGCATGTAGTGCAATCATCACATCCAATTTTTCAGGCTGATAGCTACGTACATCACCCTCAAAGAAATCAAGATGATTGAAGCCTACCTGATCGGCAACATTTTGGCAGAATTCAACCAAGTTTGAACGTAATTCCACTCCCGTAATCAACGGTGTTTTTTGTTGTGCTTGTAAATAATCATACAACGCAAAAGTGAGATAGCCTTTGCCTGAACCAAAATCGACAATGTTCAGCTCTTGCTGGGTCGCATCTATCTGCTCATACGCATGTGAAAAGATTTCAATAAATTTATTAATCTGTTTCCACTTCCTCGCCATACTTGGGACGATCTGCCCTTTTTCATCAGCGATACCCAAATGTTTTAAAAATGGACTGTGTTGCTGTACATAACGTTGCTTTTCACGATTATGTTGCTGCTGTTCAACTTTAAGCGTTGTAGCTTGCTTTTTCTGGCGATTCAACATGGCTTTCTTTTTATTTTTCTTAAGCTGAATATCTTGATCTAGGCTAAATAAATTAGCTTGCTTAGACAACTGCAAAAGCTCAGCAATTTTTTCCAAGCCCTCCGCAATGGTATAATTTTTGGTAATGTCTTGAGTCGTATGATGGTATAAACAAGAGAGTGTTGCCTGCCCTTGTAATTCAATCACCCGAAAAGTCATCTTTTCTAATTCTAGCTGTTCACCTTTGTATTGACTGATGATCAGCCGATCAAAGCCTTTATTTTCAATAGATTGCTGAATATCCAAGAAAAACTGCTGTTCTTGTTCAAAAGAAAAGTTTGGCGCAAACATAATGAAAACCTAGCAAATAGAAACTAAATTCTAAAGCGTCTTACTTTAAAAGGGAAATTGCATTACGATACAGTTGTATTTTTATGCAAACTATGAATCTGATGACTGCAAATACCCTCTTAAGCTATGACCCCAAAGAAGAACTCATTAATGCCTATAGTCATGGTATTGGGGCGGTATTAGCACTGGTTGCCTCTATTTTACTGATTATTAAAGGTCAAGACTTAGCGCTAGGACAATGGATCAGTTTATGGGTCTATGGATTTAGTTTAGTCCTATTACTCAGTAGTTCTATGCTCTATCACTTTGCTCAAGATGAACGCAAACGCTATTGGTATAAAAAACTGGATCATACTGCGATTTATTATCTAATTGCAGGGACGTATACCCCCTTCCTCAGTATCGCAATTCCAACTGCCAAAGCCCACTATTTACTGATTGCTTTATGGGTGATTGCCTTGATTGGCACGCTATTTAAGCTCGTTTTTATCCATCGCTTTCAAAAGGTTTCATTGGCGGCTTATCTCGTGATGGGATGGCTAGCGGTTTTGGTCATGGATGATATGCAACGCTATCTCTCTAAAAATGCGGTACAACTCTTGATTGCAGGTGGACTCGCCTACACCGTTGGCACATTGTTTTATGCGTTAAAAAAGGTAAGATATACCCACGCAATTTGGCATGTTTTTGTGCTATTAGGGGCAGGTTTACACTTTTTAGCGATCTATTGTTATGTATTATAAAGTAATACATAACATCAAGTTTGCTGAGTAAACTCCGCATTCAAAAGGAATTTTCAAGGCAGCATATTCTGTATCTTGAATAAATAAAATTAAGGTTATGTATGTCGTCAAGTACTACGACTGCCACCACTGAGGTGGCAAGCAATTCAAAAGTACGGGTATTATTTGCCAGCCTTGTGGGCACTACGATTGAGTTTTTTGACTTTTATATCTATGCCACCGCCGCTGTACTGATTTTTCCACATCTCTTTTTCCCTGAAAGTAGCGATAACGCTGCGGTACTCAAATCACTGGCAACTTTCGCTATCGCCTTTATTGCTCGCCCAATTGGTGCAGCAATTTTTGGGCATTTAGGTGATCGAATCGGACGTAAAGCAACACTGGTTGCAGCCTTACTCACCATGGGAATTTCAACCGTGTGTATTGGGCTATTGCCAACTTATGCACAAATTGGACTTGCAGCACCACTATTACTTGCCCTATGTCGTTTAGGGCAAGGTTTAGGTCTGGGCGGTGAATGGAGTGGTGCTGTTTTACTTGCCACTGAGAATGCACCAGAAGGTAAACGCGCTTGGTATGGCATGTTCCCTCAACTCGGTGCGCCGATTGGCTTCATTTTGGCAACGGGTTCATTTCTTTTATTGAATGCGTTTATGTCCGAACAAGATTTTATGGCTTGGGGATGGCGTATTCCATTTATTTCCAGTGCTGTATTGGTTCTTGTTGGTCTCTACATTCGTTTGAAACTACATGAAACACCTGCCTTTCAAAAGGTGCTAAATAAGCAGAAAGAAGTCAATGTGCCATTTAAAGAAGTCATGACCAAGCATTTACCGATGTTAATTCTCGGTACGATTGCGGCAATCTGTACTTTTGTGGTGTTTTATCTCACCACTGTATTCGCGCTCACATGGGGAACAAAGCAATTAGGCTATACACGAGGTGAGTTTTTGCAACTACAACTGGTTGCAACCTTATGTTTTGCTGCATTTATTCCAATTTCAGCCATTTTAGCTGAGAAATTTGGACGTAAAACCACATCAATTGCCGTATGTGTTTTGTCAGCTTTGTTTGGGCTATGCTTCGCCCCTTTACTCGGTTCTGGTAGTCCAATATTGGTGTTTTTATTCTTGTGTATTGGACTTTCAATCATGGGGCTGACCTATGGACCCATTGGAACTGTGCTTTCAGAAATTTTTCCAACATCAGTACGTTATACAGGTTCAGCATTAACCTTTAATTTAGCTGGAATTTTTGGTGCTTCATTTGCACCATATATCGCAACTCAACTTGCAGAAAATTATGGTTTAGGTGCTGTCGGTTTATATCTAAGCTTAGCTTCTGTATTATCTTTAATCGCATTTTTACTGATTCGTGAAACCAAAAATGATGATGTAAATAACCAAATTTAGTCATCTCTGTTATTTTCATTTCAAACCATTTACTGTTGATCTGACAACAACATTCTGTGAAATATTTTTTGTGCTAAAATATTTCACTCCTATTTTTTAGACGACTGTATTTATGTACGCAGTGATTATCGTTGCCGTATTTTTATTCAGCTTCCTATACACTTATTATCGTGGCAAGGAACGATTAAAAGCATCTCGACAATTATTCGACCATTCTACATTCCTAGCCCCAGTTAACATGTTTATGACTGGTTTCTCTAAACTGCCAAACCAACCGTTCTTTGATGTGGCACAGTTCCCAGAACTCAAACCATTACAAGATAACTGGCAAGTGATTCGAGAAGAAGCTATCCAACTTCAAAATCAAATTAAAGCTTCTGAAAAAAATAATGATGCTGGTTTTAATACTTTTTTTAAACGTGGCTGGAAACGCTTTTATCTGAAATGGTATCAAGATAGCCACCCATCAGCACAACAACTCTGCCCTAAAACAGTCGCGCTGTTGGAAAGTATTCCTTCTGTAAAAGCGGCCATGTTTACTGAACTACCATCTGGTAGTTATCTTGGTAAACATCGTGACCCTTATGCGGGTTCTGTTCGCTACCACTTAGGTTTAGTCACACCGAACAGCGATGACTGTTTCATTGAAGTCGATCAAGAGCGTTATTCTTGGAGAGATGGTGAAGCAACTGTTTTTGATGAAACTTATGTACATTGGGCACATAATCAAACAGATGAAACACGTATTATCTTATTCTGTGATATTGAACGTCCAATGAAATGGGGTTGGGCACAGAAAGTAAATCATTGGTTCGGACAAAACGTGATGTCTGCTGCAAGTTCACCCAATGATGATCAAGATAAAACTGGTTTCATTAATCGTATCTTTAAATATGGCTATGCTGTACACGCCTATGGTCGTGAATTAAAACAACGTAATCGTCGTTTGTACTATGTGTCTAAATGGTTATTATTCGGCATTATTATTGGTCTAATACTTTTACCTAGCTTTTTATAATCAGTTTTTATAAAAAAAGAGATGCTGAGCATCTCTTTTTTTGACATTAAATATTTATTTGGGTGGCTGAGCACTCGCCGTTTGCACTGCCGCTTCACCAATTAAAGCAACTTTTGCTTTCTCTTGGCTTCTTGCTGATAAAGCAGGATTAGATGCAACGATACGATTAATATTGGCAGAATTTGCAGGGGCAATTGCCGCAGTTTGTAACACGATTGGACGATTACCTGTGTCACCTAGAGTATAACGAATACCTGTACGTGGGCTAATCACAGTGGTAACTTCACGTTTAACCTGTGCCTCAGCAGTAGTCGCTCCTTTTGCTGCAAGAACTTTATCGACCGTAGTCGTTTGAGGAACGTTGTCTGCAAGTGCAACGCCAGATAATGCAGCACTCGCTAAAATTAAAAGTTGTAATAGCTTTTTCATTGTCTTCCCGCTTTTAATGCGAATCCAATTAAGGAGGATAATTCTCATAATAAAACTACAAAGTTGCTCTAGACACAAGTTACTTCTCGTAAAAAAGCAGAGCGAATGCTCTGCTTTTCATTTGAATACAAACTAAGTCAAAATTTTAAATCTTACCGTGGCATTGTTTATATTTTAAACCTGAACCACATGGACATGGCGCATTACGGCTTTCTGGTACTGGAAATACTGCATTTCCAGATAAGCTACCACTCTCTTCAGAAATCGTCACTTCACCTGTTAAACCATCAACATCATCATGTTCAAAAGAAAGACGCATAGATTCAGCTTGACGTTGTTGCTGAGCTTCTAATTCAGCCAACTCTTCTGCTGTCGGTACGTGAACGCGAGATAGATCAGTTACAACATCTGATTTAATAATACCCAACATATTCACGAACAAATTAAACGCTTCTTTCTTATACTCTTGCTCAGGGTTTTTCTGAGCATAACCACGTAAATGAATACCTTGACGGAGATAATCCATCGCTGCTAAATGATCTTTCCAATGACGATCAAGTGAATTCAACATAAAGTGACGTTCAAGCATTGCAGCTGACTCATCACCCATTTGTTCACGGCGTTGACGATAACGTGCAATTACTTCATCTGAAATACGTGCGACCAAGCCTTCCTCGTCTAAACGACGATCTTGATCAAGCCATTGCTGAACAGGAAGCTCAATACCTAGATCTGTACGTAGTGCATTTTCTAGACCTTGAATATCCCATTGATCATGAATTGATTCAGGTGGAATAAAGTTAGCAATTACCCCTTTCATCACTTCATGATGCATTTCTTCGATATAGTCTTGTAAAGTGCTTTCAGCCAATACTTCATCACGTTGAGTATAAATAATCTTACGCTGTTCATTATTTACATCGTCGTACTTCAATAGGTTTTTACGAATATCAAAGTTACGTGCTTCAACTTTGCGCTGCGCATTTTCAATCGAACGACTCACCATTTTGTGCTCAATGGCTTCATTTTCTTGCAAGCCCATTGCACGCATCATCGCAACAACACGATCACCCGCAAAGATACGCATCAAATCATCTTCAAGTGATAAATAGAAGCGTGATACACCTGGGTCACCTTGACGACCTGCACGACCACGGAGCTGGTTATCAATACGACGAGATTCATGACGTTCAGAACCGATGATATGTAAACCACCAGAACTTAAGACATCTTCGTGATCTTTTTCCCATTGTGCTTGTAAACGAGCTTCGTCTTCAGGGGTCGGATTTTCAATTTTGGCAAGCTTTGCTTTCCAGTTACCACCGAGCAAAATATCCGTACCACGACCCGCCATGTTGGTTGCAATCGTGACCGCATTTGGGCTACCGGCTTGCGCAATAATATCAGCTTCACGCTCATGTTGTTTTGCGTTCAAAACTTCATGATGAATCCCTGCTTGTAGCAGTTTTGAAGATAATATTTCACTCGCTTCAATCGTTGCGGTACCAATCAAAATAGGCGCAACACCTTTTTGACGAATATTACTGATCTCTTCAATAATGGCATTGTATTTACCATTACGATTTAAATAAATTAAATCGTTATGATCTTGGCGTACCATTGGACGATGCGTTGGAATTAATACCACATCCAAACCATAAATTTCTTTCATTTCCGCGGCTTCAGTATCTGCTGTACCCGTCATACCTGAAAGCTTTTTATAAAGTCGGAAATAATTTTGGAAAGTCGTGGTTGCCAAAGTTTGGTTTTCTGGTTGAATTTCCATGTTCTCTTTGGCTTCAACTGCTTGGTGCAAACCCTCAGACCAACGACGACCAGGCATAGTACGGCCAGTACTTTCATCCACAATAATGACTTCTTCTTTTTGAGTCTGTGGATTTACGCCAATAATATAATGTACGTTCTTTTGATATAAATAATGCGCGCGAATTGCAGCAGTAACATGGTGAACCAAATTCAAATTGGTCGCTGAGTAAAGACTCTCACCCTCAGCCAATAATCCCATACGAATTAATTCTTGTTCAACAGTCTCGTAACCCACTTCGGTCATTTCAACTGAACGTTGTTTCTCATCTACCCAGAAATGTCCCCCATCAGCCACTTTTTCTTCTTTCTGTGGGCGCAGTGTTGGTGGAATACTATTAATCAACTGATACAAATGAGATGAATCTTCACTTTGTCCAGAAATGATGAGTGGTGTACGTGCTTCATCAATCAGGATTGAGTCAACTTCATCGATGATTGCATAGCTTAAGCCACGTTGTTTTTTCTCTTGTAGAGAAAATACCATGTTGTCACGTAGATAATCGAAACCAAATTCGTTGTTGGTACCGTAAGTAATATCGGCGAAATAAGCTTCAGCTTTTTCGGCTGGCATTTGCATTGAATAAATCACACCAATGCTGAGACCTAAAAACTCAAATAATGGGCGATTTAGCTCAGCATCACGTTGTGCCAAGTAATCATTCACTGTAATCACATGAACACCTTGACCACTCAATGCATTGAGATAGCAAGCCAAAGTACCCATGAGGGTTTTACCTTCACCTGTACGCATCTCAGCAATTTTACCTTCATGTAAGGTAATACCACCAATCAACTGCACATCATAGTGACGCATACCCATAACCCGTTTTGCTGCTTCACGGCAGACTGCAAAGGCTTCAGGCATCAATTTATCTAAACTTTCACCGTTGCTAAAACGCTGTCTGAATTCTGGAGTTTTTGCAGAGAGGTCTGCATCGCTAAGAGCAGATATCGTCGGTTCAAGCGCATTAATTTGTTCAACAATTTTACGCATGCGTTTGAGCTCACGCTCATTTTTTGTACCGAAGATACCTCCGATCAGACTTGCCAACATGAATAAACTCTCTAATCCTGTTTGTTTAAATAAGTAATTTTTTCTTAGCTGTTATTATGGAGTCAGAAATAAGAACTACAAGGGCTTTGCATCCAAACAGGTAAAAAAACTGCGAGGCGATTCTGACATCACACAACTAAAGAGCGTTAATGTAGCAAATTTGGATTTAACTTACATCGCTTTGCGTGTGAATTTATGATCAATTTTTTAGCTTCGCTACATTCAATTATCTTAAATTCTCATAACAAAATGAAAAAACAATAATTTTATTTATAAAGTGATTCCTGCATATTAAATACACACATAAAACATCAATAATGTATTGAGGACTAATTAAATGACATTACGTTTAGGTGATATCGCCCCGAATTTCCAACAAGACTCTAGCGACGGTCATATTGATTTTTATCAATTTTTAGGCGACAGCTGGGGCATTTTATTCTCACATCCAGCGGATTTCACCCCAGTTTGTACCACTGAGCTTGGCTTTACCGCTAAACTGAAAGATGAATTTACAAAGCGTGGCGTCAAAGCAATTGCGCTTTCAGTCGACGATGTTGAATCCCATAAAAGCTGGATTCAAGATATTAATGAAACACAAAATACTACGGTCAACTTTCCAATTATTGCAGATAAAGATCGTAAAGTTTCAGAACTATATGGTTTTATCCACCCAAATGCGAGTGAGACCTTAACTGTTCGCTCACTGGTCATTATTGATCCGAATAAAAAAGTCCGCTTGATTATTACGTATCCAGCCTCAACAGGTCGTAACTTTAATGAAGTATTGCGAGTGGTGGATTCATTACAGCTAACGGATAAACATAAAGTCGCAACACCTGCAAATTGGCAACATGGTGAAGATGTCGTCATTGTACCGTCGTTGAAAGATGAAGAGGAAATTAAACAACGTTTTCCTCAAGGCTATACCGCAGTGAAACCTTATCTACGCCTAACACCACAACCTGAGTGAGGATCAAACGAGCAACACTCGTTACGAACGCAAATCGAAACAGCTATGCTGTGAGTTAAAAGATTGAAGTCGACGAAAGGCTTCAAGCGCAGCGCAAGACAAACGAAGTGCGTCGTACATGAAACAAACAATACTTTTTACGAACATAAGTCGAACAGTAAAAACTATTGAATCTGAATAACGAACTCTATTGCCTATCGATCCGATAGGCTTTTTAAATCGCAAAATAAAAACTTGTTGGTATTTTTTAATCGATACGTTATAAAAATAATTCTCTTCAAAATAGAATAACAATCACGATGATTTATAAGATCCATCATCTCCATTGTGGAAGCTTTTGTCCCGTCTGTGCTCCCCTATTTGGACAAAAAGGCTGGAAAGCACATCTAGTTTGTCATTGCCTACTTATTGAAACTGATCGAGGTCTGGTTTTAATTGATACAGGCTTGGGTACACAGGACTATTTGCACACTGAACAACGTCTAGGTTCATTACTGACTCAATTTGGTTCGATTGTGCCCAATCTCAAATTAAGTGCCATCGAACAAATTCAAAAATTAGGCTTACGCCCTGAAGATGTGCAACATATCTTTGTCACACATCTTGATTTTGATCATGCAGGTGGTATCTCAGATTTTCCTAATGCAACCGTGCATATTTTAGCTTCTGAGTTTAATGCAACACAGACATTAACAGCCAAAGGTAAACTTCGTTATAAAACTGAACAATTTAAACAACATCGTCATTGGAATTTTGCTGAACATACAAATGGTGAAACTTGGTTTAATTTAAAAAGGGTTCAAGGTCTTCCTTTTTTCCAAGATGAAATATTAATGATTCCATTGATTGGTCATACTGCTGGACATTGTGGTATTGCAATTAAAAAATCTGAAGGCTGGATTTTATTCTGTGGTGATGCGTATTACACCCATTTAGAACTCAATCCAAAAAACAAATTGAGAGCCTTAGATCTTACTGAACGTTTATTGGCAGAAGATAATCGACAACGGTTACATAACCTTAAACAGTTACAATATCTCGCTCAACATGAACCGAGTATTGAGTTAATTTGTGCGCATGATCCTGTTGAATTTGATCGTTATCAATAATATGAAAAAAACGCTTATCACTGTTGTACTTTTATCAACGCTTAATGTTTCTGGGTGTATGCAGCATTCGAGTTTAGAAAAAGACCAACGCCCTCAAAATTGGGGAACTCTTATTTCTAACACCCATAATTTTTATCAAATTAGTTCAGATATTTTTCGTAGCGAACAGCCGAGTATAGATTTGATCCCAAGCCTTGAAGCTCATCAAATTAATACGATTATCAATTTGAGAGCTAGAAATGAAGATGCCAAAGTTTTAAAAGATCAGCCTTTTAATCTGGTACACATTCCAATCAATACTTGGGCAATCAATCGTAAAGACTTGTTAGAAGCAATGCGTGTTATTCAAACTGCTAAACAACAAAACCAGAAAATTTTAGTGCATTGCTATCATGGCTCAGATCGAACTGGTGCCACAATTGCTATGTATCGAATTATTTTTGAGCATTGGGCAATTGAAGATGCGGTTAAAGAAATGAAACAAGGAGGCTACGGCTATCATATCATTTGGAAAAATATTGACCATCTTTTCATCCCTGAAAATGTAGAATGGATTCAACAACAACTTTCGAATCCAGCACCTATTTAGATTGCGAGATGAGCTTTAGATTAAATCCAATTTTTAGAGAGATAGATGTTGGACGTGTAAGATCTGTTTCTTTAATTTTTGGGTTTTATACATTTTTTATTGGGCTTTAAAAAACCTAATTTTATAAGCTGAATGGTAAGTTAAGAAATACGAACTAACTTGAAGAGTTTGCAAAAACAGAGTTGCTAAGTAATATTTTAAAAACTTCAGACTCACCACCATCGCTATCCGTGATCAATAAAAATACCTCACCATCAGATGTCGACTCTAGCCATGTAATTCCTTCTACTTTAATAGCAAGAGTTTGTCCTTTCGAATCCTGAATCAGATGTGTATATAAAATTTTACCCTCTGGTGAAAAAATTAAAATAAAACTGCCTAGCACCGTGCCATCATCATAAGTATTTAATGTTTGCTCAACCGCAGCGGTGGCGATAATTAGATTTTTCTCCACCAGAAAATAAGCATCAGAAATACCACTTGCTGCCCCTTCAAGCTCTGGTAATGTCAGATTGAATGAATTTTTCAGCGCACTTTCTAATGATTTTCCATTTTGAATTTTTATTAAATCAAAGACTAAAACACCATGAAAACGATTGATATTACCGCGTTGAAAAATGTATAGATTGTTTTGATCTGAACAAACTGCTTCTATATTGAGATCAGCGCCACCAGTCAACTCAAAACAATGTTCTAAGAAATCATAATCCGAGGTATCAAGTAGAACATGAACCTGATGATCAGCTGGATTATACAATAATGCTTTTTTTCGATTTTCTGTAGAACCTGAACCCATTACTAATAATTGAGGTTGTCCATCAAAGCGAATACAGCTAAGCGCTTCAAAGTCTGGTTTAGTTTTTTTACTAAATACCGTTAGTGTCGTATGTTTAGGCTGTTCAAATAATGGAATTTTTTCAAAAATAGTCGCACGATTGATGTTATTTTTTCGATCGGTTTTGAGTAAGTACCCCACATCATCTCCAACCAAGTAGAGATCATCTCCTACACAAGCCGCGCCAGAAAGCGCACTAACGCTAGAATCCTCTGAAAATATAAAGTGTTCTAAGATCTTAAAGCCGCTACTCATTTTGTACTCACTGCCCGTAGAAATAGAACACTTGTAATGAGGTCAAAACTAGACGTTTGCCAACTTTGATCTCGTCGCTCAGCTTTTCTTATCGCTGATCCAGTGGAACCCAATCAATCACCCACGCTGATTTCATATTTAAACTTTCATCAGAGGTAATTTTTTTACGTGCGGCATCTGCAACGTCTCGGTCCTTCGATGGCCCAACCATGATACGAATTCCTTTTGAAGTCGGGCTTGTTGTAACCTTATAGCCTTTGGCACGCAATTTAGATACAACTGCATCTGCATTAGCTTGGTTGGCAGCCAATGCTACTTGTACCATCCACTTTTTATCTCCATTTTCCATGAGATCACGAGCCTTTTCAGCTTCGGCTTTTTTCTCAGCGTCAGCTTTACGCTTTTTCTCGTCAGCCGATTTTTTCTCAGCTTCTGTTTTACGCTTCTCTTCAGCTGCTTTTTTCTCAGCTTCGGCTTTCCGTTTATCTTCGGCAACTTTCTTATCTGCCTCAGCTTTACGCTTTTCTTCTAACGTTTTTTTATCAGCTTCAGCTTTACGTTTATCTTCCTCAGCCTTTTTTTCAGCTTCTGCCTTACGCTTCTCTTCTGCCAACTTTTTTTCGGCTTCAGCCTTGCGCTTGTCTTCCGCTAACTTTTTATCCGTATCACTTTTCTGCTGTTCTACTTTTTTCTTTTCATCTAATTTATTTTTTTCTTCAGTCGCTCGTTGCGTCTTAGCTTTATCATCCTCACCAAGTTCAGGAGGAATGTTATCAGAACTTTCTTGTTCAGCTAGACGACGTGCATTAATCGCAGCGTATTCTTCTGCTGCTTTACGCGCAGCAGCAGCTTCAGCTTCTTGTTGCATTTTTAGAAAATCAGCTGCACGTGCTTCTTGTTCAGCAACCGCTTTCTCACGAGAACGGCGTTGTTCTTCAAGCAATCTTTTTTCTGTCTCAACATCTACGGCTAATGGTTGTAATGAAACCATTTCACCTTCTTGGGTCGATTGAGCTGTTTGAGTTTTAGGTTCTGTTTTAGGAATTGGGTGTGTAATTGCCGTTTGCGTTTTGTCATGCCCTATTTCGTCATTACCTTTAAGGAGTAATGCTGCCAATAAAACACCTCCACCCAATAGAACAACGCCTCCCATCCAGCGTTGTTTGTTATTCATTGACATTGTTCTAAATACTCCCAAACCGCTTCTAAGGTATGAAACGATCCACAGACTAAAATCAGCTGATTGTTATTACTTTGCTTCAGCACATCTTCAAAGGCTTGCTGGATATTACCGTACTCATATACCTGTTGACCTTGTAATGCATCATGTAATTGATGCAATGGCGCTGCTCTAGGTACATTTAAACTAGCAATAAACCAATCTTTTACTGTTGTTTTTAGTAAATCGGTGACAGACGAGATATCTTTATCTGCCAGCATTGAAAATACTGCGACAACATCTGTGTACTGTTTATTGTATTTTAAGAATTTTCGCAACTGATTCAATAAAAATTCGACGCCATGTGGATTATGTCCAGCATCAAAAATAACGGTTTTATCTTGAATTTGTCGTATTTCGAAACGGCCTTGCAAACGCGCCTGCTGAATACCCGCGGCAATCGATGCTTGAGAAATCTCTACGCCACTCACTAAGGCAGCAGCCACAGCTGTAGAAATATTGTCTAAAGCAAGCTGACCAATTGGCAATTTTAGCGTTGCACCTGACGATGCAAATGACCATGTTTGACCGTCATCATTGAGTTGATAAAAATAATCTCGATTCAACGCATATAGATTTGCTTGAGTTTCAGCTACTTTAGCTTGAATGGCCTGAGGTAATTGTTGTTGGCCAGCAAATACCACTGGAATATTTGGACGAATAATCCCTGCTTTCTCAAAGGCGATTTTTTCTATCGTGTCACCTAACCAATCGACATGATCTAAACCAATATTGGTAATCACGGCAATATCAGGATCAATCACATTCACGACATCCAGACGACCACCTAAGCCAACCTCAAGTACCCAAACATCACATTGTTTTAGTTTAAAAATAAGAAAAGCAGCCAAAGTGGTTGCTTCAAAAAAGGACAATGATAAACCACATTCTCGACGAGCTTGGTCAACCAATACAAATGCATCAACTAGGCTTTGATCATCAACTTCAATCCCAGCAAGTTTTACGCGCTCATTAAAACGATAAATATGTGGTGATTGATACAACCCGACTTTATAACCTTGTGCATTTAAAATTGCAGCGAGTGTCGTTGTTGTTGAGCCTTTACCATTCGTTCCTGCCACAGTAAAAACTTTTGCTTGAGGTTGCATAACTCCCAACTTTTCAGCAACGGGAATTACGCGTTCTAAGCCTAAATCAATGCCTGTAACATGAACATGGCCCCAATAATCGAGCCATGTTGTTAATGTATCTGTAGAATGTGGTGCGTCCAGTTTCAAGGTAAATTCATCAGTTTAGCTACGAGTCGATATACAGTATCACGTAATGCATGACGATGAACAATTTGATCGACCACGCCATGATCAAGCAAATATTCTGCACGTTGGAACGGTTCTTCCAACTTCTCGCGAACTGTTTGTTCAATGACGCGTTTACCTGCAAAACCAATCATCGCTTTCGGTTCAGCAATATGTACATCACCTAACATCGCTAATGAAGCTGTTACACCTCCATAGACGGGATGAGTCAATACAACGAGGTATGGAACACGAGCTTCTTTCATTTTTTGAATCGCAGCAGAGGTACGCGCCATTTGCATTAAAGACAACATGCCTTCTTGCATACGAGCGCCGCCTGAAGCAGCAAAACAAATTAACGGTTGATGTAGTTGAATTGCTCGTTCTGCCGCTTGGATAAAACGATCACCAACAACGGTCCCCATTGAACCACCCATAAAATCGAACTCAAATGCACAAGCCACCAAGTCCAAACCTTTTAATGAACCTTGCATTACAACTAACGCTTCAGTTTCACCTGTTTTATCTTGTGCTTCACGCATACGCTCTGGATAAGGTCTGCTATCCACAAACTTCAATGGATCTTTGGCGCTAAATTCTTGACCTAACTCTGCATTGACTTGATCAAAGAACCAATTCAAACGATCGCGCGCGCGCATACGCAAATGCTCATCGCATTGTGGGCATACATAGGCATTAAATGACATTGCCGTACGTGTCACTAAGGCATGACATTCAGGACATTCAATGGTTGGTTCCGTAAATGTTGCTTTGAATGTTTGTTGTTCATTCGCAACTTGAATACCAGGTACTTGACGCTCTGTCCAAGGCGTTGATGGGTTCAGAACCTTCCCTGCTGTTAACTCTTGACTCATACTAACTCATCGAGCGCGGCTCGAAGCTCCTTCACTTTATTCACCGTCTGTTGCACAGCTTCGTCTGCTGGCAATGTCGCAAAAGATTTAACGAAAGCACTTCCTACGATTACGGCATCAGCAACTTGACCCATTGCTTTTGCAGAAGCTGCATCACTAATCCCAAAACCAACCCCAACAGGAACGTTGGTCATGCTCTTAATTTTCGCAATACGAGCTGCTGCTTCAGAGGTATCTAGTGTTGCTGCACCTGTCACACCTTTTAACGACACATAGTAAACAAAGCCACTGGCTTGATTTACAACATGCTGAATACGTTGATCTGTTGATGTTGGTGCAAGTAAGAAAATTTGATCCATCTCATTTTGTTTTAAGACATCACCAAATTGCTTTGATTCTTCAGGCGGTAAGTCCACCAAAAGTACACCATCAACACCACAATCTTTCGCATAAGCAACAAACTTTTCATAACCAATCACTTCAACAGGGTTTAAATACCCCATTAAAACAACGGGTGTCGTTTGATCTTTTTCGCGAAATTCTTTCACCATATTCAAAGCATCGAGTGTGCTCGTTCCACCTGCTAAAGCACGTTCAGCAGCTAGGGCAATCACTGGACCGTCCGCCATTGGGTCTGAGAATGGTAAACCCAACTCAACCACATCAACGCCTGCTTCAACCATTTGATGAAGCAGTGGAACTGTGACTTGTGGATGCGGATCTCCTGCCATAACATAAGAAACAAGCGCTTTACGGTGCTGAGATTTAAGCTGTTCAAAACGAGTGGCAAGACGTGACATAGGATTATGCTTTCCTTGATTTATATAAATTGAGGAGTTGTTTGTAGTCATACAAGAACACTGCATTGTAACGCTATTTTTTGTTCATTGAACAGAGTTTGACGTGATTGCAACAGTGAATGTTGCTACTTACAACTGCCCTGCTACATTTATCTATATTTTCAGCTTTTTCTCAATGATCAAAGCTTCCTAATTTTAGCTTCATCGAGGCTGATTTTAGAAATGAGCTCAGCTCCTTTATACTACCCGCAATTTTTAAGTTTTCTTTTTATTTTTATGTCTGCCCACACTCAGGAAAAAGTACAAAGCAATCCCCTTGCTTTGCTACCACTATTGGTATTTTTGATCATCTTTCTCGGGAGTGGTCTCTATCATTCGATGATCGGGACAGAATTTGCATTCTATCAACTCAAAGCACCTATTGCCGCGATTCCAGCTGTTATTCTGGCATTACTACTTTATAAACAGAAACTAAATACGGCGATTGAAGAATTCCTGCAAGGCGCTAGTCATCCAAATTTGATTTTAATGTTTATGGTATTTATGTTGGCAGGTGCTTTTGCAAGTGTCTCCAGTGCTATAGGCAGCGTCGATGCGACAGTACAGTTGGGACTTTCGCTGATTTCGCCTGAATTTGTGTTACCCATGTTATTCATTATTGCGGCATTTATTGCAACAGCAATGGGAACGTCTATGGGCACCATCGCAGCTTGTGCACCAATTGCATTCGGTTTTTCCCAAGCAACAGAGATAGCACCTCTCTATGCCATAGGTGCAGTGGTGGGAGGCGCTATGTTTGGTGATAATTTATCCATGATTTCGGATACAACGATCGCTGCCACACGTAGCCAAAACGTTGAACTTCGAGATAAATTTAGGGTGAATGTGTGGATTGCCTTTCCTGCCGCAATCATTACATTAATGCTTTATGTAATGATAAGTCACCAAACAGAGTCAATTCCATCAGATCCTTATGATTTATTGCTTATTTTGCCTTATTTAGCTGTTTTTTTTCTTGCCTTTACACGCTTACATGTACTTGCTGTATTAATGATTGGTGTTATTTTGTCAGGTGTGATTGGTCTTATTGAAAAACCTGAATTTGATTTATTAAAACTCAATAACTCAATTTATGATGGCTTTGTTGGCATGTTTGAGGTGGCATTACTTTCCATGTTGCTAGGTGGTTTGTCTACCCTGATGCAAAAAGAAGGCGGTTTGCAATGGCTTATTCAACGTATTTATAGGATTACGCGTCTATTCAAATTTGGCAAACAGCCTGCAGGTGAATTAGGCATTAGTTTTCTGGTCATATTCTCAAATTTATTTGTCGCTAATAATACCGTTGCCATTATTTTATCAGGAGATATGGCACGTGAAGTAGCGAAAGAATATGGTGTTGACCCTAAGCGAAGTGCAGCTTTACTTGATATTTTTTCTTGCGTAATTCAAGGGATTATTCCCTACGGTGCTCAATTACTGCTTGCTTGTTCAATTGCCAAACTTTCACCAGTTGAACTAATTGGCAATATCTACTATTGCTGGATTCTCGCAGTGTGCGCAATCCTTGCAATTGTTTTTAATTATCCACGTTTAAAAACACGCTAAAAACAATCCATAAATCTCTTTAGCTTGCTTTAAAGTTAAAGAGATTTCAAAAACTGCTTGGGTGTAATTCCTGTCCAACGCTTAAACGCCCGCCCAAACGCACTTTGATCTGCATAATTCAAGCGTTCAGCAATTTCAGAAAAAGATTTCCCTTGTTGCAAATACAGTTTACTTTGTTCCAAACGGTACTGATCTAAAATATCCTGAAAATTAAGCTGATAGGTTTTGAGTTGGCGTTGTAATGTTCGTTCTGAACAATGCAAACGCTTAGCAACATAACTGAGCAGTAGTTCTTCTTGCTGTAAAAGTCCTTGTTCAATATGCGTATGTATTTTTTGACGGAACTGTTGTTGCTGAATCTCAAAAGAAGTAATGCTATTCAATGATTGCTGAGCTTGAGTCGAGAGTACATAGTTTAATTGTTGGTCTGCCGCGATACTTTTTGCTTTTAAAATTTGATTTGAAAAGCGAATTGCATATTGCCCAGCTTGAATTTGGATCGGACAACCATAAAATTTTTCAAAGTGATATAAAGCTGTATGAGGTGCGTAACCAAATTGAATCATCTGTGGCGGAACAAGAGCATCTTGTACAATAGACTGCGCAATTTTAAAGATCAGCGCCAGATTTAGCTCATACATTTCCCGATAATCACTATAGGATGCTCCCCAAACAATTTGAATATAATCAGAAAACTGCTGAACATTCAGTTGTTCTAAATTGGTCTGTTTAAAAACCAAAGAATAATATCGTTGTAAAAGCTGTAACGCCTGTTGCAGATCTAAACTGGTTGAAGCCAAATATCCCATTAAACCCAAATCTTGCAAATTGGCATGTTCAGCCAATACTAATGTAATCGGTCGAGGGAAATAGGTTTGTGCCGATTGCAAAAGCAACGCATAACGTTCGACATCAAAATCATGCTCATCTGGATTTTCCAAGCAAGTATGAAAAGCTTGCCAAAGCTCAGGCGCAACAACTTTAGACAAATCAATTTGTTCTTGTTGTAAAACACGATTAAATAATCGTAGGTATCCAATAATAATTTTAACTGACATATGCCGATCTCATCCTGATCTGTCGTTATTTGTATAAAAATTGGCTGTAACTGTCAAAACATTTCATCGGACTTTTTCCATACTGAGTTCATGAAGAAAAGACAAGGAATAGCAAAAAAATGAATGCACATGTTTCCTATCAAGTTGAGCCAGTTGTTAGAACAAAACTAGATTTTCATTTAGATCAGGCGCCACGTTTTTGGTTTGGTGGTGATCCATTTCGTACTCGTATGTTTGATGCATTAAGCCTAACCTTCCCTGATGGCGAACGCTATTTTATTGAATGTGTGCGTTTATTCCGCGACAAAATTAATGATCCTGATTTGCAAGAGCGTGTGGCTGATTTTATCCGTCAAGAAGCACAGCATGGTATTGCACATGACAAAATGAATCAGATCATGAAAGAGCAAGGCATGCCTGTAGATCAATTCACTGCACGGTTGAAAAAGATTTTTAGATTTGAATTAAAAAACCGTTCAGCTCAATACAACATTGCCATGACCGCAGCCGCAGAGCATTTAACTGCGTTAATGGCAGATACTTTTTATAGTAAAAAGGAGACTTTAGCAGAGGCAGATCCATTTGTTCGTGCGCTATTTGCTTGGCATGCGATTGAAGAAATGGAACATCGTGATGTTGCTTTTGATGTAATGAAGCAAGTCGGTGATGTACCAGAAGCAACTCGACGCTTTGCGCTACTCTTCACCACCGTCATGATGTTTGGTTTTACTTTGTATCGTACGGATGTAATGCTAAAAACTGATGGTTTTAATTTAAGACAACGCTTTGATATGGCACGTAAAGGTTTACCGTGGTTCTTCGGTCGCAATGGTATTTTGACTGCGAAAAGAGCGCAATATAGTGATTGGTTTAAAAAGGATTTCCATCCAAATCAACACCCCGTTATTCGTCAATACGATGTTTGGATTGATACTTTAGCCAAGACCAATGATCCTATTGCTGCGGGTGAAGCGTTCTGGCAAGCAGGGCTTTGATACGCCTTAAATAAAAATCTTCTGAGACGTTCCACTGCGATTGATCTGCTATGCAGTGGAATGTTGCGGAATAATACCCTTATGGTTAGCATCTGATTGATAAAAAATATCTTAAAGACCCAACCCAATTAACTAAAAAAACCTTACCCTATTTTCTTCACGATGGAGTACCAAACTGGCTTGAGCAAATTAAACAAATCTCATTTAAAATCATATCATCAACCAGTTTGACATTACGCCCTACAAGAGTGCAACGAGGTATATTCCTCATGGTTAATATTTAACTCACCTACAATTGCACTTGCTTATACGTTTGCTCTTTTGGTGAAAAAAGATATAACTTGTTCATTTTATACCTAAAAAAATACCTATCTTTATTAAAAATAACTAGCTTTAATGTATTTATTCCTGAACTCCTTATTATTTAAATTAAAATAATAATTATATTCCACCTCTTTATCAACAATAGAGATCATAAACCCATCTCCTTTTACCTTATCAGTAAATAGATAATTTAGTTTTACGTCTAATTTAGAATTTGGAGCTACTTTTATAAAAGCACCATCATCCTCATGGATATATATATTATAATTAGATTTATTTTCCAACTGCACATATTCCAAAGAATCCATACAGCCAGTTAGTAAAATAGTGATCAAAAATACCATATATTTCATTATATCCTCCATCCCTATCTACTATGCTGTAGGATACCAACTACTTGATTTTATATCTTTTATCCAATCAACCTAGATATAAAATATTAAACAGACTCATATTCTAATAATCACCACTTTGCATAATGCTGTTCTAACAACCCATATTCGTTGTTCAATAACACCAATTCAACATTTTCATGTTCAATCGTACCACTGACTTTCGCTTGCCATTGATTAAACTGGCTGCCAATCAAGCGTAGGTTAATATTCTCAAAACGACACCACCCAGTTTCAACTAGCAAATTTAATCGCTCATCTAAAGAACGAATTGACCAACAATTTTCATTTTGTTGCTCAAATAAAATATCAGTGAGTGGATATAAACGACCATCGACCCACAACGCATTTTCATTACCAAAACTTTCATTCACACCTGAAGCTAAATTCAGGCCAATACGGCGATCATTTGCATCACGGAACTGACAAGATAACCAAAACCAAGCCGTTTCAGGTCGTAAAAAACCACAGGTATCATCGAGTGCAGCGAGACTATGCGCATTAAATTCGATCTGCTGTTGATCAGGGCTAATAAAAAAGCCTTCTACTGCCAAAGTGGTTTGTTTTTGTGTATACGTCCAGCCATTAATCCCTGTTGGGCTACATAAACTGAGTGCATCCGTACCTGCACAGAAAATACGTGCTTTCAGTTGTACTTCGCCATGTTTGGTCACTTGGATATAACGCACACCATTGGCGTGTTGCATATCAAATTGATAAGCAGATTTTTTAAAATAGCTTTGACTAAATAAAGGTTGTTCATCGAGTTGGGTTTTCAAAGCTAATGGCTGAATCGCATTCCATTCGATTACTTTTTTAGAAAGATGATCATAAACATAGAAAAAGCCATGCCCTGCCCATGATAGATCGACAATCGCAATACCAATGCTGTAATGCTCATGTTGTAAACCACAGAATTTAAATTTCTTATATTTAAGCTGCTTGCGCCAGCCTTTTAGTACTTGGCCATAAGGCGTTTTATAAATATAGTCGTCCAAATTGATCTGTGAAGGTATCTGATCAAAACGCCCATAACGAGGCTGACCATTTTTCTGTATCAATTTCACAAGATTTTCCCCAACTCAATTATAACGTAAATGCCGTTCTGACCTGATTTTTACCATTGTGTTTCGCCTCGTACAACGCCTTATCTGCTTGCTCAAATAAGCCTGTATAATCAAAACCACTAAAAGCTGTACTACTTACCCCAAAACACGCCTTGATATAAAGCATTTCATTTTCTTTCACTTCAACTGCGGTTTGCTCTAATGCTTTACGACATACCTCTGCCACCAACACTGCATTTTCAATAGAGGTAAATGGTAATAAAATGACAAATTCCTCACCACCATAACGTCCAATCACATCACTGGCTCGTAAATTTTTTCGCAATATATTTGCGACATGTTTTAAAACCAAATCTCCTTGATGATGTCCATATTGATCATTAATATTTTTAAAATTATCAATATCCACCATAATCAATGATGTTTCTCGATGGGTAATTTGTGCCTGTTGCATCTGTAAATCAATAATTTGATTCACCCCACGACGATTAAGTAAACTTGTCAACTCATCGGTACAGCTTAGCTTTTGTATTTTTGAATTATATCTGCGCCAACGCTCTACACTAATATCAAATAAAGTAATCGTAAATGCTGCATATAATGTTGTATAAAACATGGAATAAATGATCTGAGCATTTTGCACATCTTTATGCATCAAGGTATAAGGTTTATACGCAATTGCATAATCCAAATACCCAGCAACCGTTAGTCCTGCTAAAAGATAATATACAATGACGTAAGAAATTAGACCGAAATAGACAACAAAACGAGGAAATAACAATAATGCCGTGAAGGCAATCCCCATAAAAATAATTCCATTGAGAATATTGAGCAAACCAACACCAATCGGCAAGCCTAACAATGAAAATGGGTAATAAACAGATAAAAATAATACATAATAAATATGGGTATTTGGCTTATTTTTAATAAAAAAGCCAAACAGAATTAAAAATGCATTTAAAACAAATATACTAGGATACAACCACAGAAATTTAGTTAATAACTCAGTATTTGCTAAAGGATGATACATATATTTTATTTGCATAAAATAGATGACCACAGCAGTAAAACTAGCATAAAGTAATATAGATTGGGATTTTTTAACTAAATCCCAATCCAAAATGACAAGAAAAGCTTTACTTATATATATGGGTAAGGAGTATTTCATCCTCCGTAATCCTGTATGATTATTGTCGTGTTATACATCCATGTACAACCAGTAACAACATAAATATCAATGTTGTTTAAGTACACTATTCATACAATACTATCATACAAATATTCGATATTATAAGTCGACCATCGGAATACCATCAATTTTTGCAACAGTCATTAAGTCTTTATCACCACGACCTGAAACTGTTGCAATAATGATTTGGTCTTTCGACATCGTTGGGGCAAGTTTAGTGACATAAGCCATGGCATGTGAACTTTCAAGTGCAGGAATGATGCCTTCAATCTGAGTTAAATCGCGGAAACCTTGTAAGGCTTCATCATCTTTAATTGGAACATATTCAACACGATGCATATCTTTTAAGAAACTATGCTCTGGACCAACACCTGGATAATCCAAACCTGCTGAAATACTATGTGTTTCAATGATCTGACCTTGCTCATCCGACATGAGGTAAGTACGGTTACCATGTAATACACCCACATGACCTGCATTCAATGGCGCTGAATGTTTGCCTGTTTCAATGCCAAAACCTGCCGCTTCAACACCGTACATTTTCACATCTTGGTCATTCAGGAATGGATAGAACAAGCCCATTGCATTTGAACCTCCGCCAACGCAAGCAACCAAGGCATCAGGTAAACGCCCTGCTTGTGCTTGGATTTGTTGACGAGCTTCACGACCAATGATTGATTGGAAATCACGAACGAGTTGTGGATATGGATGTGGACCTGCAACCGTACCAATGACATAATAAGTCGTATCAACATTGGTGACCCAATCACGCATTGCTTCGTTCATGGCATCTTTTAATGTTTTTGAACCACTTTGCACAGGAACTACAGTTGCCCCAAGCAAACGCATACGATATACATTCATCGCTTGACGTTTTACGTCTTCAGCACCCATGTACACCACACATTCCATACCTAAACGTGCAGCAATCGTTGCGGTCGCAACACCATGTTGACCTGCACCTGTTTCTGCAATGATACGTTTTTTACCCGACAGTTTTGCCAATAAAGCCTGACCAATGGTGTTGTTGACCTTATGTGAACCTGTATGATTCAAGTCTTCACGTTTCAGGTAAATTTGCGCACCGCCGAGGTGCTGAGACCATCGTTCAGCATAATAAAGTGGACTTGGACGACCAACATAGAACGCAAGATCACGGTCAAACTCTGCTAAAAACTGAGCATCATTTTTCATACGACCATAAAGACTTTCTAAGTCTTCAAGTGCAGCCATAAGCGTTTCTGACACAAAACGCCCACCATGAATACCAAAATGCCCCTGAGCATCTGGAAACTGGGTGTAGTCAATCGCCTGATTTTGTTGACTAAGGTTTTGCTGATCCACGTTGGACTCCTTGCATAAATTTTTCAATGAGTTGTTGGTCTTTTATACCTTTAGCGGACTCTACGCCTCCGCTGACATCCACAGCAAAAGCTGCTGTAGTATCAATAGCGTCACTCACATTTTCAGGGGTTAATCCCCCTGCCAAAATTAGTGGAATATCAAGTTTTGGAAATTTATTCCAATCGAAACAGTGGCCTGTTCCACCTTTTAAATCAGGATGCCACGCATCAAGTAGAACCGCACTGGCTCCCACAGCTTGATAGCGTTGAATTTCGGTCAAAATATCTAAATCAGATTTAACCTGAATGGCTTTGTACCAACGGCGTTTGCAATGCAACGCAATTTGTTGGCATTGTTCAGGTGTTTCATCACCATGTAGTTGTAATACATCCAACGGAACTGAATCAAGCACTGTTTGGATTTCTTCTGCGCTTGCATTTACAAATAAACCGACCAACTGAACATAAGCGGGTACTGAGCTTGCCAAGATTTGCGCTTGTTCAATACTGACATGACGTGGGCTTGGGGGAAAGAATACAAAACCAATCGCATCTGCTCCTGCTTGCACAACAGCATCAATATCTTGAGTCCGCGTGATTCCACAAATTTTGGCACGAGTTCGGAATTGGGTTTGGCGCATTTGATGTCCAATTTGAGATGACTATTTACTACTCTCACATTGTAAAGCAATTTGACATACTTTGGTCAAAGTTCATTTCCAAATGCAATTGTTTAAAAAACGTTAACACTCTATACTTCGCATCATCTCGCAACAAGTCTAAAGTAAATTCTTTTGCTTATAGGGAAGTTGGTGTAAGTCCAACACTGCCCTCGCAACGGTAACACCGAATTATTAATCTCAGCTAAACGCCAAATCACTGCATCAGAATGATGTGGGAAGATGATTAATAGCATCGTCATTGTGATGATATAGTGAAGTCCGGAGACCTGCTTGTTGTTTATTTCCACTTTAACATTCACGATGGGTGAATGTCTGGAGCGACATCATGTCTAATATTTTTCAACCGACACGTTTAGTTGGTGCTATCGCTATTGCGATGGGGTTTTCTTCAACTACTTTTGCTCAAGATCAATCAAACGATAAAACTGCAACGCTAGATACAATTGTTGTAACGGCATCTCGTACTGAAGAAAAATTAAAGAATGTTCCTGCTCGTATTTCTGTAATTGATGAAAAAAATCTTTCACAATCCCCGATCAAAACACTTCCTCAAATTTTAACTCAAGAAGCTAGTTTAAATGTTAAACAAACTGGGGGATATGGACAAACTGCTTCAGTTTCAATTCGCGGTGCAAATCCATCTCAAACTTTATTTTTACAAGATGGAATGCGTTCAAATACCGCAACTGTCACAGGAACAAACTTACATTTGTTTGATCTGACAGATATTGAAAGAATTGAGGTATTAAAAGGTGCAGCCTCTGTACAATATGGAACAGATGCGATTGGTGGTGTGATTCAACTGATTTCAAAAATACCGCAAAAAAATCAAATTTTCACTACCATTGAAGCAGGTGAAAAAAACACTTATAAATCTATTTTAGGTATCGATCTTGCTCAAGATGGTTACTATGCTCAACTTCGTGGACAACGTTTTGAAACTGATGGTGATAAAATTATCAGTAATGAAGAACGTAAAGCTAGCTATGACCAAAAAGGTTATGCTGCAAAAGTTGGTGTAGAACAAGAGCAATATGCTTTTTCAGCAGAAGCTAAAGAAAATAAGGGACATGGTGATTTTTTTTCTTATGGTGCAGCACAAGGTTATGATTTCGTAAATCGTTTATATAATGTGAAAGCTCGTATCAATCTAAATAATAATGTGATTTTAAATACTCGTTTGTCACAATTTGATGATCAATATAATAGTGTAGGTCAAGCAGCCTTTCCTTCTATTCTAAAAACCAAGCAACAAGAAGTTGACGCTAATATTCAATGGAAATTTACGCCATCACAAAATATTTTGGCAGGGATCGAATATAATGATACAACCGCTAAGAAAGTTGTGGCTTATATAGGCGACAGTACATTTAATGATCACAATGAAACGATTGGTTATTATTTGCAACACCAATATCAAGAAGATGGCATCAGTACACAAGCAGGTCTGCGAGTTGAAGATAATCAGCAATTTGGTACGCATACTGTTGGACAATTGGCAGGACGATTTCAAATTACTCCTCAGACCAGTATTTATGCAAATGTTGGTACAGCATTTAAAGCCCCTGTTGTTGGACAGCTTATCACTGAACCTTCATGGTGGGGTGGAAATCCTGATTTAAAACCCGAAGAAAGTGTCAGCTATGAACTTGGTTTCGATCAACAGTTAAATACTGGATTGCAAGTCTATGGTTCAGTTTATCAAACCAAAATCGATAATTTACAAGTCTCTTCTGCTAAAACGGGCTATAAGTATTACAACATTGATAAAGCAACATTAACAGGCACGGAACTTGGTTTCAAATGGAGCTTGAACCATTGGTTTATAAATGGTGAATATGCCTATATCCGCCCTAAAAATGATAAAACCGATCAAGATTTACCAAACCGCTCACGTCAAAACTTTAGTTTAAGCACAGGTTGGGATAATGGCATTTATGGTTTATCCACAGTAATGGAAGCAAAAGGAAAATCGAAAGATCTACAAAATATTGCTGGACATGTCAGTCTAGATATCAATGCGTATTGGCAAATCACTCCAAATATTAAAACATTTAGTAATATTAGCAACTTAACTAACACCATTTATCCAACTGCTTGGAACAATGAAGTAAAATCTTATTATATAGCTAGCGGTCGCCTTGCATCTATGGGTGTGACTTTCCGTTATTAATCGTGCAATCTAGACAATAAAAATATTTTCTTAACTCCAATTTCGGGGTAATGTTCTGACCGACATTATCCCCTTTTTATTTGTAGGACAGCTTCATGGGACATCGTTTAAGTAAAATCTATACACGTACAGGTGACTCAGGTACAACAGGCCTTGGGGATGGTTCACGTGTCGCTAAAGATGACTTACGAATTAATGCGCTAGGTGATGTAGATGAACTCAATGCCACTATTGGCGTATTAAGAGCACAAATCAGCGCATCTCAAATTGAAAATAAAGCTGATTGGGATAAAAGTTTAAGCTTGATTCAACATTGGTTATTTGATTTAGGCGGTGAGGTTTGTATTCCGAACTATCATTTACTCCAACCGATTTGTATCGAATTTCTCGAAAAAGAAATCGATCACATGAATAAATCTCTGCCAATGCTCAAAGAGTTTATCTTACCTTCGGGTAGCCTAGCATGTAGTTATGCACATCAAGCTCGTGCTGTATGTCGCCGTGCAGAACGTGCGTTATTGTCAGTTCACAATCGTGATCAAAATATTCAAGCTACTGCTTTACAGCTTTTGAATCGTTTATCCGACTGGTTATTTGTTGCCTCACGTGCTTTGCAACGTGCAGAAGGCGGTAGTGAAGTGCTTTGGCAAAAAAACATTAATGATAGTATTGATCAAGCATAATTATTTTTAAGGTAAATCAAAATGCGAATCATTGGTCATCGTGGTGCACGTGGTGAAGCTCCTGAAAATACTTTAGGAGGCTTCCGTTATCTACATAATTTAGGTGTACGTGCAGTTGAGTTTGATGTGCGTCAACTCAAAGATGACCAATTGGTTGTGATTCATGATGATGATTTTGTTCGTACTACGGGTAAATCACATCATGTTGAAAGCTGTAATTTATCTGAAGCTCAGCAATTTGATCATCGCCATCAATGGCAGGCGTGGAGATTTGAAGAATACACACCTAGCCTGCCCCATGTAATGGGTTGTTTAACTGCTTTTGAACATATTGAAGTTGAAATTAAAGCAGTTACAGATGAAGCAGCGGCTGAGCGTTTAATTCTACAATTACACCAAGATTTAGTCCGCTTTGAACAAACTGCCACCATTACGAGTTTTGATGTAAAAATTTTAGCGGCATTACAACAACACCAAAGTCATTTTAAACGTGGTCTGTTGGTTGAAATTCCAATTGGGGAATACGCAATTGAACTTGCTCAACAGTATGAGTGCCACCAAATTGGTTGGAAAGATCAACTGGCAACCGATCAAATCATTCAGTTTACACAGCAAGCTGAACTTGCTGTGAGTGTTTGGACAGTTAATGACGTTGAACGTGCCAAACATCTACAACAATTGGGCATTCAAGGGTTAATCACTGATTTCCCGAGCACCATGTTGCAACATCTAACTTTATAAAAGTATGGAATTTATTCCGACAACTAATTTTATTTTTTAGATTGCGCCTGAATTAAACGCTGCCCTTTTGCATCTAATAAATACAAATTCGTCCCTTCAATTTGAAAACGTTCAATCCGCTGCATCGCATCCATCAGATCTGCTTCTTGTGCTAATGCTTTATCACAACTAAAGTGCTGCGCTCTCACATCAAAACTCATTTTCCTTTGGCTAAGATCATATTGATAACTTCCATAAATATTATTGCAGCCCGTATGACCTGAAATGGTTTTAGTCACTGAATTCAGTATAAAACTTGGGTATTGATTGAAGAATAAAGCACGTTTATTTTGAATCATGATAATTTGCCAATTCACATCTTGAATGCCATCGTTGCTTTTACGAACTTGCATAGGAGGCAATTCACTTACACGTTTGGGATGTAAGCTATTTTTAGTGATCTGTGTCGGCTGACTTTGGCATGCAGTAAGTAGCAAAGCACAAGATAATATTAAAGTTTTGTGAAAAAACTTATTCAAAGAATAAATTGTATTTTTCACGTTTATTTGTCCTGACATTGATTTATTTCGCCTTTTAATTTATTGATTAATTCAACAAACGAATTCTGTTACTGTTCTTTCAGTACAACTGTAGAATAATACTAGTGTTATCTAATCTGAGCATGCTAATATCGAGCATAAAATAGCAATATATCGTCATGATTGGTTTTGCTATCTCGTTTGGTTTTTATATCTTGTGTAAACAAGGTTTTTAGGAGCGCTGACGGATATGACTTCCGCCCCACTCAAGAAAGCACCCATTAATTGGATTGCAATTTTCGCATTGGTATTTTTACCAGTTGTTGCACTCATTTCGATTCCAATTTATACCTATTATCATGACTTTAGTATGGGCGCATGGATTAGCATGTTTGTCTTACTAGGTGTAAGCAGTTTAGGTATCACTGCTGGCTATCATCGCTTATGGGCACACCGTGCTTATGAAGCAACCCTACCTTTAAAAATCATTCTTATGATTATGGGTACCTTTGCGGTTCAAAATAGTATCTTATTTTGGGCTTCAGGTCACCGTACACATCACCGTCATGTTGATGATATCGATCAAGATCCTTATTCGATTAATAATGGATTCTGGTATGCACATATGGGTTGGATGTTACGTAACTACCCTGCTGCTGAACCGAATTATAAAAACGCACCTGATTTGTTAAATGACAAATTAGTCATGTTCCAAGATAAATATTATGTTCCTTTAGTCATTGCTGTCCATGCAGGTATTTTGTTGCCTGTTGGTTGGTTGGTTGGTGATATCTGGGGTGTATTACTTTTAGGTGGTTTAGTTCGTTTGTTCCTTAGCCATCATGTCACCTTCTTCATTAACTCTTTATGTCATATGTGGGGTAAACGCCCTTATACTGACGAAAATACCGCACGTGATAATTTTATCTTAGCGATTCTCACTTGGGGTGAGGGCTATCATAACTATCACCATATTTTCCAATACGATTACCGTAATGGCGTTAAATGGTGGCAATATGACCCTACAAAATGGTTAATTTGGACGAGTGCAAAGTTAGGCTTAGCAAAAAATTTACGTCGTATCCCAAGCTTTAATATCCAAAAAGCAGAACTTGCGATGAAGTTTAAATATGCTGAACAAGATCTCGCGATTTATGGTCACGATGTGAACACTGATATTGCTCAGATGAAACAACGTATTGCTCAAGAATATGAAGCTTTTACATTAACTCTAAACGATTGGGCGAAGTTAAAAGAGCAAGAGCTACAAGCAAAAAAAGCAGCAATGGCTGAAAAAATCCATCAAATGGATCATAAGCTTAAAGTCGATTTCCAACTGCTTGAACATCGCCTTGCACATCATCGTGAATGTTTAGAAACATTAGTGCGTAATATCAAAAAAGCACCAGCCTCAGAATAAAAAACACTCAATAAAATGGTCTCTTTAGAGGCCATTTTTTATGCTTATTTAAAGGCTCAGCTCATAGCTACAATTCACTATTTTAGACCTATCTTTGTTATAGTCATCATTCAGCTTCTTGCCATGATATTGACCTATGCATTTCAATCCTCGCTATTCATCTCTCAATTCAAAGCTTTATCATCAACAGCAACCAAGTCCTTTACGTGGTGCAAAAGCAGGTCATTTCAATGAGGCTTTGGCAAATGAGTTGCAATGGAGTGAAGAAGACAAAACCAATTGGGTCGAGATTTGTAGTGGGCAAAAAACTTTTGCTGAATTCACACCCTTGGCGATGGTGTATGCAGGTCATCAATTTGGTCAATGGGCAGGTCAATTAGGTGATGGGCGTGGTTTATTGATTGGACAAATTCTAAATCAACATGGACAAACCATTGATCTACACCTCAAGGGTGCTGGTTCCACCCCCTACTCTCGTATGGGTGACGGTCGTGCCGTGCTTCGTTCAGTTATTCGAGAATACTTAGCTGGACATGCACTCAATGCTCTTGGCGTAGCATCTAGCCATGCCGTTGGTTTCACCACATCTACACAAGGTGTACAACGTGAAACTCTTGAACTTGGTGCAATGTTATTACGCACATCTGAATGTCATATTCGCCTAGGGCATTTTGAGTGGATCAACCAATATGCACCTGAACTTTTAACTGAATTTACGCAAAAGTGTATCGAATGGCATTATCCGGAATGCCTAGAAGCTGAGAACCCTGTTCTGGCTTTCGCTAAAGCTGTCATTGAACGTACAGCAATCATGATCGCCAAATGGCAATTAGTCGGTTTTGCACATGGTGTAATGAATACCGATAATTTAAATATTACAGGCTCAACCTTGGATTTTGGTCCTTATGGATTTATGGAACGCTTTCGACCAAACTGGATTAATAACCACTCCGATTACCAAGGTCGCTATACCTATCAAAACCAACCGAGTATTGGACATTGGAATTTGTGGACATGGTTGAACAATCTTATTCCTTTAGCTAAGCCTGAGCATAAAGAACAATTCAAACAAGATTTAGCGACTTGCTTAGAACAATTTGAACCAATATTTTTACATCATTATGGTCAAGGACTCTACGAGAAGATGGGACTCCCCCATTTTCATAAAGACAGTTTAGATTGTAGTTTTGCATTCTTAAGGATTTTGCAAACGGAACAACTCGACTATACGCAAAGTTTTATTCGCCTACAGAACAAGGAATATAAAACACTCCGTGATGATTGCTTAGATCTACGTCAGTTTGATGCTTTTCTACATCAATATCAGGAGATTCGCAAAACTCAAGATATAGACGAGTTAGATCGAGTTATGCAAAGCGCTAATCCTCATTATATTTTACGCAACCACATGGCACAAAAAGCGATTGAACAAGCCGAACGTGGTGATTTTAGTGAAGTTGATCGTTTATTTAAGCTCCTCAATCAGCCTTATCAAAAACAGCCTGAGTTGGAAACTGAACAAGATACTGCACCTTTATCAAGTGATGTGCCTGAAATTTCAGTAAGTTGTTCATCGTAGAAAACCAATGATGAAACTCAGGTTTGTGGTTGGATTTGTAATAGTGATTCTTTTCAGTGGACTGGCTTTTTATCAGTACGGAAAGTTTCTGCCTACATTCATACCAACACACAAACCTCTTTCAGCTCAAGATATACGACAACTCAATCAAACCAAACCTGTGACTTCAATTGATGTGTTTAAAAGCCAACGACTTCTACAATTGAAACATCAAGATGAAGTGATTCGAAACTATCCGATTCGTTTGGGCTTTAACCCAATCGGGCATAAACAATTTGAAGGTGATGGCAAAACACCTGAGGGAACGTATTCAATCGACTGGCGCAATCCTCAAAGTGCTTATTATAAATCCTTGCATATTTCCTACCCGAATCAAAATGATCTTGCTTTCGCCAAACAGCAGCATCAATCTACAGATGGAGATGTCATGATTCATGGAACAGTGCCTAAACGGGCAGCGTCATTGCCTTCAAGTGCGACATATATGCCTCGTAAAGATTGGACTTTAGGCTGTATTGCTGTCACTAATTCAGATATGGATGAAATATGGGCACTCGTCTCCAATCATACAGAGATCAATATTCACCCATAATTTTTAAAACTATCCACATTTTCTGTGGATAATATTGTGGTTATCCACAGGATAAAATGAGATTGATAAAAAGATGTCCCAACAACAAAATTATAGTGAATACTTTTACTTCACCATTACCCAAGAGAGCGAACAAAATGTGCAACAGATTGTCGAGCAATATCATTTTGATCGAATGTGTCGCTATGAAGCTTGGAATAAAGGTCAAATCAGTGATGATGGTACACATCAATTTCAACAGATGTGTATCCGTTTTGATATCGATCAAAATTTAAACAATATGGAGCAAATACAACATTGGTTTACGTATCTTGAAACCAACACCAATATATTACAGCTTCCCACATCATTTCATCTGACTTTGCATTTAGTTACGCATGATGAAAATACGCAAGGTGCAGGATTTCATCTTAATATTGATCTATTACGGGAACTGAGCGAATTAAATGCTGGGTTTCATTTACATGGCTATTTAGATAAAAATGATGGACACAATTATCCATACGCAAAACTAATCACAATAACAGAAGAATCAAGACCATGTAATGAATATGCTTATTTCTGTGTTTGGTCTAAATTACCAGCAAATGAGTTACAACAATTATTTCCTGAATTAAATTTTGAAGTGTATTTTGATCTGGGTCGTAATATCACTCGACCAAATGCCGTAATTAGATCAAAAGTCAATCATCGTAATTCATCAATAAATCTTTCTTCACGTTTAAATCGAGAAACAGCAAAACTGAATCAGCATATCAGTGATGTACTCGAACAATTACAACCTTATCAAAGTACCTTACAGCAGCTATTTTTTAATACCCAATACTCTCTCGGTATCAACGCAACTGGGTATGTTGAAAATCCACATCATCGACTGATAAGTGCATCCAATATTCAACAGTTGTTTGCACTAGGTTTGAGTTTAGATGTGGATTACTATTTTGCTTAATCTCTACCATTGATATTGCGCAAATAATTGTGCACCCATTCTCTTAGCCTGATTAGTATTTAGATTATCTGCAATATATTTCACACCAAAATAATCATTTTGAATTGATAACCCCAAGGCATGAGTCTGTGGTTCAAAATGGATTCCCCATTGCAATCCAGCATCCCAATAAGCATTAAGTTGCCAAAGACTATTATATTGATTACTGATTGAGCTTATACCTAACTGCCAAGCCTGATCCGACTGATAATTGAAATCAGTATAAATTTTAAATGGCAGTTTTTGGGTGTATTGATGGTGCTTACTAAATTGTCCGTGAATATCAAAGCGGGGGCGCTTATCCTGATCATAAGTAATCTGATATTGTGTATAAGGTGCATCTTGCCAATATAAATAAGCAATTGCATCCTGAATATTAATGTTTACTTTCCAGTGATTCGCAATTGTCCCTTGTAATGAAGTATCAAATGCAAAACCATAACCCTGATTTGCACGCTCATTCCACCCCATTTTATCTTCTTTTAGTGCAGGCTGGTCATAACTATAGTCAATTTGGCCATTCAGCCATTTAACGCGGTCCATGAGTTGCTTTTGATCAGTTGTTTGAGCCAAAGCATTGACTTGACCATCCACATAATGTCGCCCAATTAATGCAGTTGCACCCGTTGTTAAATTCCAGTTCGGACTCAATTGCCATGTATAGGCAAATCTAGAGCCGACAGTATCAACATGCTGCGCCTCAAGTTGTAAATTATATTGAGTACTGGCATCAATCAATTTTTCATTTTTGATCTGATAATATAATGTTGCAGTATCTGGACTAAAATGTAGGACATAATCATAACGCCAAATCCAGCTAAAATCCCATTGACCCTGTTTAATACCCAACTGCATTAAACCATGAGCAAAAGCATTTTTTCCTGATTTAAAATGCGTATCATTCCAATCATCTGTAAATGCGTGAATCGACACAGGTTCACTATATACATTTGCCTGCACTTGATAATAGATTTTTTCCTGAGCATGGGAATAGAAAGGAATCAATATCCCGAATACAGCTAGACTTTTTTTGAGCATAAAAAAAGGGGATATTACTCCCCCTCTCCTTTTCATGATTATGGTGCAATCGCTTTAACAGTATTATCTGTGAATTTTGCAGAATATATGTTATCTGACACTTTACTCACTGTGCCATATGCGGTATTACCCACTTTAATCTGCGCTGATGAAAAATTATCAAGATCAGCAATTTCAACATATGCACCATTAGGATGAGACAATTTTGCCCAAACAACAGGTACATCTGTTGTAATCAAATTATCAGTTTTAAAGTCAGCCGTAAGCACATCTTTATCTACAGTAATCTTAATCGTTGCTGTACCTTTCTGATACTCATTACGTTTAGCAGTTAAATCAACACTAAATGGCTTAATACTTGTGCCACCGCCTTTGACATTACCACTGAGTTTCACATTAAGATCTGCATTAATAAATGCTGCAGCAGATTCATTACCACCTGTAATATCAATTACTTTGGATAAATCATTATTTAATTTAATGCTTGCCTCTAAGTTCAGGTTTTCCGTTCCAGCAATAGCCTTACCTTTTAAGTTTAGCTCAGTAGGAATAATTTCTGTGGATGTGCTTAAACCATCTTTAAATTGAACTTGCGTAGCCTTACTTGAAAACTCAGTTAAACTCAACTCTGCGCCTGTACCTACAGCAGTCAATACAACATTCGCAAACTTAAATTGCGCAGTCTTAGGAACTTGATCATTAGAACGATCACCCAGTTTTGCTGGATTGTTATAAACGACTTGAGCCGTACTATCACTATTTACTGCTAAAATTGCTTCTTTTTTACTCACAACATTCTTAGTGGCAATTTTCCCACCAGCAACCAATTTAAAATCGTAAGTTGATTGAGATGCTGAGAATGGTGCTTCTAATTTCAAATTGGTTACAGTTACGTTGGCTTCATCACCAAAAACATCATGACGTTTCTGAGTTTTATAGTCCCAAACATAATCTGTCCAATACTTAGCTGTAACACCACCTGTTACAGTCACTGAGTTTGGTGTCACACTGACTTTAAGGGTGTTATTACTCAACTGATAATCAGGATGTTCTCCATACGTTGAATCTTCATTCAATAAGGCTTCTAACTGAGTTGCATTATATTCTTGGATTGAACCATTTGCATCTTGCTGTGCCAATGAGGCCAAAGTCAAAATTAAACCACTCGCATTACCAGTATCCGTACCAGCATCACTAATTGCATTAAATGTTGGCTGATATTGTGATTGCAATCCATCAAAACTATCAAAATAAGAAATGATATTATTGGTTGTATCAATCAACTGTTTTGCTTTATTTAAATCTGAAACAGGAGCAACTGGATTACCATTATCAGTATTATTTGTAGAAGTACTACCACCTCCTCCACAAGCAACTAAAAATGTAGAACAAGCGAAAGCTAAAAATGTCTTTTTAAACATTTGACACCCCTTTTATAATAAAATTATTATCTAAATATTTTAAATTTAGGACTTAATAAAAGTCATATATTGACTTTGAACAAATAATAGCTACTTATAATTATAATGACAATTTATTATTTAATAAAAAGCCCTTTATTTACAAAAGGGCTTTTATATTTTACTCATCAGGATATTCAAAACGATAACCTACGCCATAAACCGCTTGAATCCATTCATGGCGATTACCTGTTTCAGCAGCTTCAGTAATTTTACGACGAAGATTTTTAATATGGCTGTCAATTACACGATCTGCCACATCAAAGCTATCTGGATTAATATGATCTAATAATTGCGCACGGGAATAGACTTGACCTAAATGCTCCAAAAATAATTCCAATAAACGGAATTCGGTAGGTGTTAAAGTTAATGCTTTTTGTTGATACCAAATCCGTTGCTGTGCTTTATCGATACGAAATAAATCATTTTGATCAGGTTCTGCCTTACGCTCTAAACGACGTAAAACAGCTTGTACACGTGCAATCAACTCTTTCGGACTAAATGGTTTACAAATATAGTCATCTGCACCCATGTTCAAACCTAACACACGGTCAATTTCTTCAGTACGCGCAGTCACCATAATGATCGGTAGGTCAGACTGTTCACGAACTTTACGGCAAATGGTCAAACCATCCATACGCGGAACCATCAAGTCCAAAATCATTAAGCTTGGTTTACGTTGCTGAAACTGGGTATAAGCATCCTGACCATCATGAAACATACTGACTTCAAAACCAGCCGCCTCTAAATAATCACGAACCAACTGCGCTAGTTCAACTTCATCTTCAACCAACATAATATGCTTCATGGTTTTCATCCTATCCATCGTCCTCAAGCAAAGAGGATCAAAAAGTTATTTAATTAATTTTGGGAAAGTCAGTACACAACGCAATCCACCTAAAGGTGAATGATTAAAAGTAAGTGAACCACCTAAAGCCTGTGCAAGTTTACAAGACAAAGCCAAACCTAAACCTGTTCCGCCAGTGCTGCGTGTGCGTGAATCATCCACACGATAAAAACGCTCGCCTAAACGCGCCAACTGCTCATCACTTACCCCAAATGGGCTATCATCCACATACAATATCCATTCATGCTCATTTTGTTGAGTATGAATCTGTATTTTCCCACCTTGTTCTGTGTAACGTACACAATTTCCAAGCAAGTTAACGATGATCTGTTTAAAACGATCTCGATCTAAAGATAGGCTTATTCCTTCGCCTGAGAGTGAAACATCAAACTGCTTTTGTTCAAATGTAGGTTTAAAATTCTCAACTTCTTGTAGTACTACATCCCATGGATTGACTTCAGCAAAATAGCATTTCAACTGCTGCGCATCTGCCTGTGCCAAATCAGCCAAATCTTGTGTTAGCTTCTTTAAACTACTCACTTGACGCATCATTGCATCAAGATGCTCGGGTGTTGCTTTACGAATCCCATCCTGCATCGCTTCAATCTGTGCTTGTAACACAGCCAAAGGCGTTTTTAATTCATGAGAAGTATCTGCGACCCATTGACGGCGCGATTCCTCATGTTGATGCAAAATATCAGCCAAATGATTCAGTTGATTAGATAAATCTCCCAATTCATCATTTCGCTTAATCACAACCTGATGTTGGTAATTTCCGCGCGTTAATTCCAACGTTGCGTTGAGCAAACGTTGAATTGGCTTTTTGAAATAAGCTGCCATTAACAATGCCGCCACCAAACTAGAAAGCACGGTTAAGGCATAAACTAAAAGCAAATAACGCTTTTGATTACTAAAGAAATTGATACTTGATGCATCATCCTGATCCAATACGGGTTTTAAGCCGAGATAACCCACAACTTTTTGATCGACCAGAATTGGACGGTAGGCTATTTGATCAGTTGCAGGTTCGCCCACAATAAATTGGTGTTTTTCATCATATAAAGACAGTCTTGAACTTAGACCTAAACGATCTGGAATTGATACAAAACGCTTTTTAACGTGTTCAGATGATGCACTAGATTTAGTCTCTTGCTTGTCATCTTTCGCATCTTTCTTTAGTCGAAATTGGCTCGGACTCAAAGGAAAACGTAAGCCTTCAAAGGGCTGATATTCTGAGGGTAAATTTTGTTTAAGAATCTTTAATTCTTCATCATTAAAAATCTGACGATTTTTTATTTCGGTGTTGTTTTGAGCTAAAGTGGGGGAAAGCGTTAATAAGGTATGGTCATTAAAATAACGTTGTTGTAAGGCAATATCATACTGACGGCGCAACCACCACTGAGACAAACGATCATAATCATCAGGTGCTGCGTTCCCTTCAATTTGTAAAATCTGCGCCTGAATAGCATTCCCCCAGTCATGATAAACCGTATAAACATTACCTAGATTCGCAATCAAACGATCTAATTTTTGCATTTCCACATCAGCAACATAACGAGCGAAGTTCTTTTGCATGGTCCAATGCAATACCCCTAAACTGATTGTTGCAATCACTAAGGTAGTCAGTAATACCGTTAAAAATAAACGTATGGCTAAAGGCATGCGACGAACATTCAAAAGCGAAATCTCAATAGTGTTCTATTTATGGATTGTAACCAACATGGTTCAAAAAAACTCTCCATTCTTTCTTCATCTTTATTATCTAATCTTTAACAATCGAATCTTAACTGACTACGCAGGATAAAATAATGAACAAGACAAAAATTGTATTAATGACAACTCTTCTCGGTTCTGTTTTAGGTTTGGCTGCCTGCCAAGTAACACCTTCAGAACAAGGAATGAATCATGACCGCCACCGCCACGAAATGCAACGTCAACCGCTAACCCCTGAACAACGTGCAGAATGGCAAGCTAAACGCGAACAACGTGAAGAACAACGAGAACAAATGCGTGAAGAACATCGACTACAGAGAGCACAGATCGAGAAAGCCTGTCAGGGTAAACGCATCGGTGAGCGTGTGAATGTTCAGTGGAATAATCATGTAATTGAAGGTACTTGTGACGTTCGCTTTACGCCTGAGAAATCACAATTCAAACGTTAGACCTATGTAAGAACATAATATTATTTCGTTATCAAGGCGCTTCAAGCGCCTTTTATTTATTTGCAGAATCAATTATTTTTAATTACACAGCTGCTTACGATTTTTTGCATATTATTACGAGCGAATTCAACGCAAACTGCCTACAATCAATACGCTTTAAAATAATTTAAGCATTATCTTTGACTTTACAGTCACTAAGAAATGCCCTGTTAAAGCTTGTACGGAACTATAACTTGTTGCACGATTAGCAACACAAAATGATACCCTTTGGGTATATTTACTATTGACTAAGATTATAACTCTGGTTTAACCAGTATTGAGGAAAATGCTATGCCACAATACAAAGCACCCTTACGTGATATGCAGTTCGTATTGCACGAATTATTAAATGCTGAAGCACATTACGCAAAACTTCCTGCATTTCAAGGCACCGTAAGCCGCGAATTGGTTGATCAATATTTAGAAGCAGCAGCTGATTTCTGTGAGAATGAACTTTCTCCTATCAACCAATCAGGAGATCGTGAAGGTTGTACTTGGAATGATGGTGTTGTTACTACGCCTACAGGCTTTAAAGAAGCGTATCAAAAATATATCGAACTTGGCTTCCCTTCTCTTTCTGCTGATGAAGAATTTGGCGGTCAAGCATTACCAAACTCTCTAGGAATCACAATTTCTGAGATGGTTGGTACAGCAAACTGGTCTTGGGGTATGTACCCAGGTCTTTCTCATGGTGCTGTTCGTACAATTGAACACCATGGTTCTGATGAACAAAAAGCGACGTATATGCCAAACCTTGTATCAGGTGTTTGGACAGGTACAATGTGCTTAACAGAATCTCATGCTGGTTCAGACTTAGGTATTATTCGTACTAAAGCAGAACCAAATGATGATGGTAGCTATGCAATTTCTGGCGAGAAAATCTTTATCTCAGCTGGTGAACATGACATGGCTGACAACATTGTCCACATCGTTCTTGCACGTTTACCAGGTGCGCCTAAAGGCACTAAAGGTATTTCTCTCTTCATCGTACCTAAGTTCCTTGTAAATGCTGATGGTTCAGTTGGCGAGCGCAACGCTGTACGTTGTGGTTCGATCGAACACAAAATGGGTATCCATGGTAACGCAACTTGTGTGATCAACTTTGATAAAGCAAAAGGTTACTTGATCGGACCAGAAAACCGCGGCCTAAACTGCATGTTCACATTCATGAACACTGCACGTATTGGTACAGCCGTTCAAGGTCTTGCTGCATCTGAAGGTTCTTTCCAAGGTGCTTTAGCATATGCGAAAGATCGTTTAGCAATGCGTTCACTTTCAGGTCCTAAAGCGCCTGAAAAAGAAGCAGATCCAATTATTGTTCACCCTGCTGTTCGTAACATGCTTTTAACTCAAAAAGCATTTGCTGAAGGTGGTCGTGCACTTGTTTACTTATTGGCTCAGTATGCAGATATCGTTGAAAAAGGCGAAACTGAAGAAGAGCGTAAGTTTGCTGACAACATCTTATCTTTGTTAACTCCAATTGCTAAAGCATTCTTAACTGAAACTGGTTCAGAATCTGCGAAGCACGGTGTTCAAGTATTTGGTGGTCATGGCTTTATTTCTGAACACGGTATGGAGCAAATCGTACGTGATACACGTATTGCTTGCTTATACGAAGGTACAACTGAAATCCAAGCACTTGACTTGTTAGGTCGTAAAGTATTGCAAACTCAAGGTGCAATGCTTAAAGATTTCACCAAGATCATCCATAAATTTGTTGAAGCAAATAAAGACAATGCTGCAATGCAAGAATTCATTGCGCCATTGGCTGCTGCAAACAAAGAATGGGGCGATATTACGATGCAAATCGGTATGCGTGCAATGCAAAACCCTGATGAAGTTGGTGCAGCTGCGGTTGACTACTTATACTTCTCTGGTTATGTAACGCTTGCTTACTTATGGGCACGTATGGCACTTGTTGCTCAAGAGAAATTAGCTGAAGGTTCAACAGAAGTTGACTTCTACAATGCAAAAGTAACAACTGCTCGCTTCTACTTTAAGAAGATCTTGCCACGTGTTCGCTCACACGTAGATGTACTTTCAACTGGCGTTGCGCCATTGTTTGAACTTGATGCGGAACACTTCGCGTTCTAATCATAGATTAGAGTGAGATGCAACGTTCATCACAGAAAAAGGACTGGTCAGTTTTGACCGTCCTTTTTTTGTTTAATCAATGCTAAATTTACACTATTCAATTTATTTGTTCGTTTTATTTGATCACTTTGCACATGACCTGTGCGTAAAAAGGAACGATTATGCCAATTTACAATGCACCTTTAGCAGACATGAAATTCATCTTAAATGATGTATTTAAAGCAGAACAATTTTGGCAGTCTAATGAGAATCTTGCTCATGTAGATGCTGCAACTGCTGAAGCAATTTTAGAAGAAATGGCTAAATTTGCTCAAAACGTAACTCACCCACTTAACCGTATTGGTGATGAAGAAGGTGCACGTTGGGTTAACGGTGAAGTATTCACACCAGCAGGCTTTAAAGAAGCATTCCGTCAATACGCTGAAGGTGGTTGGATTGGCTTAGGTGCTGATGAGGAATGGGGCGGTCAAGCAATGCCAAAAATGCTGACAGTTCTTTCTGATGAGATGTTATTCGCAACCAATCCATCATTCATGCTCTACCCACTTCTTTCTGTGGGTGCAGGTATGGCATTAAACAGCTATGCATCTCAAGAGCAAAAAGAAACTTATTTACCTAAAATCTACTCTGGCGAATGGTCAGGTACGATGTGCTTAACTGAACCACATGCAGGTACAGATTTAGGAATTATTAAAACTAAAGCTGAACGCAACGAAGATGGTACTTATAACATTACAGGTACTAAGATTTTCATCACAGGTGGTGATCACGACCTTGCTGAAAACATCATTCACTTAGTTCTTGCAAAAACACCTGATGCACCTGCGGGTTCACGTGGTATTTCTTTATTCATCGTACCGAAATACATTGTAAATGCAGATGGTTCTTTAGGTGAGCGTAACCCTGTTGGTCCTGGTTCAATCGAACATAAAATGGGGATCAAGGCATCTGCAACTTGCGTCATGAATTTTGATGCTGCAAAAGGTTATCTCGTTGGTAAAGAAAACGAAGGTCTTGCAGCAATGTTCGTGATGATGAACTATGAACGTTTATCAATGGGTATCCAAGGTCTTGGTGCTTCTGAATTTGCTTACCAAAATGCAGCTCAATATGCGACTGATCGTTTACAAGGTCGTAGTGCTTCTGGTGTTAAATCTCCAAGCAAACCTGCGGATAGCATCTTAGTTCACGGTGATGTTCGTCGTATGTTATTGAATGTACGTGCAAATAATGAAGCATCTCGTGCATTTGCAGTATATGTAGGTCAACAGCTTGATATCACTAAATTTTCTACTGATGCAGAAGCCGTGAAGAAAGCCAATGACCGTGTTGCGCTGTTAACACCAATTGCAAAAGCTTACCTCACAGATACTGCATTCCAAGCAACTTTAGATGCGCAAATGGTATTTGGTGGTCACGGTTATATTCGTGAATGGGGTATGGAACAGTGCATCCGTGATCTTCGTATTTCTCAAATTTACGAAGGAACAAACGGCGTTCAATCTCAGGACTTAATTGGTCGTAAAACGATTAAGTGTGGTGGTGCTTTCATCGCTGAATATATCACTGAGATCCGTGATTTTGCCAATGCATTAGACACTGACTTAAACTTCATTAAAGATGCGACTTTAGATGCTGCAACTGAAATCGAAGCAATTACTCAGTTCATTATTGAGCAAGCAGCTGAAAACATCGAATTCCCGAATTCTACGGCTGTAGATTACTTAAGCGCAGTTGGTCTACTTAGCTTTGCTTATATGTTTGCTAAGATTGCTGCTGCTGCAAAAGACAAGTCTGGTGATTTCTACCAAAACAAACTTGCTTTGGCACAGTACTTTGTTGACCGTATTTTGCCAGAACTTGATTCTCGCCTTGCGAAGATCAAAGCAGGTTCTGACTTAATCATGAACTTCAGCGAAGATTATTTTACAAACCAAGCTTAATTCTAGTTCGGTTTTAAAAACTGCCTAAATCATTTGGTTTAGGCAGTTTTTTTATGGCTATAATGAAATCAGCATAAACTTGCATAACATTCTAATGATCTTGTTGAGAATATAAGCCTGTATGTCTAACTCCAAAGATAAACTCGAAAATTTACAACGTTTATTTGATCGTCTAGGTCATTATGCCGTTGAAGCCTTTCACTATTTAGCTCTGTTTATTATTGGCTGTATGATTGCTTGGTCGGCCGTACATACCGTCATTGAAATTTTGACCGTTAAACAATATGCCAGCATTGATGACATTTTACTGCTATTTATCTACCTCGAACTTGGTGCAATGGTCGGTATCTATTTTAAAACCAATCATATGCCTGTCCGCTTCCTCATCTATGTGGCGATCACTGCACTTACTCGTCTATTGATTGCAGATATTCAGCACAATCACAAAGCCTCTATGGATTTAGTCATTATTACAGGCTCTATTTTAATTCTGGCTTTGGCTATTTTAGTGGTGCGTTTTGCTTCATGGAACTACCCATCTGTGATCCGAGGTAAAGATCATGAACAACAACTTCCTGCAAATAAGACACCACGACCACAAGATGACGAACTTGCATAAATAAAAAAAGCAGGCATCTCGCCTGCTTTTTCTTAGGTATTTTATGCAACACGGAATATTCGATATTTCGAATCAACCAATACATATTTACCTTGTACCTGCATCCAGTTATAGCCACGAGGTGGTTCATACAAGCGATGATAACGATAGTTGGAAACAATATATCGGTTACTACGAAACTCTGAAGGTAAACGTTCACCACGTTTAAAATTGATTCGTTGACCATAATGATTGCCGCGATCCCCATTTGACCAACGAGGTTGTTCCCGATGATCATGGCGATTGTCATAACGATCATAGCGGTAATCATAACGATCTTTATGTTGATGATCCCAACGATTTGAATCTGCCATAGCTGAGGCAGATACACCAAGCATAAGTGTTGATACCAGTAATACAGCTGTCTTTTTCATGTTCTGATCCTCTGTTTTTTCGATCTAAAATCAGATTAAGAAAAACTATAGGAGAAAGCATGAATAAAAACTGCGACATTGCAAAACTTTGTAATGAAAACCAAGAAATTATGGAGATTTCAATTTTGAATAAAATTCAAAAAAACATTTAAAATCAGCGAATAATTTCAATCGTAAAATTATCATCAGTCACCAAAAGATAACGACCATCGACCATCACCCAGTGCCGACCTCTTGGTGGTTCACGCAATGAATATGAATCCCAATCTCGAATCACATAGCGTTCACTACGAAACTCGCCGGGTAATTCATTTCCAACAACAAATGACTCACGTCGATAGCTGTGCTCATATTGTGTTTCTGGATAGTATTCAATACGAACACCCGGTCGATGGTTTGGATAAGGATAATAATTATTTTGATTCGGTTGATAATAATAGCCTTTAGGTGGTGCAGTCGGTGTGTAACGCTGATTTGAAAATGCGAAAGGATCTTCTGCTGCTGGTTGATAACGAGGAGTTTGAGGATATGAACGTCTTTCCACCCCACTATAGCCACTCCAAGCATTATCTGCATAACTCATGATAGGGAGATAACCCAATATAGTCGCCAAGCCATAAATATAAATTTTAGATTGCTTCATGATTATCTCCTGAGAAATCAGAGTATCTTTCTATTTTAGAATAAAAATTAAGCATGACTGTTGTAATAATATTTTTTCAGATCTAATCAATCAATTTATCGATCAATCACATCTACGGATAGTTGAATAGAGATATGCTAAAATTATACTTTTGATTTTGAGACGACATTTGTGGCTGAAATGAATTTTGACCGCCTTTATCAATTCTTTTGTAAAGTTCCAAGTGTGCAGGAAGCTCGCATCGTTGCACATGGCACAGATGGTCAACATGCATGGTGGTTTAAATTCAATATTGATGTTGCACATCCACTTGCATGGCAAACTGTTCAAGAGCTTGGGCATGTTCTGAACTACTTATCGACCAATGAGCGCTTACCTACTCAATTCTTCCCTGTCTCTCCTCCTCCTTATATGAATGGTGAAGCGAAAGACTTTTTAGCTTGGGTGATTCAATGTAATCATCCTGAGTTTAATCCTGATGCAGTATGTGATTGGTTAGAAGCTCGTCTGCCTAACCCAGTCGATGATGAAACTCAGTGGAAAATCAAAACGGATTTAAGTGAATTAGATCACTTAGCTGATAAAGACTTAGATCAATTGATTCCACCAAATCCGCAATAAAAAAGAGGCTTAAAGCCTCTTTTTTTTAGAAAGTCGATAAGCCCGACCACTCCATAAAACGATAGAGCCAGTATTTCACTTTTGACTCATCAGCATATTTTGCATAATCAACCGTGATCTGACGACCATTCGCATTACTCCAAGCAGCATCAAAATACTGTCCTGCATCTTTAAAGACCAGTGCTTGCGCTGAACCTAAAACGCGCATGTCTGTCTCAAGGTTATAGTTTTTAAGATTACGTGCCGTTAAATTAGCTGAACCTAAAATCATTTCAGCTTGCTGAGCGTTATACTTGAGTAGCATTTTACTATGGCATTGCTCACCATGGGTATCACACCAACGAATTGGAATACCTACCGCATTGAGTTCTGAAGCCACTTGACGATTTGGAATACCATTCTTTTGACGACCAAATGCATCTTTATTTGGATCAAGCATGATACGGATATTTACACCACGTTGTTTAGCCTGTTTTAACGCCTCAATAATATTTCGCTCAGACAGATAGAACATAGCCATGTCCAAATGCTCTTCACTTTTTGCAGATTGAATCATCTTCAACACAGCATCATAAATCGCTTTTTCAGTCAGTAGCTGCACCTGTGGCAAGCGCTTATCTTCCATTAGCCCACCCATAATCACAAAAGGGCTTGAACCTTGTGACATATTCGCGACAGTTTGCTCAGTTTGTAATACATCAATCGCGGTTGGGCCATCCACGACTAGTGCGACATTACTATGATGTGAACTTCCATCATGCGGATTCGCTGAGGTCACTAAACTCTTCCAACCTTGAGCCGTATCTACCACTAAGGTTTTACGATGATTGGCTTTAAAATTGAGTAACTCCAAATAACTCCGTATTGTTACTTTATCTTTTCCAAAAGGATTATTTAGCCAACCGCCTTCTGGATTATTGCCTAAATTTTGGCAACAAATATACCAAAAACCCGACCACAATGGATTCGAGGCTCGCAATGGTTTTAGATCAGTTTCTATCACATCAACACCTGCTTGACGAAGCTGACGATAGTGTTTAGGAGTTACTCCACCATAAACCGAGTTAATTGGATCTGTAATCACAACGATTTGAATTGCGGGGTAAAGTTTACGCTTCAGAATCAACGCATCAGTGAGTTGTTGCATCAATGGAAATTGCTTTACCTTTGATTCACCAACTTCCTGATTAAATAGAAACATATCTAGCACGATCGTGGTTTGTGCTTGATCAATTAGTTGGAATACTTCTTTGAAAATATGCTGATCAACTTGTTGCTGACCTTGTATATCAATATAAGTTTGATCCGATAAAAATTTCACATTGGCATGGCGAAGTTGTCCAGTAAAATCCAGTCCCTTTGGGAGAGGTTTTACAGTGTGATAAATTGCAGAAGCAATATACCCAATCGCAAAAATACTCAATATGACTGCCATGTAACGTTGACCTGACCAGTTTAATTTTTGATGAATTCTTTGGAAGATGCGCATATAAACAGAAAAAGCCCTAGCCTAATGGACTAAGGCTAGAGCTTATACTTTGATTTTTCAATAAGATTTGAGTAAATTAAATATCTTTTATATATCATTCATTAATTAATACTTTTAATAAAAATTAAAGATTCTTAAGAAAATTTTCAGCAATCTTTTTAATATTATCAGCACCATCTAAACCATTTATACATCTTCGCGCATTATAAAAATCTGTAACATATGAGTTTATAAAATCCGTAATTTTTTTTCCTGTGAAAGCTCCTGTTTTAAAACCATGTACTAAAATAAATAAGGCATTCTTAGGATTCAGAGCTAAGTCTGGATCATTCACCAAATCCACTCCCATTATTTGTGTATATTTTTTATAATTTGTTACCCATGTAAGCTGTACATATCCTCGACCGTAATATGGATAATATTTAAGGTGCATTTTTCTCCATTCCTCTGAAAGCCAAAATGCCTCTTTTACAGGTTTAAATGTATGAGCCGTCTCCCACTTTACAGTTGCAAGCACATAAGCAATTTGTTCTGGTGACCCTATATCTTGAGCTTTACACTCAAATTTAATAGATTCAATTACATCCTCTTCTGTATCAAATTTATAATCATCAACATTATTAATTTTTTCTAATTTTTCTATTAAAACTGCAATAGACTTAGGACCAATCAACTCAGGATTACCTTCATATACATCCGTCTTAAACTCTGCCCATGCATTACGAGTTTTAGGTCCAATAAGTCCATCAATATCACCAATCGGATATCCAAACCAAGTTAAAGTTAGTTGAAGCTCTTTAAGTTGATCCTTATCTAACTCACATATAGGTTTTGGTTGTGTTACGGTTAATAATTTATTAATTTTCATAATTTCACCTACAATCATCAGAATTACTAATAATTTTTTATTATGGTCTGTATATTAAAAATACTATGCTTTTAGGGAATTTAAAACCTATTTTTTAAAAATAGATGACAAATTAAACCAAACACAGAAATGAGAATTAAAATCACTATGACAGACAAAAAATAAAAACCACACATTTAACTTTAAAAATTAAAAAAATATTTAATTTTACTTAAAAATAAATACAAACCTATAAATAAATATCAACCACATATAAAATTTAATTTTAAATAAAAATCAGTTAGTAAAGTTTAACAACTTGACTTGCGCTAAGTACAAAGATATATAATAAAAAAGCTTCAATTTAACCAACTAAAATCAAACAAAAAACATAAAATTTAAAGCAGATGAGTTTAAATTTAAAAATATGTTTTACTGCAATCAAATTATGGAGCAAAGAATAAAAAAATATTATTCACACTAAAAAATATCAATACTTAAGTTTAAAACATTAATTTTCATAAAAAATTGTATTAAACTAAATACAATCATTATTTTGATTTTATGTTTAATCAAAACAATAAATTATGTTTCACTTAAAAGTTTTATAAAAGGATAAAATATGAATAAAAAAACGATAAAATATGCTATATTGATTATTACAATTATTAGCTTAAACTTTATAACAATAAACTCATCTAATGCAAATGAGCCTGAAATTTCAGCCATTAAAATCCACAACAAAACCAATCAGATTTGTCTATTATTAGAAAAATTAAATCTTTGCACTGAGGATGTAGAAAAAAATACTTTAAATGGCACAGGTTACATTGAATTAACTATCAGCAATGCTGATTTTTTAATTAACAATAAGATTAACATAATTAATTACAATTTAAAAATAAATGGCGTAATTCTTGAAAAAAACAAAGACATGAATCTAGTTGAAATATCACTTATTAATCAAAACAAGACATACTTATTAAAATATGAATTAATAAATGGAGATAACACCAAAATTCTTTGGTCAAATATTTATGGACAAGCAGGCTTACAAAAAAATACTGTTCTACAGCCATCGCTACAATATGTAGATAATTCTAAAATTACAATAACTGCAACTACAACTGCGAAAATTAAAGTAACAACAGCATTAAAAACATATATAGCATTAACCCTTATCTTGCTATCATTAATATCCGTCTTCATTCTTGCACGAAATACAGATGTATTACGTGATGAGGCACTGCCAACTTGGTGGGAAGAAGCCAAAAAACTTAGGAAACAAACGATTAAAAAGCGTGAACTTAATAAAGATGAACAAGACTTAATTAAAAAAGCCCTAGACGGTGAAATTTCAATAAAAGACAATATAATCATTAGTATCCTTGCTGAATCAAATCAAAATTGGAAATCACCTAGAGCCTCATATAGTCTGACAAAAGTGCAATTAGCTTCATGGTTCATATTTACACTAGTGACAGGAGTATATTTTTGGGTAATATTTGACAATCTACCAGACATAGAATCAGGAATTTTAATTAGTTTACTTGGTATTAATGGTGGATTATCGGTAATAAACAATTTATCTGACCAGAAAAATCAAAAACCATACATTATTTCAAATGGTTTTTGGACTGACATAACTACAGGTTTTGATGATGAAGCAAAAATATATCGCTATCAATCAGTGTTAATTAATATTACTTTATTAACCATTGGATTTTATGATTTTTTTAGCAACTTAACTTATCCTACGTTTCCACCCTCATGGCTTGCATTTTTAGCTGGAAGCGCAGCATATTATGCTTTTGGAAGAGAATTAAACAAAAATATCTCCATTAAAAATTGATTGCACTCAAACATAAAAAATATTTTGCTTAAAATAATTTAAGCAAAATATTAATAACACTTCTCACACATTAAATTTTATATAAAATCAATTTCACATTATAAATTTACAATTAAAAATCTAGAAAATTGACGATTATTTAACTAAAAAATATATTTCATAGTCAAATAACTCATCTTAAGAATTTTAAAAATAAGCATTTAAAATATTTTAAAAACTAAAGTTCACACCAACGCTAAAATTACGTCCAACTTGTGGAATGGTTGATAAAAACGATGCATGTTGATAAACCTGATCATCCAACAAGTTATTAGCATTTAGGAATACACGATAATCAGCGACATTGCCATAATTACCTGAATACGCCACACCCAAATTTAACATATTATAACTTTGTGTATCGGTTTCATAAGTTGCGATCTTATCTTGTTGGAATACATGATAATACTCAGCTGAACCGCTAAAACCATCACCAAAGTCTGCATTCACTTTTGTACCTAAACGACCCGCTGGTACACGTGGTGCATTTTCATTATCGATCTTGCCACGAACATAGTCACCAAATGCACTGAGTTTATAGATTGAAGAGAGCTGATAACCCACTTCCGCTTCAGCGCCGTAGAACTTGGCTTTATCTTGTGCATACTGAACCAAACGGAAATCTTTATAACGATCTAAAGTTTGAGCATAGATGTAGTCGTCAAACCAGTTATGGTAAACATGTACATGATAATCAAACTTGTTATCATCGTAATGAAAACCAAGTTCGACATTGTTTGATTGCTCTTTTTTAAGCTGATCATTCCCTAGTTCATAGGTATTGGTGGCGAAATGCCCACCATTAGCATATAACTCTTGTGCTAAAGGCAAACGCTCCTGATGTGAGGTAACGAAAGAGAGTTTATAGTTTGGTGCAAACTCCCAATTGGCGGCACCAGAAACAGAAAAGGCTGAACCGTCGAAATCTTTTTTCGTTGCATCATCAATATCAATTTTTTGCTGTTCTCCACGAGCAGCTAATTCAACATGAACATCATTAAATTGCGCATGTTCTAATGCAAAAACACTCCATTTTTTAGTGGTATTTGGCGCTAAAAAGGCTTCTTCACCTGTAAGTTTTAATTTTTGTTGTCCATATTGTGTACCAATGACCCCTTCCCATGCACCCAGCGGGTTATGGACTAACTCTAAGCGTCCATCATAACCTTTATTTTTAAAACGAGTCGCGATGGTCTCTTCTTCGATCTCATCATGTTGATAATCAGTATAACTCGCTTGTGCGCGTAATTTTTTAAAACCTGAAAATGGGTTGTCCAACTCAGTACGAACATCATAACGCTCTGATTTTAAATCAATCCAAGGTCCTGCATCATGTGCATGCTCATGTTCCTCATGGTCATGATCATGTCCATCATCTGGATCGTGATCACCACAATGTAAATGTGGTCTACCACTTAAATGTGCATCGCAGCTTTCATATTCATGGCTATGTCCTGGCAAACCGTATTGATCCTGACGATTGCTATATGAAATACCCGTAAAGCCACGATCATAAATCCACGATAGACCAACATTTACAGTTTGCCCTTTGGCAAAAGTATTATCGACTCGACGTTCTTTTTCGCCTTCATGGAAATAATCAGGTGCAATATAATCATTGGCTTCGCGTTTGAGACCTTCAAGACGTAATGCAACTTGATCACCTAAACCAACAGTAACACCCGCGCTTGCTAATTTTTCATCACTGCCAGTGTTATAGCGTAGCCCAACATTCCCCTCATAACCATTTTCTGGCATCTGTGTCGGAATTTTGCTGTCTGTGACATTGACTAAACCACCAACAGTACCAGCACCGTACAATAAAGTAGATGGTCCTTGAATAACTTCTATTTTCTTTGCTAATAATGGATCAACCGTGACCGCATGGTCGGGCGATAACGTTGAAACATCAATATTTTCAGAGGCATTTTGCAACACTTTGACTCGAGCACCATCTTGTCCTCGAATCACTGGACGACTTGAACCTGCGCCAAACTGATTGGTATGTATACCCATCTCACCAGCTAAGGCATCACCTAATGTTACACTTTTTTCAGTTAACTCTTTTTGCTCAATCACATGATCTGCGACAGCAAAATCGGCCGTATTTCGCTCTAAAGGGTGCGCTTTAATTTCAATCGTAGCAAGTTGTTGAACCTTAGCTTCCTCTTCTGCAAAGGTGGTACTGCTGGCTATTGCTAAAATAGATAAAGTCAAAATATTTTTAGAAAATGACATGCCGTGTCTCAGATCAGCTTAAATATATTTTGTTATATTATAACATTTCATTTATTTTGCAATAAAAAACATAACCACAAAAAACATTTGCTACACTGCTGATCCATTATTCAATGTTTATAACGCTCCAAGAATATGCCATTTACTCTTTCTCACGCTGTTCTTGCACCACCTCTATCAAAATTGAGTAAAGGTCATTTGCCTGTCGCAGCGCTTGCAATCGGCTGTATGACCCCAGACCTGCATCGTTTATTTACTCAAGAAACAATTGCATTAACACATCTGTGGTCTGGCATATTACTCCCCAATCTTCCGATTGGATTATTTTTTTGTCTCTTGTGGTATCTCATTTATCGACCTGTCAGTTATCGCTTTCTGGGTATAAAAGACCCCATAAAGATCAGCAATTTTGATGATGCAGTGGGCTTTATTCTTATGAATTGCTTTGCAATTATTCTGGGTACAGCGACACATTTAATCTGGGATGGATTAACCCATCTGGACTTTCGGACCTTCGCTTTTAAAGATTTACTCGCACAAGATATTTCTCTCTTTGGTTTGCATTATCCATTACATTTCATTTTGCAAATTGCTTCATCCATTCTCGCCTTACCTTTTATCTTCTGGATGTGCAAAAGCTATTACATCAAATATAAACTAGCTCAACCTGTACCGATTAAGATCAAAGGATTTATGACAACAAGCTTAATCATTTCAACGGTTACGGGATTGTTGTCAATTTGGGACTATAGTCGTCATATTTCATCAGAACTCTGGTACACCGAACGGTATTTTTTTATTGGTAAATCAATTAACGAATTTACTCAAACAGCTCTTTGTGTTTTTACAGCGGCATGTCTGTTGCTACTATTATTTGGTCGAAAAGGTCAAACAAGATCATTTTTTTAAAAAAGCGTCGCTTTAAAATTCTGTTGAAATGATTAAGACTTGAGACAATATGTTCAACAAGGCATAATCTCCCCTTCATTGGTGATGCGCTGTTTACGCATTCACCTTCTAGCCAATATAGTTTGGATAAATAATTCAATATGATGCGCACTCATTACTGTGGCTCTTTAACTGAAGCCCAAATCGATCAAACAGTTACTTTATGCGGATGGGTTCATCGTCGCCGTGACCATGGTGGTGTAATTTTCCTTGATATGCGTGACCGTGATGGTTTAGTTCAAGTCGTAATTGATCCTGATACACCAGAAGCTTTCTCAACTGCGGATAAAGCACGCTCTGAATTTGTATTAAAAATTACAGGTCGTGTACGCCGTCGCTATGAAGGTACTGAAAATGCCAACATGGTGAGTGGTCAAATCGAAGTTTTAGCGAAAGAAATCGAAGTTCTTGCTGCTTCTGAAACACCTCCATTCCCATTGAATGACGAAAATACAAATATTTCAGAAGAAATTCGTTTGAAATACCGTTTCTTGGACATTCGTCGTCCAGAAATGTTAGATCGCTTACGCTTCCGTTCTAAAGTTACAAACTTGATTCGTAACTACTTTGAAGATCACGGTTTCCTAGACGTTGAAACACCAATCTTGACTCGTGCAACTCCTGAGGGCGCACGTGACTATTTAGTACCAAGTCGTGTTTCAAATGGTAGCTTCTATGCACTTCCACAATCACCACAATTGTTCAAACAGTTGTTAATGGTGGGTGGTATCGATCGTTATTACCAAATCGCGAAATGTTTCCGTGACGAAGATCTACGTGCAGATCGTCAGCCTGAATTTACCCAAATCGACGTTGAAACATCGTTCATGAGTGACGATGACATCATGGATTTAATGGAAGGCTTAACGGTTAAAATGTTCAACGAATTATTGAATGTAAAATTCGATAAATTTGAACGTATGACCTATAACGATGCAATGCGTGATTATGCATCTGACAAACCAGATATGCGTATTCCATTGAAATTAGTTGACGTTGCAGACTTAATGCAAGACGTTGAGTTCAAAGTTTTTGCTGGTCCTGCAAAAGATCCTAAAGGTCGCATTGTCGCTTTACGTGTTCCGGGTGCTGGTTCACTCCCACGTAGTGCGATCGACGAATACACTAAATTCGTAGGCATCTACGGCGCTAAAGGCTTGGCTTACATCAAAGTCAATGAACTTGAAAAAGGCATCGAAGGTCTTCAATCTCCAATCGTTAAATTCATCGAGCCGATCGTACTCGATTTATTAAAACGTGTTGGTGCTGAAAATGGCGACATCGTATTCTTCGGTGCGGATAAAGCAAAAGTTGTAAATGATGCTATGGGCGCACTTCGTGTGAAAATCGGTCATGACTTGAATCTTTCAACTTGTGAGTGGGCACCACTTTGGGTTGTTGATTTCCCAATGTTCGAAGAAACTGATGATGGCAAATGGACTTCTGTGCATCACCCATTCACACTACCAAAATCAAGTGTTGAAGAAGTGAAGAGCAATCCAGGTGCAGCATTGTCTGTTGCATACGATATGGTACTCAATGGTACTGAGATCGGTGGTGGATCACTGCGTATTTATACCTTAGAGATGCAAAAAGCGATTTTTGAAGCTTTAGGTATTGGTGAAGAAGAAGCCGAAGAAAAATTCAGCTTCTTATTGAACGCATTACGTTATGGTGCGCCTCCACACGGTGGTTTGGCTTTTGGTCTTGACCGCTTGATCATGCTCATGACAGGCGCATCTTCGATTCGTGATGTGATTGCATTCCCGAAAACTAAGACTGCTGAATGTCCATTAACTCAAGCGCCAGCGCCTGTTGAAGCGAATCAATTACGTGACCTCGGTATTCGTTTACGTGAAAAAGCAAAAGCTGAAGAAAAGTAATTTTTTCAATTGATTGCTGAATAAGACCCTGCTTAATGCAGGGTTTTTTTATATTACATGGTTTTACTTTGCGATCATGCAGCGTAATGGCATAATAAGCTGCTTTTTTATTGAGAGGTCAGTCTTATGGCAATGCGTCCTGATGTACGTCGACACACAATTGTGATTATTGTGTTTTCACTTGCTCAATGGTTTTTTATGCGTTACATCTTGGCAAATGAACTTTTCAATATGACCACCAATCAACGTATTTTATATTTCTGCGTCAGTAGTCTTGTAGGTGCGTTATTGATTTTTGTAGCACTAATTTATATGGTGCTCAAAGGCAATACAGATAAGCAAGATTAATTGCGATGTCGTTTTACAGTATTTTACTTCGTATTCTCCCTTTAACATTTTTGCGCAGTATTGCAAAAATGACTGCCTACTTTATCAATCAAAACCCTGATAAAAGTATGCTTTGGAAAACCAGAATTAATATTGGTTTAGCCTACCCAACACTTTCTTCAGAGCAAAAAGAACAGCTTGCTCGAGAAAGTGTGACCAAGCAATGTTTGAGTTATATTGAATCAGGGAAATGCTGGGCAATGCCTCCTGAATGGAGCATTCAGCAAATTCGTACTGTGCATAATTTAGAAGTATTAACAAATGCTTTAAGTGATACGCGTGGTGCTTTGATTATTACTCCGCATTTGGGTACATGGGAAATGATGAATGCATGGGTCAATCAGTATGGTACACCTACCATTATGTACAAACCCATGAAAGATTCAGGATTTAATGCATTTGCTTTGCATGCTCGCCAACGGTTAAATGCCACCTTAGTTCCAACGGATGCAAATGGTGTAAAAGCCTTGTTTAAGAATCTAAAACAAGGTGGTTTTAGCGTAATTTTACCTGATCATGTCCCCCAACCATCAGGTGGGGTTGTTGTTCCTTTTTTTGGAATTCCCTGTTTAACCAGTACACTTGCAAGCAAAATGGCGCAAAAAACGCAATGTCGTCTGGTGGGATTAAGCTGTTTCCGTCGTGAAGATGGTGAAGGATTTGATGTGTATTGCGATGATCTGAATGATCCTGAGTTATACGATCGCGATATTGAGACCGCAACTGCGGCACTCAATAAAGCAGTTGAACAGATGATCAACCGCTTTCCTGCTGAATATATGTGGGGATATAAGCGGTTTAGGGGAATTCAATCAGTCAACGAAGATACATTTTACAAACATGGATATTGACTAAAAATATTTAAAAATTGATTTATTCAATTACTCCTTAAAATAAATTAACTGGCAATTTTATGCAAATTGCCAGATATGTAATTAATTCAAGTTATAATAGGAAGCTATCGTTTAAAATCAATTAATTCTGAGTTTAAAATCTCCCTTGAACATTCTTCCCAGGAAACTGGACGATATTGTTCACGAATTATTTTTTCTTTATCAACAATATACTCTGGATGATTGATTAAAAATAAAAACTTCTCAACCCATTGATCCAATTGATATGGGTCAGCATAATCAATCCAATTCTTACCAACCTCTGGTAAAGAACCCGCATCAGATGACAAGCAAAATTTACCGAACGATAGACTCTCAGCCACAGGTAGTCCATATCCTTCAATAAATGAGGGGTAGAGGGTAAACCAACAATATTTATATAATTGAATAAGATCAGAGTCAGATATACGATCTAAAATAAAAATTTTCTCTTTAATTCTAGAGTCATTGTCTAAACTATTTAATAATTTTTCAACTTTCCAGCCTCTTTTTCCTACAAAATAAATCCGAGGTAGATGTTGAACACCTTGTTCTAATAATTTCAAATACACTTGATAAATCAAATTATGATTTTTCCGGATTTCAATTGTAGAAACAAATAATAAATAAGGTTGACTAATTAGTTCCTGTAGTGTCTGACTTAGCGGATTTTTAATTTTCTTTGTATACAGATCACATCCTAGAGTAACGACATTCATTGGTGGCTGTTTTACCTTCATTTTTACATGATAATCTGTTAACTCTTGTTTTGTAAATTCAGAATTACAGTAAAAATAATCAACCACTTTAATTGTCTGTTTCATATAATTTGAAAATAGATTAGTATTTTGACTTAAAAAAAACTCTGGGTAGTTAATAGGTATAAGATCATGGCATAGTAGTCGCAATTGAATATTTATTTTACTCTTTACAATTCCAAATGCTCTCATTTCTCCAAAACTGAGATTTTGCCCCACTGAAACAATAGAGTCATCATTAGAGAAACAGTAATTAACTGTTCCACAATATATTTTAATTATATTAAGTCGCTTTAAAATACTTCGCTTTAATTTTGGCTTAAATGCTAACCGACCATTCAACACCACAGAATCATTCTTTAAATTATGCAGTACAACTGATAATTTTTCATTACTGATCTCAATAAAGCCTAGACACTCATCAAATGTACTGAATTTAATCGGATACCCTTGTTTAAATAATTTATAAGCATAAGTACATAGTTCATACTCTGTCCGAGCAATCCCACTAAACTTATCTACTTTTAATATATTTGAAATATTAACCCAAATCATCGAACACCTAAATTAATTACATAAAGTCTCCATTCCACTTAAAAAATGAAAACTTACTCCTTCCATCTACCTATGAATTTCAAAAAATTCCGACTAAGACGGATTATAAAAATATAAACTAAAGAAAGAAAATTTAAAATAACACCTTGATTAACAATATAACCTTTATATTTAGCATAATGATTACCAAGAATCTTCGTATGGCACTTTCCCTCTAATGCATTATATAAAAATCCAACATCAATATCATAACGCTCAAATCTAATTAAATATTTATCTTGAATATTATGAATTGCTTTCGTATAAGCAATGGGCCCAGTAACAAACAACACACCGCGTTTACCATAACTATAAAAGTTATATTTCCATGCTCTATAACCTTTAATATTATTTATAACTGTATCTAATACATATTTCATAACTGGAGAATTCCTTTCTGCAATAAGAAACCATTGCTGATACTCTCCATTTTTTATTTCTAGCTCTTCAGTCAAATATGAAAATAATCCAGCGCCTTCATTCTTTTGTCCAATACCATTTTGCCATTGTGTCACCACAAAACGATCATCAGGCTTAATAACCTCACTTAAAGGATATATACAGGTACTTTTAATATCAATATATACCCCACCCTCTCTATATAAAACCAAGTACCTAAAAAAGTCTGCTTTTGCTGCACCATAGACAGGATTAATACTTTGATAAGTTCTTAAAATTTCTTCATTAAAATTTCTTTTTATATATTCTATGATATCTTCATCTGTATAAAAACGATATTCCCAATCAGGATTTAACTTTTTTAAGTTTTCAACGACTATAGTAATCTCATTTGGTAAGTTATGATCTCTATAGGTTTGATGAATTATCTTAGGTATCACCATTTTAAGTTCTTCCATATAAATCATCAAAACGAACGATATCATCTTCCCCTAGATAACTTCCAGATTGTACTTCAATTAACTCAAGCGGCAATTTACCAGGATTTTCCAATGCATGAATTTCACCTAAAGGAATATAAACAGACTCATTTTCTGTTAATAAAAAACTTTCCGTTCCTTTATGAATTTTTGCAGTTCCACTGACTACAATCCAATGCTCAGAACGATGGTAATGCATTTGTATAGATAATTTTTGACCAGGTTTTACCGTTATACGCTTAACCTGATATCTTGATGATTGGTCAATACTATCATATTTACCCCATGGACGATAAACCTCTCTATGACGGTAATATTCACTACGATTATCATTTTTTAATTGCTCTACGATTTTTTTAATATCCTGAACTTTATTTTTATCAGCAACCAGTACAGCATCTTTTGTTTCTACAACAACAAGGTTTTCTACACCTAACAATGAAACTAGGCGACTTTCACTATAACAATAGTTATTTTGACTATGATACAAAAGCACATCACCGTCTGTTACATTACCATTATGATCTTTTGGTTTGATATCCCATAAAGCAGACCATGAACCAACATCACTCCATCCAGCCTCAAGAGGAATAACAACAGCATGTGCTGTCCTTTCCATAACAGCATAATCAATAGATTCAGAACGACATTTTTCAAATTCCATTTGATCAATTCTAATAAAATCAAGATCTAAGCATATATTTTGCATAGATAAGTTACATGCTTGAAAAATATCAGAAGCATATTTTTTTAGCTCTTCTAAATATTGCTCTGCTTCAAACATAAACATGCCACTATTCCAAAGAAATCTTTGACTTTCTAAATATGCTTGGGCAGTTGCTTGATCTGGTTTTTCTACAAATTTATCAATATTAAAACCATGTTCGATTGGTGTACCTTTTTCAATATAACCATATCCAGTTTCTACATGTGTCGGTACAATTCCAAAAGTAACCAATTTATTTTGACTTGCTAAATCAATTGCATCTTTAATACTATTTTCAAATGCGGCCTGTTCTGAAATCGCATGATCTGCTGCTAAAACGAGCATAAGTTTGTTTTCTTGTTTTTGCCTTAATAATATCGCAGCTAAGGCAATCGCTGGCGCAGTATTTTTTCCAACAGGTTCGAGTATAATTGTGGCATTAACCCCAATCTCACGCATTTGTTCTGCTGCTAAAAAGCGATGCTCTTCATTACAAATTAGGATGGGATCATCGCAATCTAAATTTTTCAAACGTAATATTGTTGACTGTAATAAAGTATAGCCATCTAAGCCAAGTTTCAAAAACTGTTTTGGGAATTGTGTTCTCGATAATGGCCATAAACGAGTTCCGCTGCCACCAGCCATAATAATCGGTTTAATTTGCTTCACTTTGCTATATCTTTAAAATATCAAACATTTAAATTTGATTTAATATGAATTACTTGCAAGAGACAAATGTCGATAAAGTTTTCTAAACACTTGTACCTCATTACACCCAACACCAATATAACAGAACATAGAGAACATACCTGATATGTTTCATATGTTCTGTTATCAAATAAAAAATTTCAGAAACATTTTCATCAATTCAATAATAAAAGCCATAATACGCTACTTTTACTCAGGAAGATGATTAACAAACTGATTAATACTTGAAAAGATTCATCTTACCGCCTTCACCTCTCTCTTTCACTATCAATTTACTCATCTATTGTTAAGAAATGTCCAATAATGAACCTTCCAGATACATGCCTTTTTCATAATAATGACTCAGGATTTTCCTTTCTTTTCCTGCAAGTTTAATCAGCTTTGGCATTTGCTGAGGTGGATAATTGATTGCCATATCGATCAGCACTTTTTCTTTCACCCATTGGTGCTTTACCTGAAAATACAGCGCATTTTGATCACAGTTAATTAAGCACATACTCGGCAAATGACGACGCATCACTTTCTGACAGGCCACATAAGCCACCAGATATTCCAAACGACCAATCTGTTGAAACAAATCTTGATAGTCAGGCTCGGTTTCCTTAAGCTGCTGCAGATAGACTTTAGGTGTGCTCTCAATCGCTTTCACCAGTTCATCAAACCATTCTTTAAAGAAAATATTTTTCTCTGCGCTAGCCAGTAACCAATTCTCTAAGACGGGAAAATCTTTGAGTGTTGTATTCTTGGCACGGTAATAGGCAAAGCTGTTGGTATGATTCTTCGCAATCAGTTCCTGAATCCAGTCTAAGCTTTCATAAACAAGGATGCTTGCATCCAACCAAATTCCTCCATGCTGATAAATCAGTTCAAAACGGAGCAAATCGGCCTTTTGCTGCGGTGTTGCCTTTGGAAAACGACCAAAATCAATATCACAAAAGTTTTTCACTGTATCTGGCGTGAGAAAATAAACCTCATAATCTGGATTGGTCTTTTTAACTTGCTCAACACATTTTTCGACAAAGCCTGAAAGTGAACCTTCCCAATACATCCAAATTTTTTTAGGAATTACAGTATTCTGCACAATCGGATTAAGTACAATCAGATCTGCTTCATTGTCTATCGCTTCGTTTACCCTTCTCTGTTTATTCGAGTACATCATATAAAATTTTAACAGATAGAATATTTTTTTAAATATTTTCATATTGGGAACTCAGCTAAAACTAAATCACTTGTGTATTTCATTTCACGCCAGTGATTTGCATAGACCATTTACATTAAAAGAAAAGATGCTTAAAAGCATAAAAACGGTCACGCCACATTCGCTTCTGTTTCTTTAAACCATGAGACGAATCGCGTTTTTCCAAGTCTTTACGCTGAATACCTTGTGTTGCAACTGTACCCAAAATATCACTGTCCAATCCAGCAGGTTTAACAAAAGGCTGCCAAACACCGAGGCCTTTTCCATTCTTGCTGAGCCAGCCTTGGAAAAAGATATCGACAGGCACATGTATTTGTTTGCCAAGTTTTACAAACTCTTCCGCCCCTTTACGCGACCAAAGCAGCCCAACCCCTCGGATGGGGAAATAATAAGCATGCCAAAGGTTGTAATGATCCATCTGCACAATATCTTTGGCGAGCTTTTTCTTTTTCGCTGCCATATTGACCACATACCAATCTAATTCTTTATGTTGATCCAAATAATTCAGTAACGACTCAAGATTCTGCTTAAAGTTAGGTAAAACCTGAATATCATCTTCTAAAACCACTAAATAGTCGGCATCAGTTTCCAGAAACTTTTCCGCACAACCATAATGACTCAGATAACATCCCAACTCTGAATTCATCAGGCTACGCCCTAAAATTCGTTGAGCTTCGGCATCATCATATTGCTTGAACTCAGATAAGGCCTTACCACGCCCATCATAGGCCGAAAACCGGCTAAATGGCCATCCCTGTTGCTGTAATTGTGCGGTCGCACTGGCTAGACGCTGATCACTGCCATCAAGGTTAATTAGATAAGTTTCAACTTTCATCATTTATCCTTTGGCCGTTTCAGCCAATAAAACGTTGGGTATATAGCCTGCCAATTTTTGATTTAAAGCGACATAAATTTCTGCCGCTGCCAAATCACTCAATTGATCCAGACTTTGCATACACCCATATTTAATCTGTTCATTACCTAAACTTTGCAAGAAGCTACTTAAACTGCTTTCATGTTTCAAATAGGCAATCTCAAGGTCAGGCTTTAACAAGGCCTCATCCTTTTGAATTTTCAAATGATTCATCAATGAAATCGGATTGATTTGTTCGACACTGCGGAACTTATACTGAATCTGTTTTTCTAGAAACTTAGGATGAGCAAGTAAATAGTCTTGTAATATTTTACGGTCAACTACATGTGGATAATGATGAATCTCAAAAAACTTTTTAAATCCAAGCATATCTGCACCTAACATTTGCGCAATCATATGTTTAGGTTGTATCGGCTTATTAAAATATTGATTTAAAATCTGACGATACCAAAGCTTGGCCTTAAGCACAAAACTGCTTTGCCAATGCCCGTAAATCACCATTTTCTGATCAACAATAATATCTTCTAATTGCGCTGGCGCGTTAAAAAAGAAATCATCATTCAAATAGAAAAAGTAATCAGATACGCCCCGAATATTCCAGAGCATGGTTTCAATCGAACGTGTATTGAAAGTCGGTAAGTATTGCTCATAACCCGCAAAAATTTCACGGTGATCGACAATCCGAATTTTACCTGCCTCACAAATCCCATCCTGAACAAATTCATCAATCCATTGCGGTTGCTGACCATCTGTCACAATATAGATATGTCGACAAAATGGGACATATTTTAAAATAGATGCAACGTTATAGTAAATTTCATGGTTGCTGGCAAAACGGGTATCACTAACGGCATCAGAAGCTTGTGTTTTGCCCTGATACTGCATACGCTTCTGTTTTAACTTCGGATCATTGCCATCCACCCAAGCAATCACCACATCAACCGGTTGCATCATTTCACTCATCAATTCACTCTTAAACGATCCGAAAGCCTGAAAATACGGCCAAACATGTTTAATCTAGGTGCATATGATAACACCACTGATCTGTTCACAGTCAGTCTCTTTTCGTAATAGCGGGCCTATTGATTGTGCAATCATTCCATATAAATCAATATATTATAATTGTTTAAATTTTAATATCGATGATCTAATCAGCAGATATATAATTCCACCTTGTTTAGTGACTTGATTAACCTCAACTTAACCCCTGACAATCCCTAACAAAATCAAACCTTTTGGAATCATTTCACACCTAAAAACACCACATTTTTATTAGACGAATTTAGGTATTTTTATTATAATTACAGGTTACTTTGACGGGATTTAATCTTTTGACTGATGATTTATAACTACTTTGAGTATCAAGCAAAAATAATTAGAACTAAATTTGTTTCAGATAAAGCGTATCTCACTAAACGGTTTATCTGCAAATTAGGTTATACCCCTGATTTTTGCTCGCCAAAAAGCTTCAATGAAAAAGTCACTGCCCGAATGATTTTTGAGCGGAGCCCCCTGTTCACAAAATTAGCAGATAAATGTGCAGTCAGACAGCTGGTTTCGACAAAGGTTGGTGATGCCTATTTTGTTCCATTGATTGGCATTTACAAATGCATTGATGAGATTGATTTTAACCAGTTACCCAATCAATTTGTTTTAAAATGTACCCATGACAGTGGCAGCGCCATGGTCTGTCGCGATAAAAGCAAGTTTAATGTCGAAGCAGCAACAGCTAAAATCAAAAATCATCTCAAAATGAATATGTATTTTAGAAAGCGTGAATGGCACTACAAAGATATTTGCCCTAAAGTACTGGTTGAAGAATATGTAGAACTCTATGTCGACCCTGCCAGTCAATCCGCCATTACCACGTGTCGTGTACATTGTTTTGAAGGCCGACCAGAATATCTGGAAATTGATGTCCAAGATGCTCAGGGCAATGACTATTCAAATATGTATGATACACAATGGCAGTTACAGCCATTTCGAGTCGATCTTAAAGATAATTCACCCACCCCACTGGCAAAGCCTCAACAATTGAAAGACATCCTTGAGCTATCTACAAAACTTTGTTTTTCCTATGGGTATAGTCGGGTAGACTTCTTACTATCGCAAGATCATGTGTATTTTAGTGAAATTACCCTCACACCAAATGCAGGACGAATGGTCATTACCCCAGTCGAATGGGATTTAAAATTAGGTGCATTGTGGCTATCCTATTAGCCGTCCATCATGTATGTCGAATCTGTTAGGTACTTATGAAAATAGCGATTGCTGGAACAGGATATGTCGGGTTGTCAAATGCAATGCTATTTGCACAACACCATGAAACCATCGCCCTAGATATCCTACAAACTAAAGTAGATTTACTGAACAACCAAGTATCACCGATTCAAGATCATGATATTTCACTTTTTTTAAAAGAAAAAAAGCTCAATTTCACAGCGACGACAGACAAGCAGCTGGCTTTTCAAAATGCTGATTTTATTATTATTGCCACACCAACTGACTATGACCCTCAAACCAACTACTTTAATACGCAAAGTGTAGAAAGCGTCATTCAGGACGTTCTCGCAATTAACCCCAATGCGACCATGATCGTCAAATCAACGGTTCCTGTGGGTTTTACTGAACATGTGAAAAAAAAATATCAAACGCAAAATATTATTTTCTCTCCTGAATTTCTGCGCGAAGGGAAAGCATTACACGACAATCTCTATCCTTCTCGTATAATTGTAGGAGAGCTATCTGAACGTGCGCAGCAATTTGCAGATTTACTGGTAGAAGGTGCGATCAAGCAGGATATTCCTGTCTTGCTGACCCATTCAACTGAAGCCGAAGCGATTAAACTGTTCGCCAATACCTATTTGGCAATGCGGGTGGCCTTCTTCAATGAGTTGGATACTTATGCACAAAGCTTTGGCCTAGATACCAAACAAGTGATTGATGGTGTCTGTCTAGACCCACGTATTGGCAGTCATTATAACAATCCATCTTTTGGCTACGGCGGCTATTGCCTACCGAAAGATACCAAACAGTTATTGGCCAACTATAACAACGTCCCAAGCAATCTGATTAAAGCAATTGTGGATGCCAATCGCACCCGTAAAGATTTTATTGCCGATTCGATTCTGGCAAGAAACCCTAGCACAGTGGGAATCTATCGTCTGGTGATGAAAAGCGGCTCAGATAATTTCCGCGCCTCAGCCATTCAGGGCGTGATGAAGCGGTTAAAAGCCAAAGGTCTGGAAATCATTATCTACGAACCAACCTTTCATGAAGACACCTTCTTTAATTCTAAAGTCACTCAAGATCTAAATGAGTTCAAACAATCGTGTGATGTGATTATTGCCAATCGCCTTTCCAATGAATTGCTAGATGTACAAGATAAAGTTTATACCCGAGATATTTTTGGAGGCGATGAATGAAAGTTCTAGTCACAGGTGCTGCTGGATTCATCGGCTTTAGTGTTGCAAAAAAACTGCTGGAACGCGGCGATGATGTGGTCGGTTTTGATAATTTTAATAATTATTATGATCCATCCTTGAAAGAAGCACGTGTCGAGCAACTACAACTGCTAGCTAAACGCAACGATACAGGCAGCTTCACTCTAATCCGTGACAATCTCGCCAATAAAGCAGTGGTGGATCAATGCTTCCAAGATCATAGTTTTGATCGTGTAATTCATTTGGCTGCGCAGGCCGGTGTACGCTATTCGCTTGAAAATCCACATAGCTATGTGGAGAGCAACCTGATTGCGTTTACTAATATTCTGGAAGCTTGTCGTTACGCCGAAACACCTCACCTAACCTATGCAAGCACCAGTAGTGTCTATGGCGCCAACACCAGCATGCCTTTTAGCGAACAGCACGGCGTCGATCATCCACTACAATTCTATGCTGCAACCAAACGCGCCAATGAATTAATGGCACATAGCTATAGTCATTTATTTAAATTACCAACCACAGGCTTACGCTTCTTTACTGTCTATGGACCGTGGACACGCCCAGATATGGCCTTGTTTAAGTTCACTAAGAACATTTTTGAAGGCAAACCGATTCCTGTGTTTAATCATGGCAATCACACTCGCGACTTCACCTATATCGATGATATTGTTGAAGGGATTATCCGTACCAGCGACAAGATTGCGACACCTGATGAGACTTGGGACAGCAATACTCCAAATCCATCCACAAGTAATGCCCCATTTAGAATTTTCAATATTGGCAATAACCGTACAGTAAAACTGATTGAATATATTCAGGCCATTGAAAAAGCAGCAGGTAAAGAAGCGATTTTAGATTTTCTTCCCCTGCAGCCAGGTGATGTACCAGATACCTTTGCCGATAGCTCTGCGCTAGAAAACTATGTTGACTATAAACCAGCGACTTCGGTGGTCGATGGAGTGAAAAACTTTGTTGATTGGTATCGCCAATATCATAATATTTAATAACCCTTAAAATAAAAAATCAGGCATTCCGCCTGATTTTTTTATTTTATGCATCCCTTCATTTTCAGGATGAATAACACTTGGATTACTGCCAAGACTCTTTAATCCAATCCGATGGCAACACATAACGATACCATTTACCACCGCCACCACTAATCGCATCAGGTGGGTTAATCTCACCATGGAAAATAATGATTTTCGCGTCTTTGGGTTTTACGGGTGGCTGGAAATAAGCGAAAGGAACTTTTCTTAAGCAATGGTATTTATAGCTCTTACACCAGTCTTTATTCCAATAGCTCAATTTACCTTCTTTATGTACAAACCAAGACAGGTACTCTTGTTCATTACGGAACTTTTGACTTATCTCATTAAAGTTTGCACGGAAGTACGGCAAAATATCGGGGAAAGCCCCGAGTTTAAAACGATAGACCGAACTATTGCCTGTGATGCGCCAAGGACGTTTCCAATCGTGAATCACCAAGAACTCCCCTTCCGCTTGGAAGAAGCAGTCAATATTATCAATGATGACCACATCCAGATCAAGAAACAGCGCATTGCCTTTTAAGCCATAGAGATCAGGTTCAAAAGTCGACAGTTTATTCCAACCACGCTCAGGGCTGCCTGCGGGTAAATCAAGAGATGGAATAGGAAAACATTGAACATTCGGGTCAATACCTTCGGTACGATCGGTCAAGCACACCATTTTAAAAGGTAAAGTCAAATGACGTTTGACCATGTTATACAAACGGTTGACGTACTCAGCACCATACTTGGTTCCCCACTTCATGCACAAGATCACATTGTCTTCATGAGTTGCCGAATTTTGTTGAATATCTACCATCTGATAACCTTAAATGCTTGAGATACGAGGCTCCACTTTGTCCAAAAAAACAAAAGTGTTCAATCATATACACTGAATATACGCTCATCTTAGCATAGAGCGGATTGTTTTTTTTAGTATTAATTCGTCAATAAAAAAAGCGAAGCCTGAGCTTCGCTTAATTGATCTGGTTTGATCTTATTTCACATAAGTCAACCAATGTGCATATTTATCGTTACGACCTTGTACTGCATCAAAGAAGGTTTTTTGAATAACAGTGGTAATCGGCCCACGTGAACCACAACCGATTTCACGGTCATCATATTCACGAATTGGCGTTACTTCCGCAGCAGTACCGGTAAAGAATGCTTCATCAGCGATGTAAAACTCATCACGTGTGATACGACGCTCAACCACTTCATAACCAAGGTCTTTGGCAATGGTAATTACGGTTTGACGGGTAATCCCTTCTAACGCACCACCTGCCAAGTCAGGTGTATGCAAAACACCATCTTTGATCAAGAATACGTTTTCACCTGCACCTTGACAAACAAAGCCTTGAGGGTCAAGTAACATTGCTTCGTCATAACCTGAACGCGCTACTTCTTGGTGCGCTAAAATCGATACGGTATAGTTACCACATGCTTTTGCTTTACACATCGTCACGTTTGGATGGTGGTGCGTAAATGATGACGTTTTAACACGAATACCACGTGCCATCGCTTCTTCACCAAGATATGCACCCCATGACCAAGCCGCTACAGCAGCATGGATGGTATTATCTGTTGCAGCAATTCCTAGTTTCTCAGAGCCAATCCAAATGAGAGGACGTAAATAAGCTGAAACCAATTTATTTTCACGCACGACATCAATCTGTGCCTGCTCTAAAGTCGCTTGATCAAATGGTACATTCATTTGATAAATTTTTGCTGAATTTAATAAGCGTTTAGTGTGATCTTGCAAACGGAAGATTGCTGTACCATTTGGGGTTTCATAAGCACGGACGCCTTCAAAAACACCCATACTGTAATGTAATGTGTGTGTTAAGACGTGAATTTTTGCATCACGCCAATCAACTAATTTTCCATCTTGCCAAATAAAACCATCACGATCAGCCAAATTCATGGCACATACTCCAAATTTTTACACAATCATTCACTTTCCAATGCTATTGCAGTTGGATCAATTAACCTTTGCCATAACTTGCAAACGATCTCTCGGGTATCGTGCCAATCCGCAGCATTGACTTGCATAGATTGATTTGCAAGCGCTAAACGGTGGCTCTCAGCTCGTTCACGGAGATAAGCATGGATGAGTGCTGTGGCATCTTCACTGGATAAGCAGCCTGCTCGAGCAGCATCTTCAAGAATTCTTACGTTATCAGAATAATGGGCAAGATCTGGATTCGTCCCGCCCCATGCAAGCACTGCATACTGTGCCATAAATTCGATGTCAACGATACCACCTGCATCCTGTTTTAAATGAAAAATGCCATGTTTTTTTTGTTCAGAAGATGATCCCAAATGGTCTTTCATTTTTTGACGCATTTTCAACACTTCTTCACGCACAACATTTTCATCTCGTTTTTGAGTCAAAATCTGACAACGAATCTGCTCAAATAGCTGACACAAATTTACATCACCCGCAATCGAACGGGCGCGCACTAAAGCTTGATGTTCCCAAAGCCACGCACTTTTTTGTTGATATTGCTCATACGCTTTTAAGCTGGTGACTAACATCCCCGCCTCACCCGATGGACGTAAGCGTGTATCAATTTCATAAACACGCCCATCTAAGGTTTGCGTCGTCATTAAAGACATAAACTTTTGTGCCACACGAATTGCAAACTCAGCCCCGCTAATGCCTTTACGACCATCAGTTTCACTATGTTCTTCAAAAGCATGGATAAAAACGAGATCTAGGTCTGAACCATAACCCAATTCAATTCCACCAAGCTTGCCATATCCAATCACAGCAAAACCTTTGTTATCCAAACTACAACGCTGACCATTATTGCCTAAAGGATAACCATGGCGCTCAGCAACCGCTTCATAAGCTAAATTAAGAGTCGCTTGGACGCTAACTTCAGCAATATCCGTCAATGCATCTGACACTTTCATTAATGGACTTTCAGCTAAGACATCGCTTGCAGCAACAGTTAAAACATTGCTCTTCTTAAATAGACGTAAAACGCGCATTTGATCTTCAACTTGATCAATTTCGATGCGTAATAATTGTTGACGTAGTGAATCTTCTAGATCTTTACGCTGCGGTAAACCAAAATCCATAGAAAGGAATTCATCTAACAGGACTGGATATTGTGCTAACTCTTCACAAATCCACGGACTAACCGTCGCCATCTTAACTAATCGTTGTAAAGCACCACGGCTTTCCATGAGCATAACCAAATACACAGTACGGCGAAGTACAGATTCAACCAAAGGCATTAATCGCAATAAAGCGACTTGTGGCTGATCTGACTGTAAAATCGCTTCGATCAAGTGTGGCCAAAATTTCTTTAAGCGCTCTAAAGCACTCGCTGGAATTTTTCTTAGTGCTTGTCCATGCCAAAAGTTTTGAATTAGATTCTTTGCACCATCATCCAATACAGTATTCAGTTTTTGCTCAAGCTGAACAAAGTCATCTACAGGCTCAGCAAATTCCTTTTCCTGAATAAGTTGTTTAAACTGAACTTTAACTTTGTCGCGTTTTTGATTCAAAACCGCTAAGAAAGCAGACCAATCGTTAAATCCTAACGTATCTAACATACGTTGTCTTAATTCAGGCTCAGTCGGCAGAGATTGGGTTTGCTGGTCATTGAGTGCTTGAATCGCGTGCTCAATCCGTCTTAGAAATAAATAAGCATCTTCAAGATCAATTACAGCCTGTTGATCAAGTAATTCAGCATTTCCCAAATGATGTAGACTTACCAAACATTGACGATCTTGTAATTCACGTTTCGAGCCTCCGTAAATTAACTGAAAAACTTGAACAATAAATTCAATTTCACGGATGCCACCCGCACCCAATTTAATATCATCTTCAATATTACGACGCATGACTTCACGTTCAATCATCGCTTTCATTTCACGCATCGCAGCGAAAGCAGAATAATCGACATAACGGCGAAAAACGAATGGACGCGACATTTCCATGAGTTCTGCGCCAGCTTTCTCACCTGTAATCACACGTGCTTTAATCCAAGCATAGCGTTCCCATTCACGCCCATGCTGACTTAAATATTTTTCTAACCCGCTGTGACTAATCGCCAAAGCTGAACCATCACCCCACGGACGTAAGCGCATATCGACACGGAATACAAAACCATCTGCAGTAATATGATCAAGCAGATAAATCAGTTTCTGCCCCCATAGAATGCAGAACTGCTGTACATCTATACATTTACGCCCATTGGTTTCACCTTGCTCATCGAAGGCAAAAATTAGATCAATATCACTAGAAAGGTTAAGTTCTTGCGCACCAAGTTTCCCCATTCCAATCACGATCAAATCTTGTAAATGACCTGAATAACCAATCGGTTCGCCATGTTTGGCTAAAAGGGGCAGTAATGCAAAAGCTTTTGCAGCACAAATACTGGCATCAGCAAAATCTGAAAGTTCACGTGTCAGCGTCACCACATTGGTAAGTTGATTAGCATCTTGCCAAATCCAACGAAACATCAACTTTGCACGCAAGACTCGTAATGCTTTCATCCAAGCGTGCTCATCTATTACATCGGCAACAGCTTGTTGAACTTTTTCATGAATACTTTCAGTAGAAAGTGATTGGAGAAATTGATCTTCGCAATAATCTTGTTCTAATTGTATTTGATATAAATTTAAAACTTGTTCAGCATATTGACTGGCAACTAAAGTTTTCTGTAGCTGTTCCGCATTCATATAAAAAGGCTCGGCTAATCTCGTATCATCTAGGATTAGTTATATCAGTTACACGCTTATCTTTAAAATCTCTTTAGGCTAATTTCGCTTTAGTTTTATGCTGTTCTACACATAAATCTATTGGTTCATTTGCAGCAGGCAATACAACTTTAAAGATTGTGCCCTCACCCTCATTCGAGCTAACACTAATTTCACCATGATTTAGATCAACGAATCGTTTACACAATGTTAGCCCTAGCCCTGCCCCTTTTTCACCTGCAGTACCTTTAAAACTGACCGTGATTCTCGGCTGAAATAGCGTTTCAATCTGCTCAAGGGTCATCCCCAAGCCAGTATCTTTAATATAAATTTCAACAAAGTTACCTTGAGTTTGGGCTTGAATAAAGACTTTGCCAGAACCATCAATATCAGTAAATTTCAGCGCATTGGATACTAAATTCTGAATCACGGAAGTGATCATATTCATATCAGCATAAACTTTAAGATTTTCATCCACTTCATTAATCAACTGGATATTTTTCTTGATCGCCAGTGTTTTTAAGACATCTGTAACAATATTGGTAATCTGTCTTAGCTTAAAACTAATCGGGTGGTAAACAAAGCGCCCACCTTCAGCCATCGACCAATTTAATAAACTTTCCAACAAGTTATAGGTCGACTGAGAGGTATCGTAAAGATAGTCCGCGATATTCTGAATGCTAGATTCATCTAAAGTGTCACGCTCTTTTGCCAATATTTCAGAGAAACCTAATAGACCATGAAATGGTGCTCGTAGATCATGAGATATAATCGAAAAGAATTTAGTTTTACTAAAGTTTAATGCGGCTTCTTGCTCGTATAATTCTTTCAGCTCGTCATGATTGACCTTTAACTCCAGTTTCTGCATAAAACTCATACAGTGCTCTTGAAGTAATTGTTTTTGTAATTCGCTGAAATCTTGTGCAACATCATCAAATAAAACCAGATATCCCAATGAAGTTTGATCTGGATGCCTTAAATGTATTGCAATTGCAGTTTGTATTTTACGTTTGAATGGCGCTAGAAAAGCCAATAAACTCTGATATTGAGGGTGTTGTTGATCGATCAAATCACCATTTACAAATAGTGTATTTAGACTTTTACTAATTTTTGAAATATCAATTACTTGTAACTTTTCTGCGCAACACTGCCAAAGATAGGGTTCCTGATGAAATGCGAGCAAAGCAGTATCGGCTTGCATCAATTTACGGTTAAACTGTAAAAATTGTTCAAGTAAATTTTGCTCAGAATTCAAGCCCAAAGAAAGCGAAATTTTACAAGCACTTAACTTATCGGCTTGCTGTAATTCTAATAATTGAATAGCCATGCCCGCCTCTCGTGTATTATCATTATACGGTTATTTACGAATCACTAAGAAAAAATGTCAAAACCATCACTTACTATTAACAAACTTTAACATAAAAGGCAATTCATGATTGAACCAATTCGCAACAAAACGTGAACTTTCATGAAATTTAAACTTAAATGAATTCCTCAGAAAGTCTAATTTTTAGAAATTTGGTGAACTTTCAAATCTGCATATATCTCAATCAATACATTCACACTCAGCAATAATATTCCTGAAATAAAAGCAGCTAAGATTCAAACAATAAACGTCATCACTGTTCCTATTAAAAGGAGCCAAGCCCCAACATTAAAGCTCTTTAGAAACAATTATGATGTAAAAGTATTTAAATAACTCAAAATTATAAGCATTAAAAAACCCCAAGCCTTTAATACCAGCTTGGGGTCTTTGAATCTTGGTCCCGAGGGTCGGACTCGAACCGACACGTCATCTCTGACAGCGGATTTTGAGTCCGCCGCGTCTACCAATTTCACCACCTCGGGAAGAGTGCGATGCTTCGTGTTGCGTATCATAACCTGTTTGATTTTATTGTCAAACACTAACTATCGCTTATTGCTCACTTTTGAATCATTCAGATATTTTTATGCTTATAAACACGTGAACTCAGCGAGAAAACACAAAAAAGACTATACTACACCCAATTTTTTGCAATGTTTTAGATGTATGCAACTCTCCGACTTTTCGTTTGATCTCCCTGATGAACTTATTGCTCGCTACCCACTAGATAGTCGTAGCGCATCTCGCCTACTCCATATCGATGCTCAAGGTCAGTATCACGATTATGTTTTCACCGATATTCTTGATTTACTAGAAGAAGGTGATTTGCTAGTACTGAATGATACTAAAGTCATGAAAGCACGCTTAAAAGGCAAACGCGCTACAGGTGGCGCAATCGAAGTACTGGTTGAGCGCATGCTGGACACCCACACCGCACATTGCCATATCAAATCAAGTAACTCACCTAAAGCAGGCGCAGAACTGTATATCGGTGAAGATGCTGTTCCTGTCACGGTACAAGGTCGCCATGAAAATCTGTTTGTGGTGAAGTTTTCACAACCGATTTTGTCGGTACTGGATCAATACGGTCAACTCCCTATTCCACCATATTTCAACCGTGAAGCCGAAGACATTGATACAGATCGTTATCAAACTGTATTCCACGACCCTGAAAAAATTGCAAGTGTGGCAGCGCCGACAGCAAGCCTACATTTCGACCAAGGCTTATTAGAAAAATTAGCCGCTAAAGGCGTGCAAAAGACTTTTGTGACCTTACACGTAGGTGCAGGCACCTTTATGCCTGTACGTACCACCGACATCACCAATCATATTATGCACAGTGAATGGTGTGATGTGCCGCAAGCCACAATTGATCTAATTTTAGAAACTAAAGCTCGTGGTAATAAAGTCATTGCTGTTGGAACGACTGCGACTCGTGCCTTAGAGAGTGCTGCGCAAGCTAATCAAGGTAAAATTGCGGCTTGGACAGGTGATACGCAAATCTTTATCTATCCAGGTTATCAATTCTGTATCGTAGATCGTTTGATTACTAATTTCCATTTACCAGAATCAACTTTGCTGATGCTAGTTTCTGCATTATCAAATCGAGACCACATTTTAGCGGCTTATCAACATGCTGTTGAACAACGCTATCGTTTCTTTAGCTATGGTGATGCTATGCTAGTGGATCAATTAAACAACTGATTTAAATAGAACGATGCCGATCGATACTGTAGAACAAGCCTTACATATAAGACGAAAAAAAAATGCGCAGGTTTTCCGCAATATTGCTCGGCTTTGGGATATAGGGCAAAAATCACATAGTGATCAAGATTTGCTGGATGCTTTACATCCGTGGCGTGATGATCATAGCTTATGCTTTTTTAATGTATTGCCTTTTATTTTAGGCATTGTGAGCGTCTGCACATTAGTATTTGGCTATTTTTTTCACCCACATATTCAGTATATCTTTAGCCTTCTCGCTGCTTTTTTGACTGGCTTTTTAGCATATTTACTGTATGAGCCGAAAGAGCCACTCACACAGGTCATTACATATCTCGAACAACGCATGACCGTCTTACGTTATGGTCTGCAATTTCAACAGCTACCCGCTTATTTACCCATTCAAGCACAGCCATTATTGGTGATCAGTAGATTGAAGCAATTTTTCCCATTATTTAATCGTGGCACTGAATCTAACGAAATCACCCAATATGCTTCAACTACATGGCATGATGGTACGACAGAACATCAAGTTTTATTGTTTCAATATCACTATGTCAGTGAACTACCCATTTTTCAGGAAGAAAATAACAATCAGAAAATTGCCAAAGAAATTCACAAAGATCTATGGGGCGCTTTTATTTTTCAAATGCCTGCTTCAGGAATAGCGGTCAGCAATAAACGTTCTCGTTTTTTTGAACCATATACAAGTTCATGGCAAAGCAGCGATATTTTAATTAACCAAGAGTTAAATATTTTTGGGGTCGATCAACATCAATTAGCAAAAGAAATTAGTCCCAGCCTGACCTTAAAGCTACATGATTTTTTTCAACATTTTACTGGTGATTTAATTTATCATCATGAAGAGCAAATTTTGTGTTACCTCGGCGAACAAAACCTTTTCCAAACCGCCAGTAAACGCAGTGAAATCCATGATATTTCAGCATTACGTGGACATTTACGTACCATGACCATGCCGCAATATCAAAATTTTCAACAATTGATGCTTAATTTAATTCAATAAATCCTCCGTCTCTCTTTGAGAGAGGGCTTAGGAAAAACATAATAAGGGGAATGACGATGACCGGTTTACTCATATTCTTGGGAATTTTTGTTGTGATCGTTGTATGGGCGATTTACACACGTAACAATATTGTTCGTTATTTTAATGCGACTAAACGTGCTTGGTCAGAAGTTGCTAACTTTGAGCGTCAAAAAGTAAAGACTTTAGAAGCATTGGAAGCAACATTAGATCAATATACTCAGTTTGAAAAATCAACTTTGGAAAAAGTGACTGAATTACGCCAACAAATTCTGAATCTGAATGTCAATGATACCGATATTTCTCAATTACAACAGATTGAGAAAATGAGTAAAGAACTGATTCGTAGCCTCAATGTGGTAGTGGAAAATTATCCCGAGCTGAAAGCTGATGCACTTTATAGCAAGATGATGGATGATATTCAGGAACAAAATGAGAATGTGGGTGCGGCAATCACGATATTCAATCGTAACGTAGAATTGTTTAATAACCAGATCGAGGTGTTCCCCAACAACCTGATCAATACCCTCACCTTATCCAAGAAAGCCATTCGCCCGTTTAAGGATAATCTTGCAACTGAAAATTTTGACTATAAACCGAATTTTTAAAATTTATTTTTACTTGAATATAAGTCAATCTAAGCTTTATCTTGATTGGCTTTTTTATTTTTTAACTTACGCTACATTTAGTAGTAGAACTACACGCCATAATCAAGGAAAATAGCCGCTTTTGATCAGCGAACTGTTTTTTCGCCTTGATGGATGTGTCATGAAATTTGAAAAATTAGGTCAGTCGGGTCGTGCCCGTCGTGGTCGACTTACGTTAGAGCATGGTGTGGTTGAAACACCTGTGTTTATGCCTGTCGGTACTTACGGTACAGTGAAAGGCATGTTACCTCGTGATATTGAAGAAATTCAGGCACAGATTATTTTAGGTAACACCTTCCATTTATATTTACGTCCTGGCTTGGAAGTGATTAAAGAACACGGTGGTCTACATGAGTTTATCCAATGGGATAAACCAATTTTGACCGACTCAGGTGGTTTCCAAGTATTTAGCTTAGGCGCAATGCGCAAAATTAAAGAAGAAGGTGTAACTTTCCGTTCTCCTATTGACGGCTCAAAGGTGTTTTTGTCTCCAGAAATTTCAATGGAGATCCAACATGTACTGAATTCAGATATCGTGATGATCTTTGATGAATGTACCCCTTACCCTGCAACACATGAAGAAGCGCAAAAATCTTTGCAACTGTCTTTGCGTTGGGCTAAACGCTGTAAAACCCACCACCATGATGAGCTTAAGAATAAAAATGCCTTATTCGGTATTATTCAAGGCGGTATGTATGAAGATCTCCGTAATGAATCACTTAAAGGTTTATTAGAAGTTGGCTTTGATGGTTATGCAATTGGTGGTTTATCAGTTGGTGAACCAAAAGAAGAAATGATCAAGGTGCTTGATTATTTACCAAACAAAATGCCACAGGACAAACCACGTTATTTGATGGGTGTTGGTAAACCAGAAGACATCGTTGAGGCAGTTCGCCGTGGTGTCGATATGTTTGACTGCGTCATGCCAACCCGTAATGCACGTAATGGTCATTATTTTGTCACTGATGGTCTGGTAAGAATTCGTAATAGTAAATACCGTCATGATAAAGGACCTTTAGATCCACATTGTGATTGTTACACTTGTAAAAACTTCACCCGTGCCTATTTATATCATTTAGAGAAATGCGGAGAAATGTTGGCATCGATGCTCGGCACCATTCATAACTTGCGTTATTACCAAAGACTGACACAAGGGATGCGTGATGCATTGGATAACGGTACATTTGACGAATATGTTCAGGACTTTTATGCACGTCGTGGTCTAGAAGTTCCCGCTTGTCCTGAAGACTAATGTGAATGAATTGCATCAAGATTTGCGCCTGACCGCAAGACAAGGTACATTGCAAAACGAATTGGAATTTTATTATTAATTTTTGACTTTTTTATTTTAGGAAATCGAAATGAGCTTTTTAATTTCTACTGCTCACGCTGCTCCAGCGGCTGCACAAGGCCCTAGCCTGATGGCAAACTTGTTGATGATTGCTGTATTTATCGGGATCTTCTACTTCTTGATTTGGAGACCTCAAGCAAAACGTGCTAAAGAGCATCGTTCGTTAATCGAAAGCTTAGGTGTGGGCAGTGAAATCGTATTTGCAGGCGGTTTGATGGGAAAAATCACCAAACTTGATGGTGACTTTGCAGTAGTTGAACTCAGCCGTGGTGTCGATGTAAAAATTCAACGTGCGAGTGTCATTTCAGTATTACCTGAAGGCACACTAAATAACCTTTAATCATAAGATAGTCGTGCCTCAGCACGACTTTTTCATTTAAGAAGAAAGCGAATGCGTTACCCTGCATGGAAATATTTACTGATCCTTGTAGTACTTGTGATCAGTACGTTATATGCACTTCCTAGTTTGTATCCAGATGAACCTGCTGTCCAAATTTCAGGCGCTAAAGCAGGCACAAAAATAGATCAAACCATTGTGCAAAAAGCGGAGCAGATTTTAAAAACTGCCAACATTAGCAGTCACGACAATAGCTTCACCAATAATGCGGCATTATTACGATTAAACTCTTCAGAAGCACAGTTAAAAGCCAAAGAAGTGTTGCGCCGTGACTTAGGTGATGACTATGTGGTTGCACTCAACCTTGCACCAACAACACCAGAATGGTTGCGAAAGATTGGGGCTAAACCGATGAAACTCGGTTTGGACTTACGTGGCGGTGTACATTTCTTGCTTGAAGTCGACATGGATAAAGCAATTGGTCAGCGTATGGAAACATCTGCGACTGATTTGCGTCGTCAATTTCGTGACAACAAAATTAAATTTAATAACCTTGCTTTAAGTAATAACACCATTACGATCCAATTTGCTGACAATACAGATCGTGATACCGCGGCAGATTTTTTACGTCGTAACGGTAATGAGTTTACTCAACAAGCCATTGCAACGACATCTGGCGCGACCCTAAAACTGAATTATACAGATACTCGTCGTCAAGAAATTCAGTCTTATGCAGTCAACCAAAACTTAACTACATTACGTAATCGTATTAACGAACTTGGTGTAGCAGAAGCATTGGTACAAACGCAAGGTAGTAACCGTATCGTGGTTGAGCTACCAGGTGTTCAAGATACTGCGGAAGCAAAACGTGTATTAGGTCGTACAGCGAACTTAGAATTCCGTTTAGTTGCTGACAGTAATGATCAATATATTGATCAATACACTGGCAAATATAATGGTCAACCACTTCCACCGGGTACTGAGGTTTTTGCTTATCAATCTCTGGACAGCGGTCGTCAACTTCTTTTACAACGTAATCGTATTTTGACAGGTGAGCGTGTTCAAAATGCAAGCTCTGGTTTTAGTCAAGATTCTGGCGGCGCTGAAGTAAATATTACCCTAGATACCGCTGGTGGTAAGCTCATGGCAGATGCAACACGTAATGCCGTGGGTAAACGTATGGCGGTATTGTTTATTGAAAATAAACAAAAGATCTCTTATGTTGCTGATCCTAAGACGGGTGCTCAAACTGAAGTACGCACACCATATACAGAATCTGTGGTCATCAATGCGGCAACCATTCAAGCTGTATTGGGCTCACAATTCCGTATCACTGGCTTAGATTCACCTCAAGAGGCAGCAGAACTTGCCTTGATGCTTCGAGCGGGTGCTTTAGCTGCACCAATGTACTTTGTAGAAGAGCGTGTCGTTGGTCCAAGTCTTGGTCAAGAGAATATTGATAAGGGTGTGTTATCGACTCAAATCGGTTTCTTGTTGGTTGCAATTTGGATGGTTGTTTTCTTCCGTCTCTTTGGCTTAATTGCAAACTTTGCCTTGGTGTTCAACCTTGCCATGATTTTAACTTTTATGTCATGGATTGGTGCTTCCCTCACTTTACCGGGTATCGCGGGGATCGTCATTGGTATTGGTATGGCGGTTGATGCCAACGTACTGATCTGCGAACGTATACGAGAAGAAATGCTTTGGGGCGCCTCCCCTAAACAAGCAATTGTCGCAGGTTATGATCGTGCCTATAACACCATTTTCGACTCGAACTTAACCACTTTCATCGTGGCATTTATCTTGTTCGCAATTGGTACAGGCCCAATCAAAGGCTTTGCGGTCACCTTGATGATCGGTATCGTATGTTCAATGTTTACTGCGATTACTGTGACCCGTGCTGTCGTCCAGCTCATTTATGGCAAACGCCGTAATTTGACTAAGTTGAGTATTTAAGGAGATTCACATGACTGATCTGACTCAACAAGACTCAAAACAATACGGTCGCCCAGATGATCTAAAAATCATTCCTTTCATGAAGATTGCTAAACCTGCTGCAATCTTCTCGATCTTGATTACGCTTGCGAGCGTTTTCTTTATCGTAACAAAGGGGCTAAATCTTGGTTTGGACTTCACTGGGGGTATCTCTGCTGAACTCAACTACAAAGAAGCTGTTCAACCAGCTCAAGTTGCTCAAGCACTCGATAAAGCAGGCTTTAAAGATGCCGTAGTACAAACATTAGGAAGTAATAAAGACCTGATTGTACGTATGCCAGTGCAAGAAGATCTTAAAGTTGAAGATCTAAACGATACCATCACTAAAGCAGTCCAATTGCCAAATAACCAAGCAGAAGTTCATAAAGTTGACTCTGTTGGCGGTCAAGTAGGTAATGAGCTTTATATCCGCTCTGCAGGTGCGCTTGCGCTTGCTTTGATCTTAATGCTGATCTACGTCACCATTCGTTTCGAGTTTAAACTTGCAATGGGTGCCGTAATCTCATTATTTCACGATATTGTAATTATCATCGGAACGTTTGCATTGTTCCAATGGCAATTTGATTTAACCGTGCTTGCAGCAATACTTGCGGTAATGGGTTTCTCACTCAACGATAACATCGTTGTATCGGATCGTATCCGTGAGAATTTCCGTAAAATTCGTGGAGCAACACCACGTGAAATTGTAGATATCGCATTAACAGAGACCTTGCGTCGTACGATCCATACCTCAATGACCCTATTACTTGTGGTTCTTGCCATGATGTTCTGGGGAGGTGATGGTTTACATTGGTTCTCAATTGCGATGTGTGTAGGTATCTTTATCGGTACGTACTCATCTATTTATATTGGTACCGCATTTGCTTTATGGCGTGGTTTAAATCGTCAAGATTTTATTGTCCAAGTTAAACCTGAATTTGATGAAGAAGAAATTCCTTAAATCTGAATCATCGTAAAATTCAAATCAAAAAAGCCAGCATAATGCTGGCTTTTTTGATTAAGATTAGAGCACGGGGTTGTACGTTCTTCATTTATCAATGTTGAATAATTTGAATCTGCGGAAATTGAAAACCGCGACAAGACTGCTCTGCACGCCATGCGATAGTCAGCACGATCTTCTGATTTAAAACAAAATTTTGATAAGCAAATGTTCCAATCAAAGGATGAGTACACATTCCACCATCATTTGATGGATGAACTTGTGTATTTAGACTATTTAAATCCAGTCTAATTCCAAAACCTGATGCTTTTAAAATTGCTTCCTTAGTCGTCCATACTCTGAGCCAATACTCTGGGTCTTGATCTTGTTGCAACCATGCTTGATATTCTTCAGGATGAAAGGCATGTTGAGCCAAGGCATCAAAACGAACTTTCCGATCCAGCTCTTCCACATCAACACCAATCTTTTTCACACGCTCGCTCATCGCCAAAGCATAGTATTGTTGACTATGTGAATGATTAAATTCCAAGGTATGTGAGCTTAAAAATGGCTTACCATATTCATGTTTTGAAAATTGTAAATCAGTAGTTAAACACTTTAATTTATTTGCCAGAAGTTGATCCCGATAGGCTTTAATCTGTTGTTTTTGATAATCATTAAACGATCTAAAATCTGAGAAATCTGCTTTATCTCGTTCAAGAAGTGAAGCCAAAGCTTGAATATGTATTTCAATTTTACGTGTCACCATCAGCTTCACTCAACAAAACATCGTTTAATATAAACCTGATTGTATAAAAATTTAGAATATTATAATCAAGCTTATTTCGTTTAATCACCTATCTTAAGACTTCATTAACAAGTGCATGAGCAACTTATCTCATGAGTCACATTTAAAAGCATAAAAAAACCCAAAACAATGTTTGGGTTTTAACAGCAAAATCAGCTTAACGCTTAAATTTTTTCTCAGCCTTTTTAAATTTCTGTACATAACGACGTTTACGTGCTGCAACACGCTCATCAACTTGAGATTTGCGACCTTCAAATGGGTTTTCTGAAGTTTTAAAATCAATACGTACTGGTGTACCTTCCAGCTTGTACACTTTACGGAATACGTTTTCCAAATAACGACGGTAATCAGCAGGTGTTTTATCTACTTTGTTACCATGAATCACGATTGTAGGTGGATTTTGTCCACCCATATGCGCATAACGCATTTTAATACGCTTACCACTAATCATTGGTGGTTGATGCGCGTCAGTCGCGTCATTCAAAATCTGCGTTAATTTTGCTGGTGAAACTTTTAAATGTGATGAATCATAAGCACGATGGATAGTTGGGTATAAATCACCCACACCAGTTCCATGTAAGGCTGAGATTAAATGTACTTTCGCCCAAGGAATAAAGTCAAAACGGCGATCAACATCAAGCTTACATTGCTTACGATCATATTCGGTCATGTTATCCCATTTATTAATGGCAATCACCATGGCACGCCCAGCTTCTAACGCATAACCAATCAAATGTAGATCTTGCTCAACTACCCCTTCACGCGCATCAAGCACAACAACGATCACGTGAGCATCTTTGATTGCTTGTAATGTTTTCACGATTGAGAACTTCTCAATCATTTCATCGACTTTACCTTTACGACGCACACCCGCTGTATCAATCAACGTATATTGACGACCATCACGCTCATAAGGAATATAAATTGAGTCACGCGTAGTACCAGGTTGGTCAAATGCAACCACACGCTCTTCGCCAAGCAAGCGGTTGACCAAAGTCGACTTACCTACGTTTGGACGACCAATAATCGCCAAACGCAAACCTGTATTTTTGTTATGTTCTTCAGGATTTTCATCTTCTGGCACTTCAGCTAATACTTCCTCAAGCATTTGCTGTACACCACGACCATGGCTGGCCGCAACTTGAATAGGTTCTCCCATACCAAGTTTATAGAATTCAACTAGCGCGGCTTCTGCATGAACACCATCAACCTTATTGGCAACTAAATAGACTTTCTTACCTAAGGTACGCAATTCACGAGCAATCTGTTCATCTGATGCCAACAAACCTGCACGTGCATCCACAACAAAAACAATAATATCTGCTTCATGGATGGCAGTTTTTGACTGCTCCGCCATGTATGAGTCAATACCACCTTCATTTTCACCAATACCGCCCGTATCAACGACAATGAATGATTTATTCTGATACACCGCATCGCCATATTTGCGGTCACGAGTTAAACCAGCGAAGTCAGCAACCAAAGCATCACGACTTTTAGTGATTTGGTTAAATAGCGTTGATTTTCCGACGTTTGGACGACCAATAAGCGCAATAACGGGTTTCATAAATTAACCTTAATTCAGACGAGCCATCGTTGATGACATCGTATCAGAAACAGTATGGAAGATTTTGGTGATCAAATAATCACAATAAAAATTCGGGGTTTTGTTCAAACAAATACCCCGATCATTCTTTTATTAGCAATTGCTAATTAAATATTTTACCACAAGCTAAAGCAAAATTAACGATTCTGCCAAATGCTTAATGCACCTTTTCGAGTTGCAACGTAAAGCTGATTATCAATTACACGCAATGAACGGACTTCACCACTAGTTTTCGCACGACCAATCAACTTCCCTGTATTTGGATCAATCAAATGAATAACTCCATCTAAATCGCCAACCACAAGGGTCTGTCCAAGCATCACAGGATTACTCAATTGACGGTTAAGTAATTCCTCATTCTGCCAAAAAAGCTCACCTGTCGCTAAATTATAAGCTTTCAATTTTCCATCTGCAGTCGAGACAAAAACTTTATCACCCGAAACTTCAGCGCTATTAGTACTACTTGCTTCCTCACTCCACACCACACGCTGTGTCGTAAGATCAGTAGTTGTGACTTGCCCTTGGAAACTGGTTGTTACCAGATATTGACCTGCAACCACTGGGTCACCGACAACATCAATCAAACGTTGAATATCCGAACGACCATCGCTTACTGCAACTCGACGTTGGAAACGCGGTACGCCACTAATTACATCCAATGCATAAACATAAGCATTCGCGGATGCAACAACAACAGTGCGTTCATCTAAACGAACGGGTGCAGGTTGACCACGTAAACTAAACTGAACGTTTGGTAATTTATATGCCCACACTTGCTGTCCAGTAACAGCATCATGCGCAAATACAGTACCGTCATTTGCAATCGTAATAACTCGTCCCGCTTGAATGAGTGAAGGAGACAAAATCGCACCAGATAATTTGGCAGACCATTTCTGGCTACCAGTAGCCTGATCTAAGGCAAATAACTCACCTTTGCGGTTACCAATAACGACAATACCCTCACCCGCTTCTACACCAGCAGTAAGTTCTTGCTTAGTAACCTTACTTTTCCAAAGACGCTGCTTATCTTTATAAGCAGAAACCTGACCATCTGGATCAATCGCAAAAATTACACCGTTATCTGTATCTAACTGCAAGCGCAAAGCTTCTGCTGCATTTGTCGACGAAACACTTTGAGAAAAGACCAGATTTAAGCCTTGCTGTTGCGTAATTTTTGGCAACGGATTCGGTTTCACTTCTTTTACTTTATTGGTTGAACATCCAATTAATAAAGCTGAAGCAATTGCAATTGCCAAAGGTAATTTTAGTTTGTTCTGCATTAAGACTCATCCACTTTGGTATCTAAGATCGGGCGCTCAATTTCAGGATCATCTACTAAAATACCAACGCTTTCGAGTTTAATTTGTAAAAGCTGACGCTCTTGTTTACGTTCAATGAGGCTATCCCAAGCACTTTGATATGCTTTTCGCGCCGATGCAGTATCTTTCTTTGCAACAAAAATATCACCACGTAACTCTTCTGCAGTTGCTTTAAACGCTGGTTCAGTCACGTTTGATAAGGTTTTCAGCGCCTCATCATATTTCTTTTGTGCTAATTGTGAATCCGCTAAACGTATTTTTACAATTTGCAGCAAACCCGCATCTTTAACTTTTGAGTTTTCAACTTTCTTTAATACTTTTTCAGCTGCAGCGTAGTCTTGTTTATCATAAGCAAGCTTCGCCAAGATAAATTGGGTTTGAATCGCCTGAACCGAGTTAGCATCATCTTTCACAATTTTATCTGCTGCTTCAGATACTGTAGCTAAAGCATTTGGTTGACCTGATGCAGCCTTAGCTTCGTCCATCAATTTTTGTACTTTCGCCGTTTGGCTCTGTGCCTCAGCTAAATTTTTCTTTTGCCAATATTCCCATCCGAAAAAGGCAATCAAGGCAATCAGAATCCCGCTAATCATGGCAGAACCATATTTTTTGCCAAAAGACTTTAATTGGTCGAGTTGTTCTTCATCACTTAAACTCATGTGATTGTCCTTTCCCTAAATATTGTGCAATTTATTGTTTAAATTTTTCGATAAAAAAAGATGTCAGCTCAGTTAAAGCGACCTGCGCCTGCTCACCCGTTGCTAGCTCTTTGACCAAAAGCTGTTGTGATTCCCACTCGCGCTCACCCAAAATCACTGCATAGATTGCACCAGATTGATCAGCCTTTTTCATTTGGCTTTTCATACTGCCTTGTGAACCTGTTTTCAGACGAATTGAGCTGTTTTCTGCTTCTAACTGGTCACGGATTTGCTCTGCTAATACTAAAGCTTTAGCTTGAAATGCAGGCTCAGCCAATAAGAAAACTTCACAATCACGTACTTCTTGAGCTTGTTCAACCTGCTCAAGCAACAACAGTAAACGCTCCATACCCATTGCAAAACCAACCGCAGGTACAGATTGATCTGCTTTACCTTTCAGTTGTCCTACCAAGCCATCGTAACGACCGCCTGCACAAACTGTTCCTTGTGAACCCAACATGGTTGTCGTCCATTCGAATACAGTTTTGTTGTAGTAGTCCAAACCACGTACTAACTTCTGGTTAATTACAAACTCAACGCCTGCATCAGTGAGGTACTGTTGTAACTGTTGGAAATGATTGATCGAATCTTCTTTTAAGAAATCATGCAACTTTGGTGCATTTTCTAAAATCTTTTGTGTTGATTCAATTTTAGAGTCTAAAATACGCAATGGATTGGTACTTAAACGGCGTTGTGAGTCTTCATCTAATGCATCTTTGTGCTGATTTAAAAACTCAACCAAAGCAGCACGATATTCCGCGCGCTCATCCGTCTCACCTAAAGTATTGAGTTCTAGGCGAACATTTGCTGCTACACCCATACGTTTCCATAGGCGAGCCGTCATTAAAATGATTTCTGCATCAATATCTGGCGTTGCTACACCAAAAGTTTCAACACCAAATTGATGGAACTGGCGATAGCGACCTTTTTGTGGCTTTTCATAGCGAAACATTGGACCCACATACCAAACACGCGGTGTTGCGCCACGCAATAAGTTATGTTCCAACATCGCACGCACACATCCAGCCGTACCTTCTGGACGCAAAGTTAGCGATTCAGGAGGCGTACCTTTATCAAAAAAGGTATACATTTCCTTTTCAACGATATCGGTTGCATCACCAATGGCACGCTTAAACAAACCAGTTTGTTCAACGATCGGTAAACGGATTTGTTGATAGCCATAGGCATCCATTAAAGATGCTAATTGTTGTTCCAGACTTCTCCAAGCAGCAGTTTGTGTTGGAAGGGTGTCATTAAAACCTTTGATCGCGACAATTGAACTCATGATGAACTACGAATAATTTCTTTAGATTTAGCTTCTTCAAGCTCTTGAACACGTTGACGAACCATTGTTTCAATTTCATCAACCAACTGATTTGTGTCAATTAAATGACTTTTCTCACCATTACGATAGACCAGTGAACGCGGTGATGCGCCAACGATACCGATATCCGCCTCTTTAGCTTCACCAGGGCCATTCACTTTACATCCAATCACAGATAAATCCATCGGTGTACGGATATCTTCTAGGCGCTCTTCCAAAGCCTGCATCACTTGAATCACATTAAATTCCTGACGTGAGCAGCTTGGGCAAGCAATGAAGTTAATCCCATTTGAGCGTAAGCCCAATGATTTTAAAATATCAAAACCGATTTTAATTTCATCCTCAGGTTCAGCCGCGAGCGAAATACGCATAGTGTCGCCAATGCCTTCCATCAACAGTCCGCCCAAGGCAATTGCTGATTTGACTGTTCCAGTACGGTAAATCCCTGCTTCAGTCACACCAAGATGCAGTGGATTATCTATCTGTTGAGACAGCAAACGATAAGCATCCATCGTTAAAAATACATTCGATGCCTTAACGCTGACCTTGAACTCATGGAAATCTAAACGGTCGAGAATATCGATATGACGCATCGCTGACTCAAGTAAGGCCTGCCCTGTCGGCTCACCATATTTTACTTGTAAGTCTTTTTCCAGAGAACCTGCATTCACACCGATACGAATCGAAATACCATGATGTTTTGCTGCAGCAACGACTTCACGTACTTTCTGATCCGAACCAATATTACCCGGATTAATGCGCAAACAATCTGCACCATAGTCCGCAACTGCTAAAGCAATACGATGATCAAAGTGAATATCAGCAACCAATGGTACAGAGACTCGTTTTCGAATTGCCCCAAAAGCTTCTGCTGCTTCCATTGACGGTACAGAAACACGCATGATATCCGCACCTGCATCTGCACAGCGCTGGATTTGCGCTACAGTTGCATCCACATCACAGGTTTCAGTATTGGTCATACTTTGAACACTGATCGGGGCATCACCACCGACATACACTGAACCAACACGAATTTTACGTGTCGGACGGCGTTTAATTGGATTCACAATCATCGTATAGCTCTACTCTTTGGCATTAACGAGACAAACGGAATTCTGCTTTTCCATTAACCGTATATGGAGACAAAGATATTTGCTCCTGATTCAAGGTCAAGGATACAGCTGTTGCATCATCTAAACGAATTTGGAATGGTGATTCACCACTCAAAGTTAATGTAGATGCTTGACGACCTGTTGCCAATACTTTACCTGTTGCATCAACAATATGCACAGATGTTGGTCGACTAAAGTTCAAAACTAACTGATCGCCAGAAGTTGCGTTCGTTGCCACTCCCATCGGTATAATTTCGACATCAGAACTTTTTGCTTTCGGCGCTTCAACTTCAGCATCATCTTTGTGGCTAGATGTCCAATTTTGTACAGCCATCACTGCCAACCAACCTAAGACTAAAACAGCAGCTAAAATAGCAATACGCTTCAACCATTTACGGTTACGTACACTTTTCGAACCAGATAGTTTACCCATGATCTTGATAGGAGAATTATTCAAGGCATGGTTTGCTTTAAGGCCAGTATCATTAACATAAATTTCATCAAAACGCTGAATAATCACACTTGCGTCTGCATTTAAATATTTTGCATAAGCTCGATAGTAACCTTTGATAAAGGTCGCCTCAGGTAATGATTTATAGTCATCTTGCTCTAATGCCGTTAATGTTTTAACGGGCATATTCAATACGCTTGCAATTTCTTCAAGTTCTTTCTTTTGTGCAATACGAATTTGACGCAAATACTCACCAGGTCGTTGAATATTTCCTAACGTTGACGATGGCGAGGTTGAGCCAGTTGGCTGATGTGAATTTGGATTTATTTCCATACGGCCTCAGTACTGTACTGTAATTGCAAATAACGTTGATATTCTGGACTATCAGGAAATAATGCTCGTAATTGATTCACTAACACTTGCATTCCTAATTGATCCGCACTCGCTCGAGCAATGCGTATACCAATCCAAAGTGCACGTGCACCTTGGTTTTTTTGCCCCACATTACGAACATATTGTTCGTATAGTTGCGATGCATCTCTATTATTTTGTTGCAAATAGAAAATTTCTGCCAACTCTAACATTGAAATAGTTGCGTTACGATTTGCTTGAAGCGCTTGTTTGAATGCTTTTTCAGCATTCGCAACATCGCCTAACTTTAAATAGATTCGCCCTAAGTTTTCCAACGATTGAAATCGCTGTTCATAACCTAAGGTTGCACCTGCACGGGTAAATTGCTCAATCGCTTCATTATAACGTTGCATTTGATACAAATATGTACCGTAATTATTACGAGCTTGTGCATTATCTGGTTCTGAAGAAATCGCACGCTTAAAATAAGCATCTGCTTTTTCCATATTAGGTTTACTGCCTTCTTGTTGCAGTAAAATCCCCATCATCATATTGGCATTTGCATCACGCGAATCAATATTTAAAGCTTGATCAAGAGAACGTTTAGCGGAATCCAAATCACCTGTACGAATATATTCAGCAGCCAGTTGAGAACGAACTTGAACAGCCTTTTCTGGATTTTTCTTAAAGCCAGTCGAAGATTGACAAGCTGTTAGACCCATTACAGTAAACACAACAGTAGTCGCTATAATCGTTTTTAGTCGAGTTGTATTCAACGCTATATCCCCAAGTTTTATCCTTGTGTGCGCAAAATTTCTTGTCGTTGCGCCACTTTCTTCTTCCACTGTTCCGCACGACGCGTACGGTCAGCAACCTGTCCTACCAATTGACCACATGCAGCATCGATATCATCGCCACGTGTCTGACGAATCGTACACACAAATCCAGCGTCAGACAAAGTTTTTTGAAAAGCAATGATGCGATTACGACTCGAACGTCCGTAAGGTGCATGTGGAAATGGGTTAAATGGGATCAGATTGATTTTACTTGGCAAGTTTTTCAATAATTTTAATAACTGCTGTGCATGCTCAGGGCGATCATTTACCCCCTCCAACATCACATATTCGATGGTGACATGGCGACGTGAGCTTTCATTACCATCTTTAGCTAAATAACGTTGGCATGCAGCAATAAGTTGCTGTAATGGATATTTTTTATTAATAGGAACCAATTCATTACGTAGTTCATCATTTGGTGCATGTAATGAAATCGCAAGTGCAACATCGATGTCTTGCGCTAATTGATCAATTTTTGGAACAACACCTGATGTTGATAAGGTCACACGGCGTTTAGACATTCCGTAGGCAAAATCATCTAACATTAACTGCATTGAGCTGAGTACTGCATCGTAATTAAGTAAAGGTTCACCCATACCCATCATGACCACATTGGTCACGGTACGTTCACGCTCAGCAACAGGCACATCTTCCATATAAGAATAATTTGCCATCCACAACTGACCGATGATTTCTGCTGGTGTTAAATCACGTTGGAAACCTTGTTTACCCGTCGAACAGAATGAACAATCCAGTGCACAACCCACTTGTGATGAAATACACAGGGTTTTACGTGCACCTGTTTTATCTTCCGCAGGAATCAGTACGGTTTCAACCAGAGAACCTTCACCATCACCTACACGAAACACCCATTTACGGGTACCGTCTTTAGAATAGTTACGGTGTACCACCTCTGGGGCTTTAATTTCACAAATCTTTTCTAATTTTTCACGTAATTTCCCTGAAATATTACTCATTTCAGCAAAATCAGTGACGAAAAACTGGTGTATCCATTTCATGACTTGACTAGCACGAAACTTCTTTTCGCCCAAGTCTTCAAAGAACTTTTCTAATTCAGCTCTGGACATGCCAAGTAAATTTACTTTCTTATCGGCAGCTTGAACGACAGACGTAGTTAAAGACTGTTGTTTTTCATCGACATTCTCAGATGAAACGACCACTACAGAACTCATGTATATTTACCTAAACGATATCAGCGCTAGAAAATGCTGTGTATTTTTCACACAACTCAATCTATAAAAAATAAAAAACCAGATAAGTAGTATACCACTTATCTGGCTTGAATACTTTGGATTAACGAGTGCGTGGGCAGATCTCGTTATCAGCAAAGAAGTAAGCGATTTCACGCTCAGCAGAAGCAACTGAGTCAGAACCGTGAGCAGCATTTTCGTCGATACTTACAGCGAAATCAGCGCGGATTGTACCTGGAGCTGCTTCTTTAGGGTTTGTAGCACCTAAGATTTCACGGTGAGCAAGAACTGCGTTTTCGCCTTCAAGAACAGAAACAACAACTGGACCAGAAGTCATGAATGCAACTAAATCACCAAAGAAACCACGTTCTTTGTGCTCAGCATAGAAACCTTCAGCATCAGCTTGAGAAAGGTGTTTCATTTTAGTCGCAACAATTTTTAAACCCGCTTTTTCAAAACGAGCAAAAATGTCACCAATGTGGTTTTTAGAAACTGCATCTGGTTTTACGATAGATAAAGTACGTTCAATCGCCATGATTGACTCCTATTTATGGTGTAAACTAAAAAATTTGCCGCATTATACCGATGTCATCGCCAATAATCAGCTTGAATCTGTAAAAGTTCAGTGATTTCTGATATTTTTTTAACGAACTTCATCCAACCAAGCCATTTGAATCGCTTCAAGCAAACCTTCCGTCGACTTATTTGGATCATCATTAAAGTCTGGTAATGCACAAACCCAAGCATGTAAATCAGTAAAACGAATCCATTGAGGATCTACATCTGGGTGTGCTTCAGTAAGTTCGATTGCGATATCAATCGTATCTGTCCAACGTAAGCCCATTTGATAACCTAATTAACAGTTTGTGATTGAGCGTACTTTAACAAATCCCAAGATTTAAAAAATAGTCTTCTATCATTAAAACCCGTTAAATTATTTAAAGAATGATATTGAAGCTTGGTGCCAACAAAATAATACAGCTAGCAACGGATGCACCAATCACAGCCCCCACGATCACATCACTTGGATAATGTAATCCTAAAATCATACGGGACAATGCAACCAGAATCGTAAATGGCAACATCAAAATTAATAACAACGGTTGGATATAGCCTAATGTGATGGTGACCATGACCGCATGCAAAGTATGACCTGATGGAAAACTAAAATGATCCAATGGTCGCTCGCCCAGTACAATCACTTGGTGAACTTGATAAGGACGTGGTCGAGTTGTTTTATGCTTTAAAAACTTATAAATCCCCGTACCAACAGAACCTGCAACGAGCAAATATAGAATTTGCAGACCGTATGCCAAACCTTGTGCGATCCATACTGATAACAACATGACATACCAAAATGGACCATCGCCCAAACGACTAATCGTTTTAAAAAATAGGGCAATGCGTTGTGACTGGGAGAGATGATTAAGGTATACACACCCTTTTAGGTCTAGATCGAGCATTTTTATTTTTGCATTTTGAAATTTCATACTTTTCTCCTTTCTGAGGATACTTTAGGTAGAGTTCATAAGAGGTTCCTTCGCTACCTGATAAAGTGCTTGTTCTAATTGTTGTACAGGAAACTGCCAACTGGTTTCTTGTACAGTTTCGCTTGCTAATAAACCCATTTGTCTCAGTTCTGGGAGAGCTGGCAAATGACAAATGGATTGGGTTAAATCTGCGGTCTGCCCTAGAGGACTCAACCAACCTGTAACACCGTGTTTGACATGCTGATGTGCACATACGTAGTCATAAGCAATCACTGGTAATCCGCTAGCAATTGCTTCCAGTACTACATTTCCAAACGTATCAGCTTGACTAGCAAATGCGAAAACATCTGCACTTGCATAAGCGGCTGAAAGATTCTTACCACTTAAGCTACCAGTAAAAATAATATCTTCTGATATCGCTAATTTACTCAAACGAATACGATCAGGCCCATCTCCAACAATTACAAATTTTGTATTTTCACCTTGCTGTCTCTGCCAAGCATGGAAAGCTTTAATTAAGACATCAATTTCTTTTTCTGGTGATAAGCGCCCGACATACAACATTACACGGGTATCAGCATCTACACCCCATTGTTGGCGTAATTGCTGTGAACGATGTTTTGGGGAAAACTTCGCAGTATCAACCCCTCGTCCAACAACAACTAAAGGACAAGTCACACCAAAGCCACGTAGTGCTTGTTCCGTGTATTGACTGGGTACACACGTGACATCTGTACTATTATGGAACCATGTTAGGTAACGTTGAATCGGTTTGACTAAAAAAGCCAAGTCAAAGAAACGACTAAAATCTTGGAAAGCTGAATGAAATCCACTCGATACGGCGATTTTTTTTGACTTTGCAGCTTGTAGCGCTGTTAAACCTAATGGACCTTCAGTCACGATATGCACCACGTCAGGTGCGAACTGCTCAAATGCTTTAGAGACTTTAAGATATTGTGGCCAACCAAATTGAACACTTGGGTATTTTGGAATCGGTTGAGACATCACCAAGCATTCTTGTTCAGGTAAAAATTCTGTACAAATCGCTTTTTGTATAGGTCTGACCAATAGAATTTTATGCCCAAGCCGTTGTAGCCCCTGACATAATTGCATCATAGATAATGCTACACCATTAATTTCTGGTGGCCATGTTTCAGTTACGATTGCGATTCTTAAACGAGGGCGAACTAAATCCCGAAGTTCAGACAATTCATCTTGTTTATTTTTAAGTTGTTTCCTTTTAAAGTAAAATTTAAAACTTTCAGGAAACTGTTCTTGCTTTAGTAGAGATGTCGCGTATGTACTTTGCATATCGCCATCCATTTGTGTCGTTATTTTCATGCTTTTAGCTTATAAGTATTTTTTGACACTTTAATGATCAGCACATGACAGTTTCATGAATCAAATGATATGATTTGTTGCTTTCAGCAAAAATAAAAAGATTTTAAAATCATGCAAATATTAAAAGCTAAATCACGTTCGGAATTAGCAGACCGCCTTCGATTCACTATTAAATATAAAGGCAAAGCTCTTGTTGCTTATTTTGTATTTTTTATCACTTATGCTCTTTTGTTTATAGCCTTTCTTTATCTCTTAGGCTGGGTAAAAGGTCAACCCTATCAGCTACATTGGGGGTATTTTGCTTTGATCTGTATTTATGCAATTACATTTCCAATAGGATATAAATTCAGCGATTATCGTATTCCCTTTTTTTCGTTTGAAAAATATTTTATTGACCCTGTATTAGTTCAGGATTTAAACAAACTAGAATATATCAAAACAACTGCAACAATTACGGATATTAAAATTCCATCAAAACAATTTTTTAAACCTAAATTGCATACTTTAACCCTACAATTGGACGAAAGAAATGAAGTCATCACAGATACTTCTGTTCATTTAAAGCTATTATTTAGAAATATTTATTTCACCAATTCAAATTACACTCAATTTTATGCTGATCCAGCATGGATTGGTACAAAAGTAGAAATTTGTTTTTTACCCAAATCTAAGCGCATCATTCAATTGATTGCGGATACTGATCAACATGATTTTCAAGATTTAACCACTGAATCTGTTAATAAATCCATATTACACAAAATTCCCTCTCGCTTCGCTCAAGAGTTGTTTGCGGTTCAAAGTATTGAAGCTATACGCTCAACAGACAGTACATGGCAATATGAATTAATCGTCACAACAATGTTTCACAATCAATATCATATCCCTGCTAACAGTCAGGGCTTTGCTAAACTAGAACAGATACTCTCAAATCGAATTGATTTTTTAAAATACCGTCAGTTTAAGCAAAACTCATCAATTAAATCAGAAGTTCTTTATCGACCTAAAATAATTAAACCACAACAGTTTCTACATAAAATCATGTCAATACCCTATAAAGTTTTTCTTTAAACCAATGGATTATCAACTGCAAAAAGTTGCTGATCTTCTAGACGATAAGCCACCAATTGTTGCCCCCAAACACAGCCACCATCGACATTTTGGATTTTCGGGCTAATGGTTTTGCCCTGCAACGCCGCCCAATGTCCAAAGATCAGTTGATGGGTTTGGGCTGCTTGGCTTTCAAACTCAAACCAAGGCTGAAAACCAACTGGCATCGGTGCGTCTAACGCATCTTTAAATTCAAATTCAAGTCGCCCTTCGGCATCAGTCAAACGCATTCGAGTGAGATAGTTGGTAATACAACGTAAACGAGCCATACCTGTCAGCTCATCTGACCATAAATCAGGTTGTGAACCATACATCTCGGCAAGAAAACTATCTAAAATCGAAAGATCGTCATGACCAACCACCTCATGTACTTCTTGTGCCAATGCCACCGTTTTTTCGGCATTCCAAATACACGGTACACCTGCATGGGTAATCAAAATTTGATCATTCGGAGATAAACTCAATGGCTGTTTTCGCAGCCAATCAATCAGCTCATCACCATCAATCGCATCAATCACGTCTTGAGTACGATCTTTATCTTTAACTTTTTTAAAACCACGTGCGCAAGCAATCAAGGTCAGGTCATGATTACCCAGTACAGTTGCAGCAGCACCACGATCAGCCAGTTTTTTAATAAAGCGTAATGCGCCCACCGAGTTTTCGCCACGTGCAACTAAATCACCCGCAAACCATAAAAAGTCTTGATCTGGATCAAAGCGAATTTCTTTCAGTAACGCTTTCAGCGCTTCAAAACAACCTTGCACATCACCAATGACATAGTTATAGCGTTTAGACATCAAGACACCATCTGATCAGAAAGTGCGACAAAATCAGCCAAGCTTAAGGTTTCTGGGCGTGCCATTGGATCTACACCCGCTTTCTCAAAGCCATCTTCCACCAACATACCTTTTAAGCTATTACGTAAGGTCTTACGACGTTGGGTAAACACATGCCCCACTAACCGCGCCAATGCTTTCTCATTTTTTGCTACGATCGGTTTAACGTCATAAGGTTCTAAACGAAATACGGCTGATGTCACTTTTGGTGGCGGATTAAATGAACCTGGTGGCACTTCAAATAAGAAAGTCGGTTTACAATAATACTGAATCATCACCGATAAACGACCATATTCTTTGGTGTTTGGTGTTGCCGTAATACGATCAACCACTTCCTTTTGCAACATGAAATGCATGTCTTTGACTTTCTCACCAAACTCCAAGAGATGGAACAACAAAGGCGTAGAAATGTTATAGGGTAAGTTTCCCACCACACGTAGTGGACGACCGTCTTGGAACAATTGCGTGAAATCATATTTTAAAGCATCAGCTTCAATAATGGTCAGACGTTCAGGATGTGGCACACGTCCCGGTAAGCCGGCAGCCAAATCACGATCCAGCTCAACCACGGTCAACGCATCACACTCGCCAATTAAAGGTGAAGTCAATGCGGCTAAACCCGGTCCGATTTCGACAATATTCTCGCCCGCACGCGGATTCACTGAACGTACAATTTTGGCAATCACACGTTGATCATGTAAGAAGTTTTGACCAAAACGTTTTCGAGCCTGATGCCCTTCATCTTTAGGGTTTAGGGCATTAATTTGATACATAATAATTCCAACGTGAATAATTTCTTGCCCATCACTGACGGGCTAAATCAAGTGCTAAATCCACTGCAACATGCAAACTTGATGCTTTTGCCTGCCCAGTGCCTGCAAGAGAAAGTGCTGTACCATGATCGACCGAAGTTCGAATAAATGGCAAGCCTAATGTAATGTTTACTGCTTCACCAAAGCCTTGTGATTTTAACACAGGTAAACCTTGATCGTGATACATTGCTAAAACAGCATCCGCATCTTTTAGATTTTCTGGGGTAAATAAGGTATCCGCAGGCAAACAGAGACTCATCGCTATACCTTGTGCACGATAGCTTTCTAGCACTGGATTAATCACGTCGATTTCTTCTCGACCTAAATAACCATCTTCACCTGCATGTGGATTTAAGCCACAGACTAGAATGCGTGGTTGTGCGATTTTAAATTTGCTTTTTAAGTCTTGAATCAGAATATCAATCACTTGATGCAAACGCTCTTTAGTAATCGCATCAGGTACATCTCGCAACGGTAAATGTGTGGTTGCCAATGCGACACGCAATGTTTTAGTCGCCAACATCATCACCACACGATCCACACCTGCAAACTCTTGGTAAAACTCAGTATGTCCGCTAAATAGAATGCCTGCATCATTAATAATCGACTTTTGCACTGGCGCTGTAGCAACCCCTACATTCCGCCCCGACATTGCATAGTCAGCTGAACGACGTAATTGCTCTAACACATAAGCAGCATTGGCTGAATCTAACTGACCTAGAATGACAGGTTTTGCTAAAGGCACATGCTCAACGAAAAGCTGCCCTGCTAAACTCGACTTTTTCTCACCTTGAAATGGAATAAGTTCAACATCAATATTTAACTGTTTGGCGCGCTGCTGCAACATCTGGATATCAGCCAAAATAACGATCGGTCGCTCATCAACACGGTTTGCTAGACTTAGACAAATATCTGGTCCAATTCCAGCAGGCTCGCCAGAAGTGACATACAAAGGCAACATGACCCACCAATTCTAATTTAAGCATTACGTTATAGTTTACCGAAAGTTTTTTATTTAGAAAGTTTTTGCAAATGTATACCCATAAGATTGGCTAAACATCCAATAGACAGACCAACACCAATAAAAAACAATCCACTCCCATATAAGCAAAAGTTTTATGGAAAAATATGAAATGAAAATTTACAAGCTGATAAATAACAAATTAAATAAATTTATTTTTATTAATAAATACAGCTACATAAACTATAAAAACAGAATTTAAATGCGAATAAAGAAAATCAATTGGAATAACATTAGAGCGATTAAATGCTACAACATAATGCTGATGAAGCACTTGAAATGATTATCTATCAAATTCTATTCTCTCTCAGCGCACCCTCCTAGATAAGAAGCAATCAAGAAAGAGAATAAAATTAAATACTGAACAATTTAAAATTTTTAAGGCTTTTTCGCTTTAGGCAAATTTTCAGGCACTAGATTAGAAGGCACAAATTCAACTTGACGAGTCCACGGGTTAATTTTTGGTTGTACCTTTTTCTCAGGTTGAACAACCGCTGTCTCTTCTTTCTTTTCTACCGCAACAACCACAGCACTACTCGGCTTCTCTATAAATGGATTTGCAATCGGCTCTTTTTTCTCTATAGGTTGCGGCTGCTGTACGAGTTGTGGTTCTTTCTTCTCTGGTAATGGAGCTGTATTTACTGGATGAGAAGTATAAGGAGAAGCGATAGCACCTTGTTTTACTACCGTCTGCGATGATTGTTGATGCACAGGAGCATTTGCTTGCACTGAAGAACTTGAGGGTTGCGCCAAGGGATTTGTTTGATCATCTGGTATTTCAATCGGTTTCATTTCAGCAGTGACCATCATTGCTGGATCAACATGCTCACCGCGACTTTCCAAAACTTCAACTTTACGACTTGTACCTTCTTTGGGCTGAAATTCAGAATAATTGGTTACACTGCCCTGATCGACCCATTTGTAGAGGCGTCGTGCATTCGCTTGTGTAGAACAAGCTATTACGCAAATAGCAACTACAATAATGTTTGTAGAAAACGACAATTTCATCAAATTCCCCAAAAGAAGAGGTAAATACTTCTACTTATTTCAAATAATTAATTCAAAAATGATAGGTCAAATACCATCGCCTCTCAAGCCAAAAAATGTAGCTCAAAATTAACGGCGATATAGTTACAAAATCAGTCACATTGCAGCAAAATATGACATTAACAATGAATTGTTCTTGTGTGATTTTATAAATTCATATAGAATTCGGTCTCCTTTTGTTTGGGCGATTCCTTGCTCAAACCAACTATAATAGGTAGTGGTTAATGAAAACTCTCAGCGCTAAGCCTGCTGAAGTTCAACACGACTGGTATGTTGTTGATGCTTCTGGCAAAACTTTAGGTCGCCTTGCGACTGAAATCGCTCGTCGTTTACGCGGTAAGCACAAAACTTCTTATACTCCTCACGTTGACACTGGTGACTACATCGTTGTGATCAATGCTGAACACGTTCAAGTGACTGGTAATAAATCACTTGATAAGAAATACTATCGCCATACTGGTTTCCCTGGTGGTATCCGTGAGACTAACTTTGAAAAGTTAATCGCTCACAAACCTGAAGCAGTTTTAGAAAAAGCTGTTAAAGGTATGTTACCAAAAGGTCCTCTTGGTTATGCAATGATCAAAAAAATGAAAGTGTACGCTGGTAGCGAGCATCCTCATACTGCTCAACAGCCACAAGTTTTGGACATCTAAGGGATACAGCACATGGCTACTAACTATGGTACAGGTCGCCGTAAGACCGCAACTGCACGTGTTTTCTTATCAGCTGGTACAGGCAAACTCGTAATCAACAATCGTACTTTAGAGCAATATTTCGGTCGTGAAACTGCTCGTATGGTTGTACGTCAGCCTTTAGAGCTTTTAGAAGTTACTGAAAAATTTGACCTTTACATCACTGTTAAAGGTGGTGGTATTGGTGGTCAAGCTGGCGCTATCCGTCACGGTATTACTCGTGCATTGATCGCTGCTGACGAAACTTTAAAACCTGCTCTTCGTCAAGCTGGTTTCGTTACTCGTGATGCTCGTGAAGTTGAACGTAAGAAACTTGGTTTACGTAAAGCGCGTAAACGTCCTCAATTCTCTAAACGTTAATCGTTTTACGAATTGGACAAAAAAACCTCGGATTTATCCGAGGTTTTTTATTTATATAGATCTACATATTTCTAAGATGCTTTTCTTATATTTTTTTAGTATGCTAAACCGTTTACTTGATTAGCTTTGTGATATGTCATCTGTTGAAACGACCCCAGTTCAGGGCATTACACTTTATAGTCATGCTGATGATTTCCGTTCACACTGGATTCGTTTTTTACTCGCTGAAAAGCAGATTAAATATCATCTGATTATCACAGATCATGAAGATGAAGATTTAGCTGATCTCAACCCCTACAATCAACTTCCTATGTTGATTGAACAAAATCTAAAACTTTTTTCACCAAATATCATTAGTGAATATTTGGATGATCGCTATCGTCAAAATAAGCTTTATGCGGATGCTCCAATGGCCAGAGCGGAGCAACGTCAATATATTTGGCGTTTTGAACAAGATTGGTTCAAGCTTGCAGATCAAATGCTTAGACATACCGATACGCTGAACCCGCAAGAAAAACAAAAAGCCCAGAAAGAACTTAGAGATACGCTTATTTCACTTACCCCATTATTCCAACATTTTCCTTTTTTTATGTCTGAGACGTTTTCAATCTTAGATTGTATGCTCGCACCAATTTTTCTCAGATTAAAAAGTATGGGAATTGAACTTCCATCACAACATTGTCGACCTATTTTTTTATATTGTCATCGTGTTTTCAGTCGCCCATCTTTCATTAAATCAATGACAGCTCAAGAAAAAAACAGCTACAATGATTTAATTCCTATGATTAAATAAGCTTGTAAATTATGTCAGATCAATTAAATGTTACGCCCACACGCCCTTATCTTGCACGTGCCATTTATGAATGGATTTGTGATAACCAATTGACGCCTTATTTACTCGTTGATGCAACACAACAACACACAGATGTTCCTCAACAATTTGTAAAAGATGGACAAATCGTTTTAAATCTAGCACCACATGCAATCCATCAATTTCATATGGATAATGATGCTATTTCATTTTCAGCTCGTTTCGGTGGGGTTGCAAAAGATATTTATGTACCTATTCGCGCTGTTTTAGGGCTCTATGCTAGAGAAAATGGACAAGGTTTATTTTTTGATCCAAGCGAATATGGTGATATTCAAGAGACTATCGAAACTCCAATAGAAGATAAAAAGCAAGAAGCCGAACCGAATAAGAAAAAACCTTCTCTCAGGATTCTAGATTAAAAGCGAGGAAATGCACGATGGCATTTGACTTAGTTCAATACTTTTCTGAACAAATTAAAATTCAAAAACCACAGCTCTTTGATCAATACTCATCAAAAGAAAGACTTTATTTTATTGATGAAGTGAATATGCTTGCTCTTGGACAGTTGATCAGTCTTTGGAAAAAAGATAATCAAAAACTTTATCAGGAAATAAAAGCATCTGATCCCCTTTATATCCAAGGAATAGCTAGACATCTTACAACCTCTGCATATAATCAATCCGCTTTAAGCGCTTCTGAGTTAGAGTCAAGTATTTCAGAAATACTCACTTTACAATTCGCAGAATTAAATCAATTAGACCAAACAGGTAGCTTTGGTCAAACAGGTATAAGTGAGCTTCTCTTAGGTCAAATAGAACATCTATCTGGACAAGCAGAAGACTGGGTTTGGTCAACCAACCAACTCACTGAACTTTTAGGTTCAAAACCCATCATACAGCAAGAAGTTTCTCTAGAAACAACGATACAGGAATTTAATCAAATGGTACATCAAGCACAACATACTGAAGAAATTTCAACTCCAGAACCAACCACACCGACATGGTCTTTTATTATTGCACCTGTAACAGCACTTATTATTTTATTATTTTTATATTGCAGCTACATTCAGCTGACGACTATTTAAGCATATTAAAAAATGATAAAGAAAGTATATTACTTTCTTTATCAAACATTTACAGATATTTAAATCATACTAAAATAAGAAAAGCTATATAATTATAAAGATTTACATTTATTTACAATCAAAAAAATAATTAAAATCATCCTGTATTTGTGATAAAAATCACAATATTTTTTTAAAATACACTTTTATATACGATTTTGATTTATTTTTTTGACAAAAACTGTCATTTATTACCAATTATATTATTTTAAGTGTGTTTAAGTATTATTGATTTAATAAAAGAGTTTCCTATAATGATATCAACTGCTTTTGAAAAATAATCTAAAACAAAAGCAGGGAATATAAATTCATAAACAAAGATGCATAAGTAGAGATAATATCATGGCTAAAATTTCACTAGAAAGCTTGACAAATATTGATGGTTTTGTGGCAGCGGCATTAGTAGACACTGAAAGTGGCTTAGCGCTTGCAACTCAAGGCGGGGGCGCAATTGACTTAGAATTAGCAGCAGCAGGTAACACTGAAGTGATTCGCGCAAAACGTCGTGTTGCAAACTCACTCAAACTTAATGATGATATTGAAGATATTCTAATTACACTTGGTAAAGCATATCACTTAATTCGACCATTAGAGAGTAACGGAAATTTATTTCTTTACCTTGTATTAGATCGTAGCAAATCAAACTTAGCAATGGCACGCCACGAATTAAAAACGTTCGAAAAAGAATTAGACTTTGCTTAATTAAAATCTTAAGATTTTTTAAAAATTAGACTTCTTATATTTATTTTAATTATAAAAATTAGAATTATATAAGAGGTCTATTATCATTCTTAAGTAAAAGTATAATTTCGTGCAGTCCAATATTTTATAAAACATTAAAGTGATACTATGAATGGACATTGCATTAATATCGCAATTTCAGGTATAAGTTTAAAAGTTTCAGATGAACTAAAAATAGAACTTAGAAAAACAATACCTAATGAGTTTGGCATCAACTGGATCAATATTTCAGACCCAAATCTCGATTTATTATTAATAAATGAAAACTTTTTTGATACCGAAGGTATCCAACGTATTATTCAACAAAAACAATTACCATGTTTAAAAATTTCTAAGGGGCAAGGTTCTTGCCAAATCGAGGAGGACAACACACTCTACCTCCCCTTTCAACAAACGGATGCCTTAAAAAATTGGATACAGCTTAGATTGCTAAGTTATATTTCTAATCAACAACCTAAAAAAGATTCTTTATCTAATCATAACGCTGTAAGTGAAAAGTTTTTAAAGGATATGCTAAACCCTGAAAATGCTCGTCTTCATCTTTTTGATGATCATGGGACTTTAGCGATTATTGATACGCGTAGTCAGATTGCATGGTTAGAACCAACTCGCATACACACGCAAACCAATCATAGCTTTAAATATGAGTTTGCGACCACTTTTGATTTCACAAAAGTTTCTCGTAAAGTTGAATATGACTTACAGGATTGGTTATGGAATTTATTTTGGCATTCTTTAGAGTTTCAAAGACTTGCGCCGAATGAAAATGAATATTTTAAAATTGAACATTGGCCTCAACCTAGTCAAAGTGCGGATCGAAAAATTACACTTTTGCTTTCAGCATGTTTTATACAAGGAGCCCAACTTTCACAAGTCGCAACACAATTAAAAATCCCAATTCAAACGGTTCAACAATTTATTGCTGCCTGCATCATTTCAAATAATGGAGACATTATTCCAGCAACAGAAAGTCATTATTTGAAATCAGAAGCAGCCGAACAGCCTGTTGAAGAACACAACTTTTTTAATAAATTTTTCGGCAAAATTAGACGCCGATTTGGGCTTTAAGGAATTATATGATTTTACAACAATATAAGATTGTATTTGCTGGAAGTATGGGTGCTGGAAAAACTGAAGCGATAAGATCACTTTCTGAAGTTCCAGTACTCGCAACTGAAGCATTCAATACAGATAGTCAGGCTCATAATAAAATGCAAACTACTGTTGGCATTGATTATGGTGAAATTACCTTAGATGATGGTGTCAAAATCGGACTATATGGCACACCAGGTCAAGCCCGTTTTGATTTTATATGGCCAGTGATTTGCCAAGGTGCTCTTGGTGTTATTATTTTAGTAGATCATAATAGTAAACTCCCACTTGATGAACTTGAGGGATATTTAGATACATTTAAAGACTATACAAAAAATATATCAATTGGTATTACTCATATTGATGAGAACAAAGGTCAACCAACTTCAATTTATAGAGATTGGTTGATTCAAAATGAATATCAATACCCTTTGTTTTTTATCGATGCCCGAAAACAAGAACACATATTGCTGATGGTTGAATCCTTAATTGCAGCCTTGGAAGTCAATCTTAAAGCAACGAACTAAATGACTTAATAACTTTAATAAAGAGAAAAATTATGTTCAGTATCCCAAGCCAACAACGCACTGCGCCAAAAGAACTCATTCAATTAGCAAAAACACAGGCGAATGACATTTTAACGAATATCCGTGGTATTGATTACATTATGCTTTGTTCTACGGATGGCTTTGAATTGGCATCAATCTATAAAAAGAATCCTTATAACAGCACTAAGTTAGCTGCTGTAAGTAGTTCAATTTTAGCGATGGTTAGTGCATTTTTAAATGAAATTCAATTAAATGGATGTCAGAGTATCACGCTTGATGCTGAAAATGGTAAAGCAATCCTGACTTCGATTCCTGCACCACACCATCCGATGGTGATGGTGACATTAAGTAATAAAGACGTTCTTTTAGGACAATTACTTTATAGCTTAAAACAGGCTAGTGCAGCGATTATGGATGCAGATCAAGCTTAATTTTTCTTCTAAAAAATCTGAAAGTGAGATGCACTTTCAGATTTTTATTTTCAAAATCGAAAATACTCTCCTCACTCACCTGCTCTATCCATATGATTAAAAAATCCCATTGATAAATTTATGCATTCACTTTCTTAATTTTTACTTATATATTTTTATAAAAATTTTTTTCATAGAAATAAAAAACACTATTTTTTCAATAAAGAAAAAAATAGCACCAAAATAAATCATTTATTTACGCACTTATTTGACAAAAATCACATTAACAAAGTTTAAAATGAACCAATTATCAATAAGTTCAGATAAATGGTTGTTTTTTTACATGCGTTGGCAATATATTTTCATTATTATGAATTTCGAACAAATAACAATCATTAAATTTTCGAAAATGAATATTTTATAATTATTGGTTGTCCTTTGTTTATTTATCATTATGCACTATGGAGAGATGTATTATGGGGCTGAGAAGCTTAAAGTTTGGCACAGGGTTTGCACTGCTTTTAGGAGGTCTTGCTTCGCAAGATGCAGTTGCTGATTCTTATGTATTTGTGACCAATACCACACCACAAACTGTTTCTGTTCAAATCAGTCAAACAGGTACACATATTTTACAACAAGGCAATGAATGGGCGCAGGAAGCAACTCAAATTGCACCATACGAAACTAAACGCGTACTTCGTATCAATCGCTATACGGGTCTAAAATCAGGAAAAACCTATAATTTCGATACAGTTGTAAGTACAGGTAATTCTCAAGTCACGTTGAAACAAACAATGACGGGAACTTGGTCTGGTAGTACGATTAAGCATGGTATTCAAACGGCGACCACTACTTCACCATGGTATTCAGACCGTGATATTCATCGAATCAATACAACTTACGCTGGTTTATCCGCACAAGCCGCAGTAAAAGCTGAATATACTGGAGGCTATGATGATTTCCATTACACGATTCATCAAAATACAGTGCAAGAACCTGTTTCTAGCAGTGCAGATGAATTAAAAGTACTGACTTATAATGTATATGCTCTGCCAATGGTCGCAAGCAAGATCAGTGAACGTTTGGCTGAGTTACCAAATCATTTAAATGGTTATGATGTGATTATGATGCAAGAAGCTTTTGCTTCTTCTCGTACAGGTATGCTGAATCAACTCGCTCAACAATATCCATATCAAACCCATATCCCTGTTGGTTCAGGTTATAACTTATTTGATAGTGGTCTCGTGATCGTTAGCCGCTACCCAATCGTGAAAACTGCACAATTAATCTATCCAGACTGTACAGGAACGGATTGTTTTGCTGATAAAGGCGTGTTGTATGCTGAAATTATTAAAAATGGTAAAGCCTATCATGTGACTTCAACACACACTGCATCATTTGATACCGATGAAGCACGTGCCCTTCGCCAAGTTCAATTCCAGCAAATTCGCCAGTTAGTCAATCAACAAAATATTCCAAGTTTTGATGCTGTGTTGATGGGCGGTGATTTCAATGTCAATAAGTTGTTATGGCCTCAAGATTATCAAAATATGCTGACTAATCTCAACGCAACAGCAGCGCCAAGTACAGGTTATACCGCATCGACATTTGATCCACGTGTCAATAAATTAGCAGGTGCGGCTGGTTCAGGTGGCACAGCCGTTGAATATTTAGATTATGTGGTGGCTTCAAATACACATCGCCAACCTACACAGTCTCGTAACGATGTGCGTATTTTACGTACCACAGCAGATCCTTTGTACATGACTTGGGATCTCTCAGACCATTTCCCTGTAATGGGACAATTTAATTACAGTCCATAAGCAGGATGCTGTATGAATAAAAGACTATTGCTGACAATTATTATTGTTTTAGTGGTCTTGGTCGGAATTGTAGTTTGGAAGAGCACCGCCTCTTCCGCTGCAATTCAGCAAACCAAATCCACCTCATCATCTGAAAATTCATCTATACAGATGAACGATGCAAATATGTCAAATAAAAATAAGGATGAATTGCTGCAAAACGCTTTATTAAAGCAACTGAAAGTATTACAGCAGCAGCCTGGCAATATCACAGAATTCCTTAATAATTTTAAGGCGAATTGTACAGTGACTGATTGTAATGCAGCTTTAGCAAAAGCATTAGCCAATTATCCTGATCAAGCGTTTGCGCATTTAGTTGAAAATTTACTTAAGCGTATGCCGCAATATGAGCAACAAATGCAAAGTACAGTCTTATCGACTTCTTTATCGCCTAAGCAACGTTTCGAGGCATTGTGGAAACTCAGAGAACAGACTTTAGGGCAAGCCGAAGCAATGCTTGGTTTTGGGCAAGAACGTAATTATGCAGACTATCGTTTTGCCTATAATGATTTGGCTCAGAATCAAAATCTGAGTGCGGAACAGCGTCTAAAAGCTTTTGAGGAATTACAGCATCAATATCCTGATGCAACGAAACAGGAAAGCAAAATGGGGCTTTATGAACAAGCGATTCAATTACTGAATCAAAGTTCAAATAATCCTGCTGAGATTGCAAGTTTGAAACAAAAATTGCAGCAGCAGTATTTAACCGAACAAGAACGACACAATATTCAACTTCGTGATCAACGTGAAGTTCAACAGCAGCAGCAGGTCAATCAATATCAGCAAGCCGTGCAACAGCTCCAACAAGAAATGCAGCCATTAAAATCGCAGCTTTCTGATGCAGAATGGCAAAAACAATATGAAACTCGTTTGCAAGATTTACGTCTCAAAATGTTTTCTTAATGATCATTTTTAAAACCATCTGTATCATGAACACGGATGGTTGAATATACGTTTTAACCAAATATTGTGGTATTTATAAGAAGGAAAACTAAGATTATTGATGGAAATCAAAGGAATGAACTATCCAGAATTTCAACATGACTTAAATATTGCATTGGAATCAGAAATCTTAGGAGAATTAATTTTTCTGAATGCTGCTCAACATGCTCGTTCTATAGAACAACAGCAAAAATGGAAAACATTGGCACAACTGGAAACTCAAACACTTCAACGGTTAGAAGATTTCTTAGCGCAACAGGGTCACACTGCCTCAATTCGACCACACATTAAGTTGCAAGCGAAAGCATCAGGTATCGCGATGGCAAAGCTTCCGTGGAAAGTTGCGATGCATTTACTCAAACAAGGTACAAAACCTTTTATGGAAACGTTTGAGAGAATGAATCAACATGCCGATGCAACGACTCAAGAATTTCTTCGATACTTATTGGCACATGAACAAGCACTAGCTGAATTTGCAGCCCAAGAATTAAAAGGAAATTCCAGACACTCATTGGTCGCGGTTGAAAGGCTATTAAAAAGCTAGGCGTAGAACCTAGCTTTTTAATTTACACATTTTATGCAATCGCGACATTTAATAATAATTGTCGTTTTTTCACTTGTTGTCCAATTTGACCAATCAACTCATCTACCACGCCGTCAACATCCGACTTGATTTGTTGCTGGATTTTCATGGCCTCCAAGATCAATAAGGTTTGTCCCTTAACAACTGTGTCTCCAGCATTGACCAATAGATTCACAATCGCCCCATCCATCGGCGCACGGATTTTACCATCCCCTACCACTTCAGCAGCTTCAGGTGCGGCATAGGTGATATTTTCAATCACTAAATTACCATTCGCTGTATCTAAATAGAGTTGATTTTGATCAAGTACATAACTCAATTTACGGCGCACGCCATCAACGTTATAGATGATCTGAGTATCGCTTATTTCTACAACCTGAATCGTACATTGTTGATCACATAATCGCACTGTGACTTGCTGTTGATCCATTTCGACTTGTAGTGACAGTTGTTGATCTGCACATTTCAACTTTAATGGCAGCGGCGTTGCAATACCTGTTTGCCATGCCGTTTTTGAAGCCTTGTGTTGCGCAAATAGTGTTGCTGCAATCGCTAGACTTTCAAGGGTTGGAACTTGTTGATGTAGGCTGACATCATCCTGAAAATGCTGCTGGATAAATGCAGTATTGGTATCACCCGCCACAATAATCGGATGACGCAATAAATTTACCAAAAATTGTTTATTGCTATTTACACCAAGCAATACACAATCATCAACAGCACGCGCTAATAGACGAATGGCATCTTCACGGGTTTTACCATAGGCAATCACCTTCGCCACCATCGGATCATAGAATGGGCTAATTTCACCAGCCTCTAACATGCCATGATCAATACGGACATTAGGCAACGCCGCAGGCTGCCAACGTAATACTTTTCCCGTTTGTGGTAAGAAATCCTGACGTGGATCTTCTGCGTATAACCGCACTTCGATCGCATGTCCATTTAAACTAAGTTCATGCTGCTGCAAGGGTAAAGTTTCACCATTGGCGACACGGAGTTGCCATTCGACCAAATCTAGTCCCGTAATCATTTCTGTCACAGGATGCTCAACTTGTAAACGAGTATTCATTTCAAGGAAATAAAACTCGCCAGACTGATCCAGTAAAAATTCAACCGTACCTGCGCCGATATAATCACAGGATTTTGCTGCCGCCACCGCAGCTTCTCCCATTTTTTGGCGTAACTCAGATGTCATTACTGGGCATGGTGCTTCTTCCACCACTTTTTGATGACGGCGTTGAATTGAACAATCTCGTTCAAATAGATAAACGTAATTGCCATGCGTATCACCAAACACTTGAATTTCCACATGACGAGGTGCAATCACTGCTTTTTCAATAATCAGCTCACCTGAACCAAATGCATTTTCGGCTTCTGAACGCGCTGTTTTTAAAGCTTCAAGTAAATCAGCAGACTGGTGAACCAAGCGCATACCACGCCCACCACCACCAGCAGATGCTTTCACCATCAATGGGAAACCAATTTTTTCCGCTTGCTCAGCCAAGTATTCAATATCTTGCTGATCACCCTCATAACCAGGTACACACGGTACACCTGCATCAATCATGGCAATTTTGGATAAGCGCTTGCTGCCCATTAAATGAATCGCAGCGGCGTTTGGCCCAATAAAGGTGATGCCGTTGTCGATACAAGCTTGGGCAAAATCGGTATTTTCAGACAAGAAACCATAACCAGGATGAACCGCATCTGCGCCTGTCTTTTTGCAGGCTTCAATAATATTGGTGATCGACAAATAAGATTCTGAAACTTTAGATGCACCGATATAAACTGCCTCATCGGCAACTTGAACATGGCGTGCATTTGCATCTGCATCTGAATACACAGCAACAGTTTGATAACCCATTGCTTTGGCCGTTTGCATCACACGAACTGCGATTTCACCACGATTTGCGACTAAAACTTTTGAAAATTTCATTATTGCTCAGTCCAATTTGGTAAACGTTTTTGAATAAATGCCATCGTTCCTTCTTGACCCTCTAATCCGCCAACGGCTTGAGCAAACTGCTGTGCAGCAGCATCAAGTAAAGAATCTAGAGGCTCATTTAAAGTTCGATGTAGCAATGCTTTGGTATTTCGAGATGCCAACGGCGCAGCACGTTTGATCTGTTGAATGGTATCAGCAAGCAATTGCTCAAGCTCAACGTCATCACGCACAACCTCATGTATCACGCCTAACTTCTGCGCAGTCTCACCATTAAAACGTGAACCTAACAACGCCAAACGACGCGCTTGAGTCAACCCAATCCGTTTCACCACGAATGGTGCAATTTGTGCAGGTAATACCCCAAGCCCTGTTTCAGGTAAGCCAAACTGAGCATTATCATGACTAATCGCTATATCAGAGACACATGCTAAACCAAAGCCACCGCCGAGCACTGCCCCTTCTAAAATTGCAACAACCGTTTGAGGAGCTTGATCAACTTGTTCAATCATGGCACCAAAACGACGGTTAAAATCAACATAAGGCTGTAAACTGCCCACATTCGCCGCTTCAACACGCAAAGCTGCCATATCTTTAATATCACCACCCGCACAGAAATGCCCGCCTTTACCACGCAAAATTACCGCACGAATAGACACATCATCAGCAATGTGAGCAAAGACCTGTTGAATAGCATTGACCATGTTCAGGCTCATGGCATTACGGCTTTCAGGTCGATTCAGCCACAGGGTTAAGATACTGCCTTGTTGTTCAAGTTGGATACTTTCATCTACTTGTAAATCAGTAAGAGAAGTTGAAAGTGTCATTTTTCTTCTCCTAGTTTTTCTGTTTCTTCGGCAGAATATCCATGAGCTTACAGATGATCCCAAGCATAATTTCATCTGCACCACCGCCAATCGAACCTAAACGTCCATCACGATACAATTGTGATGCAGGGTTCTCCCACATAAAGCCATTTCCACCCCAATATTGTAGGCAGCTATCTGCAACTTCTCGAGTTAAGCGCCCTGCTTTGAGCTTTGCCATCGAAGCCATCATCGTGACATTCTCACCAGCAATGTGTTGTTCACAAGCGTGATAAGTGAGTGCTTTTAGCGCTTCAACTTCAGTCATCAATTCAGCAAAACGGAAATGTACATATTGGTTATTGATGAGTGGCTGACCAAATGTCGTCCGTTCTTTCGTGTAATCAATAGTTTGTTGAATCACATTTTCCAAACCACCAACAGCATTTGCACATGCCCACATACGTTCTTCCTGAAACTGCATCATCTGCATCATGAAGCCCATACCCTCAGCACCCACCAGATTGCGCTGTGGTACACGAACGTTATCAAAATAAACTTGAGCCGTTGTGGTTGAACGCATTCCTAGCTTATTCAGTGGTTCTGAGAAACTAATGCCTGCAGTCTTCGCGGGAACAATGATCATCGATTTATTGACATGCGGTTTGTCATCAGAAGTATTGGCAAGTAAGCAGAAGAAGTCCGCTTGCAGTGAATTAGTAATCCACATTTTGCTGCCATTAATCACATAATCATCACCATCTTTTTTTGCGGTGGTTTTAACCGCTGCAACATCTGAACCTGCATGCACTTCTGAAACTGCAATTGATGCCACATATTCACCACGAATCGCAGGATTCAGAAACTCTTCTCTCAGTTCTTTACTACCAAAACGAGCAAGTGCGGGTGTTGCCATATCAGTTTGTACACCAATCGCTAGAGGCACACCACCACATGCTGCACGCCCCAATTCTTCTGCTACCACAAGGTTGTACGAATAATCTAAACCCAAACCGCCATTTTCTTCGGGCTTACAAATACCAAGCAAACCTAAATCCGCCATTTTTTTAAAGACTTCATGGATCGGAAAACGTCCCGCAGCTTCCCATTCTGGAATGAACGGATTGAGTTCGTTTTCTACAAACTGACGTGTAGTACGGCGTAATGCTTCATGTTCTGCGGTAAATTTCATTATTTTTTTCCTTAAATTTAATCTCCCCTAACCCCTCTTTAACAAAGAAGGGAACTCCTCCCTTTTTTAAAGGGAGGTCGGGAGGGATTTTTAAAATCTAGACACACCAAAACGAGTTGGATTTAACTCGCGTTGCTGTGCTTCATAAATGGTCTGTAACAGGAAGATCAATACTTTACGCGTGTCTCTAGGATCGATAATGCCATCGTCATGTAACATCGCTGTATTAAATAAAGCGGTCGATTGCTGTTCCAATTTCATCGAAGTACTTTGTTCTAGAAAATCCAACATCTGTGGATTCGGTTCCATGCCTGAAGCTTTCTGTTTACCCTCAGCCACGATACGCAACACTTTTCCTGCCTGTGCTGAACCCATCACCGCTACGTGCGAATTTGGCCAAGCAAAGATAAAGTTAGGCGATAAACTACGTCCACACATGGCGTAGTTACCTGCTCCATAAGAACCAGCAACAATGATCGAGATTTTAGGTACAGTCGCGTTGGCAACCGCTTGGATCAGCTTAGAACCATGCTTAATAATGCCGTTTTGTTCAGCATCCGTTCCGACCATAAAACCCGTGGTGTTATGCAAGAATAAAAGTGGTCGTTGGGTTTGTTCACAAAGATGAATAAACTGTGCGGCTTTAACCGCTCCTTGTGGTGTGATTGGTCCATTATTGGTGATAATTCCAATATGTACCCCACCCATTTTTGCCCAACCGCAAACAGTAAGCGCATCATATTCTTGTTTAAATTCTAAAAAGTCTGAATCATCAATAATCCGCGCCACGATTTCTTTCATATCCAAAGGTTGCTTCGGATCTTGCGGAATAATGCCTAACAATTCCTCGGCTGAGTAACGAGGTTCTTTATAATCCTGATCGAGACTTTTGGTTTGTTCTTTCCAGTTCAAATGCTCAAAAATTTCACGAGCAATACGAATGCCATCAGCATCATTTTCAGCTAAATATTCAGCTACACCAGAAACCTGAGTATGCATTTCAGCACCACCAAGTTCCTCAGCCGTTGCCACTTCACCTGTTGCTGCTAACAATAATGGGGGACCAGCCAATAACATTTCTGTTTGCTTACGGACGGCAATCACATAGTCAGATAGACCTGGTTGATATGCACCACCTGCGGTGGCATTACCATGTACAACTGATATTTGTGGAATTCCTGCAGCAGACATTCTTGCCTGATTGGCAAAAGTCATACCGCCATAAGTAAACACTTCGGCTGCATAGTTTAAATTTGCGCCGCCACTTTCGGTCAATGTCACAATCGGTAATTTTTGTTCAAGCGCAATCTTTTGCAAGCGTAAGGTTTTTTGTACACCCATCGGTGACATGGTGCCGCCTTTGATTGCACTATTACTGGCAGTGACCAAAGCACGAACGCCACTGACAAAACCAATTCCCGCAATAATACCCCCACCCGCTTCAGAGCCATCTTTATCATCATGCATGTTGTAGCCAACTAGACCACATAACTCCACGAAAGGTGAATCAGCATCAAGCAGTAAACGTACACGTTCGTGTGGAAGAATTTTGCCTTTCTTATCAAACTTTGGTTTTGCTGCATAAGACTTATCAATGCCTTTTTGCTGTACGGCACGCACTTCTGCAATTTGGCTTAATAAGGCATCTCTATTTTGTTGATATTGTTCACTACCGACTGCAATTTCAGATTGAAGAATAGTCATGATTTAATCCTTATTTGCATCTTGCGCTTGTGCAGATTGTTGCTCTGCGTTTCCAATCTGGTCTTTGAGTACATCAGGAATAAATGCTCGATGGAAGCCATTAAAAGACTGGCTATTGGTTGCATCTGCCAGTGGATACATCCTTGTTCCTTGTGAAGCAGCACCATCAACTCTTAAGGTCACACCCGAAACAAATGCAGCAGCATCAGACAGTAAGTAACAAATCGCTGAAGAAATTTCCGACTCTGTACCCATGCGTTTTAACGGTACATTACCTGCCAAACTTGGAATAATAAATTTGGCAAAGTCACCACTGTAGTTATCCATACCAGAAGAAATAATCCAGCCTGGCGCGACACAATTAACCCGAACGCCTGAACGTCCCCATTCAACTGAAGCGGTTTTGGTCAGGTTATCCACACCTGAACGTGCTGCACCAGAATGCCCCATTCCTGGCATACCGCCCCACATATCAGCAGCCATATTGACAATGCTACCGCCGTGTTTTGCCATCCATTGGTTATAGGCTTCACGCATCAGGTAAAAAGTTGAATGCAGGTTATTACGTACTACAGCATCAAAGCCATTGGCAGAAATACTTTCAAGTGCAGATGGAAATTGCCCACCTGCGTTATTCACTAAACCATCGAGCTTGCCAAATTTTTCAATCACTTCAGCAATCATGTTTTTGACTTGTTCTTCATCACGGTTATCACAAACGATGAAATGGACTTTGCCGCCATCCTCTAAAATTTCTTGGCTGACTTTTTCTAACTTTTCAATTTTTCGACCAGTAATCACCACTTGTGCACCCAAAGATGCTAGTTCATGTGCGGTACAACGGCCAATACCCGAACCTCCGCCTGTCACGATAATCACTTTGTCAGCAAATGCATCTGCCCTGAAAATTGATTGGTAAGCCATTTTGATAAGATCCATTCATGTATTATTTTTGAATGCCTATACACTACCAAGCAAGTGCTTGGTTTGTAAAGTACATATTGTGACTTAGAGTAGAAGTCGTAGTATTTTAAGTAATTGATTATTTTTGATGCTAAGATATTGTTCAATCTAAGATTTTTAAAATTTAAAAACTCACAATGAATACAAGTTATTATCAAAGTTCTATAGATTCTTTTTTAAACGAAAATAAAAATACAATTTTTGGACAACTGGCACGCCATCATCAACATGATTTAGAGGATTTGCAGAAAAATGCTTGGCTAGAACAAATTGAATTTCTACAACAAGAGCTTAATGATGTTTGTGGACATTTATATTTTGAGTTTTCTATCCCCAGAATGGGAAAACGAGTAGATAACATTTTAATTATTAATAATTTGATTTTCGTAATCGAGTTCAAAGTAGGTGACAGAAGTTATTCAAACTATGCTCAGAATCAGACAATCGACTATTGCCTCGACTTACAGAATTTTCATGAAGGCAGCCATAATAAAACGATTGTCCCCATTCTTATTGCTACAAATGCTCCAAGTAAACCCTCTAATATCAATGGTTCATTGAACCTGACAACTTGCATTTTATGTAATAAAGAAAATTTCAAAGAGATATTGCTTCAAATTTTAGACCAAGCAAAAACTACAGAAAGCTTAGATATTCATAGTTGGGAAAATAGCGTTTATAAGCCGACACCAACGATTATTGAGGCTGCTCAAGCCTTATATAAAGGTCATAGTGTCAAAGAAATTTCAAGGAGTGATGCTGGTACAATTAACCTATCAAATACCTCTCATTTAATAAATAAAATTATCGAAGACTCTAAAACCCAACATAAAAAATCAATCTGTTTTTTAACAGGTGTTCCTGGGGCAGGGAAAACTCTTGCGGGTCTAAATATCGCGAATGAGCGACTTAAAGCAGATGAATCAGAACATTCAGTATTTTTATCTGGTAATGGCCCATTAGTAGATGTATTGAGGGAAGCTCTAACCAGAGACTCGGTAGAATCTGCTAAAAAAAGGGGCCAGAAAATTTCACGTACAGAGGCTGAACGAAAAGCAAAAGCTTTTATTCAAAATATTCATCATTTTAGAGATGACAATTTAAGAACGCCTCATGCGCCGATTGAAAAAGTTGTCGTTTTCGATGAAGCACAAAGAGCTTGGCAAAAAGAACAAGTCTCCAAGTTTATGCAACAGAAAAAAGGAATTCCAAACTTTGATATGTCTGAACCAGAATATCTAATCAGTGTAATGGATCGACATGATGACTGGTGCACAATTATATGTTTAATCGGCGGTGGTCAAGAAATTAATACTGGTGAAGCTGGTGTCTCAGAGTGGATCGAGTCGCTAAAAACAAAATATCAAGCTTGGGATATTTATTACTCAGATAAGATTTTGGCTGAACCAAATACCTACCTGAATGATTTAGATTTATCGAATTGGATCAGAGAACACGGGCATCAAAGAAGTGATCTACATTTATCCACCTCTGTCCGCTCATTTCGAAGTGAAAAAGTTGCGTCATTAATCCAATCTATTTTAGATAATCAAAATGATCAAGCTTCTAAAATTTATCAAGAAATTAAAAATAATTATCCAATTAAAGTCACTAGAGACTTAGCCAAGGCAAAAGCCTGGTTAAGAAATCAAGCTAGAGGTACTGAGCGAATTGGGCTTATCGCAAGTTCAGGCGCTAAGAGACTAAAAGCAGAAGGCATCTATGTTAAGAATGATATATCTCCAACTGATTGGTTTCTAAATCATCAGGATGATACCCGGTCATCTTATTACTTAGAGGATATTGCAACTGAGTTCGATATCCAAGGGCTTGAAATCGACTATACCTGCGTAACTTGGGATATTAATCTTTATTATGATCAAGATTGGCAATTTCAAAGTTTTAAAGGCTCAAAGTGGCAAAATATTAATAAAGACTCGACTAAAAGCTATCTTATCAATGCTTATAGAGTTCTATTGACTCGAGCTCGACAAGGTATGGTTATTTTTATTCCGGCCGTAGATGGAACAGACCCTACAAGACCTAAAAAACACTATGACTCAATCTATAACTATCTCATTTCTTGTGGACTAGACACAATATAAAAAGTACTGGAGTTTCGCTTGTGCTGCTTCGACGAACGAGACTCCAACACCAAGTAAATACAACTCAAGATATTAGTTTTCTAGGCACTTTCACTGGCATATCTAACAATTGCTGTGCAAAAGCCTTACCTTGTGGATCAATCCGTAAACTAGCAATCCCGCCGCCACCCAATGCATTTTCAAGCATAAAGTTCAATGCATTCATGGCTGGCAATTCATAACGAATCACTTTTGATTTTTCAGGATCAAGTACATGCTGCATATAATCAGCAACATTGGCTTCGGTTAGAGCAGCACGTATCCAAGGTAAATACTCTGTCTTACGTGCAATCACACCAATATTGCTATGATTTCCTTTATCACCACTTCGTGCATGTGCTATTTCAATCAAAGGCACTTCAATTTCATCACCTTGATAAATTGCGACTTCACCAATCGGGTGCGGAACAAAACTCTGTGCGGTTGAGCCAGTTGGAATCTCAACAGCATGACGTTGCCCTGCAAAATCGACCTCAACCTTGATTTGATCTTTATCAATTAGGAAAGAGAAAAGTTTAACCACCGCGGAAGCTTTAGGACGACCACCAACAATCCCCGCCAACGCAGGTGCCATACCTGTGGAGGCTTGTGCAATTTCCGAAGCAAAGAACATACAAGCTTCTTTAAACATATGTTTCACAGCAATTTTGACGACCACCTCACGACTATCTTTCACTCTGGCATGCGAACCATAGGTGCTTTCGATACCCAAAATTTCAATTGATTTTTCACTAAATGGTGGAACAGAGCGTAAAGCCAGCACACGTTCACATTTATTTAGAATTGAATTGGCAATGGTTTGAGCTTTTTCAGGTGCTTCACGACCCGCTATTAAGAAGCTCACTAAAACACGATAACCATCCGCATAGGTAGCACTGACTTTATATTGCTGCGTTGGTGCACGACCTGTTGCACCTGTAACTTTTACTCGATCTTCACCGATTTGCTCTAAATGAACTTGGCTAAAATCAGCCGTCACATCAGGAAGTAAATAAGCTTGCGGATTACCAATCTCATAAACAATTTGTTCTGCGACTGTTGCTGTTGAAACCAAGCCACCTGTGCCTTGTGGTTTTGTCACAATAAAGGAAGCATCGGCACTGACTTCCACAATAGGAAAGCCCATATTGTCAAAGCCTTGCACCAACCGCCAATCGGTAAAATTACCACCTGTACATTGAGCACCACATTCAATCACATGCCCTGCCAATGAACCCTGTGCCAACTTGTCATAATCATCCAGTGACCATTTATATTCATGCAGTAATGGTGCTAGTACCACAGCCGAATCAACCACTCGACCTGTAATCACAATATCCGCACCTAAATCTAAGGCATCACGGATCGCAACCGCCCCTAAATAGGCATTACTGCTGGCTACATGATGTGGTAAAGCCTCACCATTAAACATTTCCTGAACATTTTGTTTCAGTAACTCAGCATGTTTGGGTAATACATCATCCCCAAGTACCACAGCAACTTTTAAATCTAATCCTTTTTCATCAATTATTTTTTGTAAGGCATCACGACAAGCGAGAGGATTAACCCCACCTGCATTACTGATCACTTTGATTTTTTTCTCAGCAATTTTCTTAATCAGTGGTGACATTACTCGGCTAACAAAATCTAAAGCATAACCATGGCTTGGATCAGTCATCATTGCCTTTGCCATGATCGACATGGTAATTTCTGACAAATAATCAAAGACTAAATAATCAATATCACTCAGATGCACCAACTGAAAAGCGGCTGTATTCGTATCCCCCCAGAAACCTGATGCACACCCAATTTTGATTACCTTCTGATTATCTTGCTTGACGCTTGTCATGAGCTTTCTCATTGTTATTTCTAAATTGCTCCAACATTACCAAGCAAGTGCTTGGTTTGTAAAGTACATAATGATATGCTGTATTGGCAAAAATAGACAAATCCAAGCAAATGCTTGTTATAAAAAGATAAGACAATTCATGAAATGAATTTTGTTACAATGCACACTAGATTTAATAGGATAGACGGACTGGCATGATCGCAACTTCAATTGAGCAAATACCTAAAATTGTATGTTTTGACGATAGTCCACGTGGGCGTTTATTGCTTGGTGCTGCTTACCTGTTTTATAAACAAGGTTATGACAAAACCACGGTTCGCCAACTAGGTGAATTTATTGGTATCCAGTCAGGTAGTCTGTTCCATCACTTCAAAAGTAAAGATGACATTCTTGCTACGGTGATGGAACAAACCATTATTTATAACTTTGCCCGTTTAAAAGAAGCAGCCGAACGTTCAAATGAGCCAGAACAACAATTACGTGATTTGATCAAAGCTGAACTGATTTCGATTACTGGGGATACAGGTGCCGCGATGGCAGTACTCGTTCACGAATGGTTTGCCCTCTCCAAAGAAAAACAAGACTATCTTTTAAAGATGCGCAATGAGTATGAACAAATTTGGCTGAATGTAATTGAGAAATTACGTGCTCAAGGCAAAGTTAAACATGATGCATTTATTTGGCGTCGATTAGTTGGTGGTTCTATTTCTTGGTCAGTCACGTGGTATAGACCTGAAGGTAAAGTCAAAGTTGATGAACTGACTGAAATGGTTTGGGAAATGGCCATCAAATGAGTTATCACATGCATCCAAAACAACTTGAAAATGTATTTGCCTTAACAAGCAAACAACGTTACGAACATTTTATATCAAAAGTTTGTGATTGGGAGGAACTTTGGATTTTAGAAGACAATAATGAGAATTTCCTTATTATTACTCCGCAACAGAACCTAGAATATTTACCTGTATGGCCTCACGCTGACTATGCATCAGCTTTTTATGAGGTTTATCCATCGCTTAAACCATCCCGAATAGAGTTGGATACTTTTCTTAAAACATGGCTTCCAAATTTAAATAATGACGGTCTAAAAGTAGGTGTGTTACCTAATCTAGGAACAACCGTTTGGATTATAGATCCTTTGGATTTAAAAGAAGAACTAGAAAATGAACTAAAGCAATATGAATAAAATGAAAGACATTTATTTACGTAAGCCTCAACTGAGCGATTTAGCTGAAATCAAACAAGCCTACCAAAATAGTATTCATCTACATCAACCGTGGACATATCTTCCTACAGATTTTGAACAATACCTACAACAAGAACATCGTTATTTTGTCTGCTTTACTGAAAACTATGCAATCGTAGGAACCTTTAATATCTCGAATATTATTCGAGGTCACTTTCATTCTGCTTATTTAAGCTATGAAGCCTTTTATCCATATATAGGTCAGGGATATATGCGACGGGGACTTCAACTTGTTTTACAAGAAGCATTTCAAACACTGAACCTGCATCGACTAGAGGCAAATATCCAACCTGAAAATTCTCGATCTATTCATCTTGTCGCTAGCGTGGGCTTTGTCAAAGAAGGGGTTTCACGTCAATATCTTCGTGTAGGCGGCAAAGAATGGAAAGATCATGAGCGTTGGGCGATTTTAAACACCGATTGGACAGATAAGAAATATCTAGCATTCTAAAAAATTTAAGCCCAATCTAACTACGACATAACTTAACGCCTAACCATTTTCATCTATTCTCGTTCAAATTAAAAACTGCTATTCTGCTAAACATCAAACGATTATAAGAATCATTAAAATGAATCCAGTTCAACATGCCAATATTTCGGTGAAACGTCGTGGGGGCGAGCTTGAAGATTATATTGATATTCATGCGCTAATCGACAGTACCAAAATGCTATGCACTGACAACCGCCATCGTATCTTGCATACTTTTTGGGGAGTTCAAGAAGTAATCATTCCAATTTTTGGACATCACTTTGAAAATAGTGCGGGAAATAGCATTGAAGTTAAAGACCTTTGTGAAAAAGATCATCTGTTAGTTGATTTCCATCACCGCTTTATTCCAACGATAGGAGACTTCGTTGCTGCAATGCAGGATATTCCTACGTATGGACTGGCTAAACGCCTCGAAAAATTCCACTCAGATGTGATTGATGATCCAAAGCTATCAGCAACATTACTCTCTCCATTATCAGTGACAGGACAACTAAAATCTTTACTGATCACTCACAATAGTTGGTTTATCAATACCATTCTTCCTATGATGGGAAAAGGCGAAGCCAAATTTATTGATTTCGATATTAGTCCAGACTTCTTTTTCAATCCAATGCGTTTTGAACTCTGGATGGACAATGGGATGGCCGTCCCGCCAAGTGCAGCCAAACTGCAAGACTTAAAAATGAAAATCGCTTAATTTTAAGGGGAAATAAAAATGAGTACTATCCAATACGTTATTCGTCAAAACGACTTTGCTTACAATGATGAATGGCATCTGACCAATTGTGTTTCAACTGGGGCTATCAAGCAGATTTATACAGATAAAGCTGAAGCTGAAAAGGCATACAAATCATTAGTCGTTGAAGGCTTATACTATGATGAACTATGTAACTATGATATTGGCAATGGTGAAGCAGATGATGAAATCTACGAAAAACTTGAAGCTTTAATTTTAGAAAAAACAGGAAAAACTTTTAATATAGATGATGGTGAAATTCCTAAATTGAATGAAGATGATGCTTTTGAATTTGCTAAAATCTCAGGTATTGTCTGGTACCAATTATTGGAAGTTGATGCATCACAACCCTGCTATGTACTCTGGATCAACTCTGAAGAAGACTATTTTAGTGGCTATGAAACTGGCAGCATCATTTCAAGTCAAGATGAAAACTTTGGTGATGTTTCTTGGGAGTCCAATATTTATGCAATGGACTATGAGTTTGAAGCTTTAATGGACAAACCCCTTGCAGAATTAAGCGATAGTCCGCTGTTATTCAAACAATTTATCGAACAAACTCCAGATATTCGTTACGATGCTGAAAAAGACAGCATTGAGGGTATCGCCCTAGATAATATAAAATTTATCGATATAAAAACTTTGAACTCATTTTTGAAACAACCTATATTTGAAATCCGTCAGATTTCTTTAGAAGAATTGGCTGAACTAGAATAAATTTGAAAATAAAAAGTGCGGAAATTAACCGCACTTTTTATTCATCATAGGTATTAATAGCCTAGCTGCTTACTGATTAGATCCTTCATAATTTCTTCAGCACCACCACCAATCATATTCACTTTGACTTCACGATAAATTCGTTCGGACTTCGTTCCACGCATAAAACCCATTCCACCCAAAGTTTGCACTGCCGCATCCGCACAAAGTTGCATCGTACGAGTCGCTACATTTTTTGACATCGAAATTTGTGCAATGAGGTCTGCCCCTTGTAGCTCTTTTTGTCCCATTCGATAAGCTGTATCTTCTAATAATGCTCGAGTAGCGGTTAATTGTGTTGCCATATCTACAAGTTTGTGGCGAACGACCTGATGATCTACCAAGCGCTTCCCAAAAGTTTGTCGCTGTTTTGCCCAATCTAAGGCTTCATCATAGCAGACTAAGGCATAACCATATGCCATCGCGGCTAGCCAAAAACGCTCCATATTAAAGTTATTCATAATGACTTTAAAACCTGCATTTTCCTCGCCCAACAAATGGCTAACTGGGACTTTGACATTGTCAAAATGCAAATGTGCAGTGTCTGATGCCCACCAGCCCATTTTCTTTAATGGTGATTTAGTTATTCCCTTGCTATGTGCATCAACCAATAACATAGAAATGCCTTTTGCACCTTGTGCATGCTGATCCGTCTTTACAGCGACCGTATAATAATCAGCACGAATCCCTGATGTAATAAAGGTCTTTTCACCATTCAGAATATAATGGTCTCCTTCTCGAACTGCTTTGGTTTTAATTGCAGCGACATCAGAACCGCCACTAGGCTCTGTAATTGCCAAGGCTGATATTTTTTCACCTGCAATAATCTGTGGCATAACTTCATTACGAATCTCAGGTCGAGCAAAATGATGAATGGGTGGTGTTCCAATGCTATGAATCATAAGCGAAATATGTACACCACCAGATCCAGCTTTTGCCATCTCAATTGCGGCTAACATGACATAAAAGGCGTCTGCGTCGGGAATGCCACCATGTTCAGCATCATAACCGAGCCCCATTAAACCGACACTTGCAGCCTTTTGATAAAGCTCTCGTGGAAATGTTCCTGCATCGTCCCATTCATTCACATAAGGTGAAATTTCTTTTTCTACAAAACGTTTGACACTGTCTGCAAAAGCCCGATGTTCAGATGTGTAATAAATCGGGTTAAGTGATAAACCATCCATGCTATTTTTCCTAAATTATTATTTAACTAGTTGTTCTTTTATAAATACGGCTTTAGACCAATCTCATCATGATCTAAAGCCTTAAAATTTCGCTTAATAACCGAGTTGGCGGCTGGCAAGGTCTTTCATAATTTCCTCTGCGCCACCACCAATCATGTTCACTTTCACTTCACGATAGATACGTTCAGATTTTGTACCACGCATAAAGCCCATCCCTCCTAGAGTCTGCACTGCGGCATCAGCACAGAATTGCATGGTTTGTGTAGCCACATTCTTGAGCATACAAATCTGAGCAATCAGTTCATTACCCTGCAATTCTGGTTTTCCTAAACGATAGGCTGTATCTTCCAATAGCGCACGAGTTGAAGTTAAACGTGTCGCCATATCTACTAGCTTATGACGAACGACTTGATGATCAATTAAGCGTTTACCAAAAGTTTGTCGCTGTTTAGCCCAATCCAAGGCCTCTTCATAGCAAACTAACGCATAACCATAGCTACTGGCTGCAAGAAAAAATCGCTCCATGTTAAAGTTGTTCATAATGACAAAGAAGCCCATATTTTCGGCACCAAGTAAGTTTTTGGCTGGCACACGCACATGATCAAAGTGCAAATGCGCTGTATCCGATGCCCACCAACCCATTTTATCTAGCTTTGATTTTGTAATGCCTTCACTATGCGCATCAATCAACAGCATTGAAATACCATTAGCCCCCTTAGCATCAGGATCAGTACGTACTGCTACCGAATAATAATCTGCTCGAATACCCGATGTAATAAAGGTCTTTTCACCACTGACAATATAATCGTCACCATCTCGAACCGCTTTGGTTTTTAAAGCCGCAACATCCGAACCACCGCTAGGTTCTGTAATTGCCAATGCAGAGATTTTCTCTCCTGACAAAATTTTTGGTAAGACTTCAGCCTTGACCTCTTCTTGAGCAAAATGCTGAATTGGTGGTGTCCCAATCGTATGTGAAAGTAATGATGCAGCCAAACCACCTGATGCGCACTTCGCCAACTCAACTGAGGCAAGTAAAGTATAAAATGCATCAGTTCCGGCAATTCCACCATAATTTTCATCAAAGCCAACACCAAGTAATCCAATATCAGCAGCCTTTTTATAAAGCTCACGCGGAAAGGTTTCCGCTTCATCCCATTCATTGATAAAAGGACTAATTTCCTTTTCAGTAAAGCGCCTAACACTCTCAGCAAAGGCTAAATGTTGCTCAGTGTAATATAAGGGATTGAGTAGCATGCTTACTTCCTAGTAATTATTGATCATTGTTTTCGAGTATTTAGTGAGCACTAAGGTATCAAAACCATAAAAACCAAGCAAGCGCTTGGCAAAATTTAAAAATAAAAAATTTTAAAAGAGTGACATAAAATACAAAATTATATTTTTAGTCGACCACGAAAACCACGAGTCGTATAATAAGATTGCGCACCATTGTGATAAGTAAAAACTCGTCCATAACAACAATCACAAAAAATTGCACCGCCTTTTTCCCGAATATCATCTGGCGTTTTCACCCAACTCGAAGTCTTTAAATCAAAATACTCAACAGACTGTAATTGCTTATATTGCTCTTCCATCAGCAATTCAATTCCAATTTCCTCTGCAACCTCAACTGCATTATTTTCTGGCTTATGTTCTTTACGAGCATCTAAAGCAGCGCGATCATAACAAAGAATTCTGCGCCCTTTTGGCGTTTCTATAGCACAATCATAAAAGACGATTTCTGATAATTTTGAGTCAAATGACACGATATCAGGTTCTCCACCGGTCTCTTCCATTTGATTCAACACCCATAGCTTTTCAGGTTTCTGTTTCAACTGATTTTCAATATCAACCCAATTTAAAGCTTGATGCCGATGCATATTTTCTTCAAACCGCTTTTTTAGGATCTCAAACAACATGATCGTCTGTTCAGCACTTAACTGTTTTTTCTTAGTCATTTTTATTCTCTAAATTTGAGCCTTAAACCGAACGACCATCAAAATGGTTAATTTTGATGCTCTCCAAATTTAAATCTTCGATACATCTGATATTAATGGCGTACATTCGATTGCCTTTCGGATCAATGCCTGTTGCATAAGGATGAATACCATAAATCTTACAAAAATGATGATCGATTACATGCTTATTAAATTTATACCATTAAAGTATTCTATTGAAGAAAGATTTCAAGCTAACTCATACCAAGCCACAATAATTAAAGAATTTAGCTTTTTCTAATTGAGTATTTACAAAATATTCCTCCAGCAAGCTTCTAAAAAGAGGTTTCCACAATATTCCATTTTTTAGCTTTTATTCAATCATGCCTAAAACTTCAAATAATTTTCTTTTTATAAATTTTAATTCATATATATTTAAATAAATCTTCAATATACTTTTTGAAAATAATAATTTTTAAATTATTCCTATGAATACTCTTAATAATAGATGAGAGTATTCATACGAAATTCAAGTTTTAAACAAAATTATCCTCTAAATTGCAATGTTAATTTTTCACCATAAATTATAGCAATTTCTTCAAGAACTTGATAAAAACGTAAATTTGAATTTTTTAATGTATCTAAAAATCCAGCTTCTTCTACAAAATAAGTCATGTTTCCATCACAATACAAGCCTATTCCACAAATTTCGCCCTGATCATCTTCCCCTTCAGATGAAATAAAACCCACCTGTAATTGACCGAAAATATCAGGAATTGGCTCAATCTCATGCTGATCACAGAATTCTATTAAATATTCCATCAGTTCATTGGTTATAGCATTTATAAGAGGCAACTTTTCCTGTTCCTGATATTCATGATAATCACTATCATAGCGACTAAAACCTAGATGAAAATTAATCTCATCTAATTGTAGATTGTCTAAATCATCATAAAATTCACCTAATGAATCGTAATGAAGCTCAATTTCATCATATTCTTGTTCATCCTCCATAAAGGGATAATTCCAAACCTCCACAGGTAAATCCAAAGAAATAAGATTTAATTCGACTAAACGTTCAATCAGTTTTTTTGTTTTGTCTATATCCCTAAATGCTTGTTTGCTAATAGGCATTAGTAAATGATAAGAAAGTGACATTTTTTCCCCCTTTAAATTTATAGCTATATTAGAGGATTCTTTTTCAATAAGGAATTCTTGAAATTCTTTAAGCGACTTATGTTGTCGTGTATATTTAGCTTATCTAAATATACCAATAAAAAACACCCCTCAACCGTCAGGTTAAGGGGTGTTTAGTATTTAAAAGCTGGCGATGACTTACTCTCACATGGCAAACGCCACACTACCATCAGCGCTAAGAGGTTTCACTTCTGAGTTCGGGAAGG
>Ga0209958_1000192_pt1 | contig 180842 bp, 172 predicted proteins | sample ThiBio_inoc_plan_FD_183942 | JGI IMG/M metagenome (GOLD analysis project Ga0209958, IMG submission 183942) | Wastewater bioreactor microbial communities from Cape Town, South Africa - Thiocy_inoc_plan (SPAdes) | ecosystem: Engineered > Bioremediation > Thiocyanate > Unclassified | place: South... | reverse complement strand
CAGTATTGGTAAGGAAGATCGTACCTCCCTCCCCGATACCTGTGCTGAACCTCGCCTGCGCATCCCATTGACCTTTGTTCTCTATAAAGTAAAGGGTATTGTCTGTTGGAAGCGGTTTAGTGGCCGGAGCTCCGTTATGGGCATAGACAACACAGGCGCTCAACACACCTGCAATGCCACCCAGTAGTTTGTACACAATATTCATAGCTATGAAATATTTTAAATAATCGCCTAAGTTACCTAAATTAGACGTTAATATCAATAATAAGGTTGGGTAAATAATGAAAAAGAGGCTGCGCTTCGTGAAGCGCAGCCTCTTTTTCATTATTCTTAACTGTAGTGTCTGAGGGAGGCAACGATATAATTACTTTGTATACCTCGCCGGAGACACCCTGTATTTATATTTATCTTTATCTTATAAGCGTTACATTACCTGTCTGCTGGTAGGTCTCACCATTCGCATTGACAGCTTCAATGATCCAGACATACACACCGAAAGGCTGTGCAGCATTGTTGAACGTTCCGTCCCAGCCGCTCCGGATATCACTGCTCTCATAGATCAGCGTGCCCCAACGGTTGTAGATACGGAAGCTCTTCAGATCCCAGCCACCGCGAACAACAGGCTTGAACAAACGCGCCTCCGGATTGGTAGGATTGTACGCATTAGGCATACCGATCTCAGGATCACCCACCAGCACATCCATACTGTCCGTTACCTCGCAGCCGTTCTCCGTACGGGCCGTCACCACATAACGCGTACGAACCGCAGGAAGGATATAAGGATCAGAGATATTAGGATTGCTCAGACCGGAAGGCGGGAACCATTCAAAATATAATGCATTCGTCTCCGGAGCGGCCTGGTAACCTTCGCCAGGGTACACCGTGATCTCCTTAGGCAAGCTCAGCACAGCACGGGGATGCACCTGCACCGCTACTTCCAGCGTGTCAACACAATTATTGTCATCCGTGATATATACCTTATAATTCGTGTTCGTGCTCACATTCGTAACTGGTGTAGCGCTCGTAGGATCGTCAAGGCCGTAAGCAGGATCCCATTGATAGCTCGCACCGTTCATAGCCCACAGCTGGGCGCTGCCGGGAGCACAATATTCCGCACCGGAAATAGCATCACCGTTGCCTTTAGCATGGAACACGATGAATTTAGATACCGAATCGCTGCAGCCGATAGGCGTCTCCACCTTCAGGTAGTACATACGGTCAACCGTATCAGCAAGGAAGCTCACATTAGGAACATTCGTAGCAGGGAGAATAGCGCTGCCCGTATTGCTCCACGTATAAATATAGTCGTTGCGGTAAGGGCTTACATCAGACCGTAAGCGCACCTCGCTGCCCTCGCAGGCTTCGGATGGGGCCGTTACCTCCACCACAGGGTATTCGTGCATTGTGATATTGATCATATCGGAAGTATCGATACAATACGGATAAGAAGCGGTCACCATATACAGCTGGGAACGGTTCACCGTGATCTGGGGCTCCAGCAGCGTGCTGTCGTTCAGACCAATAGTGGGCTGCCATCTGTAGGTATAGCCGTCGCTGCCGCGTGCACGGATAGGTACGATATCACCCACGCAGACCGCGGTGTCAGGCGTCAGGATCTCCAGGATACGGGGTGTCATATTCACATTGACCGTTGCCGTAGCGCTCCGCGTACAGACACCTGCCACCGAATCCAGCACCGTTACCGTAAAGGTACCCGCAGGACGGATCCAGACGGATTGTGTATTGTTATCACCGTGGATAGCGCCACCACCGCCCGCCTGCCAGCGGAACACATTACCGGGTACACCGCTGCTCGGGTTCAGCACGTCCACCGTGATCAGCAATGAATCCAGTGCCACACATAAGTTCGTATCTACCACGCGAAGCTGAGGAACCTCTACCTCATAAACGTGAACATACATTATAGCAGTATCGTGCGTGATACACATCGTATCATTGATCGCCACCAGCATTACCTCATAGATACCTGCCTGGGTATAGGTATGGGAAGGCGTACGTAAAAGAGAAGAGTCCCCGTCTCCGAAATACCATATAAAATCTATTGCCTGTTGCGAATTATTGGTAAAATCCACAGTATGAGGCGCACAGAAAGAGTCCATAGGAGTTCCGAGCCTGTCCGGCTCAAAAACAGAGCTCACACCTACTTTTTCAAAATTGAATTTAAAGCTCAGTACATCCTGGCCGGAAGTTTGTTTGAGCCTGGAATAAGAATTGGAGTTTGTTGTAGCCGGGTTACCTCCTATATTACAGCAGATAGAGTGATAAATGATCCCTTCAGGGTCAAAACGGTGACGTCCGATATGAGAGTGATCACTGGATGATTCTCCGAAGAAAGAAGCGTAGATCAGCTCTGAGAAATTACGGCCGATAGTACAGAACCAGAAATTACGGTTCTGATTATCAGAGTCGTAAGCATTGGCGGTCACCTGGTAGCCAGCTACACGGGAAGCTCCGAACCCGCCCACATACAAGTTACCACAGTCATCCACCAGGAACGCCGATGGTATATAACCATTGCTGGCCAACCGGGTTGACAGGCTGCGGGTGGTAAGGCTGCTGTCCAGGATATCTATAAAAACAGAGCCGCTGGCATTACCTACCCATACATTAGGGCTGATAGGATAGTTACCATTGGTACGACCTAATATATATATATTATCAAAGTCATCTTCCTGTATATGTGCCACGATGTCTCCATCCGCAGTACCGATATAGGTAGCATTATCAATATTACCCGTTGTTTTATTGATAGACATTACGAAGCCGTCTACCAGCCCCTGGTTCACGGGATTCAGCGCGCTTACCGGCACCGGCAGATTGGAGCTCAGCGTAGCTCCGACCACATACACCAGCCCGTTTTTGGACAACAGCAATGAATGCGGCGCCTCATTACCGGATCCTCCAAAATAAGTGGAATACATCAGCTGGCTGCAATTGGCATTCAGCGCAAATACAACTACATCCCAGCCACCGGCATTATTCAGTATCGGCGCATTGGAGGTTGTAGGAAAATTCGTAGAGTTCGTATTGGTAGTCACCCAGATGTTACCGGTCATCTCATCTACGGAAATATCCCCGGGACTCAACTGTGAAGACTGGTTGCTGCTGATATCATATAGATTGATATTACCGCCGCCCCATACAGCCTGGTACACTTCATCACCGGAACCTCCGATAAAGGTAGATCCCAGCAGTTGGGTACCATCATCGCTCAGGCGGGCTACAAAGGCGTCCCACGTACCGTTCTTTACGGTACTGAATGCGTTGGTCGTGGTAGGGAAGTTCGAAGAATTGGTGCCGCCGAATAAGTACAGCTCATCATTAAATACCCACATAGATGTGGCCAGCTCCCAGTTATTACCACCCAGGTAAGTAGAATAGATCAGGGCTGTTCCGAGGCTGTTGAATTTATTGATAGCCAGTTCATGACCGCCACCGCCATAAGTCGTCTGGAAAGCACCGATAGTCACGGGCCATCCTACACTCCAGGCATCCGCGCCTATATAAAGCGCACCTGTGATATCATAGGTAGTACTATAGGCATAAGCATTGCTGGAAGTCGCTCCTGAGAAAGTGGAAAATACCAGGTCCGGATCGATCACCAGCTCATAGGCTGTGTTATAGCCTTCCGGGAATTCAAAGGTGAGTATACCTTTATCCAGCTTATACCTCGCTGCCACTTCGACACGGCGGCCTTCGATTTCCTGATACACATACGGCGCTTTTTCCTTTACGGTATTGACCGTAGTCTCAAATACCAGCTCTCCGGATTTACTGACAACAGGCGTCACACCTTCAAAACCCACACGTATAAGCGCGGGGTCTGCATTGGGAGCCACTTTAAAATCATATTTGATATTGCCCTGTTCGCAATTTACGATCAGGTCAATACCATTATATATATTTTTCTCTACTATTTCCCCGTAAGCGCCCACGTCACTTTTCCATTTGGCGGGGTCATTGCCCATGAAATAACTGTACCTGGCAGCACGCCTGGCATTATGCTCATAGGAAGTGTTGGCATTCTTGTTCAGGAATTTCACTTTATAGGCGTGACGGTTGATAGTATAGTTATCCACGTTCTTACCCGCATGCATATCCTTGTTGATGCGGTTCATATCGTCCGTGTTAACGAAATCGTACAACAAGCCTTCAGAGGTCAGATACATAGTACCACCCGGAATCTGGGCCTTATAGTTAAACGGATCACTCCATTGACCCATATTTCTTATAAAGCTGAATTCTTCCTTGCCTCCGGAATGAGAGTGGCCTTCATGCGACCAGCCTTTACCGGTACTCCAGATACTCAGCAGGAGCGCTATACAGCACATTAGCCTGATTCTAGTAAAAAAGTTAGCCATAACTATATTTTTATATTTTAATGTTAATAGAGCCGATTACCTTATTAGACCAGCTACTGCAAAAAAAGGTTGGGCGTTCAGAATTATCTTTTCAACAGCTTAACATCACATCCGCTTATCAATTTCAACCCCATATACCCGGAATTCACAGGCAATTCTTCATAAATCCGTTCATAGCCGCAAAATAAAAAAATTTCCCGTACATCCCTACCTGAAATCACTACCAAATATACAACATTACAACCAGAAAATCCCTACGCCGGGTATACTGCGATGCAGGAATGTTTTGATTTCCCAATGAGCTCAACTCGCTATTACCGTATATATTACGGCTATTCCCTGCCGTTTGCAAATAATTCGACACCAATAGCCGGATTTCAATTCAAATTCTATATTTTTGGAGATTAAACTGAAAATTTTATAATCAACAATATTATGGCTGAAGTAATACGCATGCCGCTTTTGAGCGACACCATGAAAGAGGGTGTTATAGCAGAATGGCATAAAAAAGTGGGCGATAAGGTGAAAGCAGACGATGTATTGGCAGAAGTAGAGACCGATAAGGCAACCATGGAAGTAATGCCCTATGTGGACGGTACTTTACTCTATATTGGCGTTGAAAAAGGAAAAGCCATACCGGTAAACGGCATTATGGCTATCGTAGGTAAGGAAGGCGAGGACTTTCAGCACCTGCTGGACGCTAAGGAATCTTCCGAAAAAACAGTAACCGACAGTAAAAATATAACACCGGCCGAAGCACCGGCACCGGAGGCAAAGGCGAAAGCACCGGCAGCCGACCTGTCTTCCATAGACGCTACCGTGGTGAGAATGCCGCTGCTGAGCGATACCATGAAAGAAGGCAAGATCGCGGCCTGGCTTAAGGAAGTGGGTGACAGCGTCAAAGCAGACGATGTCATTGCAGAAGTGGAAACAGATAAGGCAACGATGGAAGTAATGCCTTATGTGGACGGCACCCTGCTGTACAGAGGTGTGGAAGCCGGCAATGCCGTTGCTGTAAACGGCATTATGGCCATCATCGGCAAGAAAGGCACCGATATCACTCCTTTGCTGGAAGCAGAAAAGAATGGCGGCACTGCCCCCCGGGAAAATAATGCGCCTTCAGCACCCGCTGCTTCTGCAGCGCCTGCGGCCGCCGGTAATGACCGGCAACAGCCTGCCGCTTCGAATGACGCCTCTGATGAGGATGACAGCAGGATCAAGGCCTCCCCATTAGCTAAAAAGATCGCCAGGGATAAAGGCATCAGCCTGTCACAGATAAAAGGCTCCGGGGACGGCGGAAGGATCATAAAAAGGGACCTTGATAATTATACGCCTGCATCTGCTGCAGCGCCTGCACAGGCGGCATCACCGGCAACCGCCGGCTCCGAAAGCCATACGGATATCCCGTTGACACAAATGCGCCGGGTCATCGCGCAACGCCTGGGAGAGAGCAAGTTCAGCGCTCCGCATTTCTACCTGACCATCAGCGTCAAAATGGATAACGCGGCAGCCGCACGCGCACAGCTCAACCAGGTGTCGCCCGTTAAAATATCTTTCAATGACTTTATTATAAAATCCTGTGCCCACGCACTGAAAAAGCACCCTGCCATCAACAGCTCCTGGATGGGTGATTTTATCCGCGAGAACCATCACATTCATATAGGAACCGCCGTAGCGGTACCGGAGGGCCTCATCGTTCCGGTCGTTAAATTCGCAGACCAGAAATCGCTGGCCCGGATAGCCGAGGAGGCAAAGATGCTGGTAGGCAAAGCCAGGGACAAAAAATTACAGCCGCAGGAGTTTACAGGCAATACCTTTACCATATCCAACCTGGGTATGATGGATATTGATGATTTTACAGCCATCATCAACCCGCCGGACAGCTGCATCCTTGCAGTAGGTAAGATAGAGCCTACCCCTGTAGTGGAAGACAATGAGATCGTCATCAGGCAGATCATGAAGCTCACCCTCAGTTGTGACCACAGAGTGGTAGACGGCGCTACCGGGGCTGCCTTCCTGCAGACGCTCAAAGGCTACCTGGAAAACCCGGTAACCATGCTCCTGTAATATCCGGCATTACACATATTTTAAAAAAACAATGGCTGCCTTTGGCAGCCATTGTTTTTTAGAATATACTCTCAATAAAGCTATTATCAGGTTTTATAATAGGGGACCGGAGAACTCAACGGCTGAGCTCAGCTTTATATTCCCTGATAGCCCTGAAAATGGCATAGGCCAGCTGGTGCTGCCCCTCTTCGGAATTCAGGTAGATCTCGTCCTCTACATTATTAATAAATCCCAGCTCTATCAGCACGCCCGGCATGGCGCTTCCCGCCAGCACTTCCAGTCCTTTCTGCTTGACACCCGCGCTTTTCCGGCCGGTGACCTTTACAAAGCTTTTCTCCACTTTATCTCCGAAACTGATGCTTTTGTTCTGGAAAGCCTGCGTGTACTGGGCTACCAGTATCTGTGTCATAGGATCATTCTCATCCAGCAGGCCGGGCTCCTCCGTCACATTATCACCGAACTCCTCTATTGCCTTTTCCTTCTGGGAGGTCCTGTGAAGCCCCAGGATATAGGTTTCTGTTCCTGTAGCTTTGGTTTCCCTGTTCACGACGGTCGTATAAACGGGTACTTTCCTCCGCTTGCTGCCTTTCCCTACATATTTATACCCGTTCTGCACTTTGGTTCTCGTGCCGGCAGTGGCATTCACGTGGATGGAAACAAAAAGATCCGCGTTGGCATTATTGGCAATAGCATGGCGCTCCTTAAGCTCGGGATAGAAATCGTGCTTCCGGGTATAGATCACCTCTACATCCTTCAGGCTGTCATTCAGCAGCTTACCCAGCTTCAGCACCACATCCAATGCGATATCCTTTTCATCCTTGATGAGCCTGAAACGTCTCGCTCCCGGGTCCCGTCCGCCATGACCGGCATCCAGCACAATCTTCTTTACTCCTTTTTTTTGTGCGTACCCCTGCTGGCAGCTTCCCAGCATACCTGCAAGCAGCATTACAATGCAGCACAGCATCTTTAGATTAATAGTTCTTCCCATATGCTTCTCCCGCTATTTTTTCTCAATAACCGTTTAATTACAAACAGTTTCAAAATAGCCCTCTTATAATTTCGTTATAATTGACAAAGAACGCAAATTAACAATATTTATAATAATTCAGACTGAAAAATTATTAAAGCATATAAACATAGCGTATTTTTGCACTTCTTTGTCTAAAGATAAAACCAAAGTATTCTTATTTAGAAGCATACATGAGATCCAAAGCTACTTTCCGATTTTTAATGTCGCTCCTGCTCACCTGCATATTGCTGGGTCCGGAAGTTACCGGGCAGGTCACAACGGAAAGCAGCGCATCACCTGTCAACGATACAGCCGGCGCAAAGATGCCCGGTACGGAAGACAGCACGATGAAGGACAGGTCGGCAGAGTCGCTTGAGCAGCAGTGGGGCATAAAGATCTCCCGGGATGCCTTACCCAGCAAGGTGAAGACCCATGCCCGGGATTCCACGATCATACAGGCCAGGGAAAAAAAGATCTACCTCCATGGAGATGCCAAGATAGAATTCCAGGATCTTACCCTCCAGTCCGGCCATACGCGCTTTGATAATACCAGCAAGGAGGTAACCGCGTACCCGGCTTTCGATACCGCAGGCAAAAGGATATCCATACAGGAGTTTCAGCAGGGAGAGGAAAAGTTCCAGTATGATACGCTGCGCTATAATTTCCTCAGCAAGCGGGCCATTGTCAGGAACGCAAGGATGCATTACGGGGAAGGGTTCATCCAGAGCCGGCAGGTCAAAAGAAATGATGACGGCAGCATATTCGGCTGGAAGAATGTTTATACCACCTGCAATATACCTGACCACCCGCATTTCGGGATCAGGGCCAACAGGATCAAGCAGATACCCAACAGGATGACCGTATCGGGACCTGCCAATATTGAGATACAGGAGATACCCACGCCCCTGTTCCTGCCGTTTGGCATCTTTCCCACCAATAAGGCACAGAAATCCGGCTTTATACTGCCTACCTACAGCATGGAGAACAACCGCGGACTGGGCCTGCAGAAAGGCGGCTATTTCCTGATGCTTAATCCCCGCGTGAACAGCACCGTCCTCATGGACGTCTTTTCCTCGGGTAGCTGGGGCATATTCACTTCCACCCAATATGCGGAACGTTATAAGTATTCCGGCAATTTCAATGTAAACTACTCTCATACCATATTTGGAGAGGAGTTCGAGCTCAACCACCAGTCTAAAAAAGATTTTAAGGTTACCTGGGACCACCGGATGGACCCCAAAGCCCGGCCGGGCACTACCTTTTCCGCCGAGGTTCGGGTAGGTACCCAGAATTTCAATATGATCAACGGGATGAACGCGAACGTTGTGCTGGATAACCAGTATACTTCCAATATATCTTACGGCAAAAGCTGGATAGGCAAGCCCTATTCCTTTACCGCCTCCATGCGGCACAGCCAGAGCACCCTGACAAGAAGGGTAACGGTATCACTGCCCGAAATGATTTTCTACCTGGGACAGTTCTCCCCTTTCCAGAGAAAAAACCAGGTGGGAGCGCCCAAATGGTATGAAAAGCCCACTATCAGCTATAGTGTGACGTTCAAAAATACCGTGAACTTTTACGACAGTATGTTCAACCAGTTGCGGCCCAGGGATTTCAATAACGGTCTCCTCCACTCCGTCAACCTGCAGGCCAATTATAATGTCCTGAAATTCTTTACCCTCAACTTTTCCGTACCTTATACCGAATACTGGAATACCAGAAAGGAGATCATGACGTTCAACCCTACGCTCCGCCAGGATGATACGGCAACGGAAAACGGCTTTTTTGCCACCCGGTATTTCAGCACCTCTGCAAGCCTCAATACCCGCATTTACGGTATGTTTATGTTCAAAAAGGGCCGTATATCCGGCATCCGCCATGTAATGATGCCCCGGGTCAGCCTGAGCTATACGCCCAGCTTTGCAAGAGACCCCTTCAATTATATGTACACCTATATGGATGAAAGCGGGCGGGTGAGCTACAGGTCGCCTTTCACCAGCTCTCCCATAAGCGGGCCTTCCAGCTTCCAGGAAATGGGCAATATATCCTTTGACCTGGTCAATACCCTGCAGGCCAAAAGAAGGTTAAGCGATACCACTGCCAAATCGGATAAGGCGATCATCAACCTGATAGACGGCCTGAGTGTGAATGTGATGTATAATATGATAGCGGATACCAATAAGCTCTCCGATATCCGCCTGGATTTCCGGACGTTATTGTTTAAAAGGCTGAACCTATCCAGCAACGCTACCTTTACACCCTATAAATACGCAGGCAACCAGCGGACCAGGTATTACCTGTGGGATACCGACAGGAAGCTGACCCAGCTGCACAACGCGTCAATTACGCTGGGCATTTCCTTTGACGGTACCAATAAGAAAAGAGGAACCGAGTCCGATACTACCAACCTGGGCAAAGATGAGGATACCGAGACCTACCGGAATATGATGAAGAACGGCGGGTATAAGGATTATTATGATTTCAATATACCATGGAACCTTTCCATCAACGGGAGCCTGCGGGTTTACCGCCAGTTTAAGAATGACGGTACGGATACGCTTATATTTGCCCCCAATCTTACCTTTAACGGCGGGCTTAACCTGACAGAACGCTGGAAAGTAACCGTGGCCAGCGGTATTGATTTCACCAATATGAAAAAGATCAGCCTGGGATATACGCAGCTCACCGTAATAAGAGACCTGCACTGCTGGCAGATGAGCCTGAACCTGGTGCCGTTCGGCCAGTTGAGGAGCTTCTATTTCTCTCTGAATGTCAAAGCTTCCATATTACAGGACCTGAAGCTCACACGCCGGCGTTCGTTCCAGGACAATTATTAACGGGATATAGTTACTGCCGCCCGGCATTTTTCAGGCTTACAGGTACTCTTTTCGTTTACCGGCTATATACAGACAACAAAGCCATTATACTACCAATTACCATAAGAGGTGTCTTACATCCTTCCGGAATGACCTCCGGAATGACCAGCACACTCTGTTCCTTTATAGCTAAGGCGGGTCTCTGAGCTTCATAAAGGATACTGCCCGGCGAAGCCGTAATAATTGCCTATAAGCAGACAGTCACTTCCCCGTTTTATAGCGCCATACGGCTGTAACAGGATATTAAAAGGGCTGTTGCTTCCTGCAACAGCCCTTTTAATATCCGAATATATATGCCGGTCCGGCTATTCTTTAGGCGGCGGTGGCGGTGTAAAGTCCAGGGGCTGGTGCTGCCCGGATGTTTTGCGGCTGCCTCTTTTTAAGAATTTATCCACATCAAAGTTCATACCCAGCTCGTGATAGGCGCCGGAAGAGCCGTAATAGGTCTGCCCGTATCGCACCTGCATTTTATTCAGCTCAAGGCTCAGCCCCATGGAGAATCCTGCCAGGCCCATCTTGTTGGAGAACCCGTTTTCCCGCCTTCTGAGATGACTGTAGGCTACTGTTGCTGTAATACGCTTACCGATAATGATCTCCGCCCCGAAGTTCAGGTGACGGAACAGCTTATCGGCAAAGTAGGTCTTATTACCTGAAGCCGTATCTGTCTGGAAGATATTTGTAACCTTGTCTGCCGGGTTATCGTAGCGGATATCCCAGCGATACAGGTGATGCGCCACCACGTAAAGCCTCAGCGGCACATTTTCAAGCTGCTTAGTGACACCGATCTGCAGGTCAAAAGGCAAAGGCTCGGCAACATTGTCAGGGTTGTACTTTTTAGTAACGACTCCTATATTTTTTGCCACTGCGCCGATAGTGATCTTCCGAGCAGTGTCAATATAAGCTACGCCGAAATCCGCCAGCAACGCCATGCCTGTGACACCCGCCAGGTGGGAATTGGCCCATTTCAGGTTGACGCCGTATCTCCAGTTATCCTTATATTGCCGGGAAGCGGACAGCGCAATAGCGTTATCAGCCGCATAGGCTGTACCCTGCTCTATCCCATGCTCATCTATATTCCTGACATTGCCATAGTTGATGAATTGCAGCCCTACGCCAAAGTCCGTATCCAGCTTATTGCTGTGAAAAGCGTATTGCGCATTGGCAATACCGATATTGGCATAAAAAAAGTTATAGTTCAGCGAGAGCTGATCATGAAATAACGGGCGTAACAAAGCCGGGTTCTGCCAGGTCAGAGAGACGTTCCTGTCAGGGCTGGCGGGCGCATATCCACCCAATGCACTTACATAAGGACTGTTGCTCATCCGGAGATATTCGAATGCCCTTTGTCCTCCCGTGATCTGTGCTATGGCCGTTCCTCCCGTTCCGCATATGGCAACGGCCAGTATGGAAACCTTTAAAATATTCCGCATGTCCCCTTAACGTTAGTTTACCCGAATTTGTTATATCAGTATGCTTATTTTTACTCCGCGCCGAACATCTGGTTCATCACACCCTCGCTTACGCCTGTAAAGGAGTAACCGCCATCATGGAAAAGATTCTGCATGGTCACCATACGCGTCATATCCGAGAACATCAGCACACAGTAGTTGGCACAATCTTCCGCAGAGGCATTTCCGAGAGGGGACATCTTTTCCGCGAATTCAAAGAAGCCGTTGAACCCGCTTACCCCTGATCCCGCGGTGGTCATGGTAGGAGACTGTGAAATGGTGTTCACCCTTACTTTCTTTTTAAAGCCATACTGGTAGCCAAAGCTGCGTGCAATGCTTTCCAGCAGCGCCTTGGCATCTGCCATATCATTATAGCCCGGGAAAGTACGCTGTGCGGCGATATAGCTTAAGGCCAGCACGGATCCCCAATCGTTAATAGCGTCCAGCTTCATAGCGGTCTGCATCACTTTATGGAACGATAAGGCGGATATATCCAAAGTTTTCAGGAAATTATCATAATTGGTCTCCGTATAATCAAATCCCTTCCTGACATTAGGTGACATGCCGATAGAATGCAGCACAAAATCCACCTTACCGCCGAAATGCTCCATAGATTTATTGAACAATGCCTCCAGGTCTTCCAGCTTGGTGGCATCCGCGCCTATTACAGGAGCATCGTTACATAATGCGGCCAGCTCACCTATTTTCCCCATTCTCAATGCCACCGGTGCATTGGACAACACAATCTGTGCTCCCTGCTCCACTGCCTTGAGCGCCACCTGCCATGCGATGGATCTTTCATCTAAAGCGCCGAAAATAATACCTTTTTTGCCTGTTAGTAACTGACTTGCCATAAGAAATTTTTTAATTGGTAAAGATAGTAAAATAATTCAGTTTGCACCTGATTTTGTAACTTTGCAGAAAGGCTTACGGAGATGGATATGTTGACGGAAAAACAAGTTTGGGAGTGGCTCGGGACCATTGCGGACCCGGAGGTCCCCGTACTTTCTATCATTGACCTGGGCATTGTAAGGGAGGTGCAGGTGCAGGATGATGAAAGCGTTACCATCAGCATTACGCCTACCTATTCGGGATGCCCGGCCATGGATGTCATTTCCATGCAGATCAGGCTGCTGCTGCTGGGCAACGGTGTTAAAAATATCCATATCGAGCTTATCCTGGAGCCCGCCTGGACCACAGACTGGATGTCGGAGAGCGGGAAGGCCAAACTGCTGGCCTACGGCATAGCGCCGCCGCAGCGAAGGTCCGATACACCCCTCGCATTGTTCGAAGAAGACACCGTGCCATGCCCCCGCTGCCATTCAGAAAATACCACACTGATCAGCCGGTTCGGCGCCACCAGCTGCAAATCCATGTACAGGTGCAATGACTGCCTGGAGCCCTTTGAGCATTTCAAGTGTCATTAGGCAGTCATATGTTCACACTGAATTAACATTATGGTACTTTTTAGAATTATTTACCTAACTTTGTCGGTCTAACTATTGAAGGAGCACTATGGAGTTTATCATTTTTCTGACACTGGCATATCTGATAGGATCAATACCAACCGCGGTTCTGGTAAGTAAACATTTTTTCGGTATAGATATCAGGGAACATGGAAGCGGTAATGCCGGTGCTACAAACTCTTTCAGGATCATGGGCAAAAAGGCGGGCATTTTCGTCATGGTGATAGATATGCTTAAAGGCGTCATCGCAGTCAACCTGGCCCATCTTACTTCCCTGGACTGGGACCTGCAGCGCGAGCTGATCGTCAATCTGCAGATAGGATTAGGGATGTGCGCTATCTTAGGGCATGTCTTCCCGATATGGGCCGGATTCAGGGGCGGCAAAGGCGTTGCTACCCTGTTCGGTATGATCTTAGGCATTCATCCCCAGGTGGCCCTTTTCCTGGTCATCGTATTTATGGTGATGCTTCTTTTAACCAAGTATGTTTCCCTGAGCTCCATTACCGCCAGCCTTGCGTTCCCGCTGCTGCTGTTCTTCTTTTTTACAGAACAGGAGGTACTTTATAAGATATTCGCGATCGCCACGGCCTGCCTGGTAGTGCTTACGCATCATAAGAATATCAACAGGCTCATACAGGGCAACGAGAGCCAGGTAAGGCTCCGGAAAAACAAGCCCGGCAATAACGACGAGGAATAATCATTCATCATATTGGTTAAAATGCGCTGATCTTTTAGCGCATTTTTTATTTACTTTCGGTAAATTTGCTACCTACTTGAAAGTCAAAACATGAACGTCAATACAGCAGGTCCGCAGACCAAACCGCGCCTCATTGTACGGTTATTATCCAATACCGTCTCCTGGATATTCCACCCGGTATTCATGCCGCTTATCACAGCGCTTGTATTATATATCCTTACCAGGAGCAGCTTTGTGGGCTTCGATGTGACATACCTGTACCAACTGCTCGGCACCACCTTTCTCAATACGATCTTCTTCCCGCTTTTCCTCACGCTGCTGTTGTATAAGCTGGGATTCATCAAAGGCGTCAGGCTCCGGGACCGCAAGGACAGGATCGTACCCCTGATGGGCTCTATGATATTTTACTTCTGGATATACCAGGTGTTTAAAAATTTCGGGTCACACAACAATCTTCCCGATGACGCGCTTTTTATATTTAAAGTATTTTTCCTCGGCAATTTCTTTGGCGTCATCGGCGTATTCCTGATCAATATTTTCACCAAGCTGAGCATGCACACTGCCGCCGCCGGAGGCGCTATCGGCATCCTTTCCATCCTGTCATTTACCGGCAGCCTGAATATCCTGCCCGTACTGCTGTGCGCCGTATTGATAGCCGGGATTATCGGTACTGCCCGTATACTTCTGCACGAACATAACCAATTCCAGATATGGTCCGGCTACGTTACCGGCTTTGCCGCTATGTGGCTTGCCTACTGGATATGGATAAGATAAACAACACAGATCTATTATGACCACTCCCGCCCTTATAAGCCCGATATCCTGGCACAAGAAAGTCCTGAGCTTTGTTATGCCGGTAAAACTGCAGGAGTTCCGGTCGTCGGATAATGAGCCTTTTGAGCTATATATCAGGAACGGACAGCTCCAGCTCATCTTCCATAATGCCATTTATTCCTATGGTACCGCTTACAAGCCTTTCCTGGTAGCTTTTGAGCACATGCCTCAACTTGTCCGGAATGCCTGCAGCATGCTTGTCCTGGGAAGCGGACTGGGCAGCATTCCCAGGATCGTCCACGAAAAGTATCACAGGAAGGATATAGCTTTTACCATAGTGGATATCGACAAGGTGATCCTGAACCTGTGCAGCCAGCACCTGCACGATAAAGGGATCCATAACTGCCGGTTCGTAAGGGAGGACGCTGCCGTCTTCATAAGATCAGGCCGTGAGCAGTATGACATTATCTGTATGGACATTTTCAGGGACCTCCAGGTACCGCTGCCTTTTATTGATTACCCGTTCCTGTCCACCCTCGCTGAAAGGCTTTCCACCGGCGGAACGCTGGCTTTTAATTATATAGCACCCGAAGCCGGGGATGAGGCAAGGGTTAAAATGACGCTGGAAGATATTTTCACCGATGTACGACAGGTAAGGTATATGAGAAATACGATATTCCTGGCTACGAAAAAGGGTGCTGAACAGTAATATTCAGCACCCTCTCCATATAATGATCGTATTATTATGTTAAACTCCTACTATCAAAGGCATCAGCAGCTGCAGCAGATCTTCATTAGGGTCTCCATTGACCGGCCTGTAGATACCTGCCCTTGACGGTGTGCTTAATTCCAGCTTCACCTCTTCGGATACCAGGTTGGAAAGCATTTCTATCAGCAGTTTACCATTGAAGGCTATCTTCATATCTTCACCCTGGTACTGGCAGGTCAGCTCTTCTTTACCTTCGTAAGAGAAGTCCGCATCCTGCGCGCTGATGTTCACGGTATTGCCCACAATGCTGAATACCACCTGGCTGCTGCCTTTGCTTGCAAAAATGCTCACACGTCTCAGGCAACTGATCAGGTCCGCACGGTTAATAATGAGGAAAAACGGGTTTTCCTGCGGGATAACAGATTTATAGGGCGGGAATTTGGCATCGATCAGGCGACAGCTCAGGCTCAGCTTTTCATTCTTTACGAACAGGTGGCTGTTATTGAACAGGATCTCCAGTGCTGTATCGTCAGAAGGTATGATATTCTTTAATTGCTGCAGGGGTTTACGGGGCACGATAAAGCCACGCTCAAAGCCGCTTTTCACATCGTTTCTCGTCAGCTTTACCAGTCTCTGCGCGTCAGTAGCCACAAAGGTGGTCTGATCCTGGCCCAGCTCAAAATATACACCCGTCATAGCAGGACGCAGCGTATCGGTGCTGGTAGCGTAAATGGTAGAGGCGATGGCATCCTGTAATACTTTGGACGGTATGGTCACACTACCGGTATCGTCCGCTACCGGCTCTTTAGGGTATTCGTCGGCTTTCTGTCCGCCTATCTTATACTTACCGGTATTGCTGGATATTTCCAGGGTCTGGTCCTGTGTATTGATATTGAATTTAACCGGCTGTTCCGGCAGATTTTTCAGGTATTCCAAAAGTATCTTGGAAGGCACGCAGATCCTGCCTTTGTTCTGGCCGGCATCACCGTCCACCTGCACTTCTAATTTCACCTTTATCATAGTCTCCAGGTCACTCCCGGTGAGAGTCAGTGTCTGGTTATCCAGGTCGAAAAGAAAATCTTCCAATATGGGCAATATAACATTGCTGCTGATGATACCACCTACCAATTGCAGGTTTTTTAACAACACCGAAGATGATACTATAAAGTGCATATTATTTTTAATTATTTCTAAGGAGTAGCAAAGATAACATATTCATTTGAAATATCTGTTATGACCGCCATTTGATTTTTCTAAAAAAGTACGATAAATATTTGGTAGAGTAATTGCTACACCCTACTTTTGCTTTCCGTTAAACGAGCACAGGCTTGTGCTTATAAGGTGCGGTAGCTCAGTAGGTAGAGCAAAGGACTGAAAATCCTTGTGTCGCCGGTTCGATCCCGGCCCACACCACCACAACGATCTTATATAACAGGTGCGGTAGCTCAGTAGGTAGAGCAAAGGACTGAAAATCCTTGTGTCGCCGGTTCGATCCCGGCCCACACCACAGTACAGGCAAGCCTTTCAGCGGAAACGATGAAAGGCTTTTTTAATTTGGTACAACATAGGTACAACAAATTACTGCCGCCATTAATGCAACGAAGAAAAATGATATTCTAAATTTTCATTATCTTTAAACCATGAACATTATCACAATAGAGGAGCAGGCTTTTTACGAGCTTGTAAACAAGATTGTCGCAGAAGTAAGGCAACAACTTGGGGCAAAACCTCGTGATAAATGGATTGACGGAGAAGAAGCCATGCAAATGCTTCGGATCAAATCGAAGACCACTTTGCAGAAACTTCGTGACGAGGGCAAAATCCGTTTCAGTCAGCCGGAAAAAAAGATCATCCTCTATGACCGTGACAGTATTGAGAAGTATTTAGAAAATCACGCTCAAAATACGTTTTAATGGCAACAGAAGAAAATAAAGACGCCTGGGCTTTTGACGATAAAGTTGACCCTTATTACAAGAAAGGGTTTGAGCACGGGTATTGGCTAAAGCGCGGCAACAGCAAAGATTTGGATTCCGTTATCCACGGATCAAGAAATTTCGCACCCTATTATAACGGCCTGAAAGACGGCAAGGCAGAAGCCGAACGCCAGAAAGCACGTGAACGTATTGCCGAAATCAGAAAACAGAATGACCTTAACCGCGATAAGGGCAAGGAAAGGGATTAACACCCTTTCACGATTTAAGACAAATCTTATTCAGCCAATCTCTTTTTTGTTCCAGACTTGCTCCATTGCCGTATTTAGGACGGTTGAATTTATGCCCCATGAGTTCCGCTTGTACCCGATCAGGTGCATTGACGCTTAAAATCCTGTCCTGGAAGCTATGACGTAACGAATATACCGTGTGTTGTCTGGAGGGAGTTAAACGATGATCCCGCAGAAATTTGCTAATTGCATTGGTCAGGTTGTCGGGCTTATTGCGGTATTTTAAAAATCCGTTTGGACAGTTTCGGAATGCTTCCAAGGCATAGCCCACCAAAGGGATTGTTCTTTCGCTATGGGGTGTTTTCAGCATTTTATCTTTGCGGTTCCTGATGTAGATATGGGGTATTGCATCATTCAGGATAATATCTTCGGGTAGCAGGCCGATAATTTCAGAGGGTCGTGCGCCTGTTTCCGCAACAATCATAAGCAGGTTGCGCCCATCGCTTCCCATTTCCGAAAGCTTAGGATTGTTTAAAAGCGAAACAATTTGATCCGAGGTAAAGGGAAGCCTTGTTTGTTTAATCGCCTTTTTAAGCTTGATTTTCTTAAATAGATGGGCAATGTCCAGCCCGATACTTTCGCGGTCTGAAACAAGCTCTAAAATGCCTTTTAGGTGAATAAAATCCTTGTTGGCACTGTCAGGGTCTTTGCCTTCATTGTTGACCCTTTTTACCCACCATTCCCGAAAACTTGTAATGTCGCTTTTGATGACCTCTTTTAATGGCTTGTCGCCGACAATGGCAATAAAGCTGTTAATGGCTTTGATACGAGGATTACGCCACTTTCTTATCTGGCTTTCCGATTTGTTGAATACAAGGTCTTGCGATAACTGCCAGTATTTTTCTAAAGCTTGGCTTAGGCTGATGCTGGACGCTTCTTTACCACCCAAAACCGCTTTAACCTGCTTTTCGGATGCGCTCTGTAAAGCCAATATCCGCTCTAATAGTTCCTGCATAGGCAGGGCAGCGACTTCGGTAATTGGTTTATAGGCAAAGCCCATTTGACGGGCGATATGAACGATTTTCCCGAACCGTTCAAGGTCGTGGCTTTGACTATCGGTAAGAAGGCTTTGCCAATAGTCCACAATCGCATCATCTAATGCCAGTGATTTCCGTAATGCCGTGCGTTTACAAGCCGTGCCTAAAGAAATCCGCACGTTCTTGCGCGGGTCAAGATCGCGGTAAATAGTCGGTGTATTGCGGTTGTAATAATAGGTGTTTTCACGCTTCAAAAGATAGGACATAGGACAGCACCATGTGACAATTCATGTGCCACTTTCCTATAACAACCATTTATGCACGTGGTGCAAAAATCAATTTTCTTGTTTGTTTCAAAGGATATAAATATCCGTAAAACACAAGAAAAATGGCGGAGAGGGTGTCGGGCACATATGAGACAATCTTTCCACTGGCTATAAGATTTATCAGGTACTTATCAATCCAATTCTATTGCTGCATGTGACAGTGAATTTGCTAATAATGTGACAATAAATCTTACAGCTAATCATTGCATGTTTGACGCTACCTGTAAAGCAATATTTTTCAAGTCCTGATTGGCTTTTCTTGCTTCCCGCTCTTCGTGAATCCGCTTGAATATAGGAAGATACTTGTCGCCATATTTCTGAATAATCTGCGCCATAATAATGTATGCTTTCTCTATATTTTCATCTGTAACCGTGAATTCTTTTTTCAATGTATGTGCTCCTGCTTTTGCGTTCAGCTTAGCAGAATAATGGATAGAGTTTGAATGCTTCTGTATGTGTAAAAGCCTGTCAATGGCTATAAAATGGCATATCAGAATATACGCACAATCATTTATCACTCTTCACAGTCATTAACAGGCATTACTCAATCGCTTTTTCCAATCGCATACCGAAAAGTTCTGCTATTTACACACTCCCATTTCAAAATTTTAAAACAAGGAGGTGTATAATTTCCCTGAAAGCAATCAGAGAAAATTTTAAAGAGAGGCATCCGATGGACACGCTTAACTTTAATGAACCATTGCTCGACAGAAAATCAGCCGCGCACTTTCTCAATATCAAACCGTCCACGTTGGCGGTATGGGATTGTACGAAACGATACGACCTAAAGCCGATCAGGGTCGGTGGACGTGTCCGATACAGCAAAGCAAACCTGATCCGTTTTCTGAACGAACAGCAACGGGAACAATAAGCAGGATAAGAAAAGGCGGCAACCTTTTCCTATCCCTAATTCAATAAACGAATCATACAAGGAAACGCACGATGAATATCGAATTTGCGAATACTATACCTATTTCTGAAATCCTGGCCAAGCTTGGATTACACCCGGCTAAACGACAAGAAAATGACCTTTGGTATCTCTCTCCTTTCAGGAATGAGAAAACGGCCAGCTTTCACGTTAATATAAGCAAAAACGTATGGTATGACCACGGCGAAGGTATCGGTGGCGATGCCTTTGGCCTTGTATGCATGCATTTGGAGCGTTCGGGTGTACAGTCCGCGCCTGCCAATGCCCTGCGTTGGCTGCACAATATGTTTCAGGGGCCGCATATTCCAGTGCTTCAGTATGATGATAGGCGGAAAGAAACCACCAGCAAAACCGTTTTAAAAGGCGTTAAGCCGATAAAGCATCCGTCTTTGATACACTATCTTGCAGGTCGCGGTATTCCGTTGAGCGTTGCAAAGACCTATTTGCAGGAAATTCGTGTGGAAAATACGAAAACCAATAAAGTATTTTTTGCCCTTGGAATCAAAAATGAAGAAAGGGGGTATGAATACCGCAATCTGTATTTCAAAGGTTGCGTTGGGAAAAAATCGGTCACGTTCATTCGTGGTGAAATCCCTAAACCGCCCGCCATTCATATTTTTGAGGGCTTTATGGATTTTCTTTCTGTGATTACACAGCATGAGGGAAAACGCCTGAAACATGATGCCATTATCCTGAACTCATTAAGCCAGATAAAAGAGGCTGTCGCCTATATCAAAGGCTATGGCTATGAAAGGGCTTATACCTGGCTCGACAATGACGAAGCAGGGAAAAAGGCCACAGCAGCCTTTGCTGAATTTTTCAAGACAGAAGACAACCTTATACACCAGCCGATGAACCAGAATTACGCCCCCTATAAGGACGTGAACGCTGCCCATATGGCAAAACTCGGATTGTGAGGTGTTCAATGAAATTCAAAGAGCAATACATCTTCGACCTGTTCAAAGTCGCAGAAATCGAAATCATTTACAATCCTTTACCCGACCTTCAAAACAGGCCGGTCATTACGGAAGCATCCATTGCTTATGAAATTTTCCGCAACCATTGGAACAGCAATAAGATCGGCTTGCAGGAGCAATTCAAAATCCTGCTCCTGAATCAAAGAGGAGCCTGCATCGGCATATCAGAGATCGCTACCGGAGGCAAAACCTCCTGTGTTGTGGATAAGCGGCTGGTATTCGCAACAGCACTCAAAGCCAATGCAAACTCCATTATACTGGCGCATAACCACCCTTCCGGCGGGTTGCAGCCAAGCGAAGCGGACATAAGCCTTACTAAAAGCATAGCCGAAGCAGGAAAGCTAATGGATATACCCGTTCTCGATCATCTTATCCTGACGCCGCAATCCTATCTGTCGTTTTCAGATGCGGGACTGATGCCAGTGTAACAAATCAAAAAACACGATCCATGCAACAGAAAGAAGAAAGATGTTTAAAATGACCCAAGTAAAACCCGTAAGACCAGTAGCTCCTTACAGTGGTGGAAAATCACGATTAGCAAAAACGATTATATCGCATATCGAGGCCATTCCGCATAATGCTTATTGTGAGCCCTTTATTGGAATGGGCGGTATTTTTTTCAGACGAAAATTTAAACCGAAAACAGAAGTAATAAATGATTATAACGGCGAGGTCGCAAATCTGTTTAGAATACTTTGCCATCATTATGACCCGTTTGTAGAGTTGCTACAATGGAGGCTTTCTTCACGTAGGGAGTATTGCCGCCTGATAGATACCCGACCCGACACACTCACTGACTTGCAACGTGCGGTCCGTTTCTTTTACCTGCAACGATTGGCTTTTGGTGGGCGCATTGACGGCAAGAATTTCGGTATGTCCGCTAAAGGAACAAGCTATTTCAATCTTTCCAAAATCCGTCCTTTATTGAGTGCCGTCCACGAGCGGTTATCAAATGTCGTGATTGAAAACCTCGATTACAAGGAATTCATCACCCGTTATGACCGGGAAGGAACCCTGTTTTACCTTGACCCGCCTTATTACGGTAATGAAAACGACTACGGGCGTGACTTATTCTCCCGCAATGAGTTTACCTTGATGGCAACACTTTTAAAAAACATTAAGGGCACGTTCATCTTGTCCCTGAATGATCGTCCTGAAGTCGTTTCGCTGTTCAAGGATTTTTTTCAGCTTCCCGTTAAAACGACCTATTCCATCATGTCGAAAGACAGTCCAAGACGTACAAATGAATTGCTGATTTCGAACATGGTATTGAAAGGACATTAAATCCTTTCATGTGTGGAGGGGGCGGAATGGTTATACGAGAAAATACCAAAGCCGCTCCCGACACCAACAGTTATTTTCCTCTTGCTTCGCAATTCACCCGCCCATCCAAAATAAAAGTTGGTTGGGTCACTTGTCCTTTGGTTTGCATTTTTACGTAACCATTACCCCAATAGGAAAGGAATAATCCAATGAATACCCTTTTTACCACAGAGCAATACAATCAACTTATTGAGAATGGACGTATTGCCAATATGGATAAAGACAATGTGCCTGTCGTGATGTTGACGCTGCCGTTTTCATCCTGCATATGGTTGCTGTCCGAGCTTGACCCCGACAATCCTGATATTGCCTTTGGTCTTTGCGATCTCGGTATGGGATTTCCCGAGTTGGGCTATGTGAGCCTGTCTGAAATTCAGTCCGTAGAACACCCTGTTTTCAAAACCACAGTGTTCAATAACCCGCTTTTCAAAGCCGACTATCCCATGTCCGCTTATGCCGCCGCCGCACGAGCGCACGGTGAAATTGTCTGGGATAAAAACACGATTGCCAGATATGCAAAAAAGAAAACGGACAACTTAAAGTTTTAACGACAAAAGGCAACCTTGTTGTGCAGGTTGCCTTTTTCTTATCCAAACCGATACGCCATTGATGACTTGTTCGTCTGGAACAATGCCGTGTGATCCTGTACCAATTCCACCGCCGAAACCCGATCCCCGCTATTCATAGCGTTACGCAATAATTCCTCTTTGTCATCGGTATAGATATGCACGGCATCCCGCCCACGCGATACCGATACATAAAACTGTTTTCGGTTGGTAGCGGCGAAGGTATCGGACGGCTGCATAATAAACACTTCATCCACCGTTTTACCTTGTGACGCATGGGACGTCACGCAATACGCATGGGCAATATGGCCGTAATCCGCAGGCAGCACATACTCCGCTTTGCTTTGCCGATTCACGGCCAGGATATTGCCCTTTCGGTCAAACCCCTTAACCGTCATTGTTTGCCCATTATTCAGCCTTTTAAACCGTGCATCTTCGCCGTTGCGGGTAATGCGAATATTGTCCCCTTTGGCAAGCGGGATTTCTGAACGGTTATAGACTTCAAACCCTGTGACGCTATCCAATGACAAGACGGCCTTGTCTCCGTTTCCGTCCTGAACGATCACATCGTTACCCGAACAGCCGCACACATACCAGACGGATTTTCGCTGAAACGCCCCTGATGAACGGCTGAATACAAGAGCATCCCCCTCACGGAAATTCCGTCCGTCCTGTTTGTCCGCTTCCGTCATGGAACGACTAACAAAGCGCATAACGGCTCTATCCCTTTTGCCGATCCGCTTTTCCTGTTTCAGCCGTTCGCGTATGGCTGCCGTGACCGCTTCCCCCTGCTTATGGGTGGGGGACACGACCAACACGGATTTTTTCTTTTTCACGGCCAGCATATAATCGTCCACAAGCCCCGAATAAGGCGCAGTAGGGTCAATTTCCCTGATTGCCCCTAACGCTTCCAGACGCCCGAATCCTGCCGACACGTCGCCGTCCGCCAAAGCCTGTACCGCTTCCCTGTAATCCTCGTTCCGCTGGCGGTAAATACGGCTAATTTCCACCCTATGCACGCCACCGATTTTTTCCAGAACCCGCAAGGCATCACCGCGCACCACACTTCCGTGTTGTCGTGTATCACCAGCCTGCACCACCCTTGCGCGGTGGTTGTCCGCAAGGGCAAGCAAAGCCGTCATATCCTGAACCCCGAGCAAGCCCGCTTCATCCACCCATAACACACCATTTGCAAGCCGTTCCTGGAGAACAGGGTCGGCCAGCAGCTTTGCCACCGTTTCCGCTTCCATAAAGCCTTCCTGCCGTAAGACACCCCTTGCGGCTTCCGCAGTCGGGGCAACGATAACGGCAGGCTTGTCAATAGCGGCTTCTATAAGCGGGACAGCTTCTTGCATAAGGGTTGTTTTACCCGTTCCCGCACGTCCCGAAAGGATCGTCACCCCGTCCGGCGTGGTCAGGATATGACCGATAGCGTGGGCGTGCTGCCCTGTGGCTTTCAGGGCAGGGGCTTTGTCGTATAACGGCGCAAAAGCCCCTTTGCCTTTTTGGGCAATCGCAAGCATCCGTTTTTCTTCGGCTAAAACGCCTTTTGTGGTGCAGAGCTGATCTGACAGGTGAATAATCCGGTCATCCTGTTTAAAGCGATGGGTAATGGCATCCACCGACACGGAGGCGCAGCCAATCGCTCGCCTGTAAGCGGTTTCAAGGACACGGCGTACAGGCATAACCGAAGCACGCTCGAACCGGGCCAACAACGCATGGTCAAGGCATTGCGTTGTCGTGATCGTTTCGGCGGTTTGTGTTGACGAAAAACGGACAGGGGTGTTGTGTGTGTCCATTCCCGCCTTTGCAATCTGCTTGCGCCAGTCTTTTTTCAGTTGTGCCAGTGTCAGACCCTTTTGCTTCTTGCTGCGTGTCTTTGCGCCGAGTGCATCCAAATCCTTTGCATCGGTAATATTCTTCTCTTTGGCAATCTGCCCGATCTCATTGGTGCGTTTGGAGAACAAATCAATGACGGAGCCAGGCACACCCTCGATTTCAAAGGCGGTTGCCGTGCGCCGTATCGCATAGCCTAAAGCAATCAGCCGATCTGAAAGGTTCTTATGGAACCGCGCCTGGTAATACGGCATATCCCGTTTGATGTCGCCGAATTGTGCCGCTTTGTAACATTGCTCCACGGGGTCATAGGTCACGTTGAACGTAAAGCAATGGCAATGCAAATGCGGATCTGGCAAATGACCGTCTACAGGGCGTGCCGTCTGGTGGATAAAATCGGCATAGAGCAATTCACCGGTTTCCCGGTCATCGTCTTTGCCGTGTTTACGGACGCGGGTTTTTGCGTCCGCTTCAATTTCCTGCATAGTGTCATGTACGCTTTTCTGAAACGCTCGCAGGATATCATCGTCCTTTGACAGGATATGCAGGACAGAGACAGATTTAGGGACGTGGAATGAAATATCATAGCCGACACGGCGGTAATCATTGGTACGCAGCGTAAGGGGATCGCCAGTTATGGGATGGAGGTTGTCGCACAAGGCATGAAACGTATCCCGTGTGATCTCACCGAACAGCCCCAACTTTTCAGCGATTTTGCCGTGAAACGCTCCCGCCACTTCCTGATCGTTCAGGTAGTAATCGGAACGTGATAGATTGTCATTGAAATAAGATTTTGCTTGCCCTAAAGACAAACTCGCCACCATTCTTATCATGGTGGCGAGTGTAGCCTAAGTTACTGATAGTACATGAAAATTGTTTAAATGTAATGACTATTAATAACAGAATTACATTGAGCAATAAAATGTTATGTTATCTATACTGTCAAAAATATATGAGAACTTCAATTTGAAAAAGTTAATTACTCCAAAAATTATAAATTATAAGAGTAGTAAGAGTCTTGTGTAACAATTAGTTGATCAAGTATAACGACCCCGTTTTGTTTGCCAAATTCTTTTATCTCTTCTGCTTTTTGTTTTTGTCTTTTACTAGGCATAACATTTCCAAGTATACTATTTTCAGCAATGATTATATTACGAAGTTTAGCCCTCTTGACATCTTCAATTATTTTCTGAATATCAGTTAATTCTGACGAGTTAGTTTGAAGAGTTTTAATCAACTGCCTTTTTTCGTTTAATACAAGAATTCGATATTCTTGTTTATAGGATAGATGGTATTTATTCCAATCATTAATTAAAGCAAAGAAAACATCATTAGTTTCAACTAATGCTTTTAGAGTTGCTTTATTCTCAACACGAGTCATATAACTATCCTTACTGTAAGCTCTTACGGGAACTCTTAACGTTTTAGTTGTCATTATTGTTTAATTTTTCAAATATCAATATACTATATTATATAATATTTAGACACAAGATATTATCAGAAGTAAAATTAAGAAACTTACTTAAAAAGTAACGTATTACGATCTGTATATATTGTATTAAAAGAATAAAAATTATCAAAAATTAAAGGTTTAAGTTTTTTGGGCAAAAAGTCTGTTTTCCAACAAGTATTCTCTTTAAATAAATCCGATAGTTCTCTGTCAATTTCTAGGTAATTTATATTTGTTTCCGACATGTGTATTCTGTTGTTTTCTACTTCAGCATCAATATGATATACAAAGGAATTTGTAAAACTATAAATATAATCTATAACGCTAGGGTCATAGGTAAAAAAATCAGCATAATAAGCCTCAATAAATAATATTAGATTTGTACATAATTTCTCGCCTTTAGTTTCTGGAATTGGCGCTAGAATCGGTAAAGTCAAAAATGATTTCGCATGATTATTATCTATTTCTTCCGTAAGGTTAAAGTAATTTAAGATTTCCTCAAATTCAGATTCATTTTCTCGCGTTACTAGTGTTGGTAACCCACTTTTTATACTAAAGCCGACATTTCCTCTTCCAAAATCAAAGACTCTGCCTTGGCTACTTTTGACAATTTTTCCATTATAACCAAAATAAGGTGTAATTTGTTGAAAGCATTTCTTCGCATTAAAATCTATTACACGATGAAGTGAAAGCCTAAAAGGGAATTTATTTTCATATACATCATTCAGAGCCTTGTATAATTTTGATAAATAAACCTTTGTTATTTCAGATACATCTTTGGTGCAAAATTCGTATCTTCTTCGTTGGTTTTCATCTTTTATCCGAATTAAATCCGAATACTCAAATTGGGGTTCAACTATACCATGATTTTGACTATCTTCTTGAGCTTTTTTTATTTTCGCCAATTGTTCATTTTCTGATTTACTAAGTTTTAGTCCTTTCCAGACATGTCTACGATTTGTACCATATCGTTTTATTATTTGATAATTTTCTATATGATCATTAAATTCATTTTTTAAATACTCTTTTAGATCAATACCTCTTATTAAATAGTTATCATTAGCCCCTATGTCTAATTTTCCCGAAATATACTTTATCAGACCATATTCTTGGGCTATATATAATAGAAAAGCATTTAGCAAAGACATTTTATTTATATTAAATACTTTTTTAATATCTTTAAATCTCCCATGTAAATAGATTTTCCTATCAAATTTCTTCTTAACCATTGCTTCTTTTATATATTCATAGTTATTGCTATTAATCTTTGTAAATTCATTATACAAAAAAACGTCATCTACAATTTTGCTTTTGGATTTATCTTTTATTTCTTGAAGTATCTTTTTCAAATTATTGTATTTTGCCGGATGTGATCTTAAAATCGCAAATATTGTATTGTAATTGAAGCCCTCCATCATTAGTCTAAGAGAATCAGAAACTCCACCATCTCCGGTTCCTGATATTATTACACATTTGTTTTGCGCAACATTAATCAATTGTGCTACTGAATCATTTTCCCAGTAAGAAATACCATTTTCTCTACCATATCCAATTGCATATATTATAATATCACAATGGTTGGGGTGCAACCCTTCTTTATCTTTAACACTTAATACTATCTTGTTTTCATCTGCTGAATTCTCAACGGATATTTCTGTTGCATTTAGATAAGAATTAAAGGTCATATCCAATTCATTCTCAAACTCTTTAATGAAATCTTTTTCAATTTCTTCAAATTCATCAAGAATTTGTTTTACTACGTCATCAGCTGAATTACATTTCCAATTTAATACTGGCAATTCTGTAAATGGTAAAAATGCATTATCATCTGGCCAATCATATATATATGGATGTAAAATTCTGATTGAGCACCCATGTTGTAGATGTAAATATTTTGATTCTTTCTCTGCAATTACCACTTTCATATTAGATTTCATAGCGGCAGCTGCAAATGTAATACCGGCAATTCCTCCACCTATTATACCTACAGTATCTCCCTTTTTTAATTTCTTGGTCTTTACTAACGCAAAGAAAATATTAAGTGCCCTAACTTGTTGTTTATATACAGTAATCCCATTTTGGTAAATTCCAATTAAATATTTCTGAGGACTTATCTTGAATAGAGATAAATACTCTTCATGTTTATCCAATGTCATAAAAATAAATTTTCTATAATAAAAATATTACGTTTTTTAAATTTCATTTAACACATAAATATGTTTACCGTTACTCAATATATTGTAAAATGGGAAATTATTACTTCTTATGCTCTTTACATTTTTAACACAAGGAATAGAAATGTTGCAATCAGACATCTCCCCTTAACAAAATAAGGGGATTTTTGTGTCTATTTAAAATAAGGGTTATCATCATAAAGAGGTTTGCCATCAACGATAAATACCGGCATTTCATAGTACGGCACTTTCCTGAAATAGGTCGGATGCTTGCCTCCGATAAAGGCAAAAATATTATCCACAGACCCCTGCATGATCTCGTCCGGCGTAAACAACTGGCGTTTCGTGGCCTGCGGGTTCTGGATTCCCCATGCGCCACGTTGGTAAATAACGTGCGAGGCTTGCCCCATTGTCTTGCTCACATAATCTGCCGTAAAATGGTCCGCGATAGAAAAGTAATGTTTGACCGCCGTATTGCCGATAAAGGTTTCCCAAGACTCCGAATAGTATTTTTTCAATTGTGAAAGGGATTGCAGGATCGGCCAGACCGTCAAATTAAACCCTGCATAGGCGCCCATTGCCACTTCGATCTCGCTGATATAACCCAATGCGGCAAATTCATCGAGCAGGAACGTCACACGCTTATTGGGATTTCGCACCACGGCACGCATGGCCGTAGTCGTCACCAGACGCAGCCACCGCGCATGGCTTTGCATCTTGTCCGCAGGAATGATGATATAGAGCGTCACATTCCCGTTGGTGAGTTCCTTCGGGTCAAATTCAGATCGCAACGATTGCTGCAAGGCAGAGGATTTTAAAAAATCCGTGTTTTGCAATATGGTCGCCATCACGCTGGCATAGGTTTTATCGGACTTCATAAGCCCCAAAATCTCATTTGCCGTATTTCGGATAATACTGCCGTTGATTGTATCATCGACAGCCGACATATCGGCAATAAGCTCATCCCACTCATTCGGCGCAAAGCGCACCCAGTTCCAGATCGTTGCCAGAGTACAGTCTTCTTTAGGTTGAGTAACAACAAGGTATAATATCAAACCTGTAAAAATAGCACGTGCCGTATCGGTAAAAAATTTATCCTTATCGTTCTTATCAACGGGAATAATCATTTCCGCGATGATCTGCACATCGTCGATCAGGTTGATACTTGTCTTGTCCGCAAGAATATCCAAAGGATTATAGGACATCGGGCGGCCCAGCGCATCCGGGTGCAAATGCCAGGGATTCAGGATCACCACCTTTTGTCCCAGCTCCCATTGCCGCCGCGCGGTAATGGCGGCATTTTCACCTTTCGGGTCGATGACGACCCATGAGCCCTGATAGTTACCCAACCCTAAAAGGTTAGGGATAATCAGGTTTGTGCCTTTCCCGCCACGTGTTCCGGCAACGGTCAGGATATGCCCACGGTCAGAAAACGTATAACCACCGCCGATATAAATACCCTCTTTCCCCCGGAATGGCCCCAGCTCTTCCTCCCGGGCCAGGCGGGCGGACCCGAACTTTCGCCCTTCAATCAGGTAATTGTGATAACCCACCCGCCAGCGGTTGAAAAAAGCAAAGACAATCAGCGACAGGATAAGGTTGACGCCTAAATAATAAAGCAGATAAATAACACTCTGGAAATCAATACCCAGAACTTTAAAAATAATGAAGGTTACTAGGAAAAGAGCGATCCAGATCAGGACAGCTCCCGAGATCATCGCCACCCGGACGATGGGCAGCATCGGGGAAAAGACCGGGAACATTTTTTTCGGGAACATAAAGCGTTTATACGCCCGGATATATCCCGCTAATGCCCCGATAAGGGTAATGGGTGTAAAAATGACACCTACCAAAAACACGATAATCCGTGATTTGGATTTTTTGCTTCGCTGGATCTGAAACAGCTCTTTGATTTCTTGCGGCGTAACCTTAAACAAGCTTTTCAGATTTTTTTCATGGCTCATAAAATCTGTTCTAGGGTTTGCAAAAGAAATGTGAATATATATTTTATTATATTTGTATCAAAACAAATCCGAAATATTTTTTCTAATATTGTTCACAAATCGGGAGCACTGCAACCAGGAACATAACATCATCCCCCTTTGTTTCTCCCACTGGTTGCAAGACATGGGCTGTCATACAAAAACAGTTTTTGTAATGACAACCCGCCTTGCAAGGGAGGATGAAAAATTTCCTCCCTTGACCCTCCCGAACAGATAAAAATCCGGCATATATGGCACGTCCTAAGAAATCGGAAAGCGAACAAAAGCGGTGTATTATCCAGTTCCGAACCACTCCCGATGAGAAGCTTCAGTTTGAACAGCTTGCATACGAAGCAGGGCTGACGCTATCCGATTTTATAAAAAAGCAGATTTTATCCAAGTCGCCGAAACATAAAAAAGCCACACCCGACAGAGCCGCCCTGATAAGAGGACTCGCGGAACTCGGCAAAATTGGCAGTAATGTGAACCAGATCGCAAAAGATATTAACCGCCAGAGAAAAGAAGGGGTCACCCCGACCGTTCCCGCTTACATTATCGAAACAGCCCTGCACGGCATCGCCATGCTGACCGCCCATTTACGCAAAGAGCTGGATGATGGTCATTAGGGGCAAATCACGGGGAAACGGGCGACAACTGGCGCAGTATCTTTTGGATAAAAAAGATTAGTAAAAAGCAAAAGTAAGCAAAACGGTTAGAACCTTTGCTATACAATGCTTTATAAAATAGTAGTCTTGGTTTGGAACTCGGTGTCTGATAGGTTTTGGGCTTAAAATGACAAGGTTAGGTTACTAATTCGTTACCGATTGACAAAGGTAACAGCATAGCTTAACTGATTACATTTCAGTCTTTTGCACCCTTTTCTCTATTTCCTTGTAACTCAATGTAATTTAATTTTAAACATTAAACATTTGAGTTATGGAGCAGACAAAAAAATCGACGTTCAAACTGCTTTTCTATTTGAAAAAGAACGAACTGAAAAAGAATGGTAACGCCCCGATTATGGCACGTATTACCATTGATGGAACAGCTAAAACTTTGGGAACAAAGTTAGAAATTGACCCTAACAATTGGGATTTAAAATACGGAAGAGTTGAAGGCAAGAGTGCCACAGCTTTGAGCATTAACAAAAAGCTGGACAACATACGTGGGCGTATCGACAAAATATACGAAGATATGCTGAAGCACGAGGGCTTTGCAACCGCACAGAAAGTAAAACTTTCGTTTTTGGGTGTTGGTGTAATGGATGATGCCATATTGAAAGTTTTCAACGACCAAAATGAGGATTTTAAAAAGTTGGTCGAAAAAGAAGAACGGTCTGAAAGTACCTATAATAAGTACATCACAGTTTACAATCATCTTACCACATTTATAAAAGAACGCTATCATCGTGATGATATGGCTTTTCGGGAATTGACTGCCGATTTTATCCGTGAGTTTGATTTTTACCTCCGGTACGATTTACAGTGTGCACATAATACGGTTTGGGTTTACACAATGCCTGTATTAAGTCTGGTGGAATTAGCTATTAAGAAAGGCTTGATACGTGATAATCCGTTTCAGGATTACGAAATCAGTATGGAAGAAACCGACAGGGGTTATATTCTTAAAGAAGACGTTGAGAAACTAATGTTATCCAAAGCACCGCACCCACGTTATGAAGTTGTAAAAGACCTGTTTATTTTCAGTTGTTTCACCGGGCTTGCTTATGCCGATATTAAAAAACTGACAAGGAACAATATTCAATCATTCTTTGACGGTCATCAGTGGATTATCAGTCGGAGAAAGAAATCAGATGTCGCTTCCAATGTTCGGTTAATGGAAATCCCGAAACGTATCATTGAAAAATATCAAGGTACGACAAGGAATGAATTTATCTTTCCGGTTCCGACCAATGCGACCTGCAATACTCACGTCGGTAAATTAATTGAAAAAGCAGAAATCATTACGGAGCAGAAAATTACCTTTCATACGGCAAGGCATACTTTCGGAACAATGTTCTTAACAGAGGGTGTACCGCTTGAAAGCCTTAGCAAAATGATGGGGCATAAAAATATTTCTACTACACAGATTTATGCAAAGATTACCAGCCAAAAAATCAGCAGGGATATGGATTTGGTTTCGCCTAACTTTAAGGCTATGGAAGATGCGTTTTTAACGGTAGCTATTTAATTAAATCCAACACAACTTATAGAACAGAGCTTGAGGGCTCTGTTTTTTTTTGCCCAAACTTTTTGATAGCCAAAGCACATTTACCGCTTTCCTATTCCCTCACTGTAAAAGAGCTTTTTCGGCTACTTCTGAAACAGCCATTTGAAAAATGCCCTACCTACGCTACTACCATTTACAGCATTTTTAAAATCCCTGGTAAGGTGGCTCTCAAAGCCACACAGTAAAAAAACATTTATCAATCCAGCTTATTGGAAGTGTTATTTCAAATCACGACGAACCATTCTCCAATGCCATCTTCTTAGGCTTCCACAATAGTTTTTATCCAAAGTACCGTATGCTTTTTTGTCCCATTTCAAGAGCAAAGGTATTTCCGTGTTCTTAACGCCGACAAAAGGTCACGCAAGTTTGGAAAAAAATCTCCACCCCTTGGGTAGTATTTGTTTTCCAAAACCTTGTGTCGGCTAAACACGAACCTTTTATGCTCGTGAAACGAAACATAGCATACTCCGGCTCTTTAGACGAATAAAAAAAATGTCAGATACGAAGATTAAAAGCATTGAAAATGGTAATGAAACGAAACAGCACCTCCTCTCATTGCCGAATAAATCAAAAAAAATCAAATCGAAATCAATAACTAAAAATCAAAGAAGATGAACATCACAGGAAGACTGACAAGAAATGCGGAAGTACGCACATTGTCGAACGAAAAACAGGTAGTAAACTTTTCAGTAGCGGTAAACGACAGCTACAAGAACAAGCAGGGCGAACGAGTAGAGCAAACCACCTACTTCGATTGTGCCTATTGGATAAGTGCAAACGTGGCAAGGCTACTGACAAAAGGCACTTTGGTAGAACTCACAGGGCGTGTAAGTCCGAGAGCGTGGGTAAACAAGGACGGAGAAGCAAGGGCAGGTTTAAATTTTCATACCTCGAATATCAAACTGCACGGAGGTGGCAACAGAGTCGAAACCGTACAGGCTACTGCACAATCTGAAAGCAACGGATTTACAGCAGAGGGAACAGAGGACGACCTACCATTCTAAAACAACAATTCAATCAATTTTTAACATCAAAATTTTATCAAAATGGCACATAATATCAATTTCAACGAGAAAACAGGAAAGCACAGTTTCTTTTCAGTACAGCAAAAAGCGTGGCACGGTTTGGGGCAAATCGTAGAGCAATACCCGACAAGCGAGGAAGCTATAAAACACGCAGGGTTAGATTACGAGGTCGTGAAATCCCCACTGTTTACCAAAGGTTCGGGCATTATCGAAACAGCCAACGGCATAGAAATAGGCAGTAGTGAATTGGAAGTACCTAACTATTTCGCCAACATACGCACCGATAACAATACAGTATTGGGCGTGGTGGGTAAAGATTACCATATCGTACAAAATCGTGAAGCCTTTAATTTCTTTGATGCTATCGTAGGCGGTGGCGAGGGTATTCTATACGAAACCGCAGGGGCATTGGGCAACGGAGAACGCATTTTTATCACAGCAAAATTGCCCGACTATATCCGTGTAGGTAATGGAGATGATGTAACGGAAAAATACATTTTCCTTACCACTTCGCACGATGGTAGCGGAAGTATTACCGCAGCGTTTACACCTATCCGTATCGTTTGCCAAAACACCTTAAACGCTTCATTGCGGAATATGACCAATGTAGTCCGTATCAAGCACACTTCGGGTGCAAAACAGCGTATTGAGAACGCCCACAAGATTATGGGGCTTGCCAACACTTTGAGCAACCAATTAGAGGGCATTTTCAACGAGTGGACGAAAGTCAAGGTAACAGACCGTGAGGTTAGAAAGTTAATCCAATTGGCACTTTGTCCCAACAAGGAAACGCTTGACCTTATCAAAAAAGGTGCGGAAGATGAAATTTCCACCGTATTTAAAAACGTGGTTGATAACGCTTTTACCTATGCGATGATAAGCGACACGCAGAAAATGGACACGACCAAAGGCACATTGTTCGGTGCTTATAATGCGGTTACAGGCTACTATCAGAATGTAAGGAACTACAAAGACGATGAAGCCAAGTTGCAGAGTATTGTATTGGGTGGAACTGCCCAACTCAAATCGCAAAAAGCATTTGAATTGTGTACCGACTTTGCTTTGGACGGTGCGGAAATCCTAAACCTTAATTAAATAACTATAGGCTACCGCCTTAATCGGTGGTAGCCTACTAAAAAAAAATTATGAAAGCGACAACAATAGAGGAAGCAAAAAGTCTGGCGAGAGCCAAGAGCCTTGAAAAGAAGCACAAGGACGAGAGCATATTCATTATTTACTGCAATCGGACAGAGTATTTCTATATAGATACGGACGGCTTAATACGCCTTTGGGAAAAGTCGCACGGCTACTATGTAAATGGAGTTTACACGGCATAAAAATCAAAATCTTAACAGCAATGAAAATAACAGATTTGAACGGTTGTGAAATTGAAATCACTGACCTTAAAGAGGCTATCAAAATAGCTAAGCGGAACACAGGATATAGCCACGAAGACAAAAGTTTTTCCGAGTTCGACAAACGGCAAAAAGCCTATTGGACGGATATGTACGAGAAACTGACAGCAATCAAAGAACAAGTAACAACACATTAAAATTTAAGAGCAATGAACACAAATTTTTTCAATCAGATACAACAGTTGGATTTTACAGGAGTATTGCAACTGAACATTTCTAAGGGAGTAGAAAATAACCTAATTGTATCGGTTATTCTCAACAATGAGCAATGCGGAGATAGTGCCAAAAATGGCATTCCCCCATTGACATTTAACGCCACGCCCCAAGAGTTTGACGAGGGATTTTTTCAGCAGATAACCGCACCTATACAAGCCGTTTCGGGTTTAATGGTGGATATGGAAGCCTTTATGAAGCAAATGGAAGCAGTCAAAATGCAATCCGAAATGGAGAAGCAGAAAGCCGAGAAAGCCAAAAAGGAAAAAGAAGCCAAAGACAAGAAATACAAAGACGGTATGGCAAAAGTGGATGAACTCGAAAAAGAGGGCAAATTCCGTGAAGCGTGGATTAAAGTTCCCGATATAACCGAGTTCCCCGAAAAAGCGGACGAAATACGCAAACGCAAAACATCATTGTCCGACAAGTTTGCGACACCGAGCCTTTTCGGTGCAATGGAAGAAGCGACACCCAAACTGCCACAGATAGCGGAAGTTACTGCCGATTATCCCATTGATGAAACAGGCGAAGACGAGGAAGAAACAGAGTATTAACCATTAAAACAGAACATTATGTTATTAGCAACGCAATTAGAACGAGTTTTTATACTCAAAGATAAAGGACAGGATATAAGGCTGACCGACCCCGAACCACGTTGGAGTGTGGAAGCTGTAATGAATTTTTACGCCAATATGTACCCGATACTGACAACGGCAAAAGTATCTGCACCGCAGATTAAGGATGATGCAGTCGAATACAAATTCGAGAGTGTAATGGGAACGAAAGGATAATTTAAAACCGTAAAGCAATGAACTATGCAACGCAACATCATATCGGGAACAATCCATATACCCGAACAGCAAAGGCAACAGAAGTTGCACCGACAGTTGGGCGAGTTCGCACAATGGATGCAAAGACCAAAAGACGCAGACCAAGTACAGAAAGACAAACGGAAATCCGTACCGATAGCAATGCTACCAATGGTTTTTTAAAATGTATGTTTCTGCCTAAACTGAAAAAAGCACAATCTGTACAGGCTTGTCAGAAAACGGAAAGGGATTTTTATCAGTCCCTTTCCAAATTGGCAAAGCATTACAATATTGAACCTGCACAGACCAAACAATTTGCCTATCCCTACAATATGGCATTGGCTATGGCTGATGTAGAAGAAAAATTAAAAAATACGGTTTTGGATTGGGAAGAAATCCGTTTGGTACAGGACAGTCAGAAAACCTATTTCGTAAGTGAGGAACGCTACAATACAGGAGCAACATTGTTCTATATTCCTGTTTCGCCATTGTACCGTCTTTTGCAAAGCAAAGAGAGAAAGACAAACGCACATTTGTTGTTGTCCGTGTGTACTTATCTGTACCATATAGCCGACATTCCGTATTACAGGCAGGAAGCAAGTTACCTCTATTGGATGTACGAAATGATGAACGATTGGGTTGAACAGGACGATTATACGGAAGAAACCGAGGTTTATTTGTCAGAGATTAAAGAAGCTGAATTTATAGGCGATTATATCGAGCAACGGATTTACAACCGTATCAATCTGACCGTATTTGAACAACGTATTGAAAGGTTCAAAGTAAGAAATGATTTTGACAGGGAATGTTTAACCGTAGCAAAAGAAGCCTTTGCACTATACCAGACTTACCCGAATGAGAATGTATTCCGCAATGCCAAACCAAAAGGAGAAGCATCTGAAGAAGATATGGACAACATTATCGGAATGCAAAAGTACATTTCATTTTATGCAGACCACAAAGGATGGCTCAATGAAACCTTGATAGAATCGGTAAACACCGATATACAGGAATACGGACAAATGGAAGAACCCATTATAATGAAACAGTTTGACGGCAGGGATATAACAACCAACAACCTTTGTTTTGAAAACAGGCTATTTCAATTATTATACAACCTAAGCGATATTTTACATCAATGTTAAACACAAGAATATGGAAACGACAAAAGATATAACCCAAGACTTCGGCACATTGTACCACCCCAAATCTGCTTTGGTGTTCTATGAAACCAAAGGACGGACAACTGATGTATATGTGGAGCATTTTGATATGGACAAGAACGGCAATCCCATCAATGCCCACCCTTTGACCGTGAGAGAAGCAAACATTTTGGTAAAGGCACTCCGCACCGAAAAAGACAAGGACAAAGCCTTTTTAAAACCGAGCGGAATTTTGCCGACAAACATTTTGTATCTCAATCCAAGTGCTGAAAAAGGAACGGTAGTTTGGTACACCAAAGCACAGCAAAGAAAATTATTCTTTGTAGATGGACTGCAAATACCCAATGGTACAGCCTATGTACCGCCAATGGTTTGGAAAGCGAGTAAAAACAGTATTACCGTTTATGCCCTTGCGAGTGACAGAAGACCAACCGATAAAACCAAACTGCATTACGCACCATTTTTCAATATTTACGAAGATGGTAAAGTCTGTATGGGTACAGTAAGCATAGATATAAAGAAATCCGCATCGGTGGAAGAATTTATACACGCTTGGGAACACTATTTTTTCAATAGTTATTTCAGCCATTTGTTGGGTAAGCACAATCCCATAAAAGGCGATTGCGTAAAAGTGTGGAATGACCTTGTAAACACAGATAAACCCTTTCCAAAAGAGATTTTAAAAACAAATAGCAAAACCCTTAAAAACCTATTGTGATGAATACAGGAAAAACCAAAGTACATTTTACGGACAACTATCTGCTCAATCCGACAAATCCAATTGAAGTGAACCTTATCGGGGCAGGTGGCACAGGTTCAAAAGTTTTGACTGCCTTAATGGAAATGAGCCACAGTTTGGTGGAATTGGGACACTCAGGATTGCAGGTGCGTTTGTGGGATGATGATATTATCACAGAAGCCAATCTGGGCAGACAGCGATTTGCACCAAGTGAAACAGGATTGTACAAATCGGTTGCACTCATAAACCGTGTTAATCGGTTTATGGGAACGAATTGGAAAGCGGAAAACCAAAAATTTGAACGCAATAGTTTGGGAGGTCTGCCCGAAAACGCAAAATCTACGATTTACATTACCTGTGTGGACAATGTGCAGACAAGGTTTGATATTGCGGAAATGCTAACAGCAATGAGCAAGCAACGCAGAGCCAACCGAGATGAACCCAAATATTGGGTGGATTTTGGCAACAGCAGAGATACAGGGCAAGTGGTACTATCTACTATCGGAACAATTAAACAACCCGACTCCGAAAAATATGAAACGGTGACAAGCCTGCCAATGGTTACAGATGAATTTGGCGAACTGCTGAAACAATCCGAACAAACGGACGACACACCAAGTTGCAGTTTGGCAGAAGCATTGGAAAAACAGGATTTATATATCAATGCAACATTGGCACAAATGGGTTGTTCGTTATTGTGGAATATGTTTCGCTACGGAATGACAGAAAACAGAGGTTTTTTCCTTAATCTTAAAAATTTCCACACCCAACCCCTAAAAGTCGCCTGACCCCAAAAGTCGGGCGGCGAAAAGACGCATCCTTCCGTTGGTCGGAACCGCCTTTTCGCATTTAAAATCGGTGCAACCACTTTCCTAAAATGCACCCCTTCACAATTCCCCTTCTCTACATTTTACCAAACAGGTTGCGACACTATTTTCGTGGGATATTCTTTATCCCATTTGTTGTTTTAGTCTGACTTCTTTTCTTGCCACATAGCGACCAAAGAAAAGAAGCAAAAGAACGTCGCTTGGTTAAGATAGTCTGTTATTGAAATTTTTAATTTGTTAAATTTGCTTAGAGTTTAAAGTGAATACAATTTCATTAAAAACTAAAAACCATAAATATTTCTTGAATGTACATATCAAAAATACAAATCAACAATTTCAGAAACTTCAAAGAAAAAGAAATTGAATTTAACGATGGAGTAAATGTCATAATTGGTCATAACAATGCAGGGAAAACAAACCTTATTAAAGCATTATCTTTAGTTATCGATACTCAAAATCATAAAAGATTGGATGCAGATGATTTCAACAAAAATTTGACATTAGTTGAATTAAAAGCAAATCCACCAAAAATAACCATTGCAATTACTATTGAAAAAGGAAAAGAACAAGAACCTGATGATTTGGTTACAATTTCTAATTGGCTTACCAAACTTGACAGTGCTTATGAAGCACTCCTTACTTATGAATTTTTCTTACCTGAGAAAAAACACGAAGATTATATAACTGAAGTGTCTGCGGTTTCGGACGATGATGAAAAAGCTATTGATAAAGTATGGAAAATTATTAAGCATGATTTCATACGATTTTATACATACAAAATTTGGGGCGGTGATCCAATAAATCAATCTATCGCTGATAATGAGTCGTTGTCTAAATTTGATTTTCAATTTCTGAATGCTATTAGAGATGTCGAAAGAGATATGTTGACAGGTCGAAATACTCTTTTGAGAGAAGTTTTTGATTTTTTTATGGATTACGAGATAAAAAAGGACTCTATTAAAACAAATGAAGAGAAGCATTTAGAAATAAAGAGTAGAAAAATTCTTTTTTCTGAAAAAGCAGATGTACTTATTCAAGAGTTGAGTGATAGAATTGATGCAGGTAAAAAAGAAATTCTTTCTTATGCTAAAAATACAGGAGCATCATTCAATAAAGCAACACCTAATTTCGAAGGAAGTGTTTCTGAAAATGAAATGTATTCAGTTCTAAAACTTATTGTTGAATATGAGACTGGTATAAAAATTCCTGCCACACACAATGGACTTGGTTATAACAACTTAATTTTTATGTCCTTGTTGTTGGCGAAAATGCAGGTCAATGCTGATGTAGAATATTTGGATGCAAATGCAAAAGTGTTTAATACATTAGCAATAGAAGAACCTGAAGCTCATCTTCATCCAGCAATGCAGTATAAGTTTTTGAAGTTTCTCAACGAGAATATGAAAGAAAAAAAAGTCAGACAAATTTTTGTAACAACTCATTCAACTCATATTACATCAGCGGTCTCATTGGATGAAATAATATGCTTGCACAATGAAGAAGGAAATACCACTATTGGATATCCAAAGAAAGTTTTCATAGAACCAGATGGATCTGAAAACGTTAAGAGTAAAAAGTATGTTCAACGCTTTTTAGATGCAACAAAGTCTGACATGTTATTTGCTCAAAAAATAATTTTGGTAGAAGGAATAGCGGAACAACTTTTGATTTCAATTTTCGCTAACTACTTGGAAAAATCATTAGAAGATCATCATGTTGCTATAATTAATGTTGGTGGTCGTTATTTTAATCATTTTTTATACCTTTTTGACAGTTTGAAAGACTCTACCCTTCCTAAGAGAGTAATTTGTCTTACTGACAGAGACCCTGAAAGAAAAGAAAAGACAGATGGAAAATTTAAAAAATGTTATCCATTCGAGCTTAATCATGATAATGCTAATTATGAATACCAAACTAATCCTACTGCCGATTTATTCGAAATAGGAACTCACCCAAATATTACATTTTACAGTCAGCCTATTGGTACAGGAAAAACTTTTGAATATGAGATTTTATTAAGTAATCCCAGCCTTGATATTTTAATTACTGAATCTATTAGTAATGCTAAGGAAATTACTGAACTAATGACACTATATTCTACTGATGGAAAGACCGTACAAGATTTACTTGATAAACTATCTGATAGTACAGAAAATCAAAGAATCAAGACTGGAATATTAGCTAATACAAGTATGTCAGATGAAGAAAAAAAGAAATCCGTCATAGCTTCAAGATATCTTAATTCAGTTGGAAAAGGGGAAAATGCACTGGAATTATGTTATGCTCTTCAAGAAAACCTTTCAAAAAAAGGAACCCCGGATTTTAAGGATTTCAATGTTCCACCTTATATTAAATCTGCAATAGAAGAATTATGTCAGTAACGATTATCAACTCAGATAGCATTATCACAGATATTGAAAGTCATTTTAAAGTATCTGCCGGACCTGGTGCCGGTAAAACCCATTGGCTTATAAATCATATAAAGAACGTTTTACATAACTCAAGTAATCTGTTCAGGACAAGAAAAATTGCATGCATCACATATACAAATATAGCTGTTGAAACAATTCAAAAGAGGTTAGGTACATCTGCAAATCAAGTTGAAGTATCAACAATTCACAGCTTTTTGTACAAAAATATTGTGAAACCGTACGCATCATTTGTTGCGGCTGAATTTGGTCTTAATGTTGCTGAAATGGATGGTCATGATGATATTGTACTATCAAATTATAGCTTTTTAAGTGATTGGAAAAATCGTACGGGACAACAAAGAATAAATGATGATAAGACTGTTGTTAAAGCATTTAGTAATCTAAAATGGAAATTTGAAAATGACGAGTTGAAAGTGAAAACAGATTATCCTTTTAAAATTGGAAAATATCCCATTAGAAATGATTCCTACATGGAATACAAAAAGATGATGTGGGAAAAAGGCTTGCTTCATCATGATGATGTCCTTTTCTTTAGTTTTCAGATAGTCAATAAATTTCCGTTTGTGGTAAACGTATTGAATGCTAAATTCCCTTATGTCTATATAGACGAATTTCAGGATAGTAATCCTATACAAGTCGAAATATTTAAGAAAATCGGATTAGGAGAAACTAAAATCGGAATTATTGGAGATACCGCCCAATCAATATATAAATTCCAAGGAGCTGATCACACGCAATTTCAAACTTTTTCTTTGCCTAACATAAAAAAGTTCGTTTTAAATGAGAACAGAAGAAGTAGTAATGAAATCATTGATTCTTTGAATGATCTGCGAAAAGACATAAATCAAAGTAAAATTCGGAATGTATCAATTGCAAAACCAATAATTTTTATTGGTGACATGATATTGGCATTGCGTGCTGCAAAAACCAAATGTAGTAACGAAACCATCTATACGCTTTCAAGGGATAACATAACCTCAAATGCGATGAAAACAGAAATCAATGGGTCAGGATTAGATAGCAAATTGTTAGAAAAACAGAAAGAAGTAGATACCAATCCTAAGCGTTCTAACATGATTTATTGCTGTGTAAAAGCAATTGCATATGGGAAAGAAAACAAGTTTAAAGATGCTATTAAAGTCTTAGAGAAACAGTTTAATTATAAATTCGATAAAACTAAGGGCAAGAAAAAAGCTCTGAAATACCTTACCATTTTACTTGAAAAGCACTCCGAATTAGAAGGACAATCTTTGTTGCAATTTGCAGCTTTCATAAGAGAAAATTTAGTATCTGATTTAGCTAATTTTAGAAGTGGGGATATTAAGACATTCTATGAAACTCATACACTGAACCAATTACTTTTATGTGTTTCTATACCTGAAGACATAAGCCTGCACAAGACTATTCATAAGTCTAAAGGTGATGAATTTGACAATGTACTATTAGTTCTAAATGAAGAAAAAGATATCAATTTTTTAGCTGAATGTGATTTGGCAGCTAACGAAGAGCATAGAATAAATTATGTGGCACTAAGCAGAGCAAAGAATAGGCTATTTATTTCTGTTCCATCTATAGCGTCTAATATCCAGAGTTCTTTAAGTGGTTTTTATGACTTGGAGTTTTTATAGAATGCCACTATAAAACATAAGAACCTATTAGCAAATTCTGACTACACCAATAGTTAATATTAAAACTCGATGATAGAAACAGACATATCAATAACAATAAATCGCAAATCAGATATTGGCCAAATTGAGGAAAAAATTATCGAAAATAAAATTCGGTTCCCGGTTTATATTCGAGAATATGAATTTAGTTATCAAATTAATTTCACAAGTGACTATGAGGAATGGGAGTTAGACACAGCAATACTTGATTGTTTCCCTGAATATGAATACACTGCCGATCTGGAAAAAGGAAGGAAAGAAATTAGAATTCAGATATCCCGATATCAATCGGAATTTTCGACAGATGGTTGGGGAAGACGAATTGATAATCCTTTAGATGAAACTAAATATCTTGTAAAAAAGTCAGCCAAAAAAGTTGAAAAATTTAATCCTGCAATAAAAGTACTATTCGATAATCAAGAGCAATATTATTATGTAAATATTGTCAACGGTATTAATAAAACAACTGAAGAACAGGGCTTTTTGTTATTAGATGATTTCAAAACTAATAATGAAGATAATAGTGCTGATATTTTAAAGGATAAGCTCTATAAATCTCCTTTAGAGGCTTTCCATTCAGGATACAATAAGATCCATGATTTAGTAAATGCAGACTTTTCTGTATTTCAGGAAGATAAAAAGAAAGCAATTAGAGAAGTACAAAAGTTGCCACGAAAAATTATAAGAGATTTTATAAATGCTTGTAATAATTCTGTAATAGACGATATTTTGAAAAACCTTGACGAAAACATCAGTTTTGAGAAACGAACAAATTATGTAACAGATAATAGAGTTCAGGGTAGTATTGAATTTAAAAAATATCTTGAAACTTCTGAACAGCAATTGTGTGGTAAGAATTTAAAAATAAGATCATCCTGGAACTTTAAACTGCCATTTGTAGATGTTGGAGTAAAATATTATCCTGTATCAATTGACCAAGGGAAAAAGAACATTTCAAAATATGAACAAATAAAGTTTGAATTACGGGATAATAAAATTGTAAATATCATATATGAGAGCTAAAACACTTTTTTGGGTGTTCTTAAATAGCTTTCAATTAGTTTTTATAAATTTACAAACGGCAATCGTTTTTGTTATATGTTTGACTAACTCTTTAAGATTGATTTAGCTTCTCAGACTGTTTCAGATAGCAAGCGTATTGCAATACTAAATAAACTGACAGTCAAGAATGAGTAGAATTAACATACAGGGAACCATTGATAACATACGTAGTAAATCAAACATTTACACACCGATTATCGAAGCGATTGTTAATTCAATCCAATCAATTGTTTTAAAACAAATTGATAATGGTAAAATTGAAATAGTTCTACACCGAGAAAAGATTTTAGATATAGAGAATGCAATACCAAGTGTAAAAAGCATTGAAATTAGGGATAATGGCATAGGGTTTACGCAAGAAAACAGAGATAGTTTCGACACTTTTTACAGCGAATACAAAAGGTCTATCGGAGGAAAAGGTTTGGGTAGTATGATAAAAAGCGATTTGGCACATTATGTATTCAACAGAAAAATTGTTTTAGAAGCATTTCGTCAACTACTTAAGAGAAAAGAAGACGGCAAAGGAGAATTAGAAAAAGATATTCATAACCTGATATTTCCTATGGGAAAAACTTCTGAAAATTGTGATTATCAAGAACATAATTTATGGTTGTTGGATGAACGTTTAATATTCTCCGAGTTTGTTGCTTCGGATAAGAAAATATCAACAAAAAAAGATGCTTTGGGTGAGCCTGATTTAGTAGTATTTGATAAAAAGCAGTCCTTTAGAAGCGGAGATAATAACTATAGTAATCCTCTTACTATTTTTGAATTTAAACGTCCTAAAAGAGAAGCATATAAAACGGATGATGATCCGATAATGCAAATTGGAAAATACGTAAAAGATATTCGAGCTGGAAAATACGAAATGCCTGAAGGTTTAGAGAAGATTAAAGTTAATGACTCAACACCAGTTTATGCTTATGTAGTTTGCGATTTGACTCCTAAAATAAGAGAGTTTGCTGAGGAATTACATTCTTTGACAAAAAGTCCGGATGATGAAGGTTATTTCGGGTTTTTAAGAGGATACAATATGTATGTTGAAGTAATCAGTTTCAAAAAGATGATGGATGATGCAACACTCAGAAATAAAATATTCTTTAAAAAGTTGCATCTCGAATAATAATTAGTTAGCCGTTGTTTGTTTGAATTTCAATAACTCTTCTAAAATCATCCGCATCGCTGCCAATCAGTAGACAACTCGAAAAACCAATATCCAACAGAGCCTTACCCACTTTCTCATCATCAATATCGCTATGGGCAATCAGCTTTATAGTCGGGTATTGCGTTTTCAATTCCTGTAATTGTGACAATATGTTCTTGTCATAAAAATCGAGGTCGATGATGCAAACATCGGGAAGTGCTGTTAAAACAGATAATTGAGATGATCCGCTTTCTATATTTTCCGAACGGAATAATATCTCAATTCCGGAATTAGCAAGCTCATTGCAGATGACATCTAAAATGGGGCTTTTATCATTGATAAAGGCGAGGGTAATTTTTTGTTTTGCTGTACCGGTTTCCATATCATTAACTTTTTTTGAGTTGATGTAGCCTGCACAAAAAAAGACGCAGGCAACTACACTAACCGATACTAAGGCACTGGTACGCCCGACAACGGATAAGAGAGCACCCACGCCTATAACGTGAGCATTCCTACTTATCGTCCCGTTGTCTTAAAAATTACCAGTTTTTAGTATCAGGACTTAAAGTAAAAACACTTTAAGTATTTCTATATTTTCTAAAAGCAAAGATACTAAAGTCGTTCCGATACGGAAACATAATCTGTACAAAAGTTAATTATATGCGGTCGGTATTACGGGAAATGTAATTCTGTTCCAAGATGGTCAGAATATCCATTTCCTTATAAATTATCTTGCCCCCTATCTGAATATAAGGCAGAATATTATCATCACGGTATTGCTGTAATGTTCTTTTACTGATATGTAACAGCTTGCACACATCTTCGCCCGAAAGGAAAATTTCTCCATTCATTACAGGGCGATAGTTCTTCAGTATTTCTTCTATACGGCTTCGTAACTGTATTATCATCTCCCGTTGTTCGATGATTTCTTCTGCTTCATTGGTCAATAAATCCATTGTCGTTGGTATTGTACGGCTGTCCGGCTTCGAGCAAAGCCTGTACGTCCGAGCGTTTGTAATAATTCTTGCGGTTCAGTTTGGAATATGGTAACAAGCCTTTGTCTTTGTAGGTCTGCAAAGTCCGTTTGGTAATGTTCATCATCAGGCACACTTCCTGGTTATCGAGCCATTGCTCCCCTTTGAAAATAGGCGTATATTTTCGGGTGGTACTTTCAGTCAGTTCCAAAAGTGCTTTAAGCTCATTCTTCATTCCGTCCAATGCGGATTTTTGTATTGCGATAACTTCCATTTTTGCTCATTTTTGATGTGGAAGTCGAATTTATAAAGGCTTATTGGAGGGTTGGGAAATGTGGTATTGATTGGCGTTGAAAGGTAGTATTTGGCGGTTTACAGTATGGTAAAAAGCAAAAAACCGACTTTTTGCAAGTCGGTTTTTTGGTTCCAATTTGTTTAGAAATTCAAATCTGCAAAGATTATTGCTTATTTAAAATCACATTGCCATCTGTATCTTTGTTAACAATAAGCATCAAAAAAGGATGCGTCTCAAAGCCGACATCTTCACCTTCATTAATAGTGTAGTTCACTAAAATATCTTCCCCTTTTTTCTCAATTCCGGAAAGGATAATTTCGGTTTTATTCTTTGTCGAAATATGATCTATCACAATCACATATTCTTTTGAAAAATCAATAGCTGTGGGCTTTCCGTTTTCTCCCATTGTTGTCGCCATACCGAAATAATTATCAAATTCTTCCTGACTGGTTATTTTCGCAGGAACAGTACCCGTCACATTATTTTTGACAAAATAGTTTTCTGCTTTCTTATAGGTAATTTCTGCTCCGGTTACTGTTTCCGTGTTGTTTTGTTCTTTGCTTTTTTCGGCAGACTGATTGCCGGAGTTGCAACTGATAAACAAGGCTGCTGCAAAAGAAACTGTAATGATGTTCTTTTTCATTTTCGTTCTTTTAATTACTGTCAAATATATTCTTATTTCGAGGAATAGAAACGCAATGAGGTATCTACCATACCCTGATAGACTTTGGAAATATCGGTATTGTGCACCAGACTTATTTTCCAAACGTCATTTTCTTTCCTGCAAATTATCTGCAATATACCATTTCTGTCCGGCACGGGATCTCCTTTGGGTGTGGTTGCTTTTTCAAGTACCCAGCTCCCTGTAACCATTATCAGGTTATCGGCAATGGCTCTCATATATAAATCTGAAATGATAAAAACCGCCTGCTTGTTAACCGTTGAGAACGGGAAGCGATGCTGGTCTATGATTTCATTTTTTCCTCTGGCAATTTGATTAACAATATCTGTAAATTCGGCATCATCTGTAAAAACGGTGCCGAATTGTTCCGCATTTTTACTGTGCCAGGTGCTGATAAATAAATCTACCAATCCCAGTATAGCTTTCGTTTCACTTTCCGGTAGGGAGCTAAGGTATTTCATATGATATGTGATTATGCATTATTTTTAAATATTTATTATCAGTATGGCGAAACAAATCCTATAGTCCGCTTTTATTTCCGCTGTACATACCGTCATCATAGTATGGAGCTTTGGTATTGGTTACGAACAATACCAGCTCTGCTCTGTCTTTGGTAGCAATGCTTATATTTTCATCTTTTACAAACAGGCTTTCTCCTTTGCTAAGCTGTATATCATTTACGGTAGCTTCACCCTGAAACAGATATAGCAGATAATGCATATCGGGCTGTGGTTCTTCAGGAAGTACAGTAGTGTGCCCTGAAGTCAATAGCATATCATAGATATGCGTATCGCTGCTAAGCTGTAATTTGGTTTTTTCTCTATTGGGTGAAGCAATCAAACGCCATTTGTTTTCGCTGTATATCTCTTCGGGTTCATCAAAGATTACTTCCGGTTGATTGTCCTTCTGTCCGGGGCGAATAAATATCTGTAATCCCTCTACACTTTCGAGAATGGCTTCTTCGTGGTGGAATATTTTTCCGGCTTTCATCAGCATCAGCCTACCGGGTGTGATAAATTCTTCAAATCCCTCGGAATCGGTATGTTTTACTTTGCCAGAGCGGAAATAGGACAATATATCATCGTTGATATGCGGGTGCATTTTAATCACCGCACCGGCACCTATATTTGCCTGATCTATACGTCCTATGCTGTAATAACCCGTATCGGTTTCAGAAAGATACAAACCTGGGTATAAAATGGAAATATGACTATTTCCTGCTTTTTTTGAGTTGTCTATTTTTATTACCATACCTTATACTATCAGTCATTCTATAAATTGTAAGTTCAATTTAGAATTTCTTTAATTTGATTGGTAAAGTTAAAACCATTACTTTACTTTTGCAAGTAGTTACACTAATGTACAATAGTAACAAAAAGTAAAGTTTTAGCGAAGTCCCTAACATCAAGACAAATGAAAAAAAGTGTTAAAGTAGAATTCAAATGTGTATTAAAAGACGTATTGGATATTGTTGGCGGTAAATGGGCTATCCCGATTATTTATGTATTGTTTGACGGGAAACATCGTTTTAAAGAGCTGGAACGCACCATTCCCAATATCAATACTCGTATGCTGGTAAAAGAATTGAAAAGCCTTGAAAAAGCAGGAATTGTAAAACGTGAGGCATTTGCCACCGTTCCGCCTACTGTTGAATATTCATTGACAAACAAAGGTGAAAATCTGAAACCTGCAATTATGGAGCTTTATAAATGGGGTGAAGAATTTCACGAGCAATAATCATTTAATAAAAAACCGACTTCTAAGCAAAGTTAAAAGTCGGTTTTTTGTGGTTATAGAATGTTTCTTAATCACTGCTATTAAACTGAAAACTCAATTGCTTTTCATTCCCGAAGCTGTCCGAAATCCATACCTCAAAGGATTGTGATACGGTGGACGTGGAAGTATAATACAACCGGAATTGTTCAGTTGGCAACGAATACAAATCATTCGGCAGGTACGGCTGTTCATCGTAATACTGCAATGTTCCTGTACCGTCAAACTGAAAATAGCGAAGAAAATACTGCGTATTGCTGTAGTTACCGCTTCGTTGTATCGTAATCCTTATTTCTACCGTCTGACCATTGGCAACATCTTTGGGTACAGGCATCACGTTTAGATCAAAAGGAAAATCATTTTGTATTTCGAGTTCATCATCTTTGCTGCAAGATACCAGCGAAATAGAACCTGTCAGGATTGCCAGCATTAGGTATATTGGCAACATTCCTATTCTGAATTTATTGAAAATTGCTGTCATCGTTTTTACATTTTAAAAGTTAAATCTTAATCCCACACCTGCGGACGGACGAAACTGTTCCAGATCCGTACCCCATAAAACCTTTGTACGTCCTTGCAGGACTAATACAAATCGGTCGGACAGATAGGTTTCAAACGTGAGCCGTCCGCCTGCTCCATATATAAAATTTTCCTCGCTCAGTATCTTCGCACCATCGTACAACATTGCTTCGCCACGATTGATGCTTTCGTAACCGACCACACCTGTTATTCCTAAGTTCAGTGTAATATTCTTACGGGCATCGCCTAACAGGAATAAACTGTAACCGCCTTCGGCAGTATAAGTTTCCTGTGGTATTTGGATACCTTTGTAGTCGTGGTATTGATGCGTGTACTCCAATGCCCAAAGCTGGTAGTTACCATTTTTACCGTTCACGGTCATACCGATATTGATGTAATAATCATTACCAATTTTCTCATCGGATAGTATGCCAGTGCTTATTTCCAATCCTTTTTGCTTTGGCAGCATTCGTTGTGCCTGTGTAACTGTGATGGCCACAAAGAGTAGCATCACGGTATAGATATACTTTTTCATATTCTTGCTTTAAAGGGTTATTAAAATTTCAGGTGCATATCGTCAATCAAACGGGCTTTGATTAAATCGGAATTTTCGACCTGCAATGTTTGATGCCTGCCTCCGTTTTTCTCAAAGATTTCAATCAGTAAAATCTTGTCGTCGTCAATGGTAAACTGATCCAAAAGAAATACATTTTGTTCGATGGTCTTACCGCCAATAGCATCCAATGGTTTATAAGTACGAAGCGGTATCATCGGGCGTTCCTGCACTACGGTACGTTTAGCAACTTTTTTATCGACCACTTTGAAATTGACAAAATCAATCTGAAAAGGCACATTGGTTTTGTTTCTTAATTCCGTATGGAAATAATATTTGCCATTGTGTATGTAAATCCCTTTGAGGATAAACTGGATGCCGAAGCTCTTAGCCCCGATATGCTTTACAATGCGTTTGTCTTTCTTGTAAATCGTTTCCAACAGCAAGCCAGCCAATGACGGAGAATTGTTGCCCAATTCTTCAAAAAGCACATCGTTACCGTTGGCTTTATCTACTGCTTTCTGCATTGTCAAAAGGTCATAGCTCAACGCTTCGGGATAGGAACTGTAATACACATTGAAGCTGTAAAAGCGACCGTCATTGGTGATAACCGAAAAATTGGTTTCTGCTTCAAAATCCTTCACGGATGCTTTTACCCGTAAAACATTCTCCGCATCTTCGGCTTTTCCTGCTATCAGGTATTCGCTTCCCAAATCCACATAACGGATAGCCGTCGGGAATATCAGGTGCGAAGTTTTGTCATAGGTTACTTCCATTTTGTAAGGCTCTATCTTGCCTAATGCAAGCGGAGTTCTGGCACTTTCCTGTGCGTAAGACTGTACGGCAAAGCCGAGTATCAGGGCAAATGCCCAAAAGGTTTTTAAATGATTTTTCATTGTTTAAAATATTTGAGTTCAACATTATTTTTTTGATACCAAAAAGACCTGATGTCCTGCTTTCAGTGTAACTTTTGGTGTTCTTACTTTTTTGGCGAAGTAGCCTGAAATACCCTGTACTACGCCACGGCTTAAATCTGCGGCAACCTGCTGTCCAGCATTCTGTGTAAGCATTATGCTTGTTCCCGAAGTCTGGCTCATATTACCCGCCATTTCGGTAAGAGCATTCATTTCGGGCGAATACGGAACGTACAAACCTTGCTGTCCGTCCAGATCATAAATGGTTATATCTACCGGAATGATATTGCCCCCCAATTCAATCGAGGTTACTTTTAGTTGTAAACGTCCCCCTTGATACTTACCGATTGCCGTTAGAACTGTTCCCTGCGGAATGGTACGGCTTGGAGTTTGTGCCGGCTCCAATAAACGCAGTCTTACACCACTTTCACCGACAATGGTCTGTGTTTCGTGAATACAGGCTTTGATACTATTTTTCGGTTGCACCACCTGCTGCGTAGAACCTGCGGTATAAAAACCCCTGTTACGGGTTTCGCTCCAGTCGGCTAAGAATATACTGTCTGAAGGTTCACGGTACAAGGCAGAAACCGCATTCTTTCTTGCGGAAGTGAATGCTACAAAATGCTCCTTTTGTGTAGAAACCGTTTGAGCCGGAGCAGCCCCTGCACCATTAGAAGGTAGAGTTCCTGCTGAATTTGTGTTTGCTGGCAGATATTTAGCCGCCATCTGGTAAGACTTCTCCATCAATGCCAATTGGTCATCTATGGTAGCCGGCTTTGGCACATCTTTGTCCACCAATTGCTCTTTTAATTCCTCCAACTGCCTGCGGAGCTCCATTGTTTCCGAATGATCATCCTGATAAAACCCGCCCAATGTATTTTGGGCATTACGATAGCTGTTCAGTGCTGTATTACCGGATCTGCCCGAGCTTCTGCCTCCGCTATAACCATAGTTTTCATCCTCTTCGGGAATTTCATCTTCACTGTCCTGTGTGCTGTCTGTGTTCCAGTAATCTGATAGCGTTGTCAAGGCGTTGCGTTTTTCCTGATTTTTCTGTTCGAGCATTTCCTGCTCATACGCTTTTTGCTTATCTGCCTGCAAACCTGCTTCTGTAGCCTGCGGTACGGCATCGTTCAGCCCGATATTTTCGATTTCCTTTTTATCTGAAGACGGTTTAAATATCAGGTACATACAGCCTACGAATACAATGCCCATCAAACCGAATATGAGTGGTTTTTTGAGCTTTTGGGCTTTGTTCTGTGTGCTGTCTTGCAGCATATCAGCGGTTGCTGCCGGGCTTCCTTCTGTTACCCGGACAACCGTTTTTTTGTTCTCATTTTCTTTCATAAAACTTATTTTTAAAGATTGTTGTTAATGTATCCTGCAAGGGTGCAGGATGTTCTTTCTTTTGGAGGACAGGGTTTTCGATATGTTCGATGTGGAGGTCATTTTTGGAATTTCCGGCATCGTACCATACTTTGGCAATAACCATTGCGGTGAGCAGAAGGTAACCGACAAACAGGTATAGTGTGTACCTGTGCTGTTTACGTACAGGCAATGCCCGCCAGCGTTCGTCCAATTGGTCAAAGTACCTGTCCATATTTGCTCTTAATTTTTTCATACTTTAATGATTATGTGTTATCACATCCTAAACCCTCTTTTGCGGGCAGACAACTGTTCTTTCGGTTTTTCAGTCACTTGTGCAATGGCTTCTTTCCTTGTTGGAACCGAATTTGTTGTGAGGTCTGTTAATTTCGATTGCTTCAATATTTGCCCGAACTGATCTATTCTTTCAATATTCATTTTCTGTACATCGAAAAGACCGTGTTCGTACTTTACCCACATATTGCATTCAACCTTTGGCTTATCGTCGCCATTCCATTGCAGGTAGGTTTTCAGCATCATAATATTAGGCAGCATCGGTTTTTCCATTCCGCTGTTACAAGCCTCCAAAAACCTGCTGATGCTGTCTTTTATTTTGTCTGCATAAGCTGCTTCTGTCTGAAAATAGCCGTCATACCCTTTATCTGTAAGGGTTTTTGCGAACGTGTCTAAATCAAGTAATTGTTTCATATCCCAAATTTTAGCGTTCGATGACTTCAATGTCCCTGTTCTCAACCACGGCAAACTTTTCGATGTTGAAACCCTGCGGGTTATTGTCTGAGCGAACAGAGTTCACGAGATAGCAGGTAGTAATCAGGTTACGCCGGGTTACGTTGCTTGAACGGATGATGAATTGTTTGGCATAGGTTCGTACCGCATAAGGATGGGTGTCGAAGTTGCACACGACACTATCTACTTCGATGCGTTGCTGTACATTACCCGATATGATACGGTTATAATAACCTTTTTCAGAAAGGTCTTTGTAGTAATCAAAGGCACTTTTATCCGCAAGGTTAAACGCCCGTTTCATATTACTTTCGATAGCATTCTTATCGGGAGCAAGCGTAAAGAACAGTTCGTGAAACCGCCTTACGTGTTCTCTTGCCTCCACAGGGCGGTTAATACTGGCATCCTGCGAAAGAGCTAACATTAATGATTTTCCATTGTCCAGCACATAAACTTTCTGGCGTTGTTCTTCTGCAAAGCGGTAGGACCGCCATACGGCATATCCTACCACGCCAATGCAGAGAACAGCAAACACGATGGCATACAGCCTGATCTGTCTGAAGCTGTTTTCAATATTTCTTAGCGTTTTAAATTCCATTTTTTTTATGATTTGATTGTTGTTATTTTCCCATTAGCTTGCCACCAATATTCCCTGCGGCTGAACCGGCTCCGGCTCCGGCAATATTTCCGGTTTTCATCGCTGTTTGGTTTACATTGCGTGTAAAGTTTCCTGCTCCGCCTGCCTGTATAACCCAGCCTGTTACCGTTGGAATGGTGAAATAGCCGATAATCCCGATGATCATAAAAATGATGTACACCGTATTTGAGGTATCAGGTATGTATGTCGGATCTGCCAGCATTTCAATATCCCTTTCCAGTATAAGCGATTGTATTCTTGCAAGCATTGAGCTGAACAGGTCTGAAACAGGTAGCCAGAGGTAAACACTTATATACCTCGTGAGCCATTGCGTGAGCGTGGACTGAAACCCATCCCACACAGAAATGGCAAAGGCTATTGGTCCGAGTATGGAAAGGACTATCAGAAAAAACGTCCGTATCGTATCAATTACCAGAGCTGCTGCCTGAAACAGTATTTCCAGCAGATTACGAAACCAGTCCTTTATAGCTTTTTCTATCTGATAGCCTGTCCTGTCCATATACATTCCTGCCATTGTTCCAATATCGGAGGGTGACCATCCCAATTCATCCAGCTTTTTATCGAACTCTTCGTCCGATACCATATAGGCAGTTTCGGGATTTCTGACCATTGCTTCGTATTCCAATTGGTCTTTCTGCTGTTGCAGTATATTAAGGTCAAGTACCTGGTCTTCGAGTATGGCGTGTGTTCCTGTAACCACGGGACTTAACACCGCATTGATGGTTCCCAACACGATGGTTGGGAAGAACATAATGCACAGACCTAATGCAAAGGGGCGGAGCAACGGAAACACATCAATAGGTTCGGCACGGCTTAAAGCCTGCCAAACCTTTAATGCCACATAGAACAATGCACCCAATCCCGCCAGTCCTTTTGCCACTGCTGCCATATCTCCGGCAAGCGGCATCATATCATCATACAGCGAACGCAGGACTTCGTGAAGATTATTCCATTCCATCTTTACCAGTATTTTTGGTTAGCAGTTCCGTAGAGGTCAAGCACTCTTTTGGCATCGTCTTTCTTTTTCGCTCTCAAATAGCTTACAGATATGTTTTTGTTGGTGTAATAGCGTACAAGGCTGTGGTATTCCTTTACTTCTTTGTACACACGATCAATAATATCCATACGCTCTTTGTCATTCAGTGAAAGGCTGGAAGAGGAAACGATCTGCTTCAATTCTTTCAGCAGTTCGGTACTTTCATTGAGCAGTGCAGAATAGCCATTGCCGATAGCGACCAGTTCCTGCGGTGTGAAATTTGGGTCGTTCATCATTTTTCCGAAATTCTGTACATACATTTCGGACACATCACCTACCAGGAGAACTGTTTGCTGCACCTTTCTTGCATCTTTTACGAGATTGTTTACGGCTTTCAGCTTGTCGTAATACTCTTTGCCCTGCTTATAGACCTTTTCGACCTCCTTGAAATTCTTCACCACATTACTTACCGTAGAGGAAGTCTGTACGATTTCGTTAGCACTGTTCAGAATGCCTGATGCAAGGTTAAGCGGATCGGTAACCACAAATTGAGCTTTAGCGGAGGGTGCTACGGCAAGCATTAGTGCCGTACACACCAGTAACATTACTTTTTTCATTGTTTCTAAATTTTTAATTGTTAATAATTATTGATTTGCCTTTTCACGCCGCTCGATAGCGATGTGCTTAATGGCGAGTTCGACATTGCCGTCCAGTTCAGCAGCAAGCTGCATCACTTCCATTTTTTCGGTTTCTTCCGTAGTGTATGCGAGATATTCCTCCAAACTAACTTCGGTGGCATATACCGCTGAGTGCGTACCGCCTAAGCCTATCCAAACCTCTTTGTACAGTCGGCTTGGGTCGTTGTTCATATTGATGGATAGTACCTGACCTTTTTCTTTGTCCGTAAGTCCGAGCATCGCTTGTATATCATCGAACTTGTTCATATACTTGCGTTGGTCAAGCAGGATTTTACAGTCGGAGTTGTTGATGATACTTTCTTTCACAATGGGCGATTGGATGATGTCGTCCACTTCCTGCGTTACGACAATCGCTTCGCCAAAAAACTTCCTAACCGTTTTAAACAAATACTTTATGTATTCTGCCATACCTTCTTTCGCAATGGCTTTCCAGGCTTCTTCGATTAGTATCAACTTTCGGATACCTTTCAGCCTTCGCATCTTGTTGATAAAGACCTCCATAATGATGATGGTCACGATGGGAAAGAGGATTTTATGATCCTTGATGGCATCAATTTCAAACACGATAAAGCGTTTGGATAAGAGGTCTAACTGCTTGTCGGAGTTCAGCAGGTAATCGTATTCTCCACCTTTGTAATAGGGTTCGAGTACGTTCAGGAAATTGGCAATGTCAAAATCTTTTTCCCGTACCTGCTTTTCCTCCAGTACCTTGCGATAATCGCCTTTTACATACTCATAAAAACCGTTGAATGAGGGGTAAACATCTTCCTGTTTGATACGCTCAATATAACCGGATACCGCATTCGATAATGCTACTTCTTCTGAACGTGTCGGCGGTTCATCATCACGTTTCCAAAGTGTCAGTATCAACGTCTTGATACTTTCCCGTTTCTCAATATCAAACACGCCATCGTCTGTGTAGAAAGGATTAAAGGCAATCGGGTTATCTTCCGTGTATGTGAAGTAAACACCGTCTTCGCCTTTGGTTTTACCTTTGATCAGTTCGCATAAACCTTGATAACTATTTCCTGTATCCACTAATAGTACGTGAGCACCTTGCTCATAATACTGCCTTACCATATGATTGGTAAAAAAAGATTTCCCGCTTCCTGACGGACCAAGTATAAATTTGTTCCGATTTGTGATGATACCACGCTTCATCGGCAAATCCGATATATCCAAATGGATTGGCTTTCCTGTTAAGCGGTCTGCCATCTTGATACCGAATGGTGAAGGTGAATTGTGGTAGTTGGTTTCTTCAGTAAAGAAGCACAAAGCAGGTTCGATGAACGTATAGAAACTTTCTTCACTCGGAAAATCTCCTGCATTGCCCGGCATTCCTGCCCAATACAAAGTTGCTACGTCCGTAGTGTTGTGGCGTGGCTTACATTCCATCAGTGCCAAGGCACTACCACAATCGTTCTTTAACTGTTTAAGTTCTGCGGGATCTTCCGACCACGCCATAATGTTGAAGTGAGCACGAATGGATGACAGCCCGAAGCTGTGTGCTTCGTTCAGGTACTTTTCAATCCACTCTTTGTTGATTTGGTTGGCACGGCTGTAACGAGCCAGCGAGTGCATATTTCTTGCAGACTTTTCAAACTTTTGCAGGTTGTCTTCGCTGTTGTCGATAAACAAATACTGATTGTAGATGTGGTTGCAGCTCAATAACAACCCTACGGGTGCAGCAAACGACAAACGGCAGTCGCTCCGGTCGGTAGATAGTTTTTCAAAACGGGTATCAGCCGATACCATTCCGGGCAGATCATCCGTATCGGATAAGGTGTGCAAGGACAATCTTTTATTGCCGATACGCACTTCTTCTGAACCTAAACCAATATCCTGCATTGGTGTTCCTGCTTCTCTTGATAATGTTAGGTATTGTTCCAACAATCCTTGCTTTTCGTCTGTACCGATGATTTCATCTTCGGTCAGGCGTTTCAGGGTTACAAAACCACTATCGTTCACAATACGCTCAAACTGGGCTACCGCCTCCATAAAACGGTGTATGGTTTCCTTATTCCTGATTTCCTTTGGTATCAGTGTGCCTTTACAAAGCGAACTGAAGTTGCTTTGCATCCGCATACGCTCTTTTGAGGTCTTCGTCAGGAACAGATAACAATAGTGATTTAAGAACGGTCGCTCGTTGAAGTGGCGTTGGTAAGACTTTGATAAAAAGCTCTGGTCTTCCTGTGCCAAATCGGGCGCATAGCTTTCCTTGATGTACCAATCCTGTTTGTGAATGACGGTAAAATCAGGCAGGGTTTTAATCGCCTTGTGCCAGGCGGAGTGTATCGCTTCGTATTCTGTAGAAGCGACCGTGAACAGTTCCGGCAAACGCACTTCAAAGCAGGCGGTAATGTCCGCATCTTTGGATAAGATGCAGTTGTTCTCTACTGCCAGCAGCGGAAATTTGTTTTCCAGTGTTGTGGCTTTAGATACGTTTCTCATAGGGCATTCTGTTTAGGAGTGAATTTTAAATAGCGGTGTACAGGCTTGCGGCAGATGATATAGCGGGGATGCCTTTTGTTGGCTGCAATTTTCATCAGCCCGTGTTCGCCGTATTTCCTGTTTAGCGAAAAGGTCTGCCATATAATGAGCGAAGCACCGCCTGCTCCGAGGAACAGGCAGATGTAAGAGTTTACGCCTGCCATATACAGTATCATCACGAGGATAAGCGTACCGAGCAGTCCGCCTGCGAAAATGAACAGGTATTGTGCTTTCAGCCCTTTAAATTCCACCGTCCTGCCGATGCCTTTGTTGATATTGTAATTCATAAGGTAAAGGATTAAAGGAAGAATGAACGCAGGATGGTAGCGGCAACAATCAGGAAGATACACGCACCAAACCACGACGCTGCGGTCTTACTAGTGTCGGGGTCGCCGGAACTGAATTTGTTGTACACCTTTACGCCCCCGATTAACCCGACTACCGCACCGATGGCGTAGATTAACTGTGTTGCGGGGTCGAAATAACTTGTTACCATTTGGGTAGCCTCGTTGATACCTGCCGAACCGTTTCCCTGTGCGAACGCACCAATTCCTGACAGCATTGCCACGGCTGCCAGCAAAACTTTTTTTCTCTGTTTTTCCATAATTGAAACACATTAATTTGTTACTGTTTATCCCGCACCTTGCGAGCTTTCGGGACAAAGGTGTTTTAGAAATCAAGGCGTGATAACAAAGTGGCAGTGAGAGGAATTGTTTGGCTGTGGGTGGCTGAATTGCTAAAGAAAATAGAGAGGTGTTGACAGGAAGAGAGAGGTTTTTACTATCTTCGTAAAATGAAATCCTTGTCGTACATATTAGCATTAATGGTTTTGGTCTTATCGACCTTGCCAAGCTTTATGGAAGATAAATGTTTTGACCTAGTGAATCAAACAACAAATAGTCAAGAACAAGATAGCGACGATTGCGGTATGGAATGTTGCTCGCCTTTTTCTAAATGCAATACCTGTACTGGATTTGTAATTACTTCCTTTTATGCTTTAACATCCAATTATGTCCAACAACCTAAAAAGAAATTAGGTGTAATAACAGCGTCAGCTGTTTCAGACTTCCTCTCTTCCATTTGGCAACCCCCTAAGATTAATTAATGTTTTTAGTGTCTTCGGCACAATAACAGATTACGGTGCTACAAACCGTCAATTCTCATTTTTCAAACATTAATGTTTTTTTATACAATGAAAAAAATAGTCTTTGTGTCATTTTTTATGACACTAAATCTCTGTGTATTTGCACAAAACACTTTAAATGCTGTTATTAGAAACAGTGAAAACAAAAATCTTTTGATTGGAGTGACAGCATCTATAAAAGGAACCTCGCTTGCCGCTACATCAAACGAAAACGGTCTCATCATAATAGAAAATATTCCTGATGGGATACAGGAAATACATTTTAGCTATATCGGTTTTAACGACTATATAGATACATTGGAATTTCCATTAGCTGACAACAGTCCTATTGAAATCTTACTCAAAGAAAGTTCAGAGGAGTTAGAGGAAGTTGTCATTTCATCCACAAGAAGCACAAGGAGTATACAAAATATCCCTACCCGTATTGAATTTATTGGAAGTGAAGAACTGGGCGAAAAAGGGAACATGAAACCGGGAGATATTCGTATGCTTTTAGCGGAAAGCACAGGTATTCACGTACAAACCACTTCGCCTACCAGTGCCAATGCAAGTATTCGTATTCAGGGACTTGATGGAAGATATACACAAATCCTGAAAGACGGTTTCCCCATTTATTCAGGTGCTTCAAGTGGATTGGGTTTGTTACAGATACCACCACTTGACCTCAAACAAGTAGAAGTCATCAAAGGCTCTACATCTACACTATATGGAGGCGGAGCAATAGCTGGACTGGTCAATCTGATTTCCAAAACGCCGACCTATGAGAGAGATTTAGGTTTTCACCTCAATGGAACATCCGGCAGGGGTTTGGATATAAACGGCTTTTATGGACAAAGGTTTAATAAAATTGGAACAACTATATTTGCTTCCCATAACCGTAACGCAGCTTATGATCCTGCTAAGAACGGGCTATCCGCTATTCCACAATTCGAACGCTATGTACTGAATCCGAAGCTCTTCGTTTATTTCAATGAAAAGACGAAACTGAACTTCGGTATCAACACAACGATCGAGAGCCGTTTGGGAGGTGATATGCTTTACATCAAAGGAAATGGAGATAATACAAACCAATATTTTGAGGAAAATAAAACACAACGCTATTCCACACAATTTGTTTTCGACCATATCATCAATGAAAACAGTACTGTTCAAGTCAAAAATAGTGTAAGTTATTTTAACCGAAATACTACCATTCCAAACTATCAGTTTGAGGGAACACAAACAGCAAGTTTTACCGAAGCCAACTACACCAACAGTACTGAAAAATCGGAATGGGTCACAGGTATTAATATTTGGACGGATAATTTCAAAGAAAAGCAGATTATGGCATCTCCGTTGAGAGATTATAATCAGACTACATTCGGTGCTTTTGTACAAAATTCTTTTAATGCTACGGATTGGTTTCAATTGGAAACAGGTTTTAGAACGGATTATGTTGTGGATTATGGGGTGGTATTCTTACCGAGAGTTTCGGCTCTATTCCACATTGCCGAGGGCTTAACTTCACGAGTTGGTGGTGGATTTGGCTATAAAACACCTACCATTTTTACGGAAGAAAGCGAACGCCTACAATATCAAAATGTAATGCCCATTGACGACAAGACCAATAAATTGGAAAAAAGTTATGGAGCAAATGCAGACATCAATTACCGCACCTACATTGGGGAAGATTGGTCATTTAGCATAAATCAATTGTTCTTTTACACCTATTTGGATAATCCCTTGTTACTTGAAAACTCCTCGGCAAATCTGTATCAGTTTGTTAATTCTCCTGGCTACATCCATACCAAAGGAACAGAAACCAATATTAAAATTGGTTATGATGACCTGAAATTGTTTTTGGGTTATACCTATACAGATGCCCGATTACACCAAAATGGAACGACTGTAGAAAGCCCTTTAACACCAAAACACCGCATTAATTCCATCCTGATGTATGAAATAGAAGACAAATGGAAAATTGGTCTGGAAGCCTATTATTTCAGTCGCCAAAAACTGAATAATGGAACTACGGGCAAAGATTACTTTATTACTGGATTTATGGCTGAAAAGATTTGGGAAAGATTTTCTCTGTACATCAACTTTGAAAACTTCCTCGACACCCGACAAACACGCTTTGACAGCATTTATACAGGAACAATAACCAATCCAGTTTTTAAAGACATTTATGCACCTTTGGACGGATTTGTGATTAACGGAGGAATAAAATTTAAGCTTTAAAATAAATGGAAAAAACCATATTCAATATAACTAAAATGGATTGCCCAAGCGAGGAGCAATTAATCCGTATGAAACTGCAAGACTTTGATACGGTAAAAGGATTGGAATTCGATATAGCCAATAGAAAATTAGACGTTTATCACGATGGAAACCCAGAGCCAATTTTTTTGGCTCTGGGAACACTGAATCTAAATACGACATTGGTTTCAACCGAAAAAAGTAATTTCGTTGTTGAAACAGATACAAGCAACAAGCAACGGAAATTACTTTGGATCGTATTGATTATCAACTTCCTGTTCTTTGGATTGGAAATGTTATTCGGTGTTTTTTCAGGCTCAATGGGGTTGGTAGCCGATAGTTTGGATATGCTTGCCGACAGTGTCGTTTACGCATTGGCATTAATCGCCGTGGGTGGAACAATCGCTTTAAAAAACAACATCGCCAGATTTGCAGGATACTTCCAAGTCTTACTGGCTATTATAGGTTTCGTTGAAGTAATCAGACGTTTTATGGGAATTGAAGCTATGCCCGATTTCAAGACAATGATTGTCGTTTCAGTTTTAGCATTGATTGCAAACGTATTTTGCCTTTATCTTTTACAAAAGAACAAAAGTAAAGAAGCGCATATGCAGGCTTCGATGATATTCACATCAAATGATGTCATTATCAATTCGGGAGTTATTGTTGCTGGTCTTTTAGTTAATTGGCTCAATTCAAGTTATCCAGATTTGATTATTGGAGCTATTGTATTTGTAATTGTAGCAAGAGGGGCTTACAGAATATTGAAGTTGGCAAAGTAAATGTAAAAATAAGTTGAGCCTGAAATTTAGTTTTTCAGGCTCAATTAAAATAATTCCGTTTCAGACAAACTCCCCAATATCAAAATCATCTAAATCATTGTTCCGCAAAGTGGAAGAACTGATTTCCGTTTCAGATGAGAGTGAGCTATCCAATAGCTTGGCAATTTTACTGGATGCACCCGCTATAGAATTTTCCAGCAGACTAAATAATTCGGTTCCCTGTATTTTCTGAACGATTGCTATCGCTGTTTCCTTTTGAGATGACTCCAGTTTTTCTTGCTGAAGCAACATCCCCACGGAGCTTAGTTCTTCAAAGGTAACCCCTTGGGCAAAACCGTCGTCGCCACCAGATATTCCGTACCTGTTCCATTCTTCTTCCTCTTCTTCAAAATCAGGTTGATTGCTAAAAACTTCATCCAGCTCTTCCTGCGGAATCTGAATACTCCTGTTTTCATTTTCGTCGTATTCAATGTCTAAATTATCGGGATTTACCTCTGGTTCCTCAATCTGGCGTTCATTGGCAGTGTTTGGCACTGAAAGGCGTTCTACGGGTTTGGGCTGTCCCATAATATCGGGCAGATCCGGATTGACTTTCTTTTGCGGAGGTTTTTGTTTTGACCTTTTCTTAATGATAATCTTATCCTGCAAAAGCAGGACAATGACGATCAGCAGGCATATTACTATTACAATTTCCATAACTATAAAATTGGTTTAAAACGTTCGTTGAAATAATCTGTAATATCGTCCCCGTACTCTCTAAAATGGTGTTCAAGAATGTTGTCGATATAAGAATAGAGTGTAGTCTTTTCTTCTCTTGTTAATTGTACTATACGTAACAACCTTTCGTGATATTCTGGACGAATGTAAACGACCTTTCCGTTTCGACCTGAAGGAAAACGATTGACCAGAAATGTTTCCTCATAATCTGCTTTTTTGGATGGGCTGTTTCGGGCTTTTTCTTTGGGTTTGGGCTTTGTTGCCTTAGATGTTTCGGGTTGTTGATTATTTTGAGGCGGAACAACAGGCTCATCGCCACTTATGATGTTCATCAAATAATCCTCATCAACATCGGGCTTTTTAAAATCGTTGTTTTTGTTGTCTGAACTCATTGTCTAATTCTTTTATAGATGCGTTATTTTTAAAAATTCCTCTACAAACAGATCCATTCTCGTTGCCTTCAACAGTTGTGTTTCGGCAGGCAGCAAACTTGATTTGAACACGTAGTTGCTTGTGTCGTCCGTTTCCTTACGAAAACGCTTGCTATCCATTATTCTTGTTTCCATAATAGGCAGGTTAAGTTCTTTGATAACACTTTGATACGCCTCATACAAACCAGTTTTTTCTCTGCCATCCACTTGGTTCCAGAACAGCCAAAGCTCCTGGTTATCGTTGCCCTCAACAGTTTTTGGAAGTTCAAGAAAGGCTTTGGTGAAGCCCAACGTACTTTCCACGACCAAACGGTCGGCGGTTATGGGTGAGAATATAAAATCCATCATTTTCAAGGTCGTCAATACACCTTTGGTATTGGCTGTTCCCGGCAGGTCGAAGAAAATAACATCCGGTACAACTGCCGACTGTTCTACATATTCCGAAGCTCTTTCCAACGCATTTTCAGCCTTGCTTTTGATAATTGGATATGCCTTTTTGTTAATAGTCTGAAATTGCTTCATTGCCACCTTTTTGTGGTACTCATTCTGCATTATGGTTTTCTTGTCCCGCTCACGCATATTGGTCAGGCTGTGTTGCGGAAAGTCACAATCCATTACCAAGACATTATAACCTAACCGGTAGTGCAACACACTCGCCAGTAAGGTGGTCATCGTAGATTTTCCCACACCGCCTTTTTGGGTGGAGAAGCTGATTTTTAAAGTTTTCCTTGTTGTTTCCATTATTTAAAAATTTATTGTTATATACTTTACTTATTTAGCAGGTTTGTATAGTCCTGTATTTGAATATGCCCGCATTACCAAATTCCCGCATTACTTCTTTGGTGTTTTCCTGTACGGCTTTTTGCTTTCCTTACAGCCTTGTCGGGTAAATTCTTTGGCAAGTGGTAAGGCTTACAAAAGGTAAAATGCTTTACCGCTTTTATGCTTTTACACTTTTATAGTTGTATGCCTTTAAAACTTTATGCTTTTACGCCAAATTGACTGTTTGCAAACCTGTTTTTCTTCTTTGTTGTAATACAATTTTTACTGCCTGCACTAAAACCGTACGGCAAATAAAACGAATAACTTATCCGCTCTTTGATGCGTGGCAGTGTTTGGCGTTCAAAGGCAGTGTTTGGCACTGTTGAACAGTGCAATCCTTTCGTAAAGAGGCTTTACTTTGTGTAATGAATTTTATTAACGGATTTATGCAAAAGTATCTCGACAAAATGGACACGACACAGGACGGCATCGAGCCGTTTTTCCCTGTTAAATTTAATCCGTCCCGCAGGGCGGATTTTTGTGTTCATCAGAACACGGCAAGTTGTGTTTTGAGGCACTCTAAATAGAATTTAGTGCCTCAAAACAACTTGCCCTTTGCAGGGGGCAGGAAAACCTCCGAAGTCGGCTTTTCGTGTAGATTATAAATGGATTAGTGATGAATGAGAACAATAACAGAAAACAGAATAAAGGCGGTCGCAAGCCAAAGCTTAACCCAAGCGTACACCGCCACGTTTTCCGTCTTACGGACGAGGAAAACGCCAAACTTTTATCGCTTTTTGAAGCATCGGGAATGCCCAATAAAGCAAAGTTTATCATTTCGCAGGTGTTTGGAAAAGAAATGAAATCGGTCAAGATTGATAAAGGAACGGTCGATTATTATATGCGACTGACTTCATTTCACAGTCAGTTTCGGGCAATAGGTGTCAATTATAATCAGATTGTAAAGCTGTTGTACCGTCATTTTTCGGAGAAAAAAGCCGCTGCATTTCTTTACAAATTGGAAAAACAGACGGCAGAAATGGCAATTTTATGTCAAAAAGTTATTCAGCTAACCGAAGAATTTGAAGCCAAACACCTGAAAAAACAGCGTGAAAAATGATAGCGAAAATCGGAAGAAGCGAGAATCTGTACGGTGCCTTGGCATATAATAATCTGAAAGTGGAAAAGGAAAACGGACAAATTCTGTTTACCAATAAGATAATTGAAACGCCAAGCGGAGCATATACCGTTTCTCAATTAACCCAATCTTTTGAGCCGTACCTTATCGCAAATCGCAATACGCAATATCACACCTTGCATATTTCGCTCAATCCCGACCCGAAAGATAAAGTTAGCGATGACAAGTATCGGGAAATGGCACAAGAATATATGCGGGAAATGGGTTACGGCGAACAGCCTTTTGTGGTCTTCAAACATACCGATATTGACCGTAGTCATATCCATATCGTATCGGTCTGCGTGGACGAACAGGGCGTGAAAATTTCGGATAGTTTTGAGAAAATGCGGTCTATGAGTGTATGCCGTGAACTGGAAAGAAAACACGGTCTGATACCCGCAACGGACAAAGAACGTAATCACAATGATAAGGTTTTTCGTCCGGTGGATTATCGGGCAAGTGATATAAAAAGTCAGATTGCTTCGGTCATTCGCCACTTGCCGAACTATTATCAATACCAAACTTTGGGAGAATACAATGCTTTGCTTTCCCTGTTCAATATTACCACCGAGAAAGTGGAGGGAGAATTACACGGAAAGGCACAGCAGGGTTTATTGTACATTCCATTGAATGAGAAAGGTGAAAGAGCAGGACATCCGTTCAAGGCTTCGTTTTTCGGAAAGAACGCAGGGCTTCCGGCTTTGGAATTGCATTTTGCGAAATGCAAAACAACCCTGAAAGATACCGCAACCAAACAGACTTTAAAATCAGCCGTTACCATTGCCCTGCAATCCACAAACAATGAACAGGCTTTTAAAAAACAATTAGGGGAGCAAGGGATTAATGTAGTGGTTCGTCGGAATGAAACTGGTCGTATTTACGGAATGACTTTTATTGACCACAACTCTAAAAGCGTTTGGAACGGTTCACGATTGGCAAAAGAACTTTCTGCCAATACCTTTAATGATTATTGGAACAATAATATCAAAGCGGAGATTAAAGAGCCAGTTGCACCCCTACCAAAATTGTCCAAACCAACTGATACGGAGGATTTACCTGCGGAAGAACCACATCATTTGTTCGACTTCTTAAATACTGAAAAACACGAAGACGGTTTGATAGAAGCCTTTGGAGGTTTGCTCATACCTGAAGCACAGGGGGAAGATTACGAGGAACAGGATTTTGCTAATAGGATGAAGAAAAAGAAAAGAAGACTATAGTAAGTCATCTTTTGGAATTAAAATCTGCTTTTAAAACGATTTGTTAAATTGTATTTTAGCATTTGCTTAAATAAACGAATTAACTATATTTGCACTATGGGTAATAATTCTTGTATACGTCAACAAGCAGACATTGAACAAATAAACCGCTGTAAAGACCGGGTTTTAGAGCTTAACGATTCGTTTGATTATTTATCGAATGGGCTTGAATTGGCAGGAAATACCGTAAGACTTAAAATTCTCTTCCTACTTTACGAAGAAAAACGACTTTGTGTTTGCGATATAAGCGACGTTCTTGGAATGACAATCTCGGCAGTTTCACAACATTTACGAAAACTTAAAGACCGTAATCTAGTAGAAACAGACAGGGAGGCCCAAACTATTTTTTATTCATTGACCAAGGAATATGAAAAAATGCTGAAACCGTTTTTTAAAATACTTGACGAAAACAAAATTTTAGAAACATTATGAAAACTGACAAAAAACTAATCGGAGCAGGACTTTTAACAGCAATTGCAGCTTCATTGTGTTGTATTACTCCAGTCTTGGCTTTAGTAGCAGGAACAAGCGGACTTGCTTCTACTTTTTCTTGGCTCGAACCTTTCAGACCGTATTTTATCGGTTTGACAATTTTGGTTCTTGGTTTTGCTTGGTATCAAAAGTTGAAACCTAAAAAGCAAATTGACTGCAACTGTGAGACAGAAGAAAAACCAAAATTCATTCAGTCAAAAATGTTTTTAGGAATTGTAACAGCATTTGCAATCGTTATGCTTGCCTTTCCATACTATTCAAGCATTTTCTACCCAAAGAAAGAAAAGCAAATCATAGTAGTGGACAAATCCAATATTAAAAAAATAGAATTTACGATTAGCGGTATGACTTGTGAAAGTTGTGGCGAACACGTAAATCACGAAGTAAATAAATTGACAGGAATAATAAGTTCAAACGCATCTTACGAAAATGGAAATGCAATCGTAGAATTTGACAACTCAAAAACAAACATTTCTGAAATCGAAAAAGCAATAAACTCAACAGGATATTCTGTAGCTGACAAAAAAGAAAATTAAAATGGAAATCAAATTACAATCAACAATAACTTGTCCCAACTGCGGACACAAGAAAGAAGAAACAATGCCGACAGACGCTTGTCAATATTTTTACGAATGTGAAAAGTGCAAACATGTTCTTAAACCAAAGCAAGGCGACTGTTGTGTTTATTGTAGTTATGGAAATGTTCCTTGTCCACCTATTCAGCAAAACAAAAAATGTTGCTAACGGGTATAAAACAAAAGAAGGTCGATATAACTAAAGTATTTTTATTTTACTACCTATAAATATTACTATATAAAAGGGGTATAGAAGCTATACCTCTTATGACCCAGCCGAACCCTGCCACTCACCGCCATCCACTACCACTTTTCCAAAGCCAATCTTTATAGTCTTTAAATTCACGCCCGAACATTAAAATTAAAAATAATGCAAGGAGAAGACGATTTAAGAGGTTTAGCCAAAATAATGGCTTTTATGAGAGCAGTTAGTATTCTATTAGTACTGATGCATCTTTATTGGTTTTGTTATGGTTTCTTTATGGAACGTGGCTGGACACTAGAAGTAATCAATAAAATATTAGGGAATTTTGACCGAACAGCCGGTTTGTTTTCGCATACTTTATATACCAAAGTATTTGCAATCGTGTTATTGGCTTTAAGCTGTTTGGGAACCAAAGGCGTGAAGAACGAGAAGATAACCTGGTCTAAAATTTATATGGCTTTGGGAATTGGTTTTTTGCTGTTCTTTCTGAATACACCACTGTTAAAGTTGTCGCCCATCATTGGCACATTCTTTTATATACTGACTATCGGACTAGGTTATATTGCTTTGCTGATGGCTGGGGTTTGGATAAGCAGGTTATTGAAAAACAACCTGATGGATGATGTTTTCAATATGGAGAACGAAAGTTTTATGCAGGAAACCAAATTGATGGAAAATGAATATTCCGTAAACCTGCCTACTAAATTTTGGTACAATAAAAAGGAACACAAGGGCTGGATCAATATCGTAAATCCTTTCAGAGCAACGATTGTTTTGGGGACTCCGGGTTCTGGTAAATCGTATGCCGTCGTTAACAATTATATCAAGCAACAAATTGAAAAAGGTTTTTCGATGTATATCTACGATTTCAAGTTTGACGACCTTTCTACTATTGCTTATAATCATTTATTGAAACATCAGGATAAGTACGAAATAAAACCAAAGTTCTACGTCATCAACTTTGACGATCCACGCAAGAGCCATCGTTGCAATCCGCTCAATCCAGATTTTATGACTGACATATCCGATGCTTATGAAGCCGCTTACACGATTATGTTGAACCTCAACAGAAGCTGGATACAAAAACAAGGAGATTTCTTTGTCGAATCTCCAATTATTCTTTTAGCGGCTATCATCTGGTTTTTAAAAATTTACGAGAATGGTAAGTATTGCACCTTTCCACACGCCATTGAATTGCTGAATAAAAAGTATTCGGATGTATTTACCATTTTAACTTCGTATCCTGATTTGGAAAACTATCTTTCACCATTTATGGATGCTTGGCAAGGCGGAGCACAAGACCAGTTGCAGGGACAAATTGCATCGGCAAAAATTCCGTTGTCAAGAATGATTAGCCCGCAGTTGTATTGGGTTATGACTGGCGATGACTTTACGCTCGACATCAATAACCCAAAGGAGCCGAAAATTTTGTGCGTGGGGAATAATCCTGACCGTCAAAATATCTACTCCGCAGCTTTGGGCTTGTACAATTCGAGAATTGTGAAGCTCATCAACAAAAAAGGGCAATTAAAGAGTTCTGTAATCATAGATGAGTTGCCCACAATTTATTTTAGGGGACTCGATAACCTTATCGCAACTGCGAGAAGTAATAAAGTGGCAGTCTGTTTGGGCTTTCAGGATTTTTCACAATTGACAAGGGATTACGGCGACAAGGAAGCTAAGGTAATTCAGAATACGGTAGGTAATATTTTTAGTGGTCAGGTCGTTGGCGAAACGGCAAAGAGCCTCTCTGAACGCTTCGGAAAAGTATTACAGAAACGGCAAAGTATGACCATCAATCGTAACGATAAATCTACTTCTATTTCTACCCAATTAGACAGCCTTATTCCTGCATCGAAAATTTCAACATTGACACAAGGTATGTTTGTCGGTGCTATCTCCGATAACTTTGACGAGCGTATCGAGCAAAAGATTTTTCACGCTGAAATTGTTGTGGACAATGAAAAGGTTGCAGCCGAAACCAAAGCCTACCAGAAGATACCGGAAATTTTATCTTTTGTAGATGAACAGGGCGAGGATAAGATGAAGCAGGAAATTGAGAGCAATTACCGTCAGATAAAATTAGACATTGTTCATATTGTTGAGAGCGAAATGGAGCGGATTAAAAATGACCCGAACTTGCAGCATTTGGTACAGCAGGACAACTAAAGATATATATACTTTTCTTATTAAACCTGAATGGCGTGTTAGCCGAAGTTTTTAGACTTCGGCTTTTTTAATTGCTATATGCAGCTTCCTGTTATTTCAAAATAATTCATCTAATTATTTTGTTAGTACATTCTAACTTATTATTTTTGCTAATCTAATTTTAATCAAAAACAAGATTAGTGATATGGAGTATGTAATAGAATTATTGGAAGAAAACAAGAAATACCTCGAAAGAAATATTCGGGATAATAACCTGATGCAGAACAATATGAAGAAAGCCACAGAGCAATTAGGGCAGGTCAGTCAATTAAAAAGAGCGATTAAAATTTTAAAACTAAAGAACAATAAGAGATGAGAATTACACAAGTATTACCGGAGCTTCCGTACGACAGAAATGCCCTTAATCCGATAATCACGGAGGAAACCTTCGATTATCATTACGGTAAGCATCACGCTACGTATGTCAACAACCTTGCAGGGTTGGTAAAAGACACCCCCTTAGAAAACGCTACCGTCGAGGAAATCATACGAAAGGGATTTGCAGAAAACAATGCCGGACTGTTCAATAATGCTGCACAGCATTGGAACCACAGCTTTTTCTGGCATTGCCTTTCGCCAAATGGCGGTAAAACTCCACAAGGCAGGATAGCCGAACTTATCAATCGTGATTTCGGCAGTTTTGAAAACTTCAAGGAACTGTTTTCTACTACGGCAGTAAAGCTATTTGGATGCGGATGGGCGTGGCTCGCACAGGACGAAAACCAAAAACTGGAAATCGTGCCGATGAAAGATGCCCATACTCCATTGACTGAAAATAAAACCCCAATCCTCACGCTGGACGTATGGGAACACGCCTACTACATCGACTACCGCAATGCCCGTCCAAAATTTGTGGAAGGCTTTTGGGAAATCGTCAACTGGGATTTTGCGAACAACAATTTAAAATAAAATGAGTGATACCTGTATGGACCATATAGAAAAATATTGGCAGTCATTAACTGTATCGAATAACGAGCATTTCAATAAAGGCAATTTTGAAAAAGCACTGTCAGGATATAAAGACGCACTGTACAGAGCGGAAGTACTGAACAATAACATCCCGGATTGCATCCGTCTGAAAATACCGTTCATACAGGTATATATCATTTCCTGCAATAACCTGGCGAACACCTACGAAGAGCTTGGCAATCTGGAAGAAGCGGAAAATATGCTCAAACGTACGGTGTATTACCTCCTGCATCTTTCAGCCAATAAAGCCCTCAATCCTGACGAGATACAATCGGAACTGAAAAGAGCCACATTGGCTTATGTCCGTTTTGCAGAGAAAAATAATACAGGAAAGGAAAAGCAGGAACAGCTTTTCAGAACCCTGAAAGAACAATTAGTAGAAAACAATTTAATAAAAATAGATTAGAGATTATGTGCAATTCAGTAAAAAAACTAATGAGCCAGCAGCAAATGCAACTGGTACAAAAAGGACCTTTAAGTATCGGGGATAAACTGCCCGAATTTTTCAAGAAAGCTGTTGTAACCACAGAAAACGGCATAGAAATTACGGACATCGACAACCGTTATCTTTCAGAGCAAGGCAAATGGACAGTGCTGTTCTGGTGGCCGAAAGATTTCACGTTTGTATGTCCTACCGAAATCATCGAATTTGACAATAACAATACCGCATTTGTAGAACGTAACGCACAGGTTATCGGAGCTTCTACCGATACAGAGTTCGTGCATCTTGGATGGAGGCAAAACCATCCGGAATTGGCAAAACTGACTATTCCGATGCTTGCTGATACCTCAAAATCTTTAGCTGAAGAAATGGGCATACTCGACAGTGAAGAAAAAGTTGCCTACCGTGCCACCTTCATCATCGACCCCAATGGCAAAATACAATGGGTAAGCGTGTATCCGATGAACGTAGGCAGAAATGTAAACGAAGTGCTTAGGGTACTGGATGCACTGCAAACAGAAGAATTGACAGGTTGCGGATGGACACCAGGACAACAAACGGTAACAGCAAAACTAAAAGAGCAAAATGCAGGATAATTACTTGAACTTAAATTTCATACCCTATACAAAAAAAGAAGACGTTGCAGATAGTGCTGCAAACATCATACTCATTGCCACCAAAGAGCAGGCAGAACGCTATGCCTTTCAGAAATCATTGGTACAAAACATTGACAAGGCATTTTCTGAAAATCAAACGGAAGTGATTACCACATTGGGCGATAAACAGAACTTTATTGTCATCACGCCCAATACGGAAACCGAGGCATTAAGGTTGGCAGGAGCATCGCTGTATGCTGCCTTGCAGAAACAGCAAACCCAAACTGCACGACTACGGGGGCTGGATGAACTTACGGAAGCAGAACGCTATGCGTTTTTAGAGGGAATGCTGTTGAGTAGCTATGATTTTAATAAATACAAAGCAAAAAAGAAACAGCATCCCGTTGATGTGCATATCCGTAACCGCTCTTTTCCGAAAGACAAGATTGAAGAGCTGAAACGGCTTGTAGAAGCCGTTTCACTGACGAAAACATTAGTAAACGAGCCTGTCAATTATATGGATGCCCTGCGGTTTTCCGAAGTGGCAACAGAAGCTGGAAAACAGTTTGGTTTTGAAACCGAAATCCTGCACAAAGCACAGATAGAGGAATTGAAAATGGGTGGTTTGCTTGCGGTAAACAAAGGTTCGGAAACACCGCCAACCTTCAATATTTTCCATTACAAGCCCGAAAATGCGGTCAATGAAAAGCCGCTGGTGCTGGTGGGCAAAGGCGTGATGTTCGATACGGGTGGTTACTCGCTGAAGACAGGCGGTAATATGCTCACGATGAAATGCGATATGGCAGGAGGTGCGGCAGTATTGGGAACGGTTGCTGCTATTGCAGGAAACAAACTGCCCTATTATGTAATCGGATTGGTTCCCGCTACGGACAATAAGATTTCGGCTAATGCTTTGGTCGTTGATGATGTCATCACAATGATGGACGGCACTACCATAGAGGTACAGAATACCGATGCTGAAGGGCGTTTGGTATTGGCTGATGCCTTGACATACGCCAAACGGTTTGAGCCTGAACTGGTCATTGATATGGCAACCTTAACGGGAGCTTCGGCTGCCATTACAGGTTCGTTAGGAATAGCCGTGTTGGGAAATGCTCAGGAACAGATTGATGAGCTCAAAGGCATTGGCGAGCAGGTTTACGAAAGGTTATTGCAACTACCCCTTTGGAAAGAATACAAAGATTTGCTGAAATCTTCGGTTGCCGATATGAGCAATCTGGGCGGTCCGGTAGGCGGTGTCAGCACCTCTTCCATATTCTTGGAACACTTTACGGACTATCCCTGGTTACACCTTGACATTGCAGGAGCAGCATTCGTCAAAGAAGCCAAAGGATACAGGCAGAGCGGAGCTACGGCTGTACCTGTACGGTTATTATATGAATTTGTAAAAAGAAAGTGCAAAGATGATTGAGCCGATTTTACAGGATAACAAAGACCGGTTTGTCATCTTTCCCATTCAGCACGATGACATCTGGCAATTCTACAAAAAAGCAGAAGCGAGTTTTTGGACAGCCGAAGAAGTGGACTTGTCGCCCGATATGAACGACTGGCACAACAAGCTGAACAATGACGAACGCTATTTCATATCGCACGTACTGGCATTTTTTGCGGCGAGTGACGGTATCGTAAATGAAAACCTTGCCATAAACTTTGTACAGGAAGTGCAATATCCCGAAGCACGTTGCTTCTACGGGTTCCAGATTATGATTGAGAATATCCATTCGGAAATGTACTCCCTGCTGATTGATACCTATGTAAAAGACGCTGTAGAAAAGGATTACCTGTTACGAGCTATTGACACCATCCCCTGTGTGGGCAAAAAAGCCGATTGGGCTTTACGCTGGATTGAAAGCGACAATTTCGCCGAAAGGCTGATTGCATTTGCGGCTGTCGAAGGGATTTTCTTTTCAGGCAGCTTTTGTTCCATTTTCTGGCTGAAAAAACGGGGACTGATGCCCGGTCTGACGTTTTCCAATGAACTCATCAGCCGTGACGAAGGTCTGCACTGCGATTTTGCCTGTTTGCTGTATGTCAATCACCTGGTCAACAAATTGCCCGAAGCAACCGTGCAAAAAATAATAGCCGATGCGGTTGACGTTGAAAAAGAATTTGTAACAGATGCTTTACCCGTTAGGCTTATCGGGATGAATGCCGAACTGATGTGCCAGTACATTGAGTTTGTAGCTGACCGGTTGCTTGTGGCATTAGGCTGTAAAAAGATTTGGAATGCTACCAACCCGTTTGACTTTATGGAGCTGATTTCACTGCAAGGAAAAACCAACTTTTTTGAACGTCGTGTAGGCGAATACCAAAAATCGGGTGTGGCACAGAATACAAAAGAACAAAACAGCTTTTCGCTCGATGAAGATTTTTAATAAATGTGCTTGAGATGAAGTTACCGGTTTACGGATATGGGAATAATGTGCTGAAAATGACAGCAGATAAGGTGGAGCAGGATTATCCCGGACTGGATACGCTCATTGCCGATATGTGGGAAACGATGGAAAACGCACAGGGCTGTGGACTGGCTGCACCGCAAATTGGCAAGCCGCTTCAGCTCTTTGTAGCGGACAGCAAAATTCTGTTTGATAATATGGGAGAAACAGAACGGAAAGATGTTTTTACCGAAGGAGATACGGGCATCCGGGAAGTATTTATCAATACAGAAATTATAAGCCTTTCTGAAAACAAATGGGAAGAAACGGAAGGTTGTTTGAGCCTGCCATTTCTGTCCGGCAAGGTGGTTCGTTCCTGGTCTGTGGAAGTGCAGTATCAAAATCAGCATTTTGAAACCATACAGAAAAAGTTTAGCGGAATGACTGCCCGTGTTATCCTGCACGAATACGACCATACGCAAGGCATTTTATACATAGACCGTGTAAAACCATTGAGTAAAAAACTGATGGAAAGTAAGCTGAAACAAGTGCTGAAAGGAAACGTTACCACGCCCTATAAAATGAAATTCAAGAACTAAAAATAAATTAACGCAACGCTCAATGTTTGTAATAAAAAGAAACGGAAAACAGGAAGCCGTACATTTCGATAAGATTACGGCACGGCTACACAAATTAGTGTACGGACTGGCTGTGGACGAAAAGGATGTCATCGAAATTGCCAAGAAAGTAATTCAGGGCATCTATGACAATGTAACCACTACCGAGCTGGATAATCTTGCCGCAGAAACGGCTGCCGCCTATACAACGGTACATCCTGATTTCGCTGTGCTTGCTGCAAGAATTGCGGTCAGCAACCTGCATAAGAATACCCTAAAGTCATTTTCCAAAACAGCTAAATTGCTGTACGATTATATCGACCCTGTAACCAATACGTACGCACCTTTATTATCTAAAGAAACCTATGACATCATCCGAAAAAATGCCGATGCCATAGACAGCAGTATCATTTATGACCGGGATTATAATTTTGACTATTTCGGGTTCAAAACACTGGAACGCTCATACCTCATCCGCACTAACGGCAAAATAACCGAACGTCCGCAGCACTTGTTTATGCGGGTGGCAATAGGCGTACACAAAGAAGATATTGCAGCAGCAATAGAAACCTACAACCTGATGAGCGAAAAATGGTTTATCCACGCTACGCCTACCTTATTCAATGCCGGAACACCCAAACCGCAGATGTCGTCCTGTTTCCTGTTGAGTATGACCGAAGACAGCATCAGCGGTATTTTCGACACCCTGAAACGCTGTGCTTTGATTTCGCAATCAGCCGGAGGTATCGGGTTGAGCATTCACAATGTAAGGGCTACGGGCAGCTACATCAAAGGTACAGGCGGTATTTCCAACGGCATCATCCCGATGCTTAGGGTGTATAATGACACAGCCCGTTATGTGGACCAGGGCGGCGGCAAACGCAAGGGAGCCATTGCGGTATATCTGGAACCGTGGCACGCCGATATTTTTGATTTCCTCGACCTCCGCAAAAACCACGGCAAGGAAGAAATGCGGGCAAGGGATTTGTTCCCTGCCCTGTGGATACCCGACTTGTTTATGCAACGGGTAGAAGAAAATGCCGATTGGTCACTGTTTGACCCGAATGAAGCCCCAGGATTGTACGATACTTATGGCGATGAGTTTGCGGCATTGTACCAACAATATGAGCAGGAAGGGAAATTCCGCAGGCAGGTAAAAGCCCGTGAGCTTTGGAACGCCATATTGGAAGCCCAAATAGAAACAGGTACGCCTTATATATGCTACAAAGATGCCGTCAACGAAAAGTCCAACCAGAAAAATATAGGCGTAATCCGTAGCTCCAACCTGTGTACCGAGATAATGGAGTTCACCAATGCCGGAGAAGTTGCCGTATGCAACCTGGCTTCACTGGCTTTGCCGAGATATGTTGCAGAGAATGGCTTTGATTTTCAGAAGCTGTACGAAGTAACGAAGATTGTTACCCGAAACCTCAATAAAGTCATTGACGGCAATTACTATCCCGTACCCGAAACGCAAAACTCCAACTTCAGACACCGACCTATCGGTTTGGGCGTACAAGGTTTGGCGGATGTCTTCCTGTTATTGCGGATGCCTTTTGAAAGTGAGGAAGCACGGCAACTGAACAAGGATATTTTTGAAACCATCTACTATGCGGCAATGGAAAGTTCGATGGAGCTGGCGAAGGAACAGGGGGCTTACGAGAGTTTCAAGGGCTCGCCCCTTTCCGAGGGAAAGTTTCAGTTTGATTTATGGAATGTCGAGCCATCAGACCGTTGGGATTGGGCAGATTTACGTAAAGACGTAATGGAATTTGGCGTACGCAATTCCTTGTTAGTGGCTCCGATGCCTACCGCTTCTACTTCGCAGATATTGGGGAACAACGAATGCTTTGAACCTTACACAAGTAATGTTTATAACAGGCGTGTGCTTTCGGGTGAGTTTGTGGTGGTCAATAAGCATTTACTGAAAGACCTGATAGAATTAAACCTTTGGGATGCCCAAATGAAAAACAGGCTGATTGCCGAGAATGGTTCTGTTCAAAACATTGAGGAAATTCCTACGGATTTAAAAGAACTGTACAAGACCGTATGGGAAATCAAACAGAAAACCATCATTGATATGGCTGCCGACAGAGGTGCATTTATCTGTCAATCCCAATCGCTCAACCTTTTTATGGCAGAACCCAATATGGCAAAGCTCACTTCGATGCACTTCCACTCCTGGAAAAGCGGACTGAAAACAGGAATGTATTACCTGCGAACCAAAGCGGCAGCAGATGCCATCAAGTTTACGGTAGAAACGGTGCAATCAGCCGAAGACAAACAAGCGGAAATTTCCTGTTCATTGGACAATCCCGAAGAGTGCATTGCCTGCGGCAGCTAAAACAATTAATAATAAGAATTATGTCAATATCAGCAGAAACGGATTTAATCGGGATGCAGGCAGTAAGCAAAGCGGTTGCTCTTACACTAAGGGCAATGCAACGCTACGCCGAACCCGGTATGTCCACAAAAGAACTGGATGATTTCGGAGCGAAGATGCTTTACAGTTTCGGAGCAAAGTCAGCCCCATATTCCACTTACAAATTTCCCGGTTGTACCTGTATCTGTGTCAATCAGGAAGTAGCACACGGCATTCCGTCTGCCACTAAAATCCTGAAAGAAGGTGATTTGGTAAACGTAGATGTATCTGCCGAACTGAACGGCTTTTGGGCGGATAATGGCGGTTCGTTTGTATTGGGAAACGATGTGCATAACCACACTCTTTTGGTTGATGCGTCCAAGCAAATACTGAAGAAAGCCATCGGCAACATCAAAGCCGGTGTGCGGATAAAAGATGTGGGGTTTATTATTGAAACGGAAGCCAAAAAAAGAGGATACAAAGTGATACACAATCTTACGGGTCACGGTATCGGGAACAGGCTGCACGAAGAGCCGTCCATCCCTAATTTCCGGGACAAGATGAATTTCAGCCGGTTCAGGAAAAATACGGTTGTTGCCGTGGAAACATTTATAGCCACCCACTCTACAATGGCAGTATTGGGTAATCCGAAACTGGATGAATGGACACTTGTAGGCAATAAAGGCGGCTATGTAGCCCAGCACGAACATACGCTAATCGTTACCGATGGCGCTCCTGTTATTCTAACGGAAGCCAACGGCATTTGGAATTAACAAAGAAAATGACACAACCTATTCTCATAAAAGATACCAACGTAGTCAATGAGGGCATCATTACCAATGCAGATGTACTCATTGCTAATGGTCGTATCCAAAAAATAGGTATTGCACTTCATCAGTGGGATGCAAAAGTGATTAGCGGAAACGGTAAGTATTTATTTCCAGGGGTTATTGACGGTCAGGTGCATTTTCGTGACCCCGGATTAACGCACAAAGCGGATTTATATACAGAAAGCAAGGCAGCCATAGCCGGAGGCGTTACCTCGTTTATAGATATGCCGAACACGAAGCCCAATGTACTCACGCTGAAATTATGGGAAAACAAATACCGTATGGCAGCACAGAAGTCATTGGCAAACTTTGGCTTTTTTATGGGCGTAAATGCCGATAACATTGAGGATATTCTTCAGATGGATACCTCTCAGTTCCTGGCGGTATCAGACGACGGCTTATACTTTACAAAGAAAGGAAACCTGCTTGCCGACAATCCGCAGGTAATGGAAAAACTGTTTGCCCATTGCCAATGTATCATTGCCGTACACGCCGAAAAGGAAGCCCTCATTACAGCAAACGAAGCTGTTTATAAGCTGCAATATGGTAACGATATTCCATTTAAGTTCCATCCTCAAATACGCAATGAGCAAGCCTGTATCGAAGCAACACGGGACTTTATTGCTTTGGCAACCAAATACAATGCCCGTTTGCATATCCTGCACCTTACAACCGCATCCGAAGCACAGCTATTTGACAAAACCATTCCCCTGACTGATAAGAACATCACTACCGAAGTTTGCGTACAGCATCTTTGGTTTTCCGAGAAAGACTATGACCGATTGGGCGCATTCATAAAATGGAACCCATCCATCAAATCAGAAGCAGACAGAAAAGGTTTGTTGCAGGCATTGACAGACAATCATATTGACCTGGTTACTACCGACCACGCACCGCACACCCTTGAAGAAAAAAGCGGCAACTATTTTACCGCTCTTTCAGGCGCACCTATGGTACAGCATTCACTGAATATTATGCTTGAATTTTTTAAGCAGGGAATTATATCGTTGGAAAAAATAGCGGAGAAGATGTGCCATAACCCTGCTATACTTTACCAAATCGAGAACCGTGGATTTATCAGGGAGGGATATTATGCGGATTTGGTATTGGTGGATATGAACAGGGAATGGATGGTTTCAAAAGACAATATCCTGTATAAATGTGGCTGGTCGCCATTGGAAGGTACTGTTTTTCAAACTAAGGTTACACACACATTGGTCAATGGAAACCTTGTTTACGAAGAGGGGCATTTTAATGAAGATAGAAAAGGAAAAGCATTGGTTAAACATAATACATAAAACGATGAGAAAATTATTTTTAGTCCGGCACGGACAATCACAATGGAACCTTGAAAACCGTTTTACAGGTTGGCAGGATGTAGATATTACAGCACTTGGACAACTGGAAGCTGAACGGGCAGGGCAAATCCTGAAAGAAGAAAAAGTAGATGTAGCCTTTACATCTAAGCTCATCAGGGCACAGCATACATTAAAAATCATCCTGAACGAAATGGGAAAAACAAACACGCCCATTATCATTAACGAGGCATTGAACGAACGAGCCTACGGTATGCTGGAAGGATTGAACAAAGCCGAAACAGCCAAAAAATACGGAGCCGAGCAGGTACATATCTGGCGACGTTCATTCGACATTGCACCTCCGGGTGGTGAAAGCCTGAAAGATACTTACGACCGAGTGATACCTTATTTTGAAAATTTCATACAGCCACAATTACAGCAGCATAAGAATGTACTTCTTGTGGCTCACGGTAATAGTTTGCGGGCATTGATAATGTACCTGGAACATCTCTCTCCCGAAGAAATACTGAAACGGGAAATTGCAACAGGCGAACCCCTGACGTACATTTTCGATGACCAGATGAATGCCGTAAAACTGGGAAGGGTTATCGCAGAAACAAACAATACCGTCCCGATTTAGAAATCATTAAAACACTGAATGAATGTTTGGAAACAAGATGCCGTTACATAGAATTAAGCAGTGGTAAAAACGTATATTTTGCCTCCGACAGCCATTTGGGTGCGCCAACTGCAAAGGAAAGTTATGCGAGAGAATTACGGCTGATAAAATGGCTGGACAGCGTAAAAAAGGATGCCGGAGCTATTTTTTTGCTGGGAGATATATTTGATTTCTGGTTCGAGTATAAAACCGTTGTTCCGAAAGGATTTGTCAGGCTATTGGGCAAACTTGCCGAAATAACCGACAGCGGTATTCCCGTATATTTCTTTGCAGGCAATCACGACTTATGGATGAGCGGATATTTTGAGAAGGAACTGAACATTCCCGTATTTCATTCGCCGGAAATATTTACGATTAACGGGAAACGTTTTTTTATCGCTCACGGAGATGGATTGGGTCCTTATGACAAGGGCTATAAACGGTTGAAAAAGATATTTACCTGTCCATTGTTTGTGTGGCTGTTCCGTTGGTTGCATCCCGACATCGGCATAAGATTGGGGCAATACCTTTCGGTCAAAAACAAACTTATTTCAGGTGATGAAGATGTAAAGTTTCTTGGAGAAGATAAAGAATGGCTGGTCCAATATGCCAGACAAAAACTGGCATCCGCACATTATGATTATTTCGTTTTCGGACACAGGCATCTTCCTTTGGATATAGCACTTAACGAAAAATCCCGGTACATCAATCTGGGTGACTGGATACATCATTTTACATACGGCAAATTTGACGGCTGTACGATGTGTTTAAACAAATTCGGCAATCGGGAAGCTAAATTACATTAATCATCAAAAAATATTCATAAATGGATAGAACGTATTACCCCATATCCCTGATTGCTGATAAACTTCAGCTTGAAGAAGTTGCATCCCAATATTCAAACGAGGAACAATTTGAGGTACTGGCACGCTACTTAGACGGACTGATACAATCCGATTTCAATAAACTGCTAAGCATATTGTACCACATAGATGTATCGGAAGAAAAGGTCAAAAAAGCATTGGCTGAAAATAAAGATAAACTTCCCGCAGGGCAGATTATAGCAGCCCTGCTGATTGAAAGAGAAAACGAAAAAATAAAACTTAGAGCAAAATACAGTAAGAAATGAACCTTATTGATACGAAAGGAAAAGTAATAGCCGTAGATTTTGACGGCACTGTTGTTGAACATAAATACCCCGATATCGGGAACGAAATGATGTTTGCCTTTGCGACACTTAAAGCACTTAAAAGCAAAGGACACCGGTTGATATTGTGGACTTACAGGAAAGGGAAAGAGCTGGAAGAGGCTGTTGATTATTGCAGAGGGAACGGGCTGGAATTTTATGCAGTCAATGAAAACTATCCGGGAGAAACCGCTGAAGGTGATTTCAGCAGGAAAATTAATGCCGACATTTTTATTGACGACCGCAATGTAGGCGGCTTTATGGGGTGGGATGTTATCTGGCAGACCCTTCATCCCGAAGGTGGCGAATATGCACACCAATTAAAGAATAAAGAGGCTCATATCAATTACAAAAAGAAGAAAAAGGGTTGGTTTGGATTTGGGGTATAAGATAATCGCCGTATGCTATCGGTTTGGTGAACTTAGGATTTTAGCAAAACTATCAAACAGCAGAGGTTCATCCAGCGTAATGATTTTTTCTGCAATACGCTGACTATCTTCCATAGCCATACCCAGTTGCGTATTTAGAAACCGTTGTGTCAATAGCATTTGCTCCAAAATCACAGATGCAATACTGATGCCTTCCTTTGTTATTTCGCAACCCTGGTATTTACTATACGATACCAGTCCTTTACAAGCCAGTCTTTTCAGCATATCTGTTGCCGAAGGTGCTTTAACTTCGAGCAATTTGGCTATTTGAGTAGTAGAAATACGCTTATCCTCATCCATTGAGAGCTGATAAATCTTCAACAGGTACATTTTTTCAGCATATGTCAGGTCGTTTATTTCTTCCATCTTATTTCTCCAGATTACAATCAATACAGTTTTAAGATTGATATAAATAGCATTCAGACTTTCAGCATTACCACCATTCCTAAAAGCAAATATAGAATAATATCGTCTAAATGTTATACAAGTCTAACATTTTAATTATATTTGCCTAAATATTTATTTTGTATCATTCTATGAATGACTTAGGAAAAATCGTAATTCAAATGAAGATGAAAAATCACGTATATTATCTTTGTGTTTTAGCCATTGTTTCCCTGTTGTTTTCCTGCGGGGAAAACAAAAAGACAGCAACAGATGAAAAGCCCTATATCATTACTACAACGGGAATGATAGCCGATATAGTAGAAAATATAGCCGGAGATGCTGCAAAGGTAGAAGCCATTATGCAGCCCGGAGTGGACCCGCATCTGTACAAAGCCAGCCAGGGCGACCTCAAAAAAATAATGGATGCCGATTACATCTTTTACAACGGACTGCATCTTGAAGGCAAAATGGGTGAAATACTGGAGAAGCAAACCCACGTAAAGCCGGTAATTGCATTGGGCGACACCATCAGCCGTGGAAAAATAATCAGTGTATCCGAAAATACCTATGACCCGCATATCTGGTTTGACGTAGCTCTTTGGAAAGAAGCGGCGGAAATAGCACTGAAAAATCTTATCCGGCTCAATCCCGAAAACACAGCGTATTATCAGCAAAACGCTGATAAATATCTTAAAGAACTGGACAGCCTCGACCATTGGGTGAAAGCCGAAATTGAAACCATCCCTGAAAACAGACGGGTTTTGATTACCGCACACGATGCGTTCAGCTATTTTGGAAAGGCTTATGGGATTGAGGTTCGGGGATTGCAGGGTATCTCTACAATGTCGGAAATCGGTTTGCGGGATGTTACCGATTTGGTCGATTTTATCCTCAAAAACGATATTCCCGCAGTATTTGTGGAAAGTTCCGTATCGGACAAATCGCTCAAAGCTGTGGTGGAAGGTGTAAATAACAAAGGAAAAAAACTCGCTATCGGTGGTAATCTCTTTTCAGATGCAATGGGCAAAAAAGGAACTCCCGAAGGTACATACATCGGTATGGTAAAGCATAATGTCACTACCATTGTAACTGCATTAAAACAGTAAACAAAATGATTATCCAATCTGAAAATCCTGTATTGGAAGTTCACGACCTTACCGTGAGCTATTCCAGCAAACCGGCACTCTGGGGCGTAGATTTCAGCCTGCCCGAAGGAAGCATTACGGGCATCATCGGACCCAACGGTTCCGGTAAATCCACTTTGCTTAAATCCATAATGGGCTTAATTCCGCTATCGAGTGGCTATGTAAAAATATTTGGCAAAGAACTGGATGAAGTCCGCAGCCGAGTGAGTTATGTTCCCCAGCGGGAAACGGTGGATTGGGATTTTCCGGTATCTGCACTTGACGTGGTATTGATGGGAAGATATGCTAAAATCGGAATGCTTCGCAACGTACGCAGTTCCGACAGGAAAATAGCAATGGAATGTCTGGAAAAAGTAGGAATGACTGATTTTGCCAAAAGGCAGATTTCCCAGCTTTCGGGTGGACAGCAGCAACGGGTTTTCATCGCAAGGGCATTGGCTCAGGAAGCCGATTTTTACCTGATGGACGAACCCTTTGCCGGTGTCGATGCCGCTACGGAAGAAGCCATTATTACGCTTTTGCGTGAAATGGTGAATGCCCAAAAGAATGTCATTGTGGTACACCACGATTTAGATACCATCACAGAATATTTCGACTGGCTCGTAATGCTCAATATGCGGCTCGTGGCTTCGGGTCCGGTGAAGCAGGTGTATATCCCCGAACTGCTCAAAAAAACCTACGGCACAAGATTGTCCGTATTGGCAGAAGCCGGAGAGTTATTGGCTAAAGATAAATTCTCCGAAAAAGGATAAACAATGGACAATTTCATCAACTTTTTTTCATTCAACGACCCCAATGTCAAGTATGTGGTATTGGGTAGTATCCTGCTTTCGGTAAGTGCCGCCATTGTGGGTTCGTTTATTGTACTGAAGAAAAAATCACTTGTAGGCGATGCGGTTTCCCATTCGGTTTTGCCGGGTATTTGTGCCGCTTTTTTGTTTGCCGGAACAAAAAATACGTCATTAATGCTGGTCGGAGCTTTCATTTCGGGATGGCTTTCTTTGGTAACGATTGATTATATCACGGCAAAATCAAAGATTAAAAAAGATGCTGCCATTGGTTTGGTGCTTTCCGTTTTTTTTGCACTCGGTATTGTATTGATGACCTATATACAACAATCGGGCAATGCGGCACAGAGTGGTTTGGACCGTTTTATATTCGGAAAAGCAGCTACACTTGTAGGCAGTGACCTGATGACCTTTTCCATTATTGCCGTAGTGTTGATAGTGGCAACATTAGCATTTTTCAAGGAATTTACCATTATCGCTTTTGACGAGCATTATGCCGAAGTATTGGGATTGCCTGTAAAAAAATTAGATTTACTATTGACCAGCCTTACCGTATTAGCGGTGGTAACGGGCATTACCGCAGTTGGCGTTGTGCTGATGGCGGCTATGTTGATTACGCCTGCCGCTGCGGCAAGGTATTGGACACATAATATCCGAAGAATGGTTGGGCTGGCAGCGATATTCGGAGCCTTATCGGGACTGGCAGGGGCATACATTTCGTACATCGCTCCGGCAATGCCTACGGGTCCGTGGATGGTAGTGGTTTCTTCACTGATTGCATTTTTCTCGTTCTTTTTTGCCCCGTTGGGTATTATTCCCAAAACAATGAAGCGAAACAAAAACAGCCGTACAATGGTGGATGAAAATATACTGAAACTGTTTTATCAAATCGGAGAGAAAGAAAATAATTTCGATAAGAAAAGGACGGCGGAAGAATTGCTGGCTTTCCGGAAAATGCAACCGGCACAATTGAAGTCCGGGCTGACAAGGCTTAAAAAGAGAAAAGAGGTGGTAAACGAATACCAACAATGGCAACTGACAGCAAACGGTCTTGAAAAAGCAAAAAAGATAGTGCGGTTACACCGTTTGTGGGAATTGTACCTGACCAATTATATGGAAATAGCTCCCGACCACGTACACGACAATGCCGAGGAAATGGAGCATTACATCACGCCCGAACTCGAAAAACAACTGGAAAAATATTTGGACAACCCGGACACTGACCCGCACGGAACGGTGATACCGAAGTAATACAAACAGATAAAATGATAGCATTTTGGATAATATTAACCGGAGCACTGGTGGCTATTTCCTGCGGACTGCTGGGCAGTTTCCTCATACTCCGCAAAATGAGTATGGTAGGCGATGCCATCAGCCACGCCGTATTGCCTGGCATTGTTATCGCTTTCTTATGGAGCGGTAGCCGTGATACGCTTCCGATGCTTCTTGGTGCAGGAGCCACGGGGTTATTAGCGACATTCATCATCGAATACCTGCACCGCAAAGCCCGTTTACAGACCGATGCTTCTATTGGCATTGTCTTTACCTTTATGTTTGCGGTAGGCATCATTCTTATCAGCACTTTTGCCGGAAAGATAGACCTTGACCAAGATTGTGTACTCTACGGAGAACTTGCTTACGTACCTATTAATCTCTGGATACTTCCAGACGGCACAAGCATTGGTCCCAAACCGGTATATATCCTTTCGGTAGTGCTGCTCCTCGTGGTATTGTTTATTTATTTCGGCTACAAAGAACTGAAGCTAACCTCGTTTGACCCGTCTTTTGCTGCGGCTATAGGCATTTCTACCGCATTGTGGCATTATCTCCTGATGGCGGCAGTATCCTTTACCACTGTAAGTGCCTTTGAATCTGTGGGAGCGATATTGGTCATTACTTTTCTTATCGGACCGCCTGCAACGGCTTACCTATTGACTGAAAACTTAAAGAAAATGCTTCTCATTACGGTGGGTATCGGCGTTCTGGTTTCCTTTACCGGATATTGGTTGGCTTATTGGCTTAACGCTTCCATTGCAGGATGTATGGCGTTGATGACAGGTGTTTTGTTTGCCATTGTTTTCGTGTACACGCAATTTGTGCTGAAAAATAGAAAAAGAAAACTGGCGATAAAAGATATTTCACTGTCGCAAAACATAGGATAACAGATTTAAAATTTATAGATGATGAATAAGGCTTTCAGAATAATAGGAATTAACGTTATTGCATTGCTATTGCTTGCTGGATGCAATAGCAAAGGACAAAAGGAAAACAAGCAGGCAAACGAAAGTAAAGTGACGATTACACCGGTGGAACATTCTAAGACGTTTCCTGATGCTACACTCAAAATACGGGATATACAGGTTCAGGAAATTAATTCGGACTCGGTATCTTTCAAAGTGAATTACGGCATAGAGCATTTCACGCTTACAGAACATACTGAAGACCACAATGCCCATCGTCTTGCCAATTCGCACGACGGGCAGCATATCCATTTCATTATGGATAATGCACCCTATACCGCATTGTACAAACCTGAAAATGAAGTAAGGTTGCAAAAAGGTAGCGAACATTACCTGTTGTCTTTTCTTTCCCGCTCCTATCACGAGTCCATAAAAGAACCGTCAGCTTTTGTATTGAAACATTTTGCAATTTCCAATGACGGAAAATACCAGGAATTAGAAACTAAGACTTCGCCTATGCTTTTTTACAGCAGACCGAAAGGAGAATATGCAGGGAAAGACACCGAAGTTGTATTGCTTGATTTTTATGTGTTGAATACTACGCTTTCCAAAGATGGAAATAAAGTGCAGGCTTCTATCAACGGAGAAAATTTTGTATTGGATAACTGGCAGCCTTATCAGATAAAAGGTATGCCACTTGGCGAAAATACCATCAAACTGACTTTAACGGATGCTTCGGGCAAGCCGTTAACAGGTGAAAATACGTCCATTGAACGGACAATTATTTTGAAGGAGTAGATATTGATTAAGTAGTAGCGAATAGTTGAACATCATCAGAGAAGGTTCAACTATTTTTTTGTCTTTTTACTCACGAGCAGCTTGTCGCAGACCTGATTGCTCAACATTTCATTTTGCTTGCCTGTATAACTGACACGCATACTGTTGTCAAAAGTTTCTATTTGTTCAATCTTAATATCCAGTCCCAACGATAACGCACGGCTGTTCAGGAATTTTAATAGTTCTTCAGAGGATGGCTGTACCGCCATAAAAGTAACCACATCTCCCGGCTTACAATCACTTAATTTCACATAATGGTCAGATGCGATATTGCCGTCTGTATCCGGTATCGGGGAACCGTGCGGGTCCACTTTAGGATAGCCCAATAACTCATCCATCTTCTCAAAAAATTCCGGAGCCTGTATGTGTTCTATCTGCTCGGCTATATTATGTACATTTTCCCAGCCAAATCCCATCTTCTCTACCAAGTACATTTCAGTCAGTCTGTGCTTACGGATAATAAGTGCCGCCTGTTTCTTGCCAGCAGCAGTGAGTTTAAGCGGTTTGTAGCTTTCGTAAACCACCAACTTTTTTTCAGCAAGCCGTTTCATCATACTGTTAACAGTAGGCATTTTGATGTCCAACTGTTTACTGATGTCATTAACACTTGCCTCACCTTTTAAACTGGTAAGTGTATATATAGCCTTCAGGTAATTCTCTTCCGTTTGTGATATCATAGAGCAAAAGTATTAAATATTAGCCCCAACTAACAACAAAGTTAGAATTTATTTTGTTAGCACAATCTAACTTACTAATTTTGTCAATCTAAAAATATAGTTTTAAAAATAAAATAAAATGACAAAATTCAAAACACTATTTACAGCAGTTATTATGCTTACCGGTTTTATAACCTACGCCCAGACAGGTAAGCTATCGGGGAAAATTTCGGATGTACAAGGAACATCTCTTGATGCAGCATCCATTTCTATCCCCAAACTAAAAATCGGTACATCTTCGGACGACCAGGGCAATTACCTATTGGAAAACATTCCTTACGGAACCTGGGAGGTGGTCGTAAATCATATGAGCTTTAGCATTCACAAGGAATCCATAACTATAAACAGCGAATCGCTTTCCAAAGATTTTACGTTGGAAGAATCTTCGGAAGAATTGGAAGGCGTTGTTATTACCGGAACGATGAAAGAAGTATCTAAACTGGAAAGCCCTGTACCCGTCGAAGTTTATACTTCTAAATTTTTCAAAGCTAATCCTACACCATCCCTTTTTGATGCCTTACAAAATATTAATGGGGTACGTCCTCAATTAAACTGTAATGTATGTAATACCGGCGATATACATATAAATGGATTAGAAGGTCCTTATACAATGATATTGATAGACGGTATGCCGATTGTCAGCGGGCTTTCTACCGTATATGGATTGAGCGGTATCCCACAGGCTCTTATTGACCGTGTAGAAATCGTGAAAGGACCGGCATCAACGCTGTATGGTAGTGAAGCCGTGGGCGGTTTGATTAATATTATTACCAAAAGACCCGGCAATGCACCTATTATTTCTGCGGATGTATTTGGAACAACCTGGGCAGAGGTTAATGCCGATTTAGCCGCTAAGTTCAGCGTTGGTAAAAAAGCTCAGTCACTATTGGGTGTAAATTACTTCAATTACAGCAACCCTATTGACAATAACAACGACAATTTTACCGATGTGACTTTGCAAAACCGAATTTCAATTTTCAATAAATGGAGCTTTGACAGAAAAGACAACAGGGTATTTACGCTGGCAGGAAGATATGTATATGAGGACCGCTGGGGTGGAGAAATGAATTGGGAAAAGAAATACAGAGGAGGCGATGAAGTGTATGGCGAAAGCATCTATACCAGCCGTTGGGAATTGATGGGTAACTATCAGCTTCCGGTAAGTGAAAAGATATTTTTCCAGTTCAGTGCCAACGGACACGACCAAAATTCCGTTTATGGCAATACCCCATATATGGCTGACCAGAAAATAGCTTTTGGTCAATTGACCTGGTTTAAAACATTAGGGAAACACGATTTATTGACTGGTCTTGCCTATCGTTATACCTATTACGATGATAATACGCCTGCAACAGCAGATGCAAACGACTTGGACAAAAATAAACCAACCCATACCAATCTGCCAGGTCTGTTTATACAAGACGAAATCACGTTTAACGACAATAACAAAGTATTGTTAGGAATGCGTTACGATTATAATTCACTACACGGTAGTATCCTTACTCCACGTGTAAACTATAAGTGGAGTTCTGATAATAAAAACAATGTATTACGTTTAAGTTTTGGTAATGGTTACAGGGTTGCTAACGTATTCACCGAAGACCACGCAGCTTTAACCGGAGCAAGAGAGGTCGTTTTTATTAATGATTTAAAACCGGAAACTTCGTGGAATGGTAATCTGAACTTCGTAAAAAAGATTTATGCAGGAAGTACATTTATCGGATTAGATGCCACCGCATTTTACACCTATTTTAATAATAAAATCATAGCAGACTATGATACTGACCCTAACAAAATTATTTATGACAATTTAGATGGTCACGCTGTGTCACAGGGTATATCATTAAACATAGATGTAGCTTTCCCTAATGGTTTGAAAATTTTAGCCGGAGCAACTGCTATGGATGTGTATAGTAAAGAGGAAGGCGAAAAAGTAAGACAATTATTTACCGAGAAATTTACAGGAACCTGGAATATTGGGTACACATTCAAAGGCATAGGATTGACCGTGGATTATACAGGTAACCTGTATGGACCAATGCGTTTACCTTTATTGAGCGACACCGACCCCCGTAGCGAATATTCCCCTTGGTGGAGCATACAGAATATTCAATTAACAAAGAAAGTTGGTAAGAATATTGAAATCTATGGTGGTGTTAAAAACCTTTTGAACTGGACACCAAACAAAGGCAATCCGTTTATCATAGCAAGAGCCAATGACCCGTTTGACAATAATGTTCAATTTGACGGAAACGGACAGGCAATGGTAACGCCTGACAATCCTTATGGATTGACTTTTGACCCATCGTATGTATATGGACCTAATCAGGGAATAAGAGGCTTCTTAGGTTTCCGTTATAATCTGTATTAATTAATGAGCTTAGTAAATAGATTTGGATTAGTTATTATTATGGTTTTCTTTTTGGGCAGTATCGCTACTGCCCAAATGAAAACTTTTGCCATTGAGGATGTAGATAGCCTGATGTTAAAAAAAGAAAAGCCAATACTGATATTGCTTTCAACAGACTGGTGCAAGTACTGCCAGATGCAAAAAAATCAATTAGAAAAGAATAAGGATTTCTTAATGCAGTCCGACAAGTTCTACTATGTAATATTCAATGCCGAAGGCAAAGATGATATTGTGTTTCAACAGAAAACCTTTCAATACAAACCTACAGGGTTGTCATCGGGTATTCACGAGCTTGCTGTAGCTTTAAATGGTTCAGAAAAAGTTGCTTTCCCTACCTGGGTTTTATTAGATACTAAATATCAGGTTTTGTTCAGATACAACGGGGTGTTAAAGCCATTAGAAATAAAGGAATTACTAAAAGCTATTGAAGCATCCAGGTAAAGTTTGTTAAATGCATTGGTCTGTTTTTTCACATTTAATTAAAGCTATGGATGTAACCTATAATAAAATACTACATAAACTTGAACACGACATTCAGGATATAGAAATCGAATCGGAACACTCTATACAACGTATTGAAATCATTATAGAACTTATCGTTAAATCTTTATCTGAAGTAAAAGAGTACGTACTGAAGAACGGGTTTAAGAATACTGATGCCGAAATTCATTTCTTCAAACATCAGAAGCCAGCCATTGTCGCAAAACTCATTTACTACAATGCCATTTATAAAATCGAAACAAAAAAGCCTAATGAAACAAAGGCAATCAGGAAACATTTCAACGAAGAGTTGAGAAAGCTCAAAAAGTATTTTGACAATAATATTGAATTTTATAAATACTACCGCACCAATAATACATTTATTGATGAGAAGCTGTTTTTGCGTGGCAAACACGACATAAAATTGAGCCTGGATACGGTGTATTTTGAAACCGACCATAGGTTTTCCACTTCCCACGATTATAAGGCAGCAAAGATTATCGCCAATGACCTGATACAAGTCTATATTGAAGACCAACTGAATAACAACAACCAGCGGAAATCACGCTACCACGCTTCGTTAAACTGGGCAGAGAGCAAAACAGCATTAACCGAATTGATTTACGCACTGCATTCGCAGGGTGCTTTTGGCAATGCCGATATAATAGCCATCGCCAAAACATTTGAAAATACCTTCAATATCAGTTTGGGCGATTTCTATCATACGTTTATGGAACTTAAATCCCGGAAAATAAACCGTACCAAATTTCTGGACAGTTTGCGTGATGCCTTGATTAGGAAAATGGACGAAGAGGACGAAAAATAGTGGTTACTTTTAGATTACATTACAATACCCCACGAGGCAGATGAATACCCTTTGTCCGTACAATGCTCTCTGAAACCTTTTGCGTTTCTTTCTGTTTTTCGGTCTGCTCCACAGCATCTTCTTTAGGTTCAGGAGTGATGGATAACTGTATTTTTCGCTCAATAGCTGCCAGCTCCGTTTTCAGTTCGCTCAATCGGTTTTCTTTAGACCACGTACCATTAACAACCTCCTGAAGTATCGGTATATCCTTTTGATAATTAGCAATGCTTTCCCGCTCCTTTGCCATATAGGACGGCAGTTTCTCCAATGCCCTCAAAAAGTTTAGGGAGGCGGTTTCAGGGTCTTTGGCAATCACTCCGAAATTGTGATTGTACTTAATATTTCCCTCTCCCTGTATGAAAAAGCGGTTTACCCGAATATCTACGCCGTCTTTTTGCGATATTTCCGTTTTAACCAATAGCTGAAATCCGTACAAACTGCCAATCTCCTGATAATCCCCACCTGTACGGGCTTTGTCCGAAATCTCGTTGAGCTTGGTTCCAATCTGTTTGACATTCGCATTGGGCGACAAGCCGTCCAACTGAACAGGGTTTAAGATTTTTCCGTCCTGCCGTTTTTGTATGCGTTGCTGTAAGTTATCCCAATCGGTTGTCATTCGGTTGAGGCGTGATTGAGCTGCGTTAAATTCTTCCGTATAGTTTTCCAATTTGGATTTAGCACTATACTTAGAGCGGGTAAACGCCTGCTTTTCGCTTTCCAGTCCGGCAATCTGTTTTTCAACTCTTGCCTTATCCAACAAATCTGTATTTCCTGACAGGATTGCCACGTATTCGGAGAAATTCATACCCGATTTTTCGTCCATACTGCCCTCATCAATGGTTCGCTTGCCGAGATTATTGGATTTTAATTGGTCGATAAATAGCTGTTTGTTAAACAGCAAATTGAATTTGTAACTATCCAACGATTTCTCAACGGCATAAATGATTACATCTAATTTGTTATCGGCAAAATGTTTGGCAATTTCATTGCCTTTGCGGATTGCCCGACCATCACGCTGGGCAAGGTCGCTTGGTCGCCAAGGCGTATCTAAATGATGAACGGCAACGGCTCTTTTCTGTGCATTGACACCTGTACCCAACATACTTGTAGAACCAAACAGCACACGGATTTTGCCCTCGTTCATTCCCTTAATCAATTCCTTACGTTGTTTGTCCGTTTTGGCTTCCTGAATAAACCGGACTTCATTCGCAGGTATGTCGTGGTCTTCCACGAGCTTGCGTTTGATTTCCGAGTACACATTCCATTCGTTCGGCTTGTACGTTCCCAAATCAGAGAACACGAATTGTGTACCTTTCTGTGCGTTATATTTGTTGTAATACTTCGCAATATTATTGGCACAATGCGAGGCTTTATTGTCGGGGTGGTCTTCATAAATGCCGCTTACCATTCGCATATCCAAAGACATCTTACGGGCGTAGTCCGTAGCGATAAGCATTTTCGCTTTTTCTTCTGATTTTGACAATGGGTGTCTGCCGAGCAAAGTCGCATCGCCTGATTTGGCAAACTCCATTAGGTTCTGAATAAACTCCGCTTGGTCAGGCGTAGGCGGAATATTGTACAGGATTTCTTTTTTTTCGGGGCGGTCAATGCCTATATCCTTTGCCGTCCTATAATCCGTGATTTCCGAGTAGAACTGTGCCAGCTCCGGTACCTTGATGAAATAACGGAAGCGTTCTTTTGCCACGATATTGTTCGCTACCGAAAATTCATAATCGGTCGTTTTACGTGCGTAAATCGCTGCCCACGCATCAAAACAGTTAATGCCTTGTTTCTCCAATGCCCGTGGTCGCAAGTATTTGAACAGGAGGTACAATTCAGTCAATGAATTGCTGATGGTCGTTCCCGAAAGAAAGGTTGCCCCCATATCCGCATCGGTTCGCTCCTGAATGGTACGGATAGCAAAAAGCAGGTTCATCGCTTTTTGGCTACCGTCCACATTACCCAATCCGGCTACACGGCTGTGACGGGTATTGAACATCAAATTTTTGAATTGGTGGCTCTCGTCGATAAACAAATGGTCTATGCCCATCATTTTGAAATCGACAATATCATCTTTCCGGTTCTCAATATCGTGCTGTAAAGTCTTTAGCTTGACTTCGAGATTATCCTTTCGCTTGATGGCTCCGGCAAGCATACCTCTTGTTACTTCCGCACCGTCTGCCTCCATTGCGTACAGGTTTCGCTCCACGTTATCCAATTCTATTTCGAGGATTTCCTTTTGAATTTCGGGGCTTTGGGGTATCATTCCGAATTGGTCGTGGGTCAAAATCACACAATCCCAATCGTTGTTTTTAATATCCCCGAATATCCGCAGGCGTTTTTGGGGAGTGAAATCTTCCTTTCCTGGAAACAGTATTTTAGCGTGCGGATAGGCGGTGCGGTAGGCTTCTGCGATTTCGTGTACATTACTTTTTAATCCGATTATCATTGGTTTGTGTGCCAAGCCCAAACGCTTCATTTCCTGTGCTGCCGTACACATAACCAATGTTTTCCCAGCACCGACCTCGTGGTCACAGATAGCCCCGTTGTTGAGCTTAATCATCCAAACGGTGTCCTTTTGGCTATTGTACAGGTCTTCGATACCCAACGCTTTGCGGTCTAAGCCTGCAAAGTCCTGATGAGAGCCGTCATAGTTCGGACGGACAAAGCAGTTAAAGGTATCGTTGTATTGGTCGGTCAGTCGGGTTTTAAACTCATCACTTTGAGCGTGTAGCCAATCGGTAAAAGCGGTGCGGATTTCGTCAATTTTGGAATTAGCCATTTGTATAGCCTCCATATCCTTGACCTTGACTTCCTGGTCGCCAACCTTGATTTTCTTGGTAATATCCGGCGTGGTATTAACAAGGGCGTGTTTCAGCAGGGCAACGCCGTCAAAAGTCCGGCTTTCTGCCTTGACCGCATACTTGACCCAAATATTTTGGTTTCCCTGATTACAGATGACCGAAAAATCATCGGAGCTGTCCGAATAGTGGATTTTTACATCTGCATCAAACAGGTGCGAGGCAAATTTGGCGTAAACGCCTGTGGGTATCCAGCGTTCGCCGAGGTTGAAGTCCAGCTCCTCAAATTCGATACGTCTTGGTCGGGCTTCCTCTAATACCGTAAGGCTTTGTCTGGCTTCCTTATCTTCGGGATTTTGCTCAACGTAGGTTCTGATTTCTTTGGCTTTCTCCACCACGTTACCAGCTATCCAGCGTTCGGCAATCTCATACTCCTTTTCCAACGGGTTGTAAAAAATACGACCGTGCAAATGCTCTTTCAGGGCATCGGAGGTCATATTGCTGATTTCGGACATATAGTCCAAATCCACTGTTCCAAATTTGTTCAGCGATGCCGCTAATGCTTCCTGCGGATTGTCGGTTGCTAATGTTGTAGTGGAGAAACTTACGGGGTGGCTGAATATATCTGCTTTCTGAACGATACCGCCTTTTACACGCTCCAAATACGGGATTTCTTTTCCGGCACTATCCGTTTTAATCAGCTTGATATTATCGGCACTGTTCAGGTTGCTGTACTCTTTGACAAAGGCATCATACAGGCTGTTCAGTTTTTCTCTTTCCTCTTTATGTTCTGTTTGCTTTTCGGCTTCTTTTTGATACAGGTCATTATAGGTATCACGTACAGCGATATAGGCTTCGGCTCTTGCTCTTTGGGCTGACGGCAGTTGCAACGGGTGGAACATTGCCGTTCCGTTTTCCTTATCGACCTCCTGCAAATGACCGACCCAGCCGTTATCCACGACAAGGCAGTCGTTACGGTGGTACGGTTGCAATTCCTGACTGTATAAGGCAGGTTCGGGAATGGTATCAGGAACAGCCACGGGAATAGCTGGTTTGTCAGCTTGGCCATTCCCGTTTTGTTGCGAAAACAAATCTCCGATTACTTCCCGTTTATTGCCGTTGGCTTGACTTGTTCTATTGACCGTGCCATTGGGAGCAGGAGGCGTGTAAGGTTGTTGCATCGCCCCACCGAACAAGTCAGTTTGGCGACCTATCGCACCTCGTCTTTTGTTAACGGTTTGTCTTTTGGCTTGCGTGGTTCTTTTGGGTGGAGCAACTGCCATTACAGGTTCGCTCATATTTTCAAACAGGTCGAAAATGCTTAGTTGTGTTAGTTCTTGCGGACTTTCCTGTACTATGTTCGGTGGGGTAAAACGAGGTTGTTCCGGCTGAATAATTTCACGCTCAATGACTGGAGGCGTTGACTGTACCGGAATTTGTACGATTGGCTCATCGTTCCGTTCGCCTTTATACAAATCCAAACTCAGGTGCTTTCCAAAATCTTCGGAAAGCATCTGTTTCAAATCTTTGGCAATTCCGGCAACACCGTCTTTATGGGTATAGATGATTGCGGGTTGTCCATAAGGGTCGGTATCTATTTTACGGTCGGTATGTATGACCCTTGTACCATTTTGAAAGTAAGCATTGCTTGGCGTATTGTATTTGGTTTGCTTGCTTTGGCAAAACAGTTCTTCCGTTTCGGTCAGGCTTTGTTTTGCCGTATTCTTTTGCAGGATTATCAAATCGCTTCCAACCTCTGTACCTGCATATTCTGTAAACAGATTGTTTGGCAGCCGCACAACCGAAACCAAATTATTGTTTTCCATTAACGCCCTGCGTATCGGCTCATTCTTCGGACTGTTTAAAATCCCCTGCGAGGTAATGAATGCCTGCAAACCGCCCTCCCGGAGCATATCATTTCCTTTCAAAAAGAAATAATTATGGATGCTTCGGGCAGCTTGTATTTTTGCACTATCCTTACTTCGGGAAAACGAAAGGTCAAACACGGAAGTATCGCCGAAAGGGATATTGCTTGCAATTACATCATAGGCGTTGTGTTCCTTTTCGGAGATTTCCTCAAAGCCACTCACACGTATATTGCTTTCAGGATAAAGGTGTTTTAATATTTTGCCCGTCAATAAATCCTTTTCATAGGCTGTAACTTTGGTTTGGCTCTCTGCAAAGGACTGAACAAAAGACCCGATACCTGCGGAGGGGTCGAGGAATTTGTCAATGTTCAGACCGCTATCCCTCAATGTTGAGGATATAGCGTTGATAACCTCCGGCGGTGTATAAAAAGCGGTCAGTACCGAACTTTTCATACTGTCCACATACCGGCGGTATTGCTTTTCGTCCGTAGAATTTTCTTTGAGTAGTTGGTGGAGTTCCTGCGTAATCGGGAATAAATCGTGTTCGGTTTTCCGCCAATGGTTGATGTCTATTTCGTTCGCTATGGGGTTCAGAACGAATTTAAGACCGCCAAATCCGCTGTATTGCATCATTAGCAGTCTTTCCTCTGCGGTCGCTTGCCGTTTCTCCTTTTCCAGTTTAAAAGCAATTCGCAGGGCATCAATATTCTGTTGGATATGTTGCTTTTTACTGAAGCCCATTTTCCTGTATCCATATTGCGATTGTTCCCGTCAGTTCGGTGTAGAGGACATCAAACTCATACCCGTAGGCGAAATCATCGGTTAGTTGATACTTTGAAAAAACAGCTTCACAAACAGGGAACATTTTCAGTGCAAATGGTCGCAGTTCCTCGTCTGCCATAATGGTGTCGAACTCATTGCACACGACCTGAAAAACCGTATCAAATTTGGAGAAGTGCAAGCCCTCGAAAAGTATATAATTGGCTATCTCGTTGCAGTGCTCAATGGTATTTCCCGAACGGAAAGCACCCTCGTAGGCGTTGGCAGCCCACGAAGAACGCTGGTCGATAAATTTGTGGTCGTGTGCTTTTTCGGGAAAGCTACTATTAAGGTGTTCTTGCAGTCGTAAACGGTAATACGACAAGTCTTTTTGCTGTGTACTCATACTATATTTTGTTTAGAATTTTACTTAAAGCCTAAAATTATAGCAGTAGATAGGAGCATTTACAGAAGTGGCAGGAATTGGCTTTGATAGGTAGGATTTGTCGTATTTCTACCTTACTTAAAACAGAAAAGTGTATTTTTGCCCTTTAGAAATATATATACAATATCATAATGAAAGAACTAATCGAAAAAATCAGCACAAGTTTTGAAACGTTAAAAGCTGATGCAGAATTACAGGCAGAAAAAGGAAATAAAGCAGCAGGTACAAGAGCTCGTAAAACTTCTTTAGAACTTGAAAAATTGCTAAAAGAATTTAGAAAAGCATCTTTGGAAGCTTCTAAAGTATAATAATAAAACCCTCCGAATTTGGAGGGTTTACTATTTATTAAGGATTTGAAGCATCCTGCCGACTTCAATATCCATTCGTGAAAAGGCAAACCATTTTTTGCCCAGGTCTTTGAGTGATGCTCCGATATGGTACAGCTCCGTACCGTCAATAATCAAAAATCGGTCGTGAGCATCGGAGAAAATCTCAACTTCAATCGAAGGATATTGGCTGTTGTACCGTTGTAAATCCAGCCGTAATTGATTGCTGATAGATTTGGTATATATGGTGGCAGTTACATTCGTACTGCGTTTGCCCAATAAAGTCAGTACCGTATCGTCCACATAATTATCGAGCAGGATAATGGAGCTTTCGGCACTTCGGATAATATCCGAAACAAAGGTATAAGCATCAAAAACCTGTCCGTTATAGAAAATACCTTTTTCGCTGTGGAGCTTGTCGCTTTCCAATGCCTTAAATATTTCCTCAATCTTTTGGTCGGTTTCTAATTGCCTGATTTCAATCTTATCCAAACGATGAAATAATGAAGCATTACTCATTAACATCCTCCGCATTTCTACAAATGCGTCCATTATCTCAATACTAACCCTAACAGCGACATCAGAACGGAGTACAGCCGACAACATTGCTATTCCTTGTTCGGTAAAAACGTAGGGCAGATAACGTCTTCCGCCTCGCCCTACGTTTGAGGTTCCAATTTGGAACCTCAAAAAATCACTTTCTTCTTCAGTCAGTTGAAAACAGAATTTATCGGGAAACCTTTCAATATTTCTTTTTACAGCCTTGTTCAATATTTTGGTTTCCACCTGATATAATGTAGCAAGGTCACTATCCAGCATTACCTGTTTACCTCGTATGGTATAAATCAGATTGTTGATTTCTTTGGGTATAACTGTGGGCTTGTTTTCCATTACTTTTTGTAGTTTTTGTTCTTCTCAAATTCAAAGGAACTCTCAGCATTGGCATTTAGTACGATGTACGCATCGAATTTCTTTCCGGCTTTGCTTTTCATTCCTTTGATGAGCGAAGTTTTCCTTTTATTGACAAGGCTTTCAATATCGGCTATGCTGATTTGTACACCACACACATTGCGGAACTGCATCCAATTACAGCTTTCATCAATGCATTTGACAATCTTGTCACGGATGATGAGTTGCTGGCTTTTGCATTTCGGGCAAACCAATTTAGGCAGGTTGTTTTGGGCAATGGAAGTTTGCAGCAGTTCGTTAGTAATGGACTTTGCATAGGTTTCCATTTCTTTTTGAAATGCTCCGGCATCGGCTTCGTTGTTTTCAATTTTCTGCAATGCCAGTTCCCATTCGGCAGTCATCGCCACGTCCGCAATTTTTCTGTCCTTAACCAATCCATATACCTGCAATCCTTTTTCGGTTGGTATCAGGGATTTCTTTTCCCGTTGGATATAGTTGCGGGTAAACAGCGTTTCGATTATCGCTGCCCTTGTAGCAGGCGTACCAATACCGATATTTTGCAGGGCTTTCCGTTCGTCCTCGTTTTCGATTTCTCTGCCTGCATTTTCCATTGCCGACAATAGACCTGATTCGGTATAAAGCACAGGCGGTTTGGTTTGCTTTTCCAAAACGGAGGCTTCTTTTATTTTGATTTCATCGCCTTTTTTCAGTTCGGGCAAATCCTGTACAGGTTCGCTATCATCATCCGAAAAATTGCCTTTAATGGAACGCCAGCCTGGTTCAATAATCTTACAGCCTTTTGCCGTAAAGTCGTAATGCAATGCCTGTAAAGCCACATCGGTTATCTCCTTGCTACAGGCTTGTGAAATGGCTTCGAGCAGTCGAAAAGCAATCATATCATAAACCGCATTTTCCTTTGCGTTCAGGGCAGATGGTATTTTATCCGTAATCAACAAACCGTGATGGTCGGTAACACGCAGGTCGTTCACGATACGTTTGTTGAAACGACCCCATTTCACTTTGGTTACAGCTTGTTTGCAGGTTTCCCTGTCCTGCAATGCTCTTACGAGATTGGGAATTTCTGCCCACATATCTTCGGGAATGTATTTGCTTCCGGTGCGAGGGTAAGTGATAAACTTCTTTTCGTAAAGGCTTTGGGCAATGTTCAGCGTTTCTTCGGCAGAAAGGTTGAGCTTTTTGTTTGCTTCCTTTTGCAATCCTGTAAGGTCAAACAACAAAGGCGGTTGCTCTGTAACCCTTTTGGTTTCTACCGATGTAATTGTTGCCGTATCGCTTCGCTGAATGGATTTCAGCGTATCATTAGCGAGTTTTTGGTCTTCCCATTTAGTTTTAGAAAGGCTTTTAAAATCAATACCTGCTTTGTGATGCAATAACTGTATCTGCCAATATTGCTGCACCGAGAAATTTTTGTTTTCCAAATAACGTTTGCATATCAAAGCGAGTGTGGGTGTTTGTACTCTTCCGAGCGAGTAAACCCCGTTGCCTGCGGCAATGGAGAGTGATTGTGTAGCATTGATGCCCACCAACCAATCGGCACGGCTTCTGCCTTGTGCCGCCTGATACAATCCGTCAAATGCTGCCCCGTCTTTGAGGTTCTCAAAACCCTGTTTGATGGCTTTTTCGGTCAGCGAACTTATCCAAAGCCGTTCAAAGGGTTTATTGCATTTCAGGTATTCATAAATGTACCGAAATATCAATTCACCCTCCCGACCTGCATCAGTAGCTACAATGATGCTGTTACTACGGTTAAAGAGTTGCTCAATAACCTTTAGTTGCTTTAATGCTCCTGTATCGGCGGTATAGCCTTTGTCTTTTTTGACTTTCCGAACGGTCAATAAAAAAGGGTTTGGCAATATTGGCAATGATGCCTTGTCAAATCCTGAAATCCCGTAATCTTCGGGCATTCCCAATCCTATCAAATGACCGAATGCCCACGTAACAAAATAGCCGTTACCTGTCAGGTAGCCGTCCTTTTTATCGGATGCTCCCACAAGTCCGGCTATTTCCCTTGCTACGCTTGGTTTTTCTGCAATTATTGTTTTCATATTTTACTACATTTTTCTGCCTTTGGACTTTGCAGGTGCTTTGGGCTTTTCCTGTTGTTCCTGCTGTTGTTTATTTTTCGGTGTTTGCTGTCCGGACTTCAAAGGCTCGTTGATATTTTTGGTCGCTTCGTTGGTCTTGCCCTCCGAATTGACCGCAGTTTGCGTTTTATGGGATTCGGTTGGCTGCATTCTTTCTTTATATTGATTTGGAAACTCAAAGCCAGTTTTTCCGGTGTCTTTGTTGAACGTGATGTAACCGTTGTACGTTTGCCCTTTCTTATCAACCAGACCTGCCATATATATGGTTTGACCCGCTTTGAAATCCTTGTATTGATCATCGGTCAGTTCCTTGCCACGAAATGTTTTTGGAGCTTCCTGTGGTTGGCTTTGTTGATTATTCTGTTGGTTGTTTTGCTTTTGTCCGTTGTAGTTACTGCGGTCAAACAGAAATTCGGTATAGCGTTTATCGGCATTGTACTGTACCGTTGCCGAAAACTCCGTTCCTTTTGTGGAAATCATACCCTCCAATTTGAGCGGTTTGCCCTCCATTAAGGTTTGCTTTTGCTCATCATTGAGTTTTACACCCTTAATCTCATCGGGAATTTTAATAAAATCCGTTCGCAGTGCAATGACATCATTGGTAAGCCTGTCAATACTGATAATGGACGGCATTAGTTCGCCAGTCTTGGAATTTTTCAAATCAACCACACGCCCCATATTGCCCGTTTCGAGCAGGTTTTTCTTGTCCTCATCAGTAAATTTGTGTCCAAAAAACTCAAAATGCAGATTAGGCTCTTTTTTGATGCCGTGTATTCCCACAACAATTTTTCCGTCTTCGGCTTGCTGTAATGACAGTCGGGCGTCTGTGCGGAGAATAGTACCTCCAAGATTAACCCCTATCGGTACGAGTTCATTGGTTTTATAACCTTTCAATAAAGGTTCAAGCAGGTTTCTTTTTTCAAGGTATTCCTTGCTTAATCCGAGATTGGTCATTGTATCCCAATCAATCTGCTCCGGCTTATAGCGGTATTCGCTTACATCCGGCGTTGTCTGTGCTGTTGCCATATCATTTTTATTTTCTTGTTTATTATTCTCTTGTGTGGCGGTTTTGACTTCGTGTTCTTTCATCACTTTTTCGCCTTCCGAAGTTGGCTTATCTACCTGCTTTTGCATTTCCTGTGCTTTCTCAACGGCGATAGGTGCAGGCACTTTGAAAAATGAAAAATTGGTAGGGTTCTTTAGTTGGCTAAAAAAATTGGAAAAGAAGTTGGAAAAGAAATCGCCACTCTTGTCCACACGCATAAACTGGTTTTGGTTTTTCTTCGTGGGGTCAACGGTTTCCATTTTCCCGTTTTCGTCTATGCTCTTTACGGCTTGGATTTTCATTTTTTCTTTGTCCAGTACCAATAATATGTCCGATAATTGTTCGGGCATTTCCTGTTTATTTGTGGTTTCTTCACTCATAATATGAAAATTTTAAAAGTTTACCGCCGAATGTAAAGGAAGCGTTCACTACGTTGCCCGAAGTGGCACTTAAAGGCAGTGTTTGTCACTCAAAGGCGTTATAGTTTTGCAGATGGTGGATTAAAACTCTCTCTTATGAACTGATGCACATCGGATAGCTTGTAATACAGTTTGCCGCTAATAGTATAATAGGGTAGTTTGCCGATGGAGCGATACCGTTGCAGGGAACGGTTGCTGATTTTCAGCATTTGAAGCAAATCCTGATTATCCAACAATTCCTCTCCGTCTATACTGTTGCGTTTCTTTTGCAACTCATCTATATTATCACCCAGCATATCGAGGCGACCTATCAAGCGTTCCATCCACGCCAAAAATTCCATTCTATCAATATTCATAGCACCTACTTTTTATCCGTTTTCAATTGTCTACCTTTTTCGATATAGCTTTTACCTTTTGCCATAAGTTCCTGTACAAACTCATCACTGCTCTGTACGGCATTGGCATTAAGCATATCCTTAATTGCTCCGATGGTGTAGAAGTATTGTCCGTACATTTTGGAGTAGGCTATTTCGCCTTTGGTACGCATACGCCACAAAGTCTTTTCGCTAATGTGCAGGTATTGGCATACCTCGTGGTTATTTAGCCACAGGTCATCATAGCTTTTATCTTCCTGTTTTTTCAGGTAATCGGCAATGGCATTGATACGGCTGTTTAGCTGTTGCCACGCTTCTTCTTCGATTGTAATTATTTTCATCGCATTGATCCTATAATGTTTACAATGCAAAATTGCTAAGGGTGGTAGTGTTTGTCTGCCAAGCCTTGCCAATTGGTTTGGCAGTTTTTTGAATTTTTTTGCAAACAGGGAAAACTCTTGTTTGATAAGGGTTTAAATGTATTGGAGATATTTTGTGAGGGAGTTTTGCCTACATTTGCCAATTGGCATATATGGGCAAAAGAAAAAGCAGTACGTTTTGGGTACTGCTTTTAAATTACTGTATTGAAATGGCTAAAGGTCTTTATCCATATACTCTTCGAGGGATATTTTGAGTTGGTCTAAAAATGCCGTTCGGGAACCTGCCCTTGTTTTCATTCTATGAAATGAGTGATGAAGGTCGCCAAGATTAACACGGAAAATTATTTGAAACAATAGACTAATTTTTCTTATCCCAATTTTTCCATGTGAGATAGCTCCAGAAGCATGTAATGCATAAATTAATTCCACAAGTGAATTTTTACTTTCTGTCCAGAAGATATCTTTAGAGTTTTCGGGTTTTTGAAAAATCATATCGGGGTCTTCGGCTGGATTAATTTTAGTAAGAAGATAGGTATAGATCAATTCATTGGCAATAATCCTGGCTGTTTTATAGTCAAAGAAAGTGGAAAAAGATGGATCCATCTCAAAGACGATACTATTTAAGCCATCGTGATAATTTATATTACCTCTTTTGAAGTAAATAGTATCACGGTCGGTTCTGCCTGATCGATAGTACCTATAAAAATCGGAGTTGCAGATATATTCAATGTACTCACGCTTCAATTGTGCGAGTTGGTTTGAAAAATAGTTATTGTATAGCTTCCCGTTATTTACAGGACAGGATGTTTCTATTCGATAAACTTTATTGTAGTAAATTAGCTTTCCGAGTATTTGGGGCTTGATATTCCTGAAGAAATCAATTTCTTCAACGTCTGTTTCAAACCCATCATTGGTTACAAAGTCTTTAACGGAAGATAATAAGTTTTGAAGATACGTGGTCATTTCATATGCTTCTTCAATCAATTTCTTGTTTTGAGAAGCAAGTTTATCTTCTTTTCTATGTATCTCTAAAATTATGTGTTTTAATGAGTTCTTCATAATTTTTATCACAGTAGGTTTTCAGATTCATTAGACTTGAAAGTATTGTTGCAAATATTCTGAATAAAAAAGAATTTGTTGCCCAAGCTTATCCCAAGCTGGGAAAGATTTTATTTATCCGCTTCGCGTTAGAATTATCAAAACGGACATAATATTTAGTAAATTTGTTCCCTATAATTCAGCAAAAAAGTGGTAAAAGTTTTAATAATAGACGATGAGGAAAAATTGAGAAATCTACTTTCAAAAATTATTGGTTTTGAAGGTTTTGAGGTTTTTCAGGCATCTAGCATAAAATCGGGATTGCAACGATTAGATGTAGAAGAAATAGATGTGGTGATATGCGATGTAAAACTCCCGGATGGAAGTGGTGTAGATACCGCAAAAGTTATCAAAGAAAAATATCCTGCTGTAGAGGTAATTCTTTTGACCGCTTTCGGAAATATTTCTGATGGTGTACAGGCAATAAAGAACGGGGCTTTCGACTATATTACGAAAGGTGATGACAACAATAAAATAATCCCGCTTCTATATAAAGCCAGTGAAAAGGTTGCTTTAAACAAGAGAGTTCAAAAATTAGAAAAACAATTAGGCGAAAAACATTCGTTCGATAAAATCATCGGTACATCTAAGCCTATCATCAAAGCTATTGAGCTAGCCCGAAAAGTGGCTGGCACAGACACGACTGTTTTATTGACAGGAGAAACAGGTACTGGTAAAGAAGTCTTTGCACAAGCCATCCATCAGGGAAGTCAACGGGTTAACCACAACTTTGTAGCTATCAATTGCTCAGCATTTAGTAAAGATCTGTTGGAAAACGAATTGTTCGGGCACAAAGCAGGGGCTTTTACAGGAGCCTCAAAAGACCAGAAAGGGCTTTTTGAGGAAGCGCATAACGGCACTATTTTTCTGGATGAAATCGGGGAAATGGCACTGGATCTCCAAGCTAAGATTTTGCGGGTACTGGAATCAGGCGAATTGCTTCGTGTGGGGGATGCAAAGCCCATTAAGGTCAATGTACGTATCATTGCTGCGACAAATCGTAATCTGGAAGAGGAAATAGAGAAAGAACATTTTAGAAGCGATCTCTTTTACCGTCTTTCTGTCTTTGGCATTCACCTGCCTTCATTAAGGGAACGTCCCAAAGACATCAAATTATTAGCAGAATATTATGCCAGTATATTCGCACTAAAATCAAACAGAAAACCTTTGAGGTTAACGGATGAATACATGGAGGCTCTGGAGAACAATGCATGGAAAGGTAACATCCGTGAATTAAAAAACGTGATTGAAAGAAGTGTAATTCTGGCAGATGCTGACGTGCTAGATCTGGATACATTACCCGCTGACCTACAATATGCCAAATCCAATGCGCAACAGTTGTCCGCATTTTCTATGGCAAGTGCTGAAAAACTGCACATACAGAAAATTCTTAATCATACGGGAGGTAATAAAGCGGAAGCAGCCCGATTACTGGAAATTGGGGTAGCAACACTTTACAGAAAAATGGAGCAATACAAAATTCAGTAGTGAGCTATTCTTTTTGTGTTTTTAAAAGTATTTGTGACGTCAAAACTAAAATAGGTAACTCTATTAATGGACCAATCACTAAAGCCAAAGCAATCATTGGTTCTGCGGAAAATGCCGAAACAGCTATGGCTAATGAAATTGGAGAATTTCTTGCCATAGTAGTAAACGTTAAGCTTACCTTGTCTGCATAATTGAACCGGAGTAATTTGCTTGCAAGAAATGCGACAAGGAATGCTACCCCAAAAAAAAGTAAAACCGGGATAAGCATTTTGTAAATAATACTTGGATGGCTGATTAAATCTTTTCCTTCAGACGCAAACATAGCAACTACAGCTAAAGCCAAAAAAAAGACTTGAGAAGTCTCAAAAAAATTTAAAAAGCTGCTTTTGCTTACATTTTTGCCTTTCACTATTGTTTTGGCTATAAGTGCCAGAATGAACGGTAACACCAAAACAATCAAGATGCTCTCCGCAAGTGACCCTAAGGCTACATTTCCTGATTTTCCAAAAAAGAACAAGAGATATACTGGTAGAAGTAAAACCTGTAATATTAAATTCGCTGGAAGAATGGCTGTTGACAAAGAAACATTTCCTTTAGCTACATTTGTAAAAACTAAATACCAATCGGTACAAGGTGTGACCATAAGCATGACGAAACCAATCCATAGAGCTAAATCACTATGTAAAAATATACTTCCCAGTAAATAAGCGAATACAGGTGTCCAGACGAAATTGATAAGAATACTGGTTACTGAAAATTTAACATTCAGAAAAGCGTGCTTTAGTTCTGTAAGATCAATGGTCAGAAATAACCCAAAGAGCATTACCATCAACAGCGGAATAATCAAGGATGACGAAAAATCTGAAATCGTAAAAGATTGCCCAAGAAGTAGACCTACAATTACAGCGATTAAAATAACTATCGTTTGGTACCTATTGATTTTATCCATTTTGGTTTATGCAAAAAATGATCTATTCAAATTTCCCTTTAGCAAATTTCTGTAAATCTTCATTAGCTCCATAAATTACTATGATGTCATCCCGCTGAAGCATAGTAGTTGGTTCTGGAATTCCCTGTACATTGGCTACTATTTTGCTTCTGCCCAAAAAACTTTTTTCCGGTGTATCTCGAATAATGGTTAGAATCAACACATTGTGAAGTTCTCTGAATTTAACTTCCTCTATGGTTTTGCCGACATATTTTTCAGGCACAATAATCTCTACGATACTGAAATTCTTGTTTAACTCGAAAGAATCTACTACACCTTTTAGACATAACTTTTTAGCCCAACGTTCAGCAGTTTCTTCTTCCGGTCGTACAATTTCATTCACACCGAGAGCTTGTAGTACATTTTCATGCAAAGGATTAATGGAACGACTGATTAGTCTTTTTACACCTAAATTTTTGAAGTGTGCCGTTACCATAATGTTAGCACCTTCGTCTTCTCCAATACAAACCATCACTACATCGGTGTTCTTTAGTGGAAGGTGTGCTATAGCAGACTGATCGGTTGCATTCATGCAGATGGTATGAGACAACTTATCCTTTAATGCCACTACTTTTTCATCACGTGAATCTACCCCGATTACTTCATTTCCCTGTTGGGTTAGTTTTTCGGCTAATGAGCCTCCAAAGTTGCCCAAACCTATAATTATAAATTTCATTTTAAATCTTCTTTTTAGTTGATTAATATTTCATCCGATGGATAATGATAATTACCTTGCTTCACCTTCTTAAAAAAGGCAATAAGGATAGTCAGCATACTTACCCTGCCAATAAACATCGTAGCCACCAACACCATTTTACTCTCGCTACTCAAATCTCCTGTTATCCCCAAACTAAGACCAACGGTGCTGTAAGCGGAAAAGCTCTCAAATGCGATATCTAATAGAGGAATATGATTGTCATAATGAGAGATCATAAAAACACTACAACCAATGACCAATAAAGACAGACTCATCACAGCAAAAGCCCTTCGTACGGAAATGTCTGCCACCTCCCGTCGGAAAATTTCGATTTTACGCTTGCCTTTTGCAAGACTCAAATAGTTTAAGGTGGCAATCGCAAACGTACTTGTTTTAATACCACCACCTGTTGAGGCAGGAGATGCACCTACCCACATTAAGAAAATGATGATGATGATAGACGAAAAGTGCATCTGACTAAAATCAATGGAATTAAAACCTGCCGTTCTGGGTGTAGTGGCTGTAAACAGTGCTGTGACAACTTTCCCAACCCCTTCATGATTACCCAAAACGTTGTAATACTCCTTGATGTAGATAATGAGCGTTCCTACAATAATCAAGATGGAAGTGGTCAATAAATTTATTTTATTGCTCAGGGTCAAAATCCAAGGACGGTAATTGTTTTTCCTTTCTACAAACCAAAGAATATATCTTGCTATCAGATGTTTGATGTACCGTACGGAATTGATAACAATCGGAAATCCTAAACCTCCGAATACAAATATGATGACAATAATAAATTGTAGCGGATAATTATATACATAACTAGCTTCCATCATGCCATTTGGCAATGTTGAAAAACCGGCATTGCAAAAAGCCGAAATAGAATGAAAAACGGAGAAATATACTCTCTCAGAAAATAATGGAATTAAAGTTTTATCCAGATTCAAGAAAATGAGTATTGCTCCGATAAATTCTATCAAAAATGTAATGGTCAAAATCCTTTTTACCGTCGTAAAAACCTCGCCAATTTTCTCAGAATTGGTCATATCACTTAATGCAAGTTGATTTTCATAGGTGGATCCACCCTTGAAAAAGTAACTAAAATAGCTGGCAAATGTGAGGATACCTAAACCACCAGCCTGTATCAGCAACATGATTAATGTTTGTCCAAAAGAGGTGAAATAACTGCTCGTATCTACCACGATAAGCCCGGTAACACAGACGGCACTGGTGGAAGTAAACAAGGCATCTACAAAGCTTATCCCTTCATAAGTTGCTTTAGGAAGCATTAAAAGTAAAGCACCGATTACGATCAGACCTATAAAACTGATGATAAACAATTGGGCCGGATTCAGTAATGAACGCTTATAACTTACTCTTGGGCGGGTAAATTCCCTTACCAACTTCAAAATAACAGCCCACCTTATCCAAGGGCTTATGTCTGATAATCCATCTGTTGATAATTGCTTGTATAAGCAATAAAGTACAAACAACACACTCAATGTGTCAAAAACAAAAACACTTAATATGAATTCTTTCCGATGATAATAGTATTTCAGTACAGTATAAAAAATACCTACGATCAATACAAACAAATACAATGAAATAATGCCCAATTGCAAGGTTGGTTGGAGTACAAATCCATAATCACCAATAAGTGCTGTAAGTGCTACCAAATGTAATATAACAATAAGCCGCTGTACCCATCGGGCATATAAAAACTCTCTCATTCTTTCTTTCTCTCCGGCTATTCTGACTGTGTATCTTGCAAAAGCAGTGTGTTATCGACCTTAAGTCGCTCATTTAGCCATTTCTTTATTTTGGTTTTATCAGTTTCTTTTGCTCCCTTTTCAAGATGGTATAAAACCACCCATTCAATCCTTGCACTGTCGGTCCCGGTATATTTTTCTATTTTGCCGAGGGACACATCTTCAAGTTCCGGAAAAAGGACATTGATCTCTTTCACTAAACCAGGTTCGCTTACTTTATATCTATTCAATTCCTGCCTCAAATTATTGATGGTAACATCTTTTTCAGATAAAGAAGCATCCTGCTTATTCAATTCACTGAGAATTTCAGATTTCAGGTCTGCATCATCCTGTCTGAAACTCAATATTGTATTATGAATACCTCTTTCATCCAATAGTCGGTTATACATCTCCATTTCTTCTTTGCTTAGCTTTTTATCAAGAAAAGCCAGATCCACTTTTTTAGGTTTGGAGTTATAATTCAGTTTTTTATAAATCACGGTATAACCTCTGCTGCTAAATTCTGAACTGATAAACTCTTCTACTGTTTTTGTGAATTTTTTCTCTTCAAAAAGATTATAAGCCAGATAAAAGCTAGGGATAATCATGACCATCATTAAAGTCGTAATACCATATCGGATACGCTTTTCATTTTTAGGCTCGATCGTTGCGGATGCAGGATATTTTAAATACTTGATTACTAAAAAAGTGGCAATACAGATAAAGAAACAGTTGATCGTGTACAGATAAAAGGCACCAAAGAAATAACTAAAATTAAAGGTTGCCAAACCATATCCTGCTGTACATAACGGAGGCATCAATGCTGTCGCAATGGCAACTCCCGGAATTGGATTTCCTTTCTCTACCCGGGTGATCGCAATAACACCTACTAAACCACCAAAGAAAGCAATCAATACGTCATAGATGTTAGGTGAAGTACGAGCCAACAATTCAGACTGTACATCTTTGAACGGACTGATATAGAAATAAAATGCCGAGACAAGTAGACTTACAACGGTGGCTATTAATAGGTTTTTAATAGATTTCCTTAAAAGGAGGAAGTTATAGGTTCCTAACGCAAATCCTGCCCCCAATATAGGCCCCATCAATGGTGATATCAGCATCGCACCAATAATCACCGCAGTGGAATTGACATTCAATCCAACAGAAGCAATAATGATAGCACAAGCCAATATCCAGAGGTTTGAACCCCGGAAGGATATGTTAGCCGTTACGTTTTCTAAAACCTTTTGTTTATCTTCTTCACCATTGTGCAGGTTGATAAAGTCCCATATTTTATTACTCATCTGCTATTCTACATTAAGATTGCTTTTTACCCTGTTTACTGAGTACGTAATATCCCAATACACCGCCGATAATGGATGCTGCAAAAATTCCGATTTTAGCCTGTGTCATATATTCCTCATGCGAAAAAGCTAATGAAGTCACAAATAATGACATGGTAAATCCAATAGAAGCAAGCAAACCTACACCAAATAGGTTTCGTATATTCATCCCTTCCGGGAAAGGAGCAACTTTAAGCTTAACCAGAAGCCATGTAAAACCGACAACCCCTACTACTTTACCGACCAACAAGCCTAAGGCGACGCCCAATGCCACATTGGTACTGAACAAATGCTCCATATCTATCGCCAATGAAACGCCTGCATTTGCCAATGCAAAGATCGGAATGATTATAAAAGTTACCATGGGGTGCATCGCATGTTCCAATCTTTGTAATGGTGGAGTAGCTGCAACCGTACTATTTTGAATTTCTTCGAGAATATGCAGCTGTTCATTCGTCAGCGTAGGTTTACTGTTGTCCGGATCTATTCCTTTAAACTTATCCAGCAACCGTTGAATATTATTGCTGAATATTTTTTCATTGATCTTCACATCTGCCGGAATAGTAAACGCGGCAAGTACTGCGGCAATTGTCGCATGCACACCTGACAACAAAAATGTAGTCCAGACACCACCTATCCCTAAAATAGCGTAGAACAAAATGCTTCGCACGCCCATTTTATTACCAATATACATCGTCAATAGTACCAAAGCACCGATGATCAAATGAAACATGGATATGTCCGATGTATAGAAAAAAGCGATGACCAGCACGGCTCCTAAATCGTCGACAATAGCCAAAGCCGTTAAAAATACTTTGAGCGTTAGCGGAATTTTGTTCCCTAATAAATAAAGCACACCTAGGGCAAATGCTATATCTGTTGCCATCGGAATACCCCAACCGCTGTGCACTTCCCCTGTTGGATTCAGGAACAGATATATAGCCGCTGGTACGGCCATACCACCAAATGCCGCAGCAATGGGTAATAGCGCTTTACGTGGATTGGACAACTCGCCTCCGACAATCTCTCTTTTTAGTTCCAAACCGACCACAAAGAAAAAAATAGCCATCAGACCATCATTGATCCAGTGATGCAGGTTATACTCAAAATAAGTATTTCCGTCTAATTGAAAACCAAACCTGTGTTCGAGAATATGGTGATACTCTTCTGCTAATGGTGAGTTTGCTAATATCAAAGCAATAACTACACTAATACCCAATACAATTCCACCTGCTTTTTCATTCTTAATGAAGCTCTGTATAGGCGATACAATTTTTTCAATAGGCGTCCTTTTTACTTTATTCATCTTTTATAATTATCCCTCTAGTTTATGCTGAAAATGACTTGGAAACCAGTCATTTTTCGATTATACAAAGTACAAAAATATAAAATTCAAAACGATTCTCCTTACTAATCAAGGCAATATAGCTCCGACTAGGCAGTACAGCTTTTACAATAAATTGGCACGGCAGTATCATTATGAGAATGACCCTATCATTATGAGAAGGTTTTTCGAGACAAAGAATCAAGACAAACTAAATAACAGTCTTATTTACAGCATATTAATTAAAATTAATCTTCACTGGAATAGATATTGGCATAGTGTATACAAACGAAATTAAAAATGAGAAAAAGAAATGTCAAATGGAAACAGCAAAAAGAACCGCCGTCGTTTCCAAAATGGCTCAAATCATATCATTTATTGCTTTTTGCATTGATCGTGATGTTGATATTCGGAGCAATTATGAAGCACATTAGTGAGGTATAATCTTAAAATTTATAACATGATAACAACAGTTTTAGTACTCGCAGGGTTAGCCTGCTTCGGTCTGTTCATAAAGTCAATCGACTTCTTTGAGAAAATCTAAAATAAGATGAAAACAAAAATAATAAATACGATACAACAGTGGGCTCCTGAAGCTGCAAGACTAATTCCTGATTTGGATAACCTGGATGACGCTATTGCAGACTACCTATTGCTTCACAAACTGGCAGAAGTTTGTTCCCAGAAAATTTATTCGGGATTGGAGGACGAAATAGAGCGTGTTCAGGAGATAGCGAAAGTGATTAATCTTTTGTATCAGGGAGGAAATCAATACACACGAAATGCTATTGAAAATGAGTTCCTGACAGCATTGTCGTTTGATGAGAGCCCAGGTAGTCTAAAAAAACACCTGGATTTATTTCCGATCGAATTGCGAAAAGGATATATCAAAACCATTTTGGAAAACTAAGTAAACATGAAAGTTTCAAAAGAGAAAGAACAGTGGTCTTCTAAAATAAAAAAGGCAGCATTAGCAATATTATTATTTCTCCTGTTTGCAGCCTCTGTAAAGCTTGGTGGGTTTGCAGGTCTTTTAATTGGCTTTGTCTTTTTCTTCTTATTCTTTCAATTAATCAGCAGATGAAAAAAGAACGAAAATCAAACAGAGAAATAGTTACAGATATATTGGCAAAAATACTTTTAGCATTTATTGTCTTCTGCATTTTCTATGGGATGTTTTTCAGCAAATAAAAAACAATCAGAACAATGAATGAAATAAACGAAAATGCAGCCAGCGTTTATCTGGCTCAGCATTATGGGGAAATTCAAGAAGAAATCACCGAATTATCCTCGAAAAGAAACTTTGCAGGCATATTTCAGGCAATCGTTAACCATATCAATCTTCTACTCTCCAAGGGACAGATAGAGAAAATTGGGGTGAGAATTAAGTTTATCGGTTGGCTCCATAAAAGAGGAAATGAATACGTAAGGTATATTATTGAGAATCTTTTTGTCCGCTCTTTTGAAGGAATGAAAAGGCGTTGTACAGCAGAACAATGGATATACGTGTATCAACTTATCCCTAATAACCTGAAACATGTTTATCAGTTTCAGCATACAAATTATTTAATACAAAAAACAAGTCTATGACCGCATTATTTATAGTAGCAATAGGTGTATTTGCTTATATCTGCTACGTATTGCTTAAACCGGAAAAATTTTAAACCGTTTCAGCAGATGAAGAAAAATACAAAGATGAAGATCAAGGTATGGATATCCATTATATTCTGGGTGCTGTTCTTCATTTCTATTATCTATTTGGCGTTTCTAAAAATTCAAATATTGCTATGAAAAAGATAATCAATGAAATGAAAGATGTAGCTCGAATTGCCTTGATATTCCTGATCGTATTGGCATTCGTCAAACTGTTTGGGTGGATGTTTAAAACCATATTTAATTAATAAAAATGAACACAGAAATTTTAGGAATAATCGTAATGTTTACCTTGTCGATATTGCTGGCAATACCGCTGGGTAAATACATCGCAAAAGTATATGGCGGCGAAAAAACGCTGCTCGATCCCATTTTTAATCCAATAGAACGGATCTTTTACAAAATCAGTGGTATCAATCCACATACAGAGATGAACTGGAAACAGCAGATGGTCGTGATGATCTCGATCAATATGGTCTGGTTCCTGTTAGGAATGGTTGTTTTGATGAATCAGGGAAATCTTCCTTTGAACCCGGATAAAAACCCGAGTATGTCGGCAGACCTTGCATTTAATACCGTCATATCATTTGTGGTAAACTGTAATCTGCAGCACTATTCAGGGGAATCAGGATTAAGCTATCTGGGGCAGTACTGGCTGATGTTTTTACAGTTTGTAAGTGCAGGAACCGGCATGGCAGCCGCAGTAGTATTGTTCAGGGCATTCAGAGATAAAACGGCCGATACCCTGGGAAACTTCTACAGCAATTTTGTAAAATCCTGTACCCGTATTTTATTACCCATATCATTTGTAGTAGCCATCATACTGGCGTTTGAAGGCACGCCGATGACTTTTGAGGGAAAAGATACCATCACTACTTTACAGGGAGATTCTGTAGAGGTGTCAAGAGGGCCAGCAGCTGCTTTTGTCCCCATTAAACACGTAGGAACTAACGGTGGTGGATTCTTTGGTGTAAACTCTGCCCACCCGTTTGAAAACCCATCCTATCTATCCAATATGGTAGAAATGGTTGCCCAGCTGATTGTGCCTTTGGCTATGATTTTTGCCTTTGGCTATTTTATCAGAAGAAGAAAACTCTCGTGGATGATATTCGGCGTAATGACGGTAGGTTTTCTAATGCTGACTATTCCAAATATCAATATGGAGATGAACGGAAACCCTGCTATTGCAGCGATGGGTATCGATAATTCATTGGGAGCTATGGAAGGGAAAGAAATCCGATTAGGAGCACCTGCATCAGGATTTTGGAGTATCGTAACCACCGTGATCTCTACGGGGTCAGTGAACTCCATGCATGATAGTTCGATGGCATTATCCGGGATGAATGAATTACTGGCCATGATGATCAATGCATTCTACGGTGGGGTCGGAGTCGGTTTATTGAACTTCTTTATTTTCATCATACTGGCTGTATTTATCAGTGGATTGATGGTGGGAAGAACGCCCGAGTTCCTGGGTAAAAAAGTAGAAGCGAGAGAAATGAAAATCGCCATGATTATCGCCCTGTTACATCCGTTCCTGATACTTGTCGGAACAGCATTGGCAGCAGCTTTACCACAGTATACGGCTGACTCTCTCAATAACCCGGGATTTCATGGACTTAGCGAAATGCTTTATGAATATACCTCATCATCTGCCAATAACGGTAGCGGGTTTGAAGGGCTGGGTGATAACACACCTTGGTGGAATATCAGTACCGGATTTGTACTGATCCTTTCCAGATTCTTACCGATCATAGGTCCCGTTGCAATTGCAGGCTTATTGGCACAAAAGAAATTTGTACCGGAAGGAGACGGAACATTGAAGACCGATACAGCCACTTTCGGACTGATGGTGTTCGCCGTAATCGCTATTGTAGCTGCTTTGGCATTCTTCCCGGTTTTGGCATTAGGCCCAATTGCAGAATACTTCTCACTTTATTAAACTGATTAAAGAATTTAGAAATGAACAATAATACATCATTGTTTCAAAAAGATATGGTTCAGGAAGCCTTGAAGCAATCTTTTGTGAAACTCAATCCGAAAACCATGTTCCGTAATCCGGTCATGTTTACTGTATGGATCGGTACCTTGGTCATGTTAGCCGTGAGCCTCTGGACATTGGCAGGAGCTCAGGGACAAGGAAGTTTTGGCTATAATTTTACGGTTTTTATCATCCTGTTACTAACGCTGTTGTTTGCCAACTTTGCGGAAGCTATTGCCGAAGCAAGAGGTAAGGCACAGGCTGATAGTCTGCGTAAGACGAGAGAGGAAACTCCTGCAAGATTGAAAAACGGAAAAACCATCTCGTCTGCGCAATTGCAAAAAGGCGATATTTTCATCTGTGAAGCAGGCGATATTATCCCAACCGATGGAGAAATTATTGAAGGTTTGGCTACCATTGATGAAAGTGCCATTACCGGAGAGTCTGCTCCTGTAATCCGTGAAGCCGGCGGTGATAAAAGTTCTGTAACGGGTGGTACCAAAGTTTTGTCGGATAAAATCGTGGTGCAGGTGACAACGCAACCCGGTGAAAGCTTCCTGGACAAAATGATTGCGTTGGTAGAAGGTGCTGCCCGACAAAAAACACCTAACGAAATCGCTTTAACGATTTTGTTGGCAGGGTTTACATTGGTATTTATCATTGTCTGTGTGACACTCAAACCATTTGCTGATTACGCCAATGTGGGAATTACCATTGCATCGTTTATTTCCCTGTTTGTCTGTCTGATCCCAACTACCATCGGCGGTTTACTGTCCGCCATCGGGATTGCCGGGATGGACAGAGCCTTGAGAGCCAATGTAATTACCAAAAGTGGTAAAGCGGTTGAAACCGCTGGTGACATTGATGTTTTGCTATTGGATAAAACAGGAACAATTACCATTGGTAACCGCAAAGCAACCCATTTTCATGCTGCCCATGGCATTGATGAGAAAAGATTAATAAAAGCTGCGGTATTGAGCTCCATGGCTGATGAGACACCGGAAGGAAAATCGATTATCGAACTTGCCGGGGTTAATCCATTAAGCTATGAAGCAAGAAACCCTCAGTTTATTAAGTTTACGGCGGAGACAAGAAGTTCAGGTATAGACTATGAAGACACACGTATCCGAAAAGGTGCCACGGATGCCATTAAAAACATGGTTACACGAGCAGGCAATACGTTTCCAAAAGAAGTTGAGGAAAAAGTTAAAGCTATCTCTTCTAATGGTGGTACACCGCTCGTCGTGTCAGAGAATGAAGTCGCTTTAGGAGTGATCGAATTACAGGACATCATCAAACCCGGTATTCAGGAACGTTTTGAACGTCTGCGTAAAATGGGTATTAAAACCGTGATGGTAACCGGTGACAATCCTTTAACTGCAAAATTTATAGCAGAGAAAGCGGGTGTCGATGACTTCATTGCTGAAGCAAAGCCCGAGGACAAGATGAATTACATCAAAAAAGAACAATCAGAAGGTCGATTGGTAGCCATGATGGGTGACGGAACCAACGATGCTCCGGCATTGGCTCAGGCCGATGTAGGCGTTGCGATGAATTCTGGTACACAGGCAGCGAAGGAAGCGGGGAATATGGTGGATCTGGATAACGACCCTACCAAACTGATTGAAGTGGTGGAAATCGGAAAACAATTGCTGATGACCCGTGGTACATTGACTGCTTTCAGCATTGCCAATGATGTGGCTAAATATTTTGCCATTATCCCTGCATTGTTTATTACTGCGATTCCAGCATTACAAGGACTTAATATTATGAATTTACACAGTCCGGAAAGTGCTATCCTATCAGCTGTAATTTTCAATGCAATCATCATTCCGATGTTGATCCCATTGGCATTGAAAGGTGTAGCGTACAAACCTATTGGAGCAAGTGCATTACTTAGAAGAAACCTGTTCATTTATGGTTTAGGTGGTGTACTGATACCTTTTGCTGGAATCAAGCTGATAGATATGCTTATATCAGTTTTCTTTTAATCCTTTATAAAAATAATAGTAATGAAAAAACATATTTTGCCCGCTATAAAATTGACTGCTGTTATGATCCTGTTTTTTACAGTCATCTACCCACTTGCAGTCTGGGGTATCGCACAGTTTGCTCCCAATGCTGGAAAAGGAGAAATTATTGAACACAACGGAAACAAGCATTATGTGAATATTGGTCAATCTTTTACAGACGACAATTATTTCTGGTCAAGACCATCCGCTGTGGATTACAATGCTGCCGGCTCAGGAGGCAGTAACAAAGGCCCTTCCAATGAGGAATATTTAGCAGACGTTCAGGCACGAATTGATACTTTTTTAGTACACAACCCGGAGGTTGATAAATCTGAAATACCTGTTGATCTGGTGACAGCCAGCGGAAGCGGATTGGATCCTAACTTTTCCGTTCAAGCCGCCAAAGTACAAGTAAAGCGGATAGCTAAAATAAGAGGTATTGATGAACTGAAATTAAATCAATTAATTGATCAGCAAACAGAAAAACCTTTATGGGGCCTATTTGGTCCAGAAAAGATCAATGTACTGAAACTAAATATTGCATTGGACGAACTCAAATAAGCAACCCAATATTTCCCAACCATTTAATTCAAATGTATGTGTAGCCATTCGAAATATATAGTTCGGGAGAATTTCAATAAAACAGTTTAAATTTTAATAATTCAAAAATGAAACCATCATGATTTATTCAACCACACAAGGGGAATAAATCTGATAGCTTCATCACCTTAAAAAATCAAATTAATACGATGAAAAAAATAATTATGTTCTCAGCGATCCTGCTGGGAGCAACAGGAAGTGTATGTGCTCAGGAAACAGAAAAAAAACCGTTGACCATCAGCGGATATGCAGAAGTTTATTACCAACAGGACTTCAATAATGCAAAGTCGAACACCAGACCCGGATTTGTGTACAGCCATAACCGTAACAATGAAGTGAGCTTAAACTTAGGTTTCATAAAAGCCGCTTATGAAACAGACCGTATGCGGGCTAATCTGGCTCTTGGAGTGGGCTCCTATATGAATGCCAACTATGCCGCTGAAGAAGGTGTGCTTAAAAACATCTACGAAGCTAACGTGGGTGTGAAGTTATCGAAAACCAAAAATCTTTGGATAGATGCTGGTATTCTACCGTCGCATATTGGTTTTGAAAGTGCTATCGGAGCAGATTGCTTTACATTGACGAGAAGTATGATGGCCGATAATTCACCTTATTTCGAAACAGGGGCTAAGCTGTCCTATGCAACCGACAACGGCAAATGGAATATGGCGGTACTGATATTAAACAGCTGGCAACGCATTCAACGTGTGGAAGGCAATACAACGCCCGCCTTCGGACATCAGTTAACTTTTAAACCATCAGATAAGGTTACCTTGAACAGTAGTTCCTTTATAGGCAACGATTTTCCGGATGATGAGCGTAGAATGCGTTATTTCCACAATCTGTACGGACAGTTTCAGATCAGTAATCAATTTGCCCTTATTGCCGGATTTGATATTGGTGCACAACAGAAAGAAAAGTCAAGTGATGACTATGATACATGGTACACACCCGTACTGATTGCAAAATACAGTCCCACTGAAAAAGTAAGTATTGCTGCCAGAGGAGAATATTATCAAGATAAGAATGGAGTTATCATCGGTTCCGGTACAGAAAATGGATTTCAGACTTTTGGAGCTTCGATCAATGTAGATTACCAAATCTTGCCTAATCTGGTTTGGCGTACCGAAGTGAAAAGCCTGAACAGTAAGGATGCTGTATTCCTGAATAGAGATGAACAAATGAAGGAAGATAATGTGATGGCGGTTACATCGCTTGCGATACGTTTTTAATTTTTGTACTTAACTCAAGTTCCCCTTAACAATTTGTCTAAGGGGAATTTGTAAATTTATATAATCAAACGGTTTGTGTATGGACGAAAGAAAAAATGCCGAACATTTTTTGGATCTGATCCAAAAATCCCGAAGAGGAAAATTTAAGCTCTACATCGGGATGAGTGCGGGTGTAGGTAAAACGTACCGTATGCTGCAAGAGGCTCATACACTTTTACGCAATGGCATTGATGTAAAAATCGGTTATGTTGAAACACACAAAAGACCAGAAACACATGCTCTGCTGGATGGGCTTCCATTAATACCAAGACGTAAGCTTTTTTACAAGGGTAAAGAATTAGAAGAACTGGACTTGCAGGCAATTATCAATCTGCGACCAGAGGTGGTCATTGTAGATGAACTCGCTCATACCAACATAGAAGGAAGCAACAATGAAAAACGCTGGCAGGATGTACTCGATATTCTGGACGCAGGCATTAATGTGATCAGTGCGGTCAATATCCAGCATATTGAAAGCCTGAATGAAGAAGTACGGGAGATTACTGGGATAGATGTTCAGGAACGTGTGCCGGACAGTGTTGTAGCCCAAGCGGATGAGGTAGTCAATATTGACCTCACGGCAGAGGATCTGATCGATCGTCTGAAGGAAGGTAAAATTTATGAAAGTTCTAAAATAGCAGCGGCCCTGGGTAATTTTTTTAAGAGTGAGCACATCCTACAGCTTCGCGAATTAGCGTTAAAAGAAGTGGCTTCACAAGTTCAGCGAAAGGTAGAGACAGAAGTCGTACTGACAAGGAATATTAAGAAAGAACGCTTTTTAGCTTGCATCAGCTCTAATGAAAAAACAGCAAAAAACGTTATACGAAAGACCGCACGTTTAGCAAATTATTATAACAGCAAATGGTATGTTATGTATGTGCAAATACCTAAAGAAAGCCCGGATAAAATTGCTCTGGATAAACAACGGCATTTGATTAATAATTTTAAATTAGCTACTGAATTAGGAGCTGAAATAATTAAGGTAAAAGCTAAAAACACCACTAAAGCAATTATCAAAGAATGTGAAGACCGTAAAATAACGACGGTATGCATTGGCAAACCACATTTAAACTTAGCTAAAATAATTTTAGCGACTGATACCTTCAATGCCTTGCTGAACAAGCTGTCACAAGAAAATATAGATCTCGTAATACTTTCGTAAAATGAAAATAAAAGCAAAATTAACGGTTGGAGTTGGTGCTCTGTTCTTACTCATATTGGCATTAGCTGTTGTTAGTGGCTGGTATGTAAACCAACTCAAAAAAGATACGAATAATATCCTTGTTGCCAATTACAATACCTTGCAATATTCCAGAAATATGCTATTGTCTTTGGAAGATTTAGCAATAGACAAATCTGCTTTGGACACCTTTCAAAAGAATCTGGATCTGCAACAGAAGAATGTAACCGAGATAGGAGAAGTAGAGGCTACTAACCTCATCATTAAACATTTTAAACAGCTAATGATACAGCCTGAGGACTCCTCATTAATATCCAACATTCGGAAAGATATTACGGAACTGATGCGCTTGAATATGGAAGCCATTAACCGGAAAAGTGACATTGCCGATGATACTGCTCAAAACGCAATTGTTATTATTTCAGTTACAGGCTCACTATGCTTCCTGATTGCATTTATTTTACTGGTCAATTTACCTTCTAGTATAGCCAATCCTATTACGGAATTAACCGATAGTATAAAAGAAATAGCAGGACAGAATTATAGGAAGAGGGTGCATTTTGAAGGACATAATGAATTTGGTGATTTGGCAAAATCATTCAACACAATGGCTGAGAAACTGGAAGAATATTCCGAGAGTAAATTGGATAAAATCCTAAAAGGTAAAAAACGCATTGAAACTCTGATTGATAACCTGCATGATCCGGTTATTGGTATCGATGAAAATAAAAAAGTTCTTTTCGCTAATGAAGAAGCTTTGAGTATTTGTGGTTTAAAAAAAGAAGAATTTATTGGTAAACAAATACAGGATATAGCCGTTACCAATGATTTAATTAGAAATATTATCAAGGATATTTTTCTTCCGAAACCTGAAAATACAAAATCCGAACAATTAAAAATTTACGCCGATAGTAAGGAAAGCTACTTTGAAAAAGAGGTTGTGGACATCAACATCGTTCCAACTGGAGAAGCAGATAGTGAATTTATCGGTCAGGTTATTCTATTGAGAAATATTACACCATTTAAAGAGCTGGATTTGGCAAAAACCAATTTTATGGGAACTGTTTCCCATGAATTTAAAACACCTATTTCATCCATGCAGCTAGGTATCCAAATTTTGCAGAATGAAAAGACAGGTTATTTAAATGAAGAACAAAAAGGACTAATTAGTGGTATAAAAGACGATGTTGAGAGACTTTTACGAATCACCGGAGAATTGTTAAATATCACACAGGTAGAAAGTGGGGCTATTCAGATAAATCTGATTGCTTCTGAAATGAGACCTATGGTTGATTATGCTGTAAATGCTAATAAATCAGCTGCTGAACATAAAAACATAAACATTGAAATCAGTATAGAGGACGACGATCTTGTTGCAGCGGATAGCGAAAAAACGGCGTGGGTGTTGACCAACTTAATCTCTAACGCAGTTCGATATTCATACGAAAATTCCACGATCCATGTAAAAACAGAAAAGATAGAAGATATAATTCAATTTTCTGTAACAGACACCGGTCAAGGTATACAGCCTCAGTTCCTGAGTAAGATCTTTGAACGATACTTCCGTATTCCCGGTACTAAAAAAGAAGGAACCGGCTTAGGACTGAGTATAAGCAAAGAGTTTATTGAGGCTCAGGGAGGTAAAATATGGGTCGAAAGTGAGTACGGTGCAGGAAGTACCTTTTATTTTACACTCAATATATTTAATATTAATCAGTAATTTTCAACGTCTCTGAGCTGACATGATCTGAAGCTCGTCGTGGAAACTTCCACATATTTTTCTAATGCATAAATTTTACAAAGATAAACTTCGAGAACTTGATAGTAGACTAGAAGAACTTAAGATCGAATTTGATGAGCCTATTCAGCTATCAGAAATGGCTGTTAACCTCATACTTAGTTATCTTAAGGACATCAAGCTTTATGTTCTGGAAAAAGGTTTTATTGAAGAGAAAGATGAAATACACTTCTTTAAAAAACTAAAGCCAAGCATACTTTCAAAATTGATATACTATAATGCCGTCTTTAAGATTGAAACAAAAAAGCCATATGGCGGTTTCAAATCCATCAAAAAGTATCTTACCAATGAGCAGATAAGATTAAGGAAGTTCTTCGATAACAATCTGGAGTTCTATAAATATTTTAGAACGGACAGCAGTTATTTAGATAACAAGTACTTTCTAAGAGGAAAGCACGATATAAAATTAAGCCTTGACACGTACTATTTTGAATCCGACCATAGTTTTTCAACTTCTCATGATTATAAAGTAGCAAAAATATTAGCTAATGATTTAATACAAGTGTATATTGAAGATCAACTGGCGTGCTTACATAAAATTAATAAACCTTCAACTATTCAAACAAGTTTAAACTGGACAGCAAGTAAGACATCATTGATAGAATTGATATATGCACTACACTACCAAGGAGTTTTTGATAATGGAAATGCGGATGTTAAACTAATTGCAAAATATTTTGAAAGCGTTTTTAATATTGAATTAGGCGATTTTTATCATACCTATCTAGAATTACGAAATCGAAAAATGAGCCGAACCAAATTCTTAGATACGTTAAGGGAGTCCTTAATCAAGAAAATGGATGAACAAGAAGAAAAACAGTGAACCATACATAATGCACTAATATTTTCGTAAATTAGCGATTGATTTACAAGGATTTTTAGTGAAAATGAATGCATCTAGCACCATTACTAAATCGTTACCGATAACATTTCCGGTTCTTGTAAACTACTCTTTATAAGCCACTTTTGGCTTTATTGATCTTTTTATATAAAAAAGATAATAGCCGCGTATGGATATTGGACATTGACGGGGTGGATGGTCCGCAAGCGCAAGATCTGCATCAGGCGCTGTTTGATATGAGCGTCACGGCGGAACTCACGAACGGGAAAAAGGGGCTATACCATGCCCAGATCAACCCCGATGATGAAGCCAGCCAACGCATGACCCATCACGACTGGCAGGTTGCCGCCGATATCCTGGGTAAGCATCTGGGCTATGAGGGGCAGCGCCGGGCTATCGTGATGCACGAAAAAAAAGGGCGTGTCCACGCGCATGTAGTTTGGGAACGCTATGATTTTGAAAAAGGAATATTGAAATCCGATAGCTTCAATTTTGCGGCACAGGATAAAGCCCGTCATGAAATGGAGCAGCTTTTCAGGCAAAAGGAAACCCCCAAGCGGAACAAGCACCAGCCCGAATTAAAAGCCGCATTAACGGAATTATGGAGCAAGGCGGGAACAGGACAGGCCTTTATCCAGGCGGCCAACGAAAAGGGCTATATCCTTGCCGCGGGAACGCCGCGCCACCCTTTTATGGTGGTGGACAAGGACGCACGGTCTTTCGACCTTGTACGTCAATTAAAAGGCGTGCGTATTAAGGATGTTCGCCAGAAGATGCGGGGCATAGACCTGATAAGCGAGAAACAGGCAATCGAACTGGCGAAGAAGAAAGGGAAAAAAGAACCCGACACGTTTGAAATGAATGTTGGACCGGCCCGGAAGAAAAAGCCCTCACAAGAAAAAAAGGAAGCCAGTTTCACGATAAACAGCAACGATATGAGCGAGCCACGGGAAAAGTTTGACCCTAAGCCGTATATCGAAAACAAGCTGGATATGTTTGCAGAACCTTTAAAAAACAAAGAACAGCAGCCACAAGTCTTTACCGAGAAATCGGAAAATTATAAGGATAATAAAGATGCTTTGGCTGCTGAAAAAGAAAAGAAGGAATCGGGGGAAAATAACAGCAAGGATATTCTTTCTGAAAGGGATCGCGCCCTTGAACGCATTAAAGAAATAAGACGGTCAATGGGGAGGGGGCGGGATAAAGGACGGGAAAGGGAATAAAAAAGGCGCAAGTTGTTTATTCCTTACGCCTTATGTAATAGATATTTTTGGTGAAGTAGTCCTTTATTTCACTAACTTCAAAATATGATATCGTTCAGAGCCTTTCTCAAAATTTCCGATAATCAAAAAGGAATTGTCTTGATTCCTGAATATGGTATAAACACTACCATTATCAAACCCTAAAGAAGAATGTGTAATCTCTCCGGTATTTTTATCATAGACAGATAAGAATTCTTTGTATTCCCAGTCCTCAAAAACAGCTCTTCCTCTACCGTCAGAACTTCCTAACAGGAATTTCCCATTATCAAGTGAAATTATGGCATTAATCGGGTTTCTGAATTCTACACTATTGGATTTCTGCCCGCTGGCATTGATATGCCATATATTATCAAAGCTGCCGCCAAATAGATAGGTCCCATCCTGAAGTTGTTCAACTGCATTTATTATTTTCATTCTTGGAGCAGGAAATTCGACATACATTTCCTCTGTAAAATTGAAGCTTTCATCTACTGTCCCGTTATTGTTAAATATAATGGCATGTTGTCGCCCTGGAGAGAGTAGAGAATTAGTATAAGCACTACCAGTAGCCATAAATTTATTATTGGGCAACGGATAAAGGCCAATAAAATCACTAAGGCTTTCAGGACTAATGTTGGGACTGAACCCCGCTACATATCGTCCGGTACTGGATAGTTTAGTTAGATGATAGTTTTGAACACCATCTGTTTGATAAAAATTACCCGCAACGATAACGCTTCCGTCACTTAAAGGCAGTGTTGCATTTATTTCAGTGGTGGATGAGTGACCACCTTGTATGTTTACGACAAAACTGTTGTCGATCGAACCGTCGCTGTTAAGACGGTACAAGGCACGATACCCTACATCGGCATAGGCTTTGGGCAATCGGAATCCGGCCAATATCTTTCCATCGTCCATAGCTGTTAGAGAGGAGCAGAACTCTCCGATGTTTTTAATATCAACATGAGGATTGAAACTGTTATCCGATGTGCCGTCCGCATTAATTCTTAGAAGACCTTTGTCCGTTGCAACGACCAACTTCCCGTCATTCTGAAGCGTTGCAATCGTAATGTATCCGTTTCCAGCCACATTAATTTTTTGTTGTAGATTGAGCCCTGCAAGATTTTGGGGATTGGTGTCCCCTTTTGGATCATTTTTACTTTTCGAGCAGCTCAATAGGAGTAATGGCGCTATCGCCAGAAATAAGAAGTGTCTGATTGTTTTCATATATTGAATTGAGATTTAATTAACCAGGGTTAGCATACAGGCGGCATTCTCCATGATCTTGGTCGTCTGCCTGTCTTTAATACCTCCAATGAAAAAATCATTTTTAAGATGGTATTTAATGGCTGTTATCGGGGATGACGCCAGTTGTTCATACACTTTCCGGGGAACTTCCTGTAGAACAAACCACTGTTGCGCCTCTACATTCATGACTCTAATCGCCCTTGGTTCCACGTCTGCTGCCGGCGAGATTTCTATCACCTCACCATTTGCAAGTTTGAAGGAGATTTTATCACCTTTTTTAAAGGGAATAGTGCCTAAGTCATTAAAGACAATCCCCAGGCCCAAATACAACTTGCCATCTTGTATCTGAAAAAGAACATCTTTTCCAGCTATGGGATTACCGATTGTCATTTGCGCCCCTTTGGTGACCACATTGGTAAAAGGGTCTTTAAATTCTTTAACGTATTTGCAATTTTGCGCAAGCGCAGGCGTAGCGATAAGGAAAGACCCTAGAATAAAAGAAATTGTATATTTTATCATTATAACAAATTTTAAATATGAGTTGATGGCCAGGATTATTTCACCCCATCTCTTATTTTTTTCTTAGTTTACATTTAGCACCTTCAATCTCCTGTTCCATTTTTTCGCAGGCAATCTTTTCCGTTTTCTTTTTTGCATCATATAATGTAGTGGTTTGATAAACGATGTCGCCATCTTTGGTGCAGGTGCATTCCCAGTTTGCCCTCTTATTACAGGAAGCGGCAAAAAAGCCTGTTATTGCTAAGAATGAAATTGTGGTAAGTAATTTTCTCATTGCATTATATTTTAAGTGTTAAGAATAGGATTTGATTATTTATGCCGTGTAGATCGTTCCGCATTTATTACAATGCCAGGAGCGGAGCCATGCTTGATACAGAGGTGGGTATTTGTTGTTGTTATGCTTGTAGGCATAGATTCCGTAAATGACCGCAGCAGCGAAAAAGAGTAGCATTAAGGGTATATTAAACGACTGGAAAAAGTTAGGGATCAGGAACCCGCCAAAGATGAAACCTATAATCGGTATATAAGATACCTTTTGCGGCGGGGCTGCTTTCTTTGCCAAGTAGGATTGGGATGTACCACTCGTATTTGTGGTTGCAGAACCAAGACCATAACCGCTACCAATACCCGCCCCAAATGTACTGCTGGTTGTTTTGATGTTGCGTGTTCCCGCTTCATAGATAACAGCTAAACGCTGTACATTGTCCGAATTGCATTGTGTGCATTGCATGTTTAAAATATATTTAGATTGTGAACTAATCTTTGCTTTGCGATAATTGCTTTAACCTTTGTAAAAGACTGTATACTGTTTGGATATACCAGCTTTTGCCACCTTTTGCTGTTTTTACTTTAAGCCTGTTCAATTCGTCAGCTATACCCCTGACAGTTTGTACCCCATTGCTTTTTATTTTCTCTATAACTGGTTTAATAGATAATGCAAATGCATCCGCTTTTTCTTTATTCCGTTGTGACAACACCTCTTTCCCGAATTTTCCCAATTCAATCCCCCGCGCTTTTGCAGCCGCCAACGCCAATGTTGTTCTTTTGCTGATATCCTCGCGCTCTTTTTGTGCTACGGCCGCAAGGATATGTAGCGTGAAAGGTTCAGCAAAGGGATTATCAACAACTTTAAATGTGACACCACACTCCATTAATGATGCGATAAAGGACACTCTTCTGCTCAGGCGGTCCAGCTTGGCAATAAGCAGGGTTGCGTCCAGTCTTTTACACTCCTGAAGAGCTGCATTCAATCCCATTCTGCCGTTTCTTAAACCCGATTCTGTTTCAATGATTTCTTCAATCAATACATAACCGTTCCTTAAGACAAAATCAGCGACAAATTTTTGTTGTGCTTCCAATCCAAGCCCGCTACGCCCCTGACGTTCGGTGGATACCCTGTAATATGCGATTGCTCTTTTCATGACATCATAATCTTTTCCACCCCAGAGCGCTTGTCTGTTCAAAAGCAAACCAAGGTTTAACTTTGAACAGAAATTTAACAGTCCGAGGTCTGTTTAATAAAACTTACAATTATTTAATACATTGACTAAGAATAACATAATGAAAATATTTGTCAAGAAAAGTGGTTAGGAATACAACGGTTTGTTCACATACATACGTTCGTACGCATATGAACAAATTTTATGCAATAAATTTCTATTTTTGATTTTGATTTCTTTAATCCCCCTATCCTATGAAAGAAAAATCATTATTTGAAAATGAGTTTGAACAACGCATATTCCAGTTCGATGACGAAGAAAAGATCAAGCATTTTACTGACCAATGGCACGAGCACGAACGGAAGAAAAAAGAGTATGAACGACTTTACTTTCAGCAGGTCAACTCCTACGCAGCACACCGCCAGAAGTTCGGAAATGTAAAAGCACCTGAAAGACCCTATGAATATAAATTAGGTCTTGATCGGAAGTTAATCCGGGAGATGGATGATTCCTTACAAGAAATTGCTCAACAACGCCAGCAATCAGCTACTCCTTCTGCAAATGACAACAGAACAGCAAAGGAAATGACCAGGGAACAGAAAAAACAGGCGTTTCTTGAGCAAATCAAACAAATCCGGGAGGATAATGAAAAGTTTAAGGCAAGGGGACGCGAAAGATAGCCCAATTCCCTGGAACAAATTATTTATAATATATAATTTCGAAATTCCCATATCCAAATAACCATGAATAAATCTTATCTCTATCTTATGGTTGTTTGTGCTGTTCTAAATTTTTGTACCGTTTCTGAAGCACAAACTCCCAATATCCCACAAATTCCCCAACCCTTGCACCCGTCTCGAATAGGAGGGAGCTCTTCCATTACAAATAGAACTTTTTCTAATCCAACCAAGCAGATTAAAATGGGGGCTACAGCAAATGATCTTTTAAAACAGGCTCAAGCGGCGAATCCGTATTACGGATATGGCAACACTCCTGCGGAGAACCAGAAAGTCAATGAAGCACGGATAAGAATGCAAATGGCGAATGACCCGGCCTATAACCCCTCGTTGCGGAACGCAACAGCAAACAGGAATATGACCCATAAAAATCTGGAGATCCTGTTACAGGATATTATCATTCAGGAGAACCAAAGAATAAAGTCCTCACGACAAACAGGCCCTGATTATAAGCCTGATAAATCGCCTTCTCAACAAACTATGGCCTATTCCAAGGCATTAGACGCGCTTAAAGATATGTTGACAGGAAAGAGAAATATATCATTAGCTGATGCCTATTTCCTTATGGAAGATGCTTTTGGTGATCCTTATCTGAATGAAGGAGAATACAAGAAAATCATCAATCAATCCGTGCAATTCATCAAGAAATGGATGACACAAAACTCACTCAATACCCGTGATAATTCCGCTATCAACTATGCTGTCCAACAGTTCATGGGAAAAGAAATACACATATATGAAACTGTTCAAAATACAGAAGGTCTGCCTGCTATTACTACAAAAGTTCATAAACCCTTTCTGTATGATTATATAGACTACGCTGGAGAAAAGGATCACAGAAACTACTTCCTCACCAAATGCCTTGCCACCGGCATGGGGCAATGCAACAGCCTTCCTGCTGTTTACCTCGTCCTTGTCGAAGCACTGGGCGGGAAAGCACATCTTGCAATGGCACCCCAGCACGCGCTGATTAAATATCCTGATAAGGATGGGACAATGCGGAATTATGAACCTACCTCTAATTGGGTCATAAGTGACCAATGGTATCTGGAGCACCTGTTTATCACTCCTAAAGCGATAGCCAGCGGCATATACTTAACCCCATATAATAAGAAACAGATCATTGCAGATATAGTCCTCCAGCTCACTTATGGTTATTTCAGGAAATTCGGAGCGGCAGATCACCATTTTATTCACGAAGCCATAAATCTTGCGAAAAGCCAATTCCCGAAAGATAATAATATTGCGGTCTATTTTTCATACAGCAATCTGTATGCATACCAACTAGCACAGGTCATGCGCAAGCATTCCATACCAACGGTAGATGATATCGCACGCTATCCGGAAGCACAAAACATTTATAAAAAGTGGGTTATCAACGAACAAAAAATTACACAGTTAGGGTATCAGGAAATTCCTGAAGCGCTTTACGAAACCATGTTGAGAACTCAAGAATTCAGGGGACAACAACAGGAGGAATTAAACATTGATGGCAAAGTAAAGCGCAGTCAATTTATCCATATTAAATAATATAATTAATTTTATGCGATCAAAATTATTTGGCCTTTTATTGCTCATTCACGCAATGCCGCTTATAACTGTCGGTCAGGAGCCGAACAACAATACAGATCACTATTTCAAGGCAAAGAATGAAATAGTAGATATGCTCGAAGGAAAAGTCCCTTTAAGCTATGAACGCGCAATTTATTTAATAGAAAACGCCTGGTGGGATGGTGAGCTGGATGATGATTTATTCGATGCTTTCATTGCTAACGGGATCAATCATATAAAAACAATCGAACAGCAAAGTACGTATATCTATCTTATTCCCAATGACCCGAAGCCTTTTCATGAGATTTTAAAAGACAAGAGCAGGGAAGATGCAGGATTTAATAGCACAGCCAGGGTCAACTTTGCCATTTATGCTTATTTGACGGATACATTAAAATTTGTAAGGCCTGATAGTACCTTATATACCAACTATCCGTCCTCCTATTCGCATTCCGATCCGTTTGGCACGGTTGATTGGAAAAACACACAGGTCAGCAATCTGCTTTGGAACGGGGAGGGAAACTGTTTTGCATTGGCATCTCTTTATAAGATATTTTCTGAACGCCTTCATTCAGATGCTGATATTTGTACGGCTCCCGGCCACATTTACATTTCACACAAAGACAATAAGGGTACACAATTCAATATAGAACTGGCGACAAGGTCCTTCCCGGGTGCGGGTACTATAGCCACGTTGAGCTATACAACTATGGATGCCATTAAAAACGGCATCTCGCTTCGACAGCTTACCACCAAACAGGCGGTAGCACTTACACTTGTCTATTTGGCTAAAGGGTATGAAGACAAATTTTCTCAACGGGAAGATTCAGATAGTTTTCTGTTAAATTGTGCTGAACTTGCATTGCATTATGATAGTCTGAACCTCAATGCTATGCTTTTGAAATCAGAAGTATTGGAAAGAATTTTGATAGCGAAGCGGCAACCCATCGAACACCTTCGCTCATACCCGGTCTTTCAGGAATACCAGTCGCACATACAAAAACTTTACTCCCTTGGTTACCGGGAAATGCCAAAGAATATGAAGGACATTTTAATTAGGGGATTGATGAAAGACACCATTACACAATTGGCGCAGAAGAATTACCTGAATGCTGGCAAACTTAAAAGCCGTACAAATCGTACATCCTATGCAAGCCTGTCTGGAGGACTTTTTGATGAGACCATCACCACAAAACCTGTTGAACAGTTCGGCAGTACACTATTCGATACAAGAACACAAACAATTAAAGGCTTTGTTCTACAGCAACAACAGCTCAACAGTTATACCTTTGATCCGGTATTATTTGCCTGGAATATTGACCCCTTAGCTCACAAGGCTCCCGGCTGGAACCCTTACAATTTTTGCTTCAATAGTCCGGTCTATTATATTGACCCGACTGGGGAATATCCTATTTATTTTATGACGAGAAGCTACGCCCCGTTTAAAACATTTGGCCCTGGGAATGAATGGCACGGAGATAATAGGGGGCATAGTATTGAAAAATATGCTTCATACCGTACAAGAGTTATTATCACTCATGATACAGAACTTAAAACAACGCATGCTGATGGGGGTCGGTCCCGTTCATATACAATAGACAAAAAGAAAGATGCATATTCGCCGACTCATACATCTAACCGCTCTAAAGGGTCAGATATAGATGTACACTCTTACGGGGGGAATGAGGCACAAATAGGCGCGCCTGATATTGACCAATTTACAAAATTTACAACCAAAATAGAGGGTAATATAAATAAAGATCATATCTTAAGTATTACAGGCACAATCAGCGGAGATGATTTTCCTAATCAAGAAAGCCTTATTTATGATGCGAAAGGAAATACGCTGTGGTTAGGAAATTTTGAAACATCAGGAGATAGACAGTGGGGACCTGTTAAAAATTTGTGGGGAAAAGATGAAGATGACGTTCACATAAATGTAAACATTCGTATAAAGGTAAATTCAGAGGGGACTTTTAAAGGCGTTATGCAGAAAGATAAAGATGGTAAAGAAAATATGATTTCGATTGATGAGTGGAACAAAAATTTTAGATAGTATGAAAAAAAATAAAAAATTTATAACACTATTTGTATGCTTTTTTGCTGCATATCTTTTGCCGGAACTGTTATTTCCTGATGCAATGCTATATCTTGCCGGAGGACTAGTAGCGAATTCCCTACAAGGAATATTACAAGCATTCATAGAAAACTCCCAAGATAGTCTTGTTTTAATATTATGGGCCTTGATACTTGCTACTTTTACCTTCTTGCTCTTTATTGTAAGAAACAAAGGGTTGAAATACATATTTATCGCACTGCTTTTTATCCTCTTGTATTTCGTTGATTTTGGTCTTTTCAATTTTATAAGTTATGACCCTTCAATCCCGAAAAGGATCATCTTAGATACGCCTTTTAAGAGGACAACATTCAGTTTTTTGCAGATTATATCTAAAAGTTTGATTTTGTCATTTATCGTATATCTAAGTTTGGAAAAGGAAACTAAATAAGTCTCTATTATGACATGAGCCGAATAGAAAAATTATTCGGCTCATTTATATATCGGGTGCATATCAATTTCTTTCAATTGCCACTTCTGGCACATACTTATACGTTTATATGTAAACTGATTTTATGAACTTATAAGTTTAAAAGACAAACCAAAGAGTAACCTTTAAGTCAAACATCCTAATGATAAATATCAATATTTTATGGCTTTATTTTGGTTTTGGTTCGGGGTTTTTCGGTTTATTAATAACGGCATCTAAAGCATCATCGGCATCCTTATGAATGAAATTGGATTGATAACCGATTGTCGTGGATACATTGGAATGACGGTATAACTTTTGCAGCATTTGAATTGGAATAGCATCACCCGCCATTCCGCCAAAAGTATGGCGGGCAATGTGCATTGTCAGCTTGTGTGTTATGCCTGCCGCCGGAGCAACATGCAGACGTAAAATTTTATCCAGCGCACTTGTCTTAAAGGCAATCGTTCGTTGTGTTACAAATTCATTTTCTAAATCCGTATTTTTTAATTCAGGAAAAATCAGGTCGTTTTCATTTTCCTTGAATTGCTCATAGTGCTTTAAAATTTTTACGGCTTGATCTGGTATTTTCAAAGAGCCTGCCTTATCATTCTTTCCCATTGAATAATGGAGTCGGTAGTTTTGGAAATCAGACCATCGGAGGCGTAAAATATCCGACACCCGCATCCCTGCAAAATAGAATGAAAACAGCCATAAGCGCCGTGCGTGGTCATGGCGAGGGTCTTCCAATTCCAATGTTTCAAGACTGCTAACATCCTTTGGGGAAATCCCGATTTTCTTTGAATCGGGAAATTTGATTTTTATTCCGTCATCACCGCCGAAAGGAGATATTTCCTTTGTAATGATCTTGTTTTTGCGAGCATGTGCAAAGACGGAACGAATAGCAACAAGATGATTGACTATTGTACGCTCACCAATGGGTTTCTTTGGTGTTCTGGTTGTCTTGCTAACCTTGCCAATATGGTAGGATTTCAGGAATGCCTGAAAGCGTTCAAGCAATCCCGCTGTAATGTCTGTAAATGCAATATCGCCATTATTCAGGAATTCTCGAAAATGACCTATACGAGGCTTGTCCGCCGTGTATTGATTATACTTTCCAGATGAGTGGAGGAACTTTAAATAATCCTCTGCCTGGGCAAAGAATGTTTCTGAAACTTGGGGTTTGATTTTCTGCTTAATCGCTTTGACACTGGAAGTCTCTGTTTTCGTTTCAGCTTCAATAGCTACATCATTAGCCTCTGCCAATTTCTGCAAAAGGAAATTGTTTAATCTTTTGGCATTAGGATGTGATTTTTTGACACGTGCGTTTTCCTCATCCCAATCAGTGAACTTGATGGAATAACCAGTATGGATAAAACTTTGTTTTCTATCTTTGACAATACGAATTGCCAAAGGCATTGTACCGTCTTTATTCAGCTTTTTTCGGAGTACGATTTTTACGCTTGCCATGTTGTACCTGAAAATTTGGGTACAACATAGGTACAACATTTTTTGGATTTATCTGATGTTTGGTGAATTTATTTAATAAAAATAATACTGATAATCAATTGTATGACTACATATCAATCCATACAAAACCAATAAAATAAGGACTGAAAATCCTTGTGTCGCCGGTTCGATCCCGGCCCACACCACGCTTTAAAGTCTTCCTTAACGGGGGGCTTTTTTTATTGTCTGCCATTCCATGACCCTGTTTGCAGGCTTAACCGATCATCTTATTTCAGCATCAACACCCGGTCTTTAAAACAGACGTTTTCAACAATCCCGCATTCAAAGGATTATTCCCGATGTCTGCCTATCCCACAGCCCACGACAACGAAGCCATTGCCTGATATAAAGATAGTGTGGTACGGTATGCTAGCTAAAAATAACAGGCATAATTTAAACCCATAAAGCACGAAACAGTGTGCCTGAATTTTCGGGCACACTTTAAATTTTCTGTAGAATTATTGATGTGGTGTATTGGGTAGTTAGATATACAAAGAGATCAAAAAGTCGCAATTTTGTTATATATTTCAATCCTGTTATTAATCTATAAGATTCATTTAAACACCATTTTTATGAAAGCCCCCTTATTGTGTTTCCTGTTATTCGCCAGCAGTATTACATTTGCTCAAAATTCAAAAATCACACAGCTGCTCAATAGCCAATTGCAAAAAGAATACAATAAGTTTTTTGATGAACATGACCAATCAATATTTAAAATAATAGAACCTTTTCGGATAGACAATAAAGGCGTTTTGACCGTTAGCATTAGCTGGGACGGCAATGCTTCAGGCGGTAAAACAAAATACCTAAGGAAGGTACCGATTGATAAAATCATAAAACTGGATAAAGATCATAATGTAATATTTGTGACTGAAGCAGATGATGTCGTAGAGATTAAAACGGAATATGACAGCAAAGGCAATATATTACGGGAGAGCACCCAAAAATCTCATTTGTTTTTTACTGAGATCAATAGAGAAAAGCACAATATAAAATTCAGGGATCAGGTCATTAAAGCCTTTAAAAAGGCAGGTCATACGATCACAAGCGAATATTGGTGGGATTAAAAGCATAAGGTTATACCAAGTTATAAACTTGCAAATTCACAAAATACGATCCCCCAAAATCTTTCGTTTTTTATAAATTACGTCACTTTTCCATACGCAAGGAAGAAATGGTTATACGATAAAATACCAAAGATGACCCCGTCACCAACAGTTATTTCCTCTTGCATAGCAATTCACCCACCCATCCAAAATAAAACTGGTTGGTCCTCTGGTTTGCCTTTCCACGTAACCATTACCCGAAATAGGAAAGGATAGAACACCGGATTGCATTTAACACCTGTGAAGTATTTTTCTTTACCTTGCTGACCTTGCCTAATATAATATTCAGAAGCGCTCCGGAGCATACCTTTTCGGATTTCCAACACAGGAATTATGGCTCCTGTTCTTTATTGAGATATAGGTATTCTACTTTACTTTGTGGTATATAATAACCACTGGCTTTTTTTCATTTTCCCCGTGCAAAAATGCCGGACAGCCCCCTGAGCGTTCAGATATATCAGGCCGCCATTGCCAGGGAGCCGGACTATGTGCTAAAGCAAGGGCTTTAAAGTCCTAAAAAATAAAACAATAATTTCAAATTAACTATTTGTTAAAAATTTAAGTATCTTAGTGGTATAATTACTGAATTGTCTCTTTGAAAAATTTTCTCAAAGTCAGGCAGGGAACCTTAAACCATTGAAAGTTATAACCGATTGATCCTGGCAGACCAACTCTACCTGATCTTTCATTCGTTTATTACACATCAGCAGGTATTATTTAGTTTCTAATTTCAATAATTATAAAAATGTATAAAAAGTCTATACTCCTCACTTTATTGCTGGGCGGAGCGCTCATTGGCAATACATCTTTATCGGCTCAGTCCGCTTGTCCGTCACCCACCGGTGTTTCTGCATCATCAACAACAATATGTATTGGTAATCCCGTTACACTATCGGCAACCTTACCTTCCGGTACCACTGCCATCAACTGGTACACAGCATCCACCGGTGGTACACCCGTAGCGACAACCTCTTCATCAAGCACCACCTATACACCACCCGCCACGGGAACCTATACTTTTTATGCCGAAGCGACAGGAGGAGGTGGTGGCAATACGGTTAATAATTTCTCCTATACAGGCGCAGCGCAAACGATCACGCTTCAGCCCGGCTCCTATCAGATAGAATGCTGGGGAGGAAACGGCTATACACAAACTGCCGGATATAATGGTAAGGGAGGATATGCCACCGGAACACTAACGCTCACTACTGCTCAGACAATTTATATTTACGTAGGCGGCCTAGGCACTTATCCCACCACTGGCGTATCCGCCAATACCTGGACATTTAATGGCGGAGGAACAGGGTATCCGAATAACAACGCCTCTTATGGACATGGCGGAGGCGCTTCTGACGTAAGAACAGTAGGCGGATCATGGGATGACGCCACAAGCCTGTCAAGCCGGGTAATTGTAGCCGGCGGCGGCGGTGCAGGCAGGAATTCCTCTTATATCGGAGGTAACGGTGGCGGACTGACCGGCGGAACGGGTACCTATTTTAGCCCTGACCAGGCGGGCGGGCCGACAGGTGGTTCTCAGACAGCCGGGGGCACCAATACTCCCTGGACCGGGCTGACCCTGGCCACATTAGGCAAAGCTATGACCTGGAACGGCAGTACATTAAGCGCGAACTTCCTTGCCGGCGGCGGAGGAGGGTACTACGGCGGCGCTTCAGGCAGAGTAGCCGGGGGTGGAGGATCTTCCTACATTGGCGGCGTAACAAGCGGCGTAACGATCATGTATGGCCAGACGGGCTTTGTAGCCAATCCTGACGCTACAGGAAACGGCTATGTAAGAATAACGGGACAAACAAGCTGCACACCCGGACCGAGAGTGGCTACAGCCGCAGTTTTTGTAAGCGATACGCCGGATGTTGATCTCGGCATCGATATTGCTGTCTGCAAGGATGTAACCAATAGTGTAACGCTCGACGCGGGCAATCCCGGCTATTCGTTCCTGTGGGATGACAATTCTGTCAATCAGACCCGCAACGTAACCCAATCCGGCACCTACTATGTAAAGGTGACCAATAATCACGGATGTTCCAGTTCAGATACGATCAAGGTCACCTTTAACCTGAGTCCGGTCGTCAACCTGGGAGCGGATACCACCATCTGCCCAGGAACGCCACTGGTGCTGAATGCCGGAAATCCCGGCGCTACATATTTATGGGATGATAACAGCACCGGCAGCACAAGAAGCACCACTGTAAACGGCACTTATTATGTAAGCGTAACCAATAGCTTTAGCTGCTCAGCTTACGACACTATAAATATTGCTTACTTCCCTGTTTCAAATCCGGCATTAGGCCCTGATACCTCTATCTGTATGCAGGAAACCATATTATTAAATCCAGGCGCGTTTCGTGAATATCTCTGGCATGATGGCAATAGCTCAAGAACATATCTGGTTACGGATGCAGGTTCCTATAGTGTAAGGATTAAAGACTATAATGGCTGCTATGCATATGATACTATACTTGTAAGCATCATACCCAAAGCACAGACCGGGGGCTTTAGCTTTATTCCATATTTTTATGAACAATTAGGAAAAGTACAATTCGCAGCAATTAACCCTGTAAATGTTACAGGATATCATTGGGATTTTGGCGACGGGAATTTTAGTACGCAACCCAGTCCGCTACATACTTATGCCAGCCAGGGCTATTATAACGTAAAACTGGTTGTAAGTGAGGATAGATGCGGATCCGCCTTATATGACCAAATCATAAATATTGAATATAAAGAAACGGGTATCGATGAATTGACTAAAGATATTAAAGTAAAGGTTTACCCCAATCCTGCCAATAGCGACCTGTATATTTCCTTTGACGATGACAGGATAATTGTCCAGGAGCTGCACATATTTGATGCGCTCGGCAGAAGACACCACATTCCTTATACGCAAAACGGAAAAGTTTTAGAGCTGTCTTCCATTTTATTGTCATCCGGGGTATACAGCGCCAATATCATTACCAATAAAGGTGCTTTGAATACGAAGTTTGAAATATTAAAATAGGATGGGTCTCTACTGACCTGAAGTAATCCTGAAAATTTCACAACCCCCAAAAAGTCAAGCACTATTTGGGGGTAATTTTATGGAAAGAAAGATGCTGAATTTGTAACCTTGCTGCAATAGCAATTTTGACTTGAAATGCCGCGCGATTTCCTGGCCGGGACGGATAACGCTGTTTTTGAAACAGGACTTTACATGTATCAATAAAATACTCGCCACCATTCGATATGGTGGCGAGTATTTGCGCATCAGCAATAGAACTATTATCAACTTAAATTTTAAACGCTTTGAACAACAATCAATAATGTAAACATTTTATTGAAGTAGGTATCGGCTTATGCTCCGCAGGGAACGCAGCCGACATCCTCTGCTATTGCTTTAAGCCTCGCAGCACGAACTTTTCCCGACCTGCTATGATCTCAATAATGTAGTTGCCGGGAAGCAGATGCGCTGCCGGAATACGTACAACTTCAGTACCCTGAGATTGCAGACTTCCTGCTTTTCTTCCATCCATTGAATAGATATGAATCGTCAGGTCATCATCTGCAAATTCTTCAGGAATGATCACTTCCCAATCCTGTGCTGTCGGATTAGGGACGAGCCTGAAAGATCGGATACTGGCGGGCTCCAGTATTGTATCCATCCTTACTTCCCCACCCCCGGAATATTCAAATCCATGCCTTCCGTACTCCCCTGTGAGCTGCTCGACAGGTATCAAGGAAGAGCATTCCGGAATATATATCCTGGTATAATAATACTTAGTGGGAGCATCGTAAGGGATTTTTAAATAATCTCTCTGATACCCTGATAGTAAGGGGCCCCAGGGAGAGGAGGCATCAGCCTTCCAACTGTACAGGGCTCCGGGAAGATTAGGAACAACTTTTGTAATAAAATAGTTGGTATCCACAGGATGGGTCATATTCTCATACTTGAATATTGCTCCATATTGCAATCCCTCCTTGAATATTATCTTCGAAGCGCCACATTGCGCTCCTGCCATCTTCGGCACAATAGTTGCCTTTAAGAACCGATGGTAAGCAGTGGTCCCACCGGTACTCCTTACCACAACCTGGTTGTTAGAATAGGATACAATAATAAGTCCTGAACTGACTTCCCAGGTAGTGGTGGCGCCGGCAGGAACATTTACATCCAGCTTAAACGTAAAGTTTACCCCGGGGCATAAGAAACGGTCTCCACCTACCTGTTCTATCTTTGTCGCGCATATATTGGGACATCCATCCTTACCATACCTGATCTCTTCCATAGCCCATCTTGCCGACCGTTCATTGATCCTGACATGGTCACCGTTATTTGCTGCAGATTTGTAGTACTGGTCTACTTCAGTAAAGTAGTTATCAAAATCTATAGCGCCTTCACATACCAAGTTCCTGTTATTGATATTCAGCGTTGCCCAGTTGAAAGCAGGATTTTTAAATCCCAAAGTGCTGGCAATCGGCATAAAGCAATGCCGGTCACCAGAATAATAAGGGAGCGTTCCGTTTCCGACAACATCAATCAGACCCCAGATCAGGCTTGATACGGGAAAATGTCCCAGGTCTAACCCCTCTTTTACCTGTCTGGCAGCATTATAGGTCCCCCCAGGGGCCGCATCTATATTTCCATACGGGGTTGTATTATTATAGGTATAGGAGTATGGGCTCTTAAATTTCTTTTTAAAGTAAAATGCCTCAAATGAACCGGAAGACGGCAGGTGCCAGGTTTTCATATCCGCCAGGTTACCCAGGGATATACCCGTAGCCACATCGTACACATTGTAATGCATCATCAGTGAACCGGAAGTCTTATACTGGCCGCTGTTGTTGCCGTTGACCAGTGCAACCTTGCGCAAGCCGTCAGGATAACCCATAGCATCAATATTTCCCTGCCAAGTATTATGAAACGGCTCGGAATTGGTTATTACCGGGAAAGTCCATCCCATGAAAGGCAAATAAGATATGCCGAGCTGGTGGATCAGCATCTGTCTTGCTGCAACTGAAGCCAATTTGGTATTATATTTATCTAATGCATCTTCCTTATCTAAATAATAGCCGGCATAGAATATGGCCATTTGCAGCCCTATGGGGATATTAGCGCCATGGTTGGGGCTATCGAATGCTATAAAGAGTCTCGTATTGTGATTCATACCATGATCTTCCATATATTTCAGGGCATAACGGGCAATCTGCCCGCCCATGCTGGGACCGATAATGACGATCTCCTCGGAGCTCCCGTTGCTGATAAGCTCCTGCTTTACTTTATTGATCAGGGCAATCAATACCATAGCATTGCGCTCTATATAATCCGCACCTCCGTCCCTGCTGTAAATGCCCCTGGAAACATCTCTATACCTGGGGAAATTAAGCACGACAACATCATAGCCTTCAACACGCAGGTCATCTCCAAAATGTTTTGAGCTGCCATAAGATAATAAATTCCAGATATCATTGGGATGTTCCTGATTCGCATTCTGGGGATCGAAGCCATCTATAACTATAATGGGCTTTGTAATCTTGTTATCAATACAGTCCCCGGGCGCTGTACTGTTCATCTTATAGAATACTTTGTATTCCCCTTTACCTTCAGTAGCAGTAGCCTCATTATAGCCTTTAAACTTAAGGGATGGACCGGACCATATTACTTGCGGAGTATCCCCACTGTTACACTCATAGGTAGTGACAGAAGAAAAGGTTCCGGGCTCCGCAAACAAGTACCATGGAAAAGTATGCACAATTCCCGGCGTAATGCTGATATCCAGGCTTATTGACGGCCTGCCCGAAGGACCATTGACTATATTAAGGTTTTTGGTTTGTCCCGGTGCAAGCACAATATTCTGATTGCCGCTTCGTATCGTGATTGTCACACTTTGATTCAGAAATTTACCGCTGACCATTTTCACATCAGGGTCAAAGTAAAATTTCTGCATACCGGCTTTGATCTCGTCAGCAGCTATGACGGGTAATGAGCTTCGGTTGACCAGGTATGCTTTCTGAGGTGTTACACCATCGTAGTACCAGCCGCTTTGCTGGTTCTTTACAATATATCCGCTGTCTTCTGCGTAAGGAGCAATATTGTGGAATTCATAATCAATATATCCTACTGTAATGCCTTTACCTTCAGCTTTGTTGGTTATTACTCTTTGTCTCACTTCTCCGCTTGTCATTAACTGCCCCCTGTTATAAGTTGCCAGGTACAATTCATGCCAGGCCTGCATCAGGTATTGATAGGACAGGGAATCAGCCTGCGCATTAAAATGGTGCAGGTTGGCCCATTGATGCACTCTGTCATACAGGACCTGGATATTATTTTTACTCAAATGTCTGAACAGGCTATCCTGTTCGACCCAGTAGGGTACCAGTGGCGGGGAATTTTGCTGTGCGGAGAGCTTTATGGTCCCGGTAATCAGGAAAGAAAGCATCATCAATCTGTAACAGAACTTTGTCATAATATTTAATAGTGATTGGTTTAACTTGTTAGTACTACAGGGAATCTCTTCCTGTCATTTCAGGTATCCTTTATACAAATGATGCCAGCTAATCCGTAGAATCCGAATCATTCGACAGGATATAAATTTTTTCCGGGGCAGAGCCCGTTTTTCAAGGAAAGTCAGCGCACTGTTGCATACAGTAAAAGCCTCCTGGGCAATTACTGAATAACCTACAGATACTGACCCTTAACATCAATATTGACCACACACTTTCATCTAAGGAAAAAACGGCAAATGCTTATTGAGGCCCCGCTTACACATTATAAAACTAAATTTACATTTTTATATTAATAAATATAAAAATATTTTTTATAAAAAAATAAGAAGAGCTCTTAAGCGAAAGGCCGGAGCAGCCAAGCGCATTGAAACATCTGAGAGGGAAACAACCTATAAACAGCCACAATATTATTATTTCAAGTAAATTATAAATAATCAAAGCCCTGTGGTTTATTCCACAGGGCTTTGATTGAGCCGGTCAAAATAAGGCACGGTACAAAAGTGGCCTATTCGGACTCCTGCATTTCTTTTACATTAGATCACCTTGAGACAAGCACTTTACCTGTTTTCAATACACCATTTTCATCTGACAGCACCACATAATACACACCGCTGTTCAAATCATCAATCATAATTGCCTGACCTTGTCCGACAGCACCAATCTCCTTAACTAACTGACCGGTCTGATTATATATATCCAGATATACCTGCTGCTCCTTCATACCAGGAATGCTGACAAGAAAATAATTACCGGCGGGGTTAGGATATATTTCAAGTACTGTATTTACACCGGGCGAAGCAACAGATGTGGATGGGACCTGAATTTTATTGGATGTATCCGATTCACAGCCATCAAGAGTGACAACAGCGTAATAAATGCCGGCAACAGAGGGCGTAAAGGTCTTATTAACCTCTCCGCTAAGTCGTCCTGAAACATCATGGTACCATTGATTACCATAGTCTGCGCTGGAGCTTAATATACCTCCGTTATTGGTAATAACCGGTGTTACCGGGGATTGTGCGATTTGCGCCTCATATGCAGCAATCCAGGACGGGATCGTTATATATTCCGTACAGGCATAAGAAAAGCCAAAACCATGATTCCGCGCGCCAAGCGTAATATTGACAGCAGCAGGCGCATTTGTAATATTTTGGGCAACAACTAATACACGGTTCAGGAACGGGAGCTCCGAAGCAGTCGGGGGACGAGTGCCGGTATAATGCTCGTCTGTTAAAACATAATCGCATTGTGTCAGGAGCCATGGATCAAACGATTGAACCCCCGGATTTAAAATGAGCTTCAGGTTTAACTGCTGACACTTGTTATATATTTCAGAAATATATTGTTTGGCATTTTGACCGGGAAACCCGGATACTTCGTCCAGGAAAACTCCGGTAGCCCCATCATTTTTTATGCCCTGAATGCGGCTGAGGTTGACAGTCAGGTCTGAAGTATCAGCACCTCCCTGATGATGCGTTCCCTCCCATCCGCCGGAAATATAGCTATATACCTCTATACCTAACGGAGTATATTCATTCGGATTGCACCCCACAAAGCCATTAATTTCACCCCAAAAGCCATGAGGAGTATTATCAATTAAAATGTCCGGCCTGATCGCTTTAATAGTGGTCATATCAGTGTTAGGCTGATTGTCGTCATGATAATGATAATTGATCATACAGATTCTGGGCCTGCAATCTATTAATTGCGCCTGCAATAAGCTAAAACTACAGCACAAAAGGAAAGTAAATACGCTTCTCATATTTTAAATATGTTAAGTACAATATAAATATAACATTTTTATTTTATTTAATAAAATTTAACAGATTAAATTTTATTATTTAATATTATTCTGAATTCTGAAAAGGGATACAAGTATGGTCATCCGGATAAAAAAAGACCCTGATTAAATAGCCTGCCGGGCCCGAAAGATATGCCTACGATCATTCAAATCAGGCTGCAGGATTCCAGTTTTTTCAAACGGGTATAACTACTTGACCCTAAAAGCAAAAGGCCTGCCGGGTATGGCAGACCTTTTGCTCTCAACGGATATACTGATTTTCTATTCAAACAAAGCTACGGCTCCGTACTTATGGCTGCCGTACTATTTCAATACCACCAGGCGTTTCACCCGGATGATCTTACCATTATTAACCAGAGTGTAGGTATATACACCTGCAGGCAGGTTCATTAAATTCACCTGTACACTTTGCCGGCCTTCTGACAGTACATATTCCTGCACTGCCATACCCATCACATTACGTATAACCAGCCTGCTGTTAGAAGCATCGTCAACAGCCAGGTCAACATCAATGCGGGTATGGGTCTGAGCAGGGTTAGGCACTGCATCATACAATATGCTCATTCCGATAGTGAGGGGGTTGTCCACCACTTTTGATGTAGGTAATGGCGGCAGCTGCTCCTGCTCATGGTGCCACACTTCACCGTAAGCAAAGGCGAGGAGGCTTTTAGCCCTGGCACTGATATCAAAGCTGTCCTCGGCAATTTCTCTTATCTGTGCGAGCTCTCCTGGAGTCAATTCATAAATACTGCGGCTCTTCTGCTTCAATGCACGCAGTATGTCATAGTATGCCAGCCAGGCAGCATACTCTGCTGCATCCACGTCCAGGGCAATTTTACTCAGTACATCATCCAGCTTGCCATAATCTTCCCGCTCCAGGTACAAGGCCGGTAACAGCTTCATAACATCGGTGTAAGGTATGGCTTCCAGGAAATCAACCAGCCGCTCCATGTCATCCGTCTCATTAAAGTGCTGCACAATCCCTGCAAACTCCGCCATCTGCTGGGTGGTCGGCGGACCAACCACCTGGGTCGGCCAGCTCTGGAAAGCCTCATCCGTCATACGATCTATGGCGGATTCTACATTAGCCGCCAGGCCGCACATCGAATTCGGATCTTCACCTGTTCCGTTACAGCCAATATTATTAAAGGTACCGCTTATATTAACCGGTACCTGGGCCGGGTCTGCCGCCCAGTAGTAATAAGACCAAGCAGGATTATTCAGGTAAGAGGCAATATGCCTGATCGCGGTAGGGCTGAAAGTATTACCCGCACGGTAGTTCGAAAAAACAGCGCAACCATTTCCCTGATCCTTTAGCTGACCGCTGGAAGACTGCGGGTTCAGCACGAAGTTATAATCACCACCGGTGAAATGGTTACAGAGCAGGTCCAGGTAGGGGTTGTTCTTCTGAACAGTGATACCCAGCCTTGCATCGGCAATATGATTGTCAATCACCCTGGAGCCGGTGGGCAGGGAACTATTGATCGTAATGCCCCTGGTATTGGGATTACTGCCCGAATTAAGTATCGTATTGGTGGTAATCGTGAGGCCCCCGGCGTTATCAGCATAGATGGCCTCTCCCTCGTGCAGGTAAGCCATCAGCCCTTTTATATACACATAATTCAGCGGATAATTGAAAGTATTACCCTGTGCATAGGAGAAATTATCAGCAAATACAATGCCCGTACCCAGGCTGTCAAAGGTGCAGTTCATCACTTTCACACTTCTGAAAGGATTGTTACTATGGTTGCCTATATGAATGGCCTGCTTATATCCCTTAAAGCTGCTGTTCTGAATACGGAAACCGGCATCTTCAGAGTAAATGGCGCGGTTACGCTGCTCCAGGTCAAAGAAAGGGGTATTCATTGGAATGGTATTTTTAAAGGTGCAATTATTGATCAGCACGCCCCGCTCATTATAAGAGGAGACCATCGGAAAATCCTTACGGTTACGGTTGGTAGGGGCCTCAGCATTTTCCGTCAGAAAGGTCACATTGGTAAAATAACAGGAGGTTCCTCTCGCGTAGTTAGGATAGTCATTGAGTTCCACCGCCCGGCTGCAATCTTTAAAAGTGCTGTTCACAGCCTGAATGATCCCCCCGCCTATACCTGTACCCACAATGTAATCCCTCACACCTTCATAGGCATACTCTATGGCAGCCTGGTTTCTCATGACCAGGGTACCCTGGTTATGCTCGTAAGGTGGTGCGTTCTTGTCACCATACAACTGTATGCCCAGCCAGGAGCTCTTAGGATGATAAGCAGTAATAGTACCGCCGTCTATCACCAGCTTAGCCCCCCTTTCTACCAGGATACGGGACCCGGGAGGCATCTGCACCTCGCAGGTGATCGTCAGCGTATTTCCTGCTTTTACGATGATATCCTGGTATACCCTGATAGCAAAGTCCCAGGTCTGGTCACTTGTGATCTGCCAGGGCAGGATATCCGGCGGACCAACAGGATAGATAAAGCGGGCGGAAGAACTCAGGTGTGCAGCCCGCTGCATCCTTCCCATTTGTGTAGGTGATAAGTAATGCTGCGCATACCAGATTTTCCCCATAAGATTGTTGGAACACTTATCTTTATTGGCCGGCAGGCTGGGATCACAACCTGCAGGATTTGGGAACATGCAAAAACTGGTGCTTGGCCCAAAAACATCATACAGAAATTCGTTTGCATTGATCATACCACCGATACATTCTCCCTGATCGTGGGTATGATAAAGAGACAATGCATGTCCGACCTCATGCATAAACGTTGTATATTGTGCCCATTCATTATTATAACTTCCGAACATAATAATTCCATGACCTGTTGTACCTGATTTATTGAAAGAAAACCAATTAGGGTAATACGCCAGGCCCTGGTTATGACCTGTACTAACAGTGTCTCCCTCATAGGAATAATTTACCAGAAATACATTCAGGATACTGTCCTGGTCAGCATAACCATATTGATCCAGGTGATATTTCGTACTCTTCGACTTCTGACCATAGCCAGACTGTGAGCTTTTCATATTTTCATGCGTGGTCACACGATTAATATCCACGACCTTGAACCGCAGTTTAGAATCTTCTATATAACATTGGGTACTGCAGACCTCGGTACGGGGATTATAAGGCGTACCATTGTGGCTGAGGCTGATATTGGCATTGTTACACCATTCTTCCAACATGGCAACAATTCTTGAGTTATCAGCCGAAGTATTTCCAAAATGCTGCGGATAGCCGTAATTAGGCGCATAAAAGGTGTTAGTGACAACTATGACCCTAAGCTTTACTACCTTGGGGGTCGTAGTGTGCGGGTTTTGAAGCGGGAAGGGCTTGTAATGCTCTACCTTCCTGAAATAGTCAGTGAAGGCAGCCGAGGCTTTATTACAATCAGCGGCAGGACCCCGTTGTGCTGTATTGCCCGGGCTGGAAGGCTCCGTAAAGCATTGTGCAACCGCATCCTGGCCAGGCGCATGAAGCAGGCTCATCACAAGCATCATGGCCCTTGTGACGGAAAGGAATGTTTTTTTCATAGTATTCTCTTTAGAGTTATAAACAACTCAAAATATATAAAATATTTGTATCTATATAACAATATATAAACAAGAAAATATTATTAATAATAAATCAATGTAAGAAAATCACCCGAGCCCATAAAACGCAACAACAGTATCTCCGCTTCGAAAATCCGGACCATTTATAAAATATACAAAAGTACCCGGACACTATACAGCAACCAGATAATAGCTGACCTATAAACTTATACCGGATATCCTTCGTTGAGCAGTGCTCTATCTGCGGGCCAGAGACGCTTTTTACTATAAGAGACTTAAGGTGTTGGTCATTCCGAATGGATGTAAGGCATCTCTTATAATAATGGGCAGCTTATAATGGCTTTGTTGCCTATATATAGATAGTCAGTTATTGATAAATAGCAGAAAATCCAGGGTACTTAATATAGACTGATAGTTCATCCTGACCATTAAAGCAGATTTCAGCCAGGTATTGCAACAGCTATGCCCGTTATAACATCCCATATAATACACGAATTTTTCTTCCGCCCGTCTCTACACTAAAAGGAGCCACAGTTGAACTGTGGCTCCTGGTCCTTGCATTATAGATGTTCCGTGAATATATTCCAATAAAAAAGGGTTGTAATTGCTTACAACCCAAAATAGAATCCTGATAAAGGCATCAGATGGATATATCTTCTATTTTGAATTGTATGGACCCTGCCGGGATCTGGATGTCTGCAATATCCCCGACTGTTTTGCCCAGTAACCCTCTGGCAATAGGCGATGCGGAAGATATCTTACCCGCTTTGAGATCGGCTTCTTTTTCCGAGACGATCTGGTATACAACAGACTTCTTTGTTTTGGTATTATATACTTTTACCTTACTCAGGATAGACACCTTGGAGGTATCAATATCTTTTGTATCAATGATCCTGGCAGTAATAATAGCCTGCTCCAGTTGCGCTATCTTCGCTTCGTGGAGCCCCTGCGCCTCTTTAGCCGCATCATATTCCGCGTTTTCTTTCAGGTCTCCCTTTTCCCTGGCCTCAGCAATGGCTGCCGCGATCCCGGCCCGGCCGGTCGTCTTCAGCACACTCAACTCTTCTTGCATTGCAGCCAAAGTCTCTTTGGTTACATAATTTACTGACATAACATTTAGAGTTTAAAAAATTAATAATTTTTTGACAAAAAAATAAACACAACATATACTCATGATCGTTACGCCCATGAGTATATGTTGCGCCTTCCTTACAAAGATAATATATTTGTTTTAATCCGACAAATATAACAAGGGAATATTATATTTTGTAACCCTGTCCCTTAAAGGCCTCTACTTTTTCAGCGATCGCAGGATCAGAAAGAGCAAAAACCCTTGCACACAGCACCGCCGCGTTACGCGCGCCGGCCTTTCCTACAGCCAGCGTACCAACAGGCAGACCTGCAGGCATCTGAACGATAGAATATAAGGCATCGATACCACCCGGCAGTCCGCCGTCCAGCGGCACACCGAACACCGGTAAGGAGGTATAGGCCGCACATACACCAGGCAGCGCCGCCGCCATACCAGCCGCTGCTATCACCGCTCCGTAACCGTTTGCCTGGGCATTGACCATATGCTCTTTTACCTGCTCAGGATTCCTGTGAGCAGATGCCACAATCATGTCGGATGCTATGCCGAACCAGCTCAGCCATTTCTGGCTCTCCTGCATTACAGGTTCATCAGATACCGAACCCATTATAATCATTACTTTCATAAATATAATTTGGATTTATACGCGCAAAAATATATTACAAACCTGAATTAACCTTAAAAAAAGTAAATTTGTGGATTCATTTTTACATAATATTATACTCCAACCCATGAACAGATCCCTGCAGGACAAAGTGGTACTCATCACCGGGGCCTCCCTGGGCATCGGAAAAGCGCTGGCTTTTGATGCTCTGGCAAGAGGAGCGCGTGTAGCCGTTTGCGCAAGAGATATCGGAAAGCTCAACGAAACATTCAAAAACGTACCCGAACAGGATATTTTCAAATTCCAGCTGGACGTGGCAGATGAGCAGGCCTGCTATGCCTTTGTCGCGCAGACCATCAACAAGTTCGGCAAAATAGATGTACTGCTCAACAACGCCGGCATGAGCATGCGTGCGCTTTTTGAGGATCTCGATGTAAAGGTGCTGAAGCAACTGATGGATGTGAATTTCTGGGGAACGGTATATATGACCAAAGCGGCGCTGCCCTATATCAAAAGAAGCAAAGGCGTGATCCTGGGCGTCAGCTCTATCGCCGGCTACCGCGGGCTGCCCGGGAGAACAGGCTACTCTTCTTCCAAATATGCCATGCAGGGCTTTATGGAAGCGCTGAGGACAGAGCTGCTGCGTACAGGCGTTCACGTGATGTGGGTATGCCCCGGCTATACCACATCCAATATACGCAATACCGCACTGGGAGAAAAAGGACAGCCTATGCGGGAAACCAATATGGATGAAAGCAAGATGATGAGTCCTGAAGCCTGCGCCCGCATCATCCTGGACGGGGTGGAAAAAAGAAAACGCACTATTATAATGACCACCCAGGGCAAACTGACCGTCTGGGTCAATAAGCTGTTCGGGGGACTGGCCGATAAGCTGGTCTATAAGCATTATTTAAAAGAAGGAGACCTCAATCTTCCTGAATAGCCTCCTTGTCGCGGTATAGGCAGCTCCCGAACCTGCCGGCCGGGAGCTGCTTGTCGTTATATGCCTTACTTCTTTTTATAAAGATTCCCGTTCTTGGTTTCCACTACCCGGACTTTACCTTCGCTGAGGAGCTTATTAAGCAGGCTCCCCGCCTCGGGCAAGGTCATATTACCCAGCTCTGCCAGCTCCCGTACCGTAAGCGTCGGATAGTAGCTAAACAGCTGTTCCCAGGCTGTCCCGTATGTACGCTTTTCCGCCGCAGGATAGATCTGCCTGATGGCGCGTTCAAAATGTTCATAAGGCCTGAAGCCGTATACCACCTCCGTACGTCCTGACGTATCGGCGACAAATACCGTAGGGAATCCTCTTACGCCCATCCCGGCAGCCAACTTCAGATCGGTCTCAAATGCAGCACGGGCCCGTCCTTCATAATCTTCCCGTAAAAGCAGCGTATCCAGTCCGGCCATACCGGCAGCTTTTTCCAGGTGCTCCCACCTGGTAATATTCTTCCTTTCCAGGAATACCATCTCCCGTAAAATTCTCAGAAACGCTATTGCCCCGGCCTCATCCTGCAACTGTGCGGCTTTAAAAGCTATGGACGGGGGAAAAGAGGAGGCCAGCGGATCCTGCAGCCAGACATCCCCGTCAATAGGCATATTGTAATGCCGGCTTACCTCGTCCCAGTGATGCGCCACATCAGAAGGCTTGCTGATTCCCCCACTGTTATAATTCCAGTCACGCAGCAGACCACCCATATGATATTCAATCTGTATATCATCACCGTATTCCAGCTTCAGCTTTCTCAACTGCGGCTCTATGCCCCAGCAGGAAGAGCAGATAGGATCGGTAAAGTAAATGATCCTTACCGGCCGGGTGCCGGTACCTGCAAGAGCAGCGGAATGAGCCTGGTCTTCCTGACCGGGCATAGCACATACGCCCGTAGCCGTATCACACAATAAAGGTTGGGATGTTTTGTTCATAGCCGTATTATTTTGACCTTTACACGTTATAAATACAGGCACCAGGCAAACCGATAGCGCCAGCATTTTCAGAAAAGATGTCAGGGGAATCATCATTATTGTAATTATAGTTTTTTATCTTTAGCTGTCACAAAATTCCTTTATTCCCGCCTTTAAAACAATAAGTCAGAAAAGAATGACTACCCGGTCTCCCCTAAATGAAAATAACGATTGTCCGGCTGAAGGCCTTTTAAAGATGCTGTCGGGCAGATGGAAAGCCCAGATATTAAGGCTGGCTATCATGGAAGGCCCCCTTCGGTTCAACAGCCTGTTGCGGCAATTGCCGGGATCCAATAAGCAGTCCGTATCCGTAGCATTGAAAGAGCTGGAAGAAAGCGGCATAATAGCCAGAACGCTGATCAATCCCAAACCGTTACATATAGAATATACCCTTACAGAAAAAGGGAAGGGGCTGATCCCTGTATTTAAGCAAATAGAAACCCTGCTGTAAGGCAGGGTATGTAGCTGTTATTGGAAAGCCGCCTGCAATTTTACTCTGTTGCTTTATTAAGCAGGAGTCATGCAGGCGGCTTTATCCAAAGATACCAAAATTCTAGTTTTAAATCCAATACTTTTTTTAAAAAGACCGGTGCCTGCGGGCCGGTACTGTGACCAGCCCCGCACCCTGCTGCCTTATTTCTTTAATTTACAGCTACCTGCAAAATGTGAAGCATTACGGTCCAGCTGATTACAACTGTCTATGCGTTGCTGTGCAGGCAAATGCCGCAGGTCGTAATGCGTCCGGTCACCGCTGTAATAAGAGCAATAACAGACTCCTGATTCCTTTTTTCTGCAGGATTGGATCACCAGGAGCAGGCATACGCAGTATATCATCGTCCAGAATGTTTTCCAACTCATAGTATTCAATATTTAAAAGGTAATCTTGCACTATCGCATTGATACTTATTGGTTAACAAGATCTGCTTCAAAAGGGTTTAATGCCAGCCTGTACATTATAAGGGTTTTAACTTTAGGGGTTATACTGTATTTATTATTACCGTCCGGCCGGGTTAACCGTTTTAGCCTTCGATAAGGCTTCCGAATATATCCAACTACCCCATAATAAATGGGCAGTATTCATCAGCTGCAGATACCATTTTTAATATTTCATTACAATTATAATTAATATCTTCGGAGAAACAAAAGAAGCTATTATGAAATGCCTGATCATATTACTGCTGCTTGGTGCTCCCCTGTGTTCTGTTGCCCAGGACTTCAATAAGAGACACCAGGAACAGCTTGCACGTATAGAGGCCGCTTACAGTAATAAGCAGCTATCGGAACCTACATATACCAAACTGCTGAACGAGCAGGTCAATATCCAGATGGCTATGGACAGATTCAACGCAGACGGTATCTTAACCCCGAAAGAAAAAAGGAAGCTCACCGCTAAACAAAATAAAGCACAGAAAAGGATCAACCGGTCTATTAAAAAAGCACGCTAAGGTGCCGGGAGAGCATGCTGTGGAAAAGAGTAATAACCGTGGTTATTACTCTTTTTTTTCCATTATAGTATATGAAACAGGTTGATTTAGTACTTTTGCCACCCTGATATAATTATTTACTATGAAACATTTTCTCTTCCTGCTTTTAATCACCTTTATGATCTTACCTGCTGCTTCAGCACAACTGTGTGAAGACACCACTGTCTACCGCGAAGCAGACCAGAAACCCAAACCTCCCGCTGATTATCGGACGGTCATTCAGCAACAGTTGAGGTATCCTGAACCGGCTAAGAAAAATAAGTATTCAGGCCGGGTGATGCTGGCATTCATAGTAGAGTGCGACGGCTCCATATCCAATATTACTCCGGAGGGTAGTATAAATGATGAGAACCAGGCTTCACTCGCCACAGAATCTATCAGGGTGATCAGGCTGCTGGGGCCTTTCACTCCTGCAGTAAATAACGGACAGCCGGTCCGATTCTTATACAGATTTCCCCTTGATTTTAGAATAGAGTAAACTTCGGGGGTACAAAGACCTCATTCAGGCTCTGATACAGCCCATAAGGAATTTCTCCCGGTGATCAGATTATCTTTATTGACTATCTGCTTACAGACAACAACCTTTTATCACGGATACGCTTTGCTGAACAGTCCCCTATCTGCGGCTCAGAGACCGGTTTAGCTTATAAAGGGACTGAGGGTGTAGGTCATTCCGAACGGATGTAAGGAATCTCTTATAAGTAATTGGTCACTTATAATGGTTTTGTTTCCTATATATAGATAATCAGTTTATCTTTTTTTAAGATACCGTGCGAAATATAAATAATTTTGTGTCATTAAAATGTCTTTTTTTTAAAATTAATTTTTTATATAGTAACTTTGCCCACGTTAATGTGGCCCCCACATAACAAACATTGGAAATTACACAAGTCATATACTTAAAAAATTAGTTTTAAATGGCATTCGATTTAGATTTAATTAAGAAAGTGTATGCTGAACTGCCCGAAAAGGTAGCAGCAGCACGCCAGATTTTGAACCGTCCTCTTACGTTAACAGAGAAGATCTTATATGCTCACCTGGACCAGCCGGCTACCGCGCCGCTGAAAAGAGGTGAAGATTATGTAGACTTCCGCCCGGACCGTGTTGCTATGCAGGATGCTACGGCACAGATGGCCCTGTTACAGTTTATGACCTGCGGACGTGATAAGGTAGCTGTTCCTTCAACCGTACACTGTGACCACTTAATTCAGGCTAAGAATGAATCCGTTTCGGATCTGCAGGTAGCTGTAGATACCAATAAAGAAGTATATGATTTTCTTTCCTCCGTCTCTGACCGTTACGGCCTGGGCTTCTGGAAAGCCGGCGCCGGTATCATTCACCAGGTAGTGCTGGAAAACTACGCTTTTCCCGGCGGTATGATGATCGGTACGGACTCTCACACTCCCAATGCCGGCGGCCTGGGTATGATCGCTATCGGTGTGGGCGGTGCTGATGCCTGTGATGTAATGGCCGGACTACCATGGGAATTAAAAATGCCAAAGCTGATAGGCATCAACTTAAAAGGACAACTGAACGGCTGGGCAACGCCTAAAGATATCATTCTGTGGGTAGCAGGCCAGCTGACCGTAAAAGGCGGTACCGGGTGTATCGTTGAATATTTCGGGGAAGGCGCCCGCTCCATCTCCGCTACCGGTAAAGGTACCATCGGAAATATGGGTGCCGAGATCGGCGCTACCACCTCCACGTTCGGCTATGACGAATCTATGGAGCGCTACCTGCGCGCTACCAACCGCGCCGAAGTAGCGGATGCCGCCAATGCCGTAAAAGAGCACCTGACCGGCGACCCTGAAGTATATGCCAACCCAGAGCTGTATTTCGACCAGGTAATAGAGCTGGACCTGTCTACACTCGAGCCTTATATCAACGGACCTTTCTCCCCGGACTTGGCTACACCTATTTCTAAAATGAAACAGGCTGCTGAAGCGAACGGATGGCCTAAACAACTGGAAGTAGGCCTGATCGGCTCCTGCACCAACTCTTCTTATGAAGATATCAGCCGGGCGGCCAACCTGGCAGAGCAGGCCGTAGCCAAAAATTTAAAAGCAAAAGCCAAATATACCATTACTCCCGGCTCTGAGCTGGTACGTTATACCATTGAGCGTGACGGGTTTATCAATACTTTCGATAAGATAGGCGGGACCGTATTCGCGAATGCCTGCGGTCCCTGTATCGGTATGTGGGCCCGTGAAGGCGCTGAGAAAAAAGAGAAGAATACCATTATTCACTCTTTCAACAGGAACTTCGCTGCCCGCCAGGATGGCAACCCCAATACCTATGCGTTCGTAGGCTCTCCCGAGATCGTAACGGCGTTGGCAATCGCCGGGGACCTGACCTTCAACCCGCTGACAGATACCCTGACCAACGAGGACGGAGCCCAGGTAAAGCTGGATCCTCCTACCGGCTATGAATTGCCCCCGAGAGGATTTGATGTGGAAGATGCCGGCTACCAGTCTCCTGCCGAAGACGGCAGCGATGTACAGGTGATCGTATCTCCCGAGTCTGCCCGCCTGCAACTGCTGACACCTTTCACACCGTGGGAAGGTACAGACCTGAAAGGCCTGAAATTACTGATCAAAGCGAAAGGTAAGTGTACTACCGACCATATATCCATGGCCGGCCCATGGCTTAAATTCCGCGGTCACCTGGATAACATTTCCAACAATATGCTGATAGGCGCCACCAACTATTTCAATGACAGCACCAACAGCGTTAAGAACCAGCTGACAGGTGAATATGCACCAGTACCTGAAACACAAAGGGCTTACAAAGCGCAAAATATAGGCTCTATCGTAGTAGGTGATGAGAACTATGGTGAAGGCTCTTCCCGTGAGCACGCCGCTATGGAGCCCCGCCACCTGGGCGTAAGAGTGGTGCTGGTAAAATCATTTGCCCGCATCCACGAAACCAACCTGAAAAAGCAGGGTATGCTCGCTTTGACTTTTGCAGATAAAGCAGACTACGATAAGATACAGGAAGATGATACCGTAGATGTATTGGGTCTGACAGGGTTTGCACCCGGCCAGCCATTGACACTGGTATTCCATCACGCTGACGGCACACAGGATGAGATCCAGGCTAATCATACCTATAATGCGCAGCAGATCGAATGGTTCAAAGCCGGCTCTGCGCTGAATATTATCCGTAAAGAATTCGGTGTGGCATAATCCACGTCCCGGTCTTCAATAGCAATAAGCGCCCCGTAATACGGGGCGCTTATTTTTTTAAATGACCATCTGCTTATAGGACACAATTGCTTATTACGGATTGCCATAAAGATACTGTAGCGTGCAGGTGGTCCCGAACTGATGTGAGGTATCTCAGGTGTACCCTAATAGGACGGGCTTGTTGCTTATATACAGGTAGTCATCATCACTTGCATTTTATCATCCGCTCTTATATTTTGAGCATAACGACCTATAGCTAAGGAAGCGATACCGTTCTGTCAATGCGGATGTCCTCCAGGAATGCCGCATCGTGCGACACAACGACCAGGGCTCCTTCATAGCTGTTTACGGCGGCTGTCAGTATACCGACATTCTGAATATCAAGGTTGTTAGTAGGCTCATCCAGTATGATAAGGTCAGGAGCTTCCCGGCCGAGGGTCAGACAGCACAGCACCAGCCGCATCCGCTCTCCCCCGCTTAAAGCGCTGCAGGGCTTATCCCAGTCTGCGCTTGAAAACAGGAAACGGGTCAGCCTTATTTTGATCTCGTGCTCTTCCAGCCCGGAAGTATTGAAAGATACGGTCTGCCCGTAAACGCTCAGATCATTATCAATCAGGGTATATTCCTGGTCTATATACACCGCATTGCGGATAGCGCTGTACACCCGGCCCGAAGCCGGTTGCAGCGCGCCGGTGATAAGCCGAAGCAATGTGGTCTTCCCGGCTCCGTTGCGGCCCTTCAAAGCGATACGTTCCCTGCCCGATAGCTGCAGGCTCAGAGGCTCGGTCCATAGCGGCACATCCCCGTAACAGACATTGACCTCAACGGCAGAGAACAGCACCTTACTTTTATGCAATGCCGTATCAGCAAAATCCAGCTTCATTTTATCCATATCCGGCACTGTGGCCCGCAGCGCCTTCAGCTCCTGCGATATCCCATCTATTTTTTCAGCATGCGTATTTTTTTGCCTGGCGGAACTGTTCTCCGCGTTATTACGAAGCGTATTCATCATGATGTGTGCCACTCCCGCCTTCTCCTGCTTACCCCTGCCACGGGCATCCAGCTTCTGCTGCCGCTCCATACTTTCCCGCTCTTTTTCCCTGGCTTTCCGTAATGCCGCTTCTTTAGACCCGATATCATGAGCCACAGCCTGCAGCTCTATATGCTTCTGCTCAAGATAGAAGTCATAATTGCCGCCATACACCTTTATCCCGTTCCTGCTCAGCTCACACACCTTGTCAGGCAGGTTGAGCAATTTCCTGTCATGGCTTACAATTATCATGGGACATTTGGCTGAAAGGATATAATCGTACAGGAGCTGCCTGCCGCCGGCATCCAGGTGATTGCTGGGCTCATCCAGCAATACAAGCTCCGGCTGGTGGATGCTGATACCCGCCAGGAATACCCTGGTTTTCTGGCCACCGCTTAAAGATGCCATTTGCTGGTCCAGCTCCAGGCTATGCAGTTGCCAGTACTCCAGCGCTTCCCGGCACCGTTCTTCAAGCGTCCAGTCATCGGCGAGCATATCAAAATGCGCTGCCGCCGTGTCGCCACCCAGGATGGCTTTCAGGGCCTGCAGCCTGGCGGATACCTGCAACGCCTCCGCCACGGTCAGGTGATCATATTGTCCGAATACCTGGGGAACCATATAGGTCTTTGCCCGCACCGTCATCTGGCCGCCTGCCGGGGAAAGCTTTCCCGTTATGATCTTAAGAAGCGTAGATTTACCTGTACCGTTATTGCCTATCAAAGCTATCTTTTCATGAGCGCCCACCGTCAGGTGGACATCGGAGAACAGCAGCTCCTTATTGGGATGGAAATATGAAATGTTCTGAAGCACTATCATAATTTCTTTCTTTTAAATATGAAACAAGGGTAACCGGCGCGATGCGGAACGGTTAACATGAATGATACTGTCTGAAAGAAATTATTTTACATTCCCGGATGTTATTAGAGAGGTTGAGGCCACAAAGATACGGATATTATTGTAATATATCGCCGGCGACAGGTCCCATCACCGGAGTGAGCATATCCTTAAATAAAAAAACCACCCTTGATCAGGTGGTATAAAAGTGTGGTGGAAGCACACGGATTCGAACCGCGGACCCTCTGCTTGTAAGGCAGATGCTCTGAACCAGCTGAGCTATGCTTCCGTTTGTTTTAAAACAGGAATTAAGAACTTTTAAGTAGTGGAAGCACACGGATTCGAACCGCGGACCCTCTGCTTGTAAGGCAGATGCTCTGAACCAGCTGAGCTATGCTTCCATTTTTTTTAAAACAGGAATTAAGAACTTTTAAGTAGTGGAAGCACACGGATTCGAACCGCGGACCCTCTGCTTGTAAGGCAGATGCTCTGAACCAGCTGAGCTATGCTTCCATTTGTCTAAGAGCCTCTTTTAAATTGGTTGACAAAAGTAGCAGGCTTTTTTCAAACTACCAATTTTTTCATTCACTTTTTTTAGTAAACCTGGACTTCTCTTTCCAGGAGGATACCGAACCTCTCCTCCACACTTTCCAGTATCCTGACTGAGAGCTCATATATGTCTTTACCGGCAGCGCCGCCGTAGTTGACAAGCACCAGGGCCTGCCGCGGGTGCACCCCCACTGCACCTTCCCGGTAGCCTTTCCACCCGCACTGCTCGATCAGCCACCCGGCAGGTACCTTTACCCTGTCTTCAGCGATCCTGTAGCCGGGCATATCGGGAAAGCGTTCCTTTAAAGAGCCGTACTCTCCGGCGGATAGCTCAGGATTTTTGAAGAAGCTCCCGGAATTACCGATCTCCCTGGGATCAGGCAGCTTGCTTTGCCTTATATGGATCACAGCCCGGGCTACGGATGCGATAGAAAGCGGCAGCTTCATGTCATCAATGGTTTTACGGATATCCCCGTACTCCAGCCTGTAAGCAGGCTCCTTATCCAGGCGGAAAGTAACGGCATATACGAACAGTATGTTCCTGTAATCGCGCTTGAAAACACTCTCCCTGTAGCCAAACCCGCAGGCACTGTTATCAAAGTCCCGGAAGACGCCCGTACGGAGATCAAAGGTATGGACCGTCCGGATCACATCCTTTACCTCTACCCCGTAAGCGCCTATATTCTGTATAGGAGCCGCGCCGACCGTTCCGGGTATCAGCGCAAGATTTTCTATACCGGCATACCCCTGCGCAATGCAGTGTATCACGAAATCATGCCACACCTCCCCGCCACCGGCTTTCAGGTACACGTAACGGTCATCCTCTGCTGCCTTGACGATCCCCCGGCATTCATTTTTCAGAATCCAGGCCCGGACATCGCCTGTCAGCAGGAGATTACTGCCGCCGCCCAGGATAAAAAAAGGCAATTGCTGCAGGTTATTCTCCAGCACCTCCGGCAAGGCTTCGGGTGTGCTGATACGGGTCATTTGCAGACCGTGCACCTTCATACCGAAAGTATTGTAAGGGAAAAGGTCTGCAGGGCTTTCTATAGGAAGCGGCATAAGATTATTTGTTGAATAAAATGATATTGAAACGGCCCACCATCTCTTTCAGCAGGGCGGTATCGTTACTCTGGCTGTCCACCCCACGGGCCTTGTGATTATACTCTTCCAGCAAAGCGATACACTGATGTATCTGCGGCAACTGAAACTGCATGGCCACCTGCCGGTGGTGTGACCATATGCCCAGCTTTTTATCGTTCTCAAAGCCTGCCGGGCCGTAAAAGCACAGATACAGCTTACTGACAAAGCTGTACATGATACCGGTCACCATAGGCATAGGCGCATTTTTAGGCTGTGCGGCAAAATAGGCCATCATACGGGCCAGCCGGTTCTTATCACCGGAAAAGATGACCTGGGGCAGGTCAATGAGATTATATTCCTTGCTGATACCGATATACTGCTCTATATGCTGCGTGGTCAGCTGCCTGAGCTGCGGCTCGTTGATCAGTACCTTTTCTATTTCATTGACCAGCTTCTGCAGGTCGTTCCCCAGGTACACGCTCAGCATCTCACATTCCTTGGGCGGTATCTGTATGCCTTTGGAAATACCGTAGGAGGCGATCCAGCCGGGCACCTCGTTATCCTTCAGCTTATTAAAGGTAGCATACCTGGCGGCGGATTTCTGAAGCGCCTTGTAGAGCTTGCCGCGCTTATCCAGGGTCTTATAACGGTGGTCAATGACCAGGATGGTCTGTGCTGAAGGATTATTGATATAGGTTTCCAGCGCTTCCATTCCTTTCATCTGGGAGGCATCCTTTACCATTACCAGGATATGGTCTGCGAACATAGGATATCTCCGGGCATGGTTAATGACCTCCGGGCCGTCAATATCTTTCCCGTAGAACTCCAGGAAATTAAAGCTTTTTTCGTCCTCGGTAAGAATATCCTGCTCAAAGTGCTTCAGCAGGACATCTATATAATAAGGCTCCTCCCCGTCTAAAAAATAGACAGGAGCGAAAGCCCGGGACTGTATTTCCTTCAGGATTTGTTGTAATTCTTTCAAGACACTACTGTTTGAATGGGGTTACTTGTATCAGTCAACAAATATAGCATTTACAGTGGTATAAGGTATGCGGCTGAGCCTTAAATATACTAAAGCGGTTGTAAAAACGTCCCTCAGGCAATATTCCGCTATGCGCTTCAAGTCTCCCTCCCCGTAATATACCCCGGCCACATCCTTGCCGCTGATATCGGATTTGCTGGTAGGAACGCCCAGGCAGAGCGCCAGCAGCTCAAGGGTAATATAATGCTTATAGTCTCCGAAACGCCAGAGCTCCAGCGTATCTATATGGGGATGCTGCCAGGGCTTAAAATGGGTCAGCTGCAGGCATACCGGCAGCGACAGGCCATGTATGGTAGCGCGCCGGCAGATATACGCCAGGTCGAATTCCTTGATATTATGTCCGCAGAACCTGATCTCCGCCTGCTGCTCCGTTTTTCGTAACAACTGAAAGAAATCTTCCAGCAGCCGCTTTTCATCATCCCCGCTGAAATGCTTTAACCTCACAGCCGTATATTCACTGTTTTCAAAATAGCCCAGCCCTATACAGATGATCTTTCCAAACTCGGCAAAGATGCCCGCCCGTTCCCTGAAACTGTCCGCCAACAGCCGCTCATCATCCGGGTGCTCCAGGTGCCTGGACATCTTATGTTTCCATTGCTCACGGTAGGGTATCTCCAGTTGCTCAAAGTCCCGATACAGGGGTACCGTTTCTATATCAATGATTAATAATTTGTGAAAATTATTATCATTAAGTTTTTTTTGGGATAACATGATTATATATTTGTAGGGTATTAATGCAACAAAGTGATAACTTTTGATATTAAATATAAAAAATAAATAGAATTTATGGAAACAAATCAGAATATAAACAATCAGCCGCCCAAGAAGAAATTCAACAATGCCTGGATCTATGTGCCCCTGGTATTGGTGCTGGTAGCTTCCAATATTTACCTTTATAATCAGAAGAACAACGAGAAGGAAGTATACCAGGAAAATGTGGAAGTAAAGGATTCTACCATTAATACCCTGAAGCTGGAATATGAAGCCTCCCTTGTAAGGCTGGATGACCTGATAGGCAAAAATGCCGGCCTGGACAGTATGCTGGAAAACAAGAACTCCGAGATATCCAAGATCAAATCCAAGCTGGATGAAATCACCAGGAAACAACGGATCACGGAAGAAGAATACAAGACCGCGAAAAAGCTGATAGAAAGCCTGAATTCCAAGCTCACCGGCTACGAGGCCGAGATCAGGCAACTGAAAACCGAAAACCAGGCGCTCAACGAGCAGGTCACTTCGCTTTCAACGGAAAACCAGACCCTGAATGAAAAGGTAGATATGGCAAAAGTGTTGTTTGCATCCAATATCACGATGACGCCTATCAACCTGAAAAAAGGAGGAACCAAGGAGGTAGAAACGTCCAAAGCCCGTAAGGTGGATGTGCTCCGCATTAAATTCGATATCGTAAAGAACCTGCTGGAAGAAAGCGGCAGCAAAGACTTCTACCTGCTGATCAGGAACCCTGAAGGAGAATTGCTGAGCAATCCCGGCTTAGGCTCCGGCAGCTTCATCACTGCCGACGGCTCTACCAAATATTATTCTCTTTCCCAGACCGTCAGGCTCAACCAGGGTGAAGAACTGAAAGATATTACCGTAGACTGGAACCAGGCGGCTTCCTACCAGAAAGGTAACTACAACGTGGAGATTTACTACCGGGGCCAGCAGGTAGGCAAAGGCACCGTAGAGTTAAAATAACATTTTACCTGTAATAGGATAAAAAGTAAACAACCCTGTCATATTGGGCTCAGCCAAAAATATTGACAGGGTTACTTATTTATATATAGCACATTTCGACAAGCTCAATGTGACATAACAAACTCAATTGTGATATGACAAGCCCGATGTGACAAAACAAGGAGTTTTTAAACGGCATCTTTATTATTGTAAAGGTCTCTCCTATTGTCTTATGCCCCGGAACAGAAATACATTCGATCCGCCGGCAGGATAACGCTGCATAAATGTAAAATGCAATACCGTATCCTCTATCCTGATATCATATACATCGTTAAGATGCTCTGAGGTGTACCGGCGCTCCTTATTCTTGGTGAAGGAAATATTCGCACTTTCCAGCCTGGCGGAGCTGAAGACCACTTCCTTTCCCTTCTCTTTTACCCGTATATGCGTATAGAAAGTATCCAGCGTATCCTGGCTATTACGGATATTGAATGTAGTACCGTAATAATTGTATGTAGCCGATTCATTGCGGCTATTCTTTTTACCGCAGGCAGTTGCCCAGCACAATCCCGAAGCCACCGCGGCTATGTATAAATACCTCATATTAAAATTCAAATTTTATAATGCTGTCCGAAAACAGCGGGCGGCAGCTTCAATGCTCCCGCCCAGTTTTATTATATGGCCCTAAAATGTAATTACTTATGTGTCATCCCGCTGCTGGTCCTTATTCAATTCATTGGCAGCAGTGAGAGAGGTTACCATTGTCTGCAGCAGCTCATTGGCATGGGTAGGCGAGTTCGGCAATAAGATCAGCCTGGACCCGTTCTTCTCCCCTATCGACTGAAGCGTATCATAGTGCTGGGTAACCACAATGAGCGCGGACGCCTCGTGGGAAGAGATGCCTACCCTGTTCAGAACATCCACGGATTCCACCAGCCCCTTGGCGATCTCCCGGCGCTGATCTGCTATACCCTGGCCCTGCAAACGCTTGCTTTCCGCTTCCGCTCTGGCCTTTTCCACTATAAGGATCCGCTGCGCGTCGCCTTCATACTGCGCTGCTATTTTTTCACGCTCGGAAGCGTTGATCCTGTTCATAGCGTGCTTTACCTGCTCGTCAGGATCGATATCCGTCACCAGCGCTTTCACAATATCATAACCATACGCATTCATCGCTTCCATCAGTTCGGATTTTACCGCGATGGCGATGTCATCCTTTTTCTCGAACACATCATCCAGCCGCAGCTTAGGCACTTCCGCCCTCACCACATCAAACACATAGGAGGTGATCTGCGTGCCGGGATTGTCCAGCCTGTAAAAAGCGTCATACACCTGGTCCTTTATAACCTGGTACTGTACGGAAACCTTCAGCCTCACAAATACATCGTCCTTGGTCTTCGTTTCCACCACCACATCCAGTTGATGGATCTTCAATGACAGCTTACCGGCTATCTTATCTACCAGCGGGATCTTAAACTGCAGACCGGCAGAACGGACACTGTTGAATTTTCCGAAACGCTCGATAATGACGGCGGTCTGCTGCTTTACGGTAAAAATGCCTAATACTATAATTACCAATAATAGTACCAGAATAATAGTGGATATAGGTTGCATAGAATGTATTTTATAAATTATTCCGTAAAATAATCAAAACTTTCGGAAAATAAGATGGGCCGCTGCATAAAAAACGGGATAATTTTTACATTATCCCGTTTATTCCACCACGCAAACAGCTTATAATATAAGACTATTCACTTTTTACAATTTTAAAAGATGCTTTATTGGCCGTTGCCCTGTCTTCAATCACAAGATAGTACATACCTGATGCCAGGCCGGCCATATCTACGATCTTGTTATCCTCCTTACCGAATATCAGCTTCCCGTCTATTCCGAAAACCTCATAGTTGATATCCAGTGCGGTCTCAATATAAATATAATCACGCGTCGGGTTCGGATACAGCTTTATAACCGATTCGTTCAGGTCAATGATCCCCAGCGCTTTTATTTCGATCTCTTCAGAGAATGCCTGGCAGCCGTTGGCGTCTGTGATCAGCACCTTATATCTTCCCGGTGCCTTTACATTATACTGGTTGAAAATAGCATGAGGTATTACCGGCTGCCCGTCCTTATACCAGAGGTAACCATTGCCTGCCGGTACGCTCAGTATCCTGCCGTTCTGTGTAATGGTCACATGACTCATGTTGTTAACGGTAACGGTAAGCGGTGTTTCACTGGTACAGCCCATGCCGTCCGTTGCGATAATGGTATAATTGGTAGTAGACGCAGGTCTCACTTTCGTAGAAGCGGCGTTCGGGTCTCCGATACCGGCTACCGGCGTCCATTCGTAACTGTCAGCACCCGATATCGTTACCGTCACCGAGTCATCACACACGCTGACAGGATTCGGGGTGATGTGCAGCACAGGGCCCCTGTTGATCTCCACGAAGGTGGAACCTATACCACGGCATCCGTATTCATCTTCCACTACCAGCGTATAACTGTGGCTATTGGCAGGAGACGCTTTGGTTACGCTTGTATTCAGGCTGGTCAGACCGGTAGGGGGTTCCCAACGGTAGCTTGTAAAGCCTCCGGGTCCTGACAACGTCACCGTGTCTCCCAGGCAGACCACAGGATTGGTAAGGTTCAGGCTGATGGCAAAGATAGAATCTACCTGGATATACCTTGTAAGGGTTGCAGCGTGCCCGTAATAATTCCGTGGCGTAACGCTTAAAATGCCGGAAGTAGCCGTCAGCGCCACATTCAGGGTAACAGAGGCACTACCGTTACCGTTGATGGTCACACCACCGCCGGAATACGACCAGTCATAGGTGCTGGCGTGTAGCGACGGATCCACGGAATATGCCACATTCTGAGCACCGGCACAGATAGTATCTTTGAAACGGTTCCAGGTAGTATTGACAGGAGTAGAGAAAAATTCGGCATTGGCTTCAATATCGAAACCTATATTGTTACAGCCGATGGTTGTGTACGCAGCTCCTATAATAGGATACAGGAGCGAAGGAGTGGTATAGACGCCGCAAACAGCCGCGGTAATATAGCTGGACTGGCGGCTCTCGGTTCTTTTACCCATATATATCACGGTCAATCTATTCTGGGTATAAAAATCGGGGTTCTCCACCTCTATGGCAATTGTATCGTGGGCACTGATCCGGATATTGAAAGGTGCTGTAAACTCCTGGAAGGTTTGTTGATAAAACCCGGTGAGCGTACCGTTACCGGCAGGAATGACATGCCTGTTGGAATTGGCCGTAGCGATCAGGGTCCTGTTGGCAAAGGTATAGCCGACACCGGTCAGCTTATAGATACGTACTACATAATTGAACGTATCATTAACAACGTCAAAGTTCCGGATGATGGTGTTGGAGAACCTGACATTCTTGATCAGCACCGAATCATGGTTATTGGTATTAAAACCATTCAGGTCAAAAACCCGCGTAAATTGCTGTAAGGTACTCGTAACGTGAACACCGCTGACCGCCCCGCCACAGAAGGATGTGGCAGACGTACAGGGCGCCCCTGTACTATAAGTGATGAGGGTATTGGGGTTCTGTCCCCACCCCTGGCGGCTTCCCAGCACGGAAATACACACAATTGATAAAGCCGTGATTATTCTTGTAAATAAAGTATTCATATACAATTTTTTATTTTCTTTCATAAAACTACAACATAAAAATAACAAAAAAAATGACAAATGAAAAAAAATTTTTCATTTGTCATTTTTTTGTTAAGGGGAGATCTTACTCTTCTATCTTCTGTACTTTAAAGGTCGTACCGGCCTGTGTATCCAGGTCATATACCATCAGGTAATACATACCGTCCGCGAGACCGGACATGTCCACCGTCTTTGTGTCGCTGGCCTTCAATACCGATTTCCCGTCCACGGATAACAGCTCATACCCGATCTTCAGGTCTGTTTCGATGAATATCTTATCCTTCGAGGGATTGGGGTATATTTTCACCATATCGGCGTCCAGGCTGCCGATACCAAGACTCTTGATCACCACCTCGTCAGAGAAGGCCTGGCACCCGTTCGCATCTGTCACCAATACCTTATAGGTACCGGGGCCTTTCACATTATACTGCCTGAAAATGGCATGAGGCACCACAGGCTGACCATCCTTATACCATAAGTACCCGTATCCTTCGGGCACGCTCAGTATCCTGCCCTGCTGCGTAATAGTGATGCTGCCCAGATTATTGACCGTTACGGTTACGGGGGTTTCGCTCGTACAGCCCATAGCATCTTTGGCTATGATAGTATAATTCGTGGTGCTGCCGGGCCTTACATCCGTAACAGCGGCAAAAGGATCAGTCACACCCGTAGCCGGCGTCCACTCATATTCCACAGCACCGGACAACGTAACGGTTACGGGCTTATCGCATACATGCACCGGGTCCGGCTGCAGTTGTATGACGGGGCCGGTATTGATGCTCACAAAGGTAGCACCTACGCCACGGCAACCGAACTGGTCTTCTACCACCAGGGTATAGCTGTGACTGTTAGCGGGAGAAGCACGCGTGATCCTGTCGTCCAGGACGGTAAGTCCTGTAGGTGGTTCCCACCTGTAGCTGCTATAGCCCGCCGGCCCTTCCAGCGTGACGGAATCACCCAGGCAGATAACAGGGTTCACCAGGTTCAGGTTGATATGGAAAACGGAGTCTATCTGGATATACCGGGATACGGCAGCAGCGCTTCCGTAATAGTTTTTAGGAGTGCAGGTAAGAAAGCCGGATGTAGCTCCCAGCGAGGCATTAATGGTAACGGCAGCGCTGCCGTTACCATTAATGGACACGCCGCCGCCGGAATAGGTCCATTCATATGTTGTGGCATGATCGGCAGTAGCCACGGCATAATTCACACCGACAGCCCCCGCACAGATGGTATCCCTGAAAACCGTAAAGCCGGTCGTATCCGGGAGAGAAAAGAACTCTCCGTTCACATTCAGCTTAACTGCCAGCTGCGGCGTGGTAACGAGACTGCTGACAGTCGCCGGTGCAGGCAGGCCGCATCCTGTGCTGGTAATGTAGGAGGGACCTGTTTCCGGGCCATATATGAACCCGAACCCTATGGCTGTAAGATTGGGCGTCCCGCTCGCGGCACCTGTTTCAACAACGATGCGCTCATTCGCTCCTATCCTTGTAACAAGCGATATGGGAAGGGTGACATTGTTCAATCCCATGCCGATAGAGGTATCTTTCTGGGCCAGCAGCGTCAGATTGGCCAGGGAAGTAAAGGTAGGCGTATTCAGCTTGTGTATCTTAACATATATGGGGTGCGTACCTGTAGGGGCCAGCACGGAAGATGTCATATACAGGCCGATCTCCACGTTCCTTACCTGGAAAGAGTCCAGGTTATTGGTATTGTAGGTAGCCAGGTCATATATCCTGTAGTACTGGTTATCATCCGTATAAGGCACTGCCCAGGCGGCACAGCCGAAGGCATCGCTGATGACCTGGGTAGCCGTTTGGGTCAGAAAGGTATTGGGATTCTGTGCCCATCCTTTCTGCATACCTGTAAGCGCTACCAATGCTGCAGTCAGCACGGTTGCCATTTTTGTAAACATCTTATCCATAATCAAACTTTTGTGTTAAAAACAAATATTCTAAATTAAAGTTAAGCATTGTATCACACAAAATAGCATATAACATTGCGTTAATTTAATCTAAAAAAATATCATGGTGCCGTTATGCCTGCTCAATACCGCTTTAAAAACGGGGTTATGCCGCCCCGCGCACCGGAAATAAGGCAGGGCAAAAAGAGTGTTCCCGTGTTCGGTTTCTCCGCAAATCTTTCTTATCTTTATCTGTCCAAAAAATATACCCATGACTATTTTTTCAAAGATCATCAATGGAGAGATACCTTGCTACAAAATAGCAGAAGACGACCGTTTCCTGGCATTTTTAGATGTTTTCCCGCTGACCCGGGGCCATGTGCTGGTCATTCCGAAGGCGGAAGTAGATAAATTTTATGATCTGGACACCGATACGCTCGGAGGCTGGATACAATTCGCGCAACCTATTGCAAAGGCTATTGAAAAGGCGTTCCCATGCAAAAGGGTCGGCATATCCGTGATCGGCCTGGAAGTCCCCCATGCCCATATGCACCTGCTGCCCCTGAACACGATGGATGACATCAATTTTACCCGGCCCAAGCTGCAATTAAGCCCGGAAGAATTCAGCGCCATCCGGGAGAAAATAGTTGCTTGTTTATAGGCGGGTATGCAGTAAGTTTGTAAATTGAATTATTATTTTGCGGATCACAGAAATGAAAAAGATAGAACTAACAATTTTAGGAGTCAGGAGCAGCGCCGAAAAGTCTCAAACTTATGCTATTTTACTGAAGGAAAAGGATGGGATCCGGCGGATACCGATCACTATCGGGTCCTTTGAAGCACAGGCCATTGTCGTGATACTGGAAAATATCAGGCCCGGCAGACCGCTTACTCATGACCTATTTTTTAATTTTATCGAACTGTTTGCCATTACTATCGTTGAAGTCCTCATCTATAAATTCGAAGAAGGCGTCTTTTACGCCAAGCTGGTGTGCCTGAAAGACGGCGAACTGGTGGATATAGATGCCAGGACCTCGGACAGCATTGCGCTCGCCATAAGGGTGGGCTGCCCCGTATATACCTATGAAGATATACTGCAGCAGGCCACGGGCTATCTCACGGACGGCGGCGTGCCCAGCATCATCAGGCAGGCACCGGAAGCGATAGACAACGATGACGCTGCGGACGACAGCGCGGAGCTCAGCAGCCTGACCCGCACGGAGCTGGAGATGCTGCTGGAAGAAGCGCTCGCAAACGAAGATTATACCCTCGCCATCAGCATCAGGGATGAGCTGAACAAGAGAAAATAAATATGTTCTAAACAGGAATAGAAGACATGAAATCACTGGCACTCAATACGGACCGCAATAAAGCACTCATCATCACCATAGGCTTCCACCTGCTGGTGATACTGCTGTTCCTTATTATACGCTATACGGTCCCTGCAATCATCGTTACGGAGGATTACGGCATGGAGGTCAACCTGGGCAACAGCGAGGATGGCTTTGGAGAGGACCAGCCCGAAGATCCCAATGACCCTTCAGGCCTTACGGCCATGGGAGGAAGCGCATCAGCGCACGAAGAAGATTCCCGTATGGTGCATACCGATGACCATACCGGCGAAGACAATACTCCTGTAGTGCAGCCTAAAAATCCATCCCGGGACATCCGCCGCAAACAGCCGGACGACGCTAAGAAGCAAAAGAATACCCCCGCAACCCCGGCTACCGGCACCCAACAGCGGACCAGCAGGTTTAGCGTATCCGATGCGCTGAACAGCAGCGGTAACAGGGCTTCCAATACCAAACCCGGCGGCAGCCAGGGAGACGGCACAGGTGACGGTGACAAAGGCAAGCTGGGCGGAGATCCCAATTCCCGTAACTATAACGGTAACGGTGGCAAGGGCTCCTCCTCTTTCAGCCACACGCTCCGGGACAGGTACGTGGAAAAGACGCCCGGCAATACGGCAGAATTTTCCAAGGCCGGTACGGTAAGAGTCAGCATAAGGGTGGACAGGAAAGGCAATGTGAACGTCATAGGCGTATCCGGAAGCTCAGACCCGCAACTGAATGAAATAGCCAAACAAAAAGCCAGGGCCCACAAGTTCAATGAAAATCCCAACGCACCCATAGAACAGAAGGGCGAGATCGTGGTCAATTTCAGGGTTGGTAAATAATACAAATTCCAGGCGTTATATTTGCCGGCAGGCAGCTAAAAAAGCAATATATCAATGATATATTGCTTTTTTAGTGACGACCTCCTTAATAGCAAACAACCTGCTGCTACGGATACGTTTCGCCGGGAAGGGACTTTTCTTCAGATCAGCACACGTTTCCGCCACAACCATGCTGCAACTTTCCGGTCATTTGGCGGGTGCCACCCGATGGGGACGGAGTATAGTTTTTTCCTGCCTTATTCGCAGCGCATGACCCTTTACCCGGTATGGCGCACGGCAGGTACGCAGGCAGAGATTACCAGCATCCTACGTATAAATACATTAACACAATCTTTAACAGATTAATTGCTTATATTTACCCGGCAAAAATCACAGCAATATCATGGCAATCAACTTACAAAAAGGTCAGCGAATAGATATAGGACTGAATAAAATGACAATCGGCCTGGGCTGGGATCCCAATGAAGGGACCGGCCACGATTTTGACCTGGACGCCTCCGCGTTTATGCTTAACGAAGGACGGCTGATCCCTTCCGAAGCGTTTTTTGTATTTTACGGCAATACGGATTCCCCGGACGGCTCCTTACATCATACGGGAGATGATCCCACAGGCGGCAACAGCGCTGACGGTGATGATGAAAGCATCCAGGTGGACCTGTCGAAAACCGACCCGAGTGTGAGCGAGATCCTATTCGTGGTGACCATCCATGACGCAGTGGCACGCCGGCAGAATTACGGGCAGGTACGCAATTCCTATATCAGGATCGTAGATGACAATACAGGACAGGAAGTAGCCAAGTATGAGCTGGGCGAGGATTTCTCCATTGAGACTGCCGTGGAGTTTGGCCGCCTGTACAAGCGCAACGGCCAATGGAAATTTGAGGCTTCCGGTATCGGGTACAAAGAGGACCTGGCGTTCTTTCTGTCGAAATACTACAAAGGCGAGATCATCAAGTAAAATACGGAACATACGGCATACAACATACACATTCATCAACAAGCATCATACAGGTGGATATTGACACGGGTACATACAGGCACTTTTCCTTTGATCTCTGGCTGACGCTGATCAGGTCCCATCCTGATTTCAAGCAGCAAAGGGACCTGCTCCTGAAAGATTTTTTCGGGCTGGACAATCCGCCGGAAGCAATCAGCAGGACGGTACGGCATTATGATGTGCTGTGCAACCGTATCAGCGAACGCACCGGCCTCCACTTTGACGGCAGCCAGATCTACTGCCTGGTATTGGAAGCCCTGGGAAAAGATATCGCTGCCGTAACCAAAGCACAACTGGATGCATTCTATGCCGAAACGGAACGCTTATTCCTGCACTTCGCACCGCAACTCATCCACCCGCAGATACATGCATTGCTCCGGGATATCTGCGAGCAGGGCAAAACCGCAAGCATACTCAGCAATACCGCCTTTATCCGGGGCAGCACGATCAACAAGCTGCTGGCACATTATGAGCTGCTGCCATACTTTAAGTTCCAGCTCTACTCCGATGAAACCGGGCTTGCAAAACCCAACAAAAGGGTCTTCGAGCTCCTGTACGATAAAACAGCAGCCCTGGGCGTCAGGGATACCAAAGCGATCCTGCACATCGGGGACAACCCCGAAGCCGATTACCAGGGAGCCCTGCAGGCCGGGCTGAGCGCCTTTCTTATATCATAATCCATAACAGTGAGATACAGTTTACACCATATATCCGACAAAGACAACTGCCCGTTTGATGAAAGCGCCTACAGCCTTTTCAAGTTCGGAGATACGTCCTATGCCGCGCAATTCGGGGAGGAGCTGTTTGATGGATTTATAGCTGCGCATAAAGACCTGGTGCTGGGACAGGAAGAGATCGTGATACTCCCCAGCCCTTTTCTTACGCTGCCTACTGCATCCAACTACCTCTGTATGCATTTCAAGAAGCACCTCAACCGCTTCCTGGCAGCGAATGGTAAAAAAGCCTGCTCCGAATCGAAGATATATCGCAACCAGACCTATACCGAAGACTACGGCAACCTGGATTATGAGCAGCGGGTACAGCTCATTGCCAACGATACCTATTATATCGACAGGACATTCATAGCCAACAAATGCTGCATTTTTATAGATGATATCAAAATAACGGGCAGCCACGAATTCACGGTGAACAGGATATTGCAGCAATACCAGGCAGAAGGCACTTTCTGCTTCGTCTATTTCGCGGAATTACAGAACAGGGATATACATCCAAGCATTGAAAACCATTATAATTATTTCGCGGTAAAAGATACGGAAGATATCATACGCGTCATCCGAAAGCCTGCTTTCAGGTTCAATACCCGGGTCGTAAAATACATCCTGGGCGCAGCGCCGGAGGCTTTCCTGGAGATCAACAGCCATTTTTCGCAAGCGCAGCGGGAAGAGCTGCTGGACCTTGCGACCGGCAATAACTATCACCTGATAGCAAAATACAACAGCAATCTTGAAACTTTAAAAAACATTTTATGGCAATCAACCTGCAAAAAGGACAAAGAGAGACTATCAGCGCTCCAAAATTCACTGTCGGATTAGGCTGGGATACCAACAGCTCCGCCACCGGGGCCGATTTCGACCTGGATGCTTCCGCATTCATCATGGGAGAGAACAGGAAGCTTATTTCTGATGCCCACTTTGTATTTTACAATAATCTTAAAAGCCCCGGCGGTGCAGTGGAACATACCGGCGATAATCTCACGGGCGACGGAGACGGCGATGATGAGCAGCTCCTCGTGGACCTGTCCAGGATAGAGGACAGCGTGGCAGAGATCTGCATTGTCGTGACCATTCACGATGCCGCTGCCAGGAACCAGAATTTCGGGCAGGTACGTAATTCCTTTATCAGGATATTCGATACCAACACAGGGGAGACCATCCTGAAGTTTGAGCTGGATGAGGACTTCTCTGTCGAAACCGCCGTTGAGTTCGGCAGGATCTATAAAAGGAATGGCGCCTGGAAATTTGAAGCAGTGGGTATGGGTATGAAAGGCGGCCTGGAAGATTACCTCCAGAAATACAATTAATCATTTTTCATTTTATTCTTTATCCAATTAAATATATATCCATATGGCGATTAATCTTACAAAAGGTCAGAAGATCGACCTGAGAAAAGCATCCGGTGATAAGCTGACCAATTTCTGCATCGGTGTCAACTGGGGCGCTATCCAGAAGAAAGGCTTCCTGGGCCTGGGCACCAAGAACATTGATGTGGACCTCGACCTGAGCTGCATCCTGATAGACGACAATAATAACCTCTGCGACCATATCTATTCCCCTTTATATAATATCGAAGTGCTGCAGCAGTTCGGCCTGCCCAAAGGCAAGCTGGTATCCAACGACGGAGCATTAAGACATACCGGCGATGACCTGCAGGGTGATAAAGGCGGTGACGACGGCCTGGATAACGAGATCATCACGGTAGACCTGTCCAGGGTCAGTCCTGCCGTGTCCAAGATATTCTTTTTCCTCAATAACGTGGGAGATGAGGATTTCTCACAGATACCATACGCCAAGATCAGGATGTTTGAAGGTACCCCTACCCGCGTCAATTCAGTATTCGCGGACTACAACGTATCTGCAGAAGCCGCTTACACCGGTAAGAAAGCGCTTATTATGGCCAAGCTGTATAAAAGGAATGATGAATGGAAATTTGATGCTATCGGCGATCCCACTGAAGATGTATTTTTAGGACAGACTATTCACAGAATCGCTAAAAACTACCTGTAAGATGAACATCAAGAATATCGAGGGATTATCGGGCGAGCAGATCAGGCAGATGGTCGGCAACGGCGGCAGGTTCGTTATGTACACCTACTGCGTATCCGTAGTGCTGGCCACTTTCAAAAGACCCAGCTCCATTTACTTCATCCGGCCGGACAAGTCTTCCGTAACACCGGGACTGAAGCACCTGGCCACCTCTTTCCTGGTAGGATGGTGGGGCATTCCCTGGGGACCTATATATACCGTAGGCTCCATTTACGGTGTCCTGAAAGGCGGTACCGATGTAACAGGAGATGTGATGCGCCACATCAACCAGAATGATCCATCCTACGGTCATACCGGCTACGGAACGCTGAGCAATAATACCAACAATAACAGCGGGCAGCCGCCAACATACAATATCAATTAAGCAACTTATGAGAAGACTACCCGTATATCTTTTATTAGACACTTCCGGCTCTATGAGCGGTGAACCTATCGAAGCCGTTAAGAACGGGGTCCAGGTAATGATCAGCTCCTTAAGGCAGAATCCCCAGGCTATTGAAACCGCCTTCCTGAGCGTGATCACATTTGACAGCTCCGCCAGGCAGGTCATTCCCCTGACCGACCTCGCCAGCTTCCAGATGGCCGATATCAAAGCCACCGGGACCACCGCGCTGGGAGAAGCCCTGAAAGTGGTCAGCCACTGCATAGATACCGAAGTGGCCAGGACCACCTCCGAGACCAAAGGGGACTGGAAGCCGCTGGTATTCATTATGACCGACGGCATCCCTACAGATGACTGGCAGAGCGGCCTCGCCGAATTCAGCAAGCGCCGGACAGCCTTTACCGTAGCCTGCGCGGCGGGCAGCGGGGCAGACACGAACGTGCTGAAGCAGATCACCGAGAATGTGGTCAGCCTGGATACGGCAGATACCCAGAGCATCTCCAAGTTCTTCGCCTGGGTAACGGCCTCCATCGGCGTGTCTTCCACCCGCGTGGAGGATTCCGGCAAGGAAATATCAGGCATGAACGAATTGCCGCCGCCACCTTCGGAGCTGAATATCGTGGTATAAACATTTAATATCGTAACAGCCTCATTTTTCATCTTGCCATTATTGCGCCGGGGATTGATTTTCCCGCAGCAGCAGGCAATACCTGGCGCACCGCGTAAAATGAGGCTGCTTTATAAAAGAAGAAGGCCTTCTTCACAAAGCATTTATCATGAGAAGACTACCGGTATATTTTTTGCTGGACACTTCCGGCTCTATGAACGGCGAGCCGATACAGGCGCTCAATAATGCCCTGAGCGGTATGATCAACAACCTGCGCTCCGATGCCCAGGCAGCAGAAACGCTCTGGCTGAGCATCATCACCTTCGACCGGGAGGTAAAGGAAGTGGCGCCATTGACAGCGCTTGATGCCTTCCAGCTGCCAGAGATCATCTGCCCGGAAAGCGGCCCTACCTTTACGGGAAAGGCCCTGGAGGTTCTATACGCCAAAGTGCAGCAGGAAATACGCAAAGGCACCCCGGAACAAAAGGGCGACTGGAGGCCGCTGCTGTTCATCTTCACCGATGGCAAGCCTTCCGACCTGCAATTGTACGCGGAAATGATACCCAGGATCAGATCGCTCAATTTCGCGTCCATAGTAGGCTGCGCGGCAGGACATGCCGCTGATACAACAAAGCTCCGGGAGCTGACCAGCGATGTCGTACACCTCGATACCGCCGACAGCAATACCCTGAAGCAATATTTCCAGTGGCTGTCGGACGTGATAGAGCAGGGCAATAAAAGTGCCGGCACTACGGATAACGTGACGCTGCCGCCGCCACCTTCAGAAGTTCACATTGTAATATAATACGTTTATGAGCAGAAGACTCCCCATCTATTTCCTAATAGATATTTCAGAATCTATGGTTGGCGAGCCCATCCAGCAGGTGGAAGAAGGTCTCTCCACCATCATACAGGCACTTAAGACAGACCCGGTGGCCATTGAGACAGTATATGTCTCCGTCATTGTATTTGCAGGCCAGGCCAAAACGCTGATCCCCCTGCAGGAGATCATGAACTTCTACCCGCCGAAATTCCCGATAGGCAGCGGCACCTCGCTCAGCAACGGGCTGGGGCATTTAATGTATGAGCTGCGGAGAAATATCATAAAGATCACCCCTGAGCAGAAAGGCGACTGGAAACCTATTGTATTCCTGTTCACGGACGGAGTGCCTACCGACGATACCAGCGCGGCCATCAGGGAATGGAAAAATAACTGGCAAAGGTCTTCCAATATGGTGGCCATCTCTTTCGGCGAGGAAACTGATAATAGTGTGCTGGCACAACTTACCGAGCATGTGCTGCTGTTCAAAAATACCAACGCGGATTCTTATAAGGAGTTCTTCAAATGGGTGACTGCCTCTATCAAAACGAGCAGCGTAAGCGTGGAGCATAATGCTTCCGGTTTTGAGCTGGCATCCATGGATTCCAATATACTGGACAAGGTAAATCTTAAAGATACCGCTCCCAGGCAATGGACGGATAATAACTTCGTGGTACTGGCTGCCAAATGCCAGAACACCAGGCGCCCTTACCTGATGAAATACAGGAAGGACCTCACCACCAGCAGTTTCGGCGATCTCGGGCTCAGCACGATGTCTTACCGGCTGGTAGGCGCCTACCAGGTGGATAATACCTATTTTGAGCTTTCCGGCGACCATCATACCCGCCAGTCCATCAATACCGAAGAGCTGCGGGGCGCCCCTACCTGTCCCTGCTGCGGCAATCAATACGCTTTCGCGATGTGCAGCTGCGGCAACCTGCATTGCATCGGGGAGGAGGATGTCAGCACCTGCCCATGGTGCGGTACATCTGCCAAGTACAGCTTCGGGGGCGAAGGAGGCTTTAATGTGAACAGAACACAAGGATAATACCAACAGATATCATCAGCGATGCTTGATCCCAAACTATATATACAGAAGCTCCTGGAGCACAGAGGCGTTGCTATTACAGCCCGTAAGCAAAAATTACTGGATGATTTTATCAGCAGCAGTGCCATACACCAGGCTGCAGTAACCATACTGGAACAACAAACCTATATTATGAAACACTGGCGCATAAGAGATAAAATAGATGATATTATGTCCGCACGCATTGTGATCCCCAACGCTACGGTGGGCAAACCCTATAGTGCTGTGATAGACTACGATCAATACGGGCTTACAGACCTGGTATATGATGAGTGGACAGGACTGGAAGAGCTGGGATTACAGTTCGATAAGGAAACAAAGACGATCAGCGGCATCCCGGCAGTAAGCGGGGAGCTGAAGCTCAGTTTTCATTTTAAGGTAGTAGGAGAAAGCGAAAGCGATGTGCCCAATATCAAGACCATTACCCTGATCGTGAACCCCGACCCGAAATCGCTCTGGAAAAATATACCCAGCGACAGGGATGCTATTTTCTGGAAGCCGGATGATGCCATGGCTGCAGGAGCGCTGGGAGACCGGCATATCGTGGTGGCTTCAAACAGGGGACGCTCCCATGAGAATAACGGTTCTTTCCGGGATGATGATTTTGCCTTTAAATATATAGAAAATACCGGCTGGTCGGTCGTGGCCGTTTCTGACGGAGCAGGGAGCTATCCTCTGTCCAGGAGAGGGTCGCAGCTGGCCTGCAGCGCCGTAGTGGAATATTTTGAGCATCTTATAGACCTCCAGGCATTGCAGGACCTTGAAAGCAAGATACGGCAGTATGAAAACGGGAAGGACGATACCCTCTGGAAAGATATCGCAGTCAGCGCCAAGCAGCAGTTATACAAAGCCGTATTACATGCGCACCATACCATTAAAACGGAAGCAACACAATTGCACACGGCGGCACCGGAACTGTTCGATAATCCAAGAGCCAAATCCCTGCTGGATTATTTTCATGCGACCCTGATATTCACCTTATTCAAAAAATTCGATTCCGGCTATATCATCCTCACCTTCGGCGTGGGCGACTGTCCCATTGCCATCGTGAACAGGGACCATACGGATACGGTGCTTCTGAATAAGCTGGATGTAGGGGAGTTCGGCGGCGGCACGCGCTTCGTAACACAAAGCGATATTTACCAGCCCGATGCCAGTCCCCTGACCATGGCGGAGCGCTTTAATGTATATTACACTGAAGATTTCAGCTACCTCTTTTTAATGACAGACGGTATCTACGATGCCAAGTTCATGGTTGAGGCCAACCTGGAAAAACATGAGCAATGGGAGGCTTTCATTGCCGACCTGGAGGGTGACAATGACGAGCACGCATTGGTGGACCTCGACCCCGGCAATGAACAGATAGCGGCGGAGCTGGCTTCCTGGATGGACTTCTGGAGCCCCGGCAACCACGATGACAGGACTTTGGCAATAATCTATTAATCTCGAAACCGATGAGCGTAAAAACAGTACAATCTATCATCACCCCCGGCAAGTCTTACCAGTACGTGGATAACGGCGAGCCTATGAGGGGAGGCATGAAGGATGTCTATTTCAGCCTCGACAGGTCTTACGTGGTCGCCTTTTACAGGGACCCGCAGGATTTCAATTCCAAGGAACGGCTCAAGAGGATCGCTACCCAGTATTACGAAAGCTTTTTTGTAAAAGAGCCCGTATCGGGAGCCTATTACAAACAGTTGTATAGCTGGCCTACCGATGTAGTGGAGCACGACAAAAGAACCGGGATCATTGTACCCGTCTATAATAAGAATTTCTTTTTTCAGAAAGGCTATGCCACCAACGACCTGCTGAAAGGCAAGGAGAAAGAGGGCAAGTGGTTTGCCAGCGCCAAGTTCCGCGCCCCGCAGTCCAGGACCAAGCTGGACCCTTCGGAGCTGGGCAACTGGCTGAGCTACTTCCAGGTATGTGTGAATATCGCGCGCGGTGTCAAGCGCCTGCATGCGGCCGGGCTGGCCCATTCCGACCTGTCCTATAAGAACGTGCTGATAGACCCGGTAAGCAAAACCGCCGCTATCATAGATATAGACGGCCTGGTGGTGCCCAATCTTTTCCCCCCGGATGTCATAGGCACGGCCGATTTCATCGCGCCTGAAGTGCTGGCCACCAAGCACCTGTCCAAGAACGATCCCAACAGGAAGCTGCCCAACCGGCTGACCGATCTTCATGCGCTGGCCGTACTGATCTATATGTACCTGCTGTACAGGCATCCCTTAAGAGGCGGTAATTATTTCGGCGCTATGGAAACGGAGCAGGAAGAAGACCTGCTGATGGGCGAAAAAGCCTTATTCATTGAGCATCCCACGGATGCCAGCAACCGGAATTTCAAGCGCGAATACGGGGATAATCTCCAGAAGTTCGCGCCCTGGACCGACCTCCAGAAGACGCCCTATACGATCACGGGGCCTTACCTGAAAGAGCTGTTTGACCAGGCCTTCATCAAAGGGCTTCACCATCCTAATGAAAGACCGCCGGCCGAAGCCTGGGAACAGGCCCTGATCAAGACCAACGACCTGAAGCTGGAATGCAGCAATGCGTCCTGCGATCAGAAATGGTTCATTTATAATAATACGGTGGATACCCGCTGTCCTTTCTGCGGTACCCGCTACCGGCATTCCATTCCCGTGCTGGATTTCTATTTCCAGTTCAAGCCGAACGTATGGAAGCCGGAGAACCAGCGGCTGGTAGTGTACAATAACGCTACACTGCATCAATGGCACTCCAACCGGAATATCGTCAGGAATGAGCGGCTGGCCGATCAGCATAAATCCCCGGTAGGATATTTTTCTTTTCACAACGGAAAGTGGATATTTGTGAACCAGAACCTCCCTACCCTTTACGATAAGACACAGGATGCCGAGGTACCTGTGGGCGGCATGGTAGAGCTTACCAACGGCAAGCAGCTGGTCCTGTCAAAAGATGATGGCGGCAGGGTAGCCGTGATCTCACTGGCCAATATTTAAACAATCTTTTATCAATAAAAACAACTGAGCAGTAAACAATGGAAACGAGTATTTTAGACCTTCATCCCGGGCTTGTCTGGGGCTTCGCCATCACGGTCATCATTATGCTGATGCTGGACCTGGGTGTATTTAATAAAAAAAGCCACGTGGTCACTTCCAAGGAAGCCACTATCTGGTCCGTAGTGTGGATCTCGCTGGCCATGATCTTTTCGGGCGTGGTATACTGGGTGTTTAACCAGGACGCCGGCGGTCATGAGCTGGCTATTGAGAAATTCACACAATTCCAGGCGGCTTACTGGATAGAGAAGGCCTTATCGGTAGATAACCTTTTTGTATTCATCCTGGTGTTCTCTTTCTTCAAGGTGCCCAGGGCGCTGCACCATAAGGTGCTCTTCTGGGGGATCATCGGGGCTCTTGTGTTCCGTGCCATCTTCATCTTTGCAGGCGTGGGCATCATCAATGTGACCTACCTGCCGGATATGGAAATATTCGGACGTATGGTAAGCATTAATGTCGTGCTGACCTTATTCGGCCTGTTCCTTATCTATGCCGGTATCAAATCCTGGGGCGGTGGCGATGACGACGAGGAAAAAGATTTCAGCAATTCTGCTGGGGCACGGCTGGTAAAGCGCCTGTACAAGGTAAGCGATAATTATGACGGCGATAAATTTTTCACCATACAAAACGGTGTCAGGATCGCTACCCCTCTCCTGGTGGTGGTTGCGGTGATCGAGTTCACAGACGTATTGTTCGCCGTGGATTCCATCCCTGCCATCTTCGCCATTTCCAAGGATCCGTTTATATTATATACCTCCAATATATTCGCCATACTCGGGCTGCGTTCGCTGTACTTCCTGCTTTCGAACTTTATCCATATGTTCAGCAAGCTGCCATACGGCCTGTCTATCATCCTGACCTTTATCGGCGTAAAGATGATCATTTCACCCTGGTATCATATCTCATCACCGGTATCCTTAGGCATTGTAGGCGGGGTACTGTTATTGTCAGTCATTCTTTCCATTATCTTCCCCGAGAAAAAGGAGGAAAAGACCGAAACAGAGGCATAGCACTCATTATTGATCATTCCAGAACGACCGGGCAGCTGTAACAACGTCCGGTCGTTTTTGTTATAGCCCAGGAGAGAGGAAGGTATGCCCAGCTTATATCAGAGCAGTAATAACCGTTTTTCCTGAACAACTACACGCTCTGTTTGTTAAAAGTTATAGCAACCTGCATAACTATAAACTACCGTATTATGAAGCATTTGTCACTCATCTTGTTCCTTTTTCTTTGCTGGAGCTGCGCACAGGTAGATACGGCAGACGAAGAGGCTATCCCCGCTGAAACCACCTTCACCACCGATATACTCCGGGATTTCAGAAAAGATAAGACCGCTGCTGCAAAGAAGTACGGCGGAAAGCTGATAGAGATAGCGGGAACGATAGGTAAGATTAGCCAGCGAAAGCATAAGACCATAGTAATCCTTCATGACGGCGACCCTAAAAAGGGCAGGACTACCTGTATCTTCAACGATGACCAGGCAGCCGGTATCGCCCGCCTGCAACCGGGGAAAATGGTACGTGTAAAAGGTACCGGCGAATATAATACCTCTGATGACTATACCTTAAAAGGCTGTACTGTTGTCTTACCGGTGACCATTCCCGAACCGCAGGTGAAATATGAGGTTATCAATCTTACATTCAACCGCAGGAGCAAGGAGGTGCGGGTCGTAGTGGATTCGTCGCTGAATAAATCAGAGTTGCTGCACCTGGGAGCTTACCTCAAGAACAAAGGTGAGGAATGGTATGATAATTATTCCTGCTTCTTCTACCTGCATACCAATCCCAATACACAGGGCCGTCCAGATGCCGCCGTTTCCTACCGGCCAAGGGTGAAGGAAGTCCCGGACCTTGATCTTAAGGGCGAAAAGTTTGAGATATTGTACATTACATACCCGGAAAGGTAGGACCGTAAAAATTATTTATACTTATTCTTCAAGAGAGATTAAAAAAAATCAACAATACAATCAAACATTATTTTCCTATATTTCTAAAATACTTTTAAGCCCTGAATCAGTCCTTCAAAGTATTGCTTTTGTTTAAAGGATGGGATAAATATACTATCAACGATATGTTGCAAAAAAGCATCCGGGTATTTTTCCTTTGCAATCTCATTGGTTCTAATCATCACTTCCCTGTCAATTTCAAACAGGCATATTAAAATAATTCCGGGAGTACTAACCGAGTCAATATAATAAGCTTCTTGCAGACCTAATAAATAGCTCGCATACTCATTTATATTAGTAAAAGGTATCAAAGTGGAATCTAAAACAATTTTAATTTCAACATCACTTTTACTATTTTTAATAATCTCTAGTTCCTTTTCCAGGGAAAAGTATTCAAAGGAATCAATTAAAGCATTATTGAAATATATTTCATTTATCAATAAAGTCTTATTTATTTTGTAAATATCCCTAAAAATGAGACAGTTTAAAACTAGAGAAATTTATTAATTTTAAACTGTAAAAAGATGAAAAAGACAAGATTCACAGAGACACAAATTGTTTCCGCATTAAAACGCCAGGAAGGCGGCATT